>ERZ1066115.108-NODE-108-length-30429-cov-20.398630_pt1 | contig 30429 bp, 27 predicted proteins | sample MGYA00382762_ERZ1066115 | MGnify/ENA primary metagenome ERZ1066115 (study PRJEB33369, sample SAMEA5778345) | biofilm metagenome | biome: Industrial cooling water; feature: Water cooling tower basin; material: Biofilm | place: United Arab Emirates | collected... | reverse complement strand
CCAGATCGCCGACTACGGCCTGGTCGCCGACCTGTTCGAAGCCGTGCCGCAACTGGCGGCTGCCGTTTAAGTCGGGAAGCGTCATGCGTACTGATCGCGATGCAATGGAATACGACGTCGTTGTCGTCGGCGGCGGCCCTTCCGGGCTCGCTGCGGCGATCCGCGTCAAGCAACTGGCGGAAGAAGCCGGCCGCGAGGTCTCGGTGTGTCTGCTGGAAAAGGGCTCCGAAATCGGTGCGCATATCCTTTCCGGAGCCGTCCTTGAGCCGCGCGCGCTGGCCGAGCTGTTCCCCGACTGGCAGGAACGCGGTGCGCCGCTGAACACGCCGGCCGGTGAAGACCGCCTGCTTTATCTCAGCGAAGGCGGCTCGTTCAAGCTGCCGACGCCGCCGCAGATGAGCAATCACGGCAACTACATCATCAGCCTCGGCAACCTCTGCCGCTGGTTGGGCGAACAGGCCGAAGCCCTCGGCGTCGAAATCTATCCTGGCTTCGCCGCCGCCGAAGTCCTCTACCACGAGGACGGTTCGGTCAAGGGCGTGGCCACCGGCGACATGGGCGTGGGCAAGGACGGGCAACCGTCGCACAGCTTCCAGCCAGGGATGGAGTTGCACGCCCGGCAGACGATTTTTGCCGAAGGCTGCCGTGGTTCGCTGACCAAGGAGCTGTGGACCAAATTCAACTTGCGCGAAGGCGTCGATCCGCAAACCTACGGCATCGGCATCAAGGAGCTGTGGGAAATCGACCCGGCCAAGCATCAGCCCGGCCTGATCGTGCATACCGTCGGCTGGCCGCTGCAAAGCGACACCTACGGCGGTTCCTTCCTCTATCACCTGGAAAACAACCTGGTCGCAGTCGGGATGGTGGTCGGCCTCGATTATCAGAATCCCTGGCTGTCGCCCTACGAGGAATTCCAGCGTTACAAGACGCATCCTTCGATTCGCGGCTTTTTCGAAGGCGCCCGCCGGATTTCCTACGGCGCCCGTGCCTTGTCCGAAGGCGGTTACCAGTCGATCCCCAAGCTGACCTTCCCGGGCGGCCTGCTGGTTGGCGACACCGCCGGCTTCCTCAACGTGCCTAAGATCAAGGGTACGCACATGGCGATGAAGTCAGGCATGGTCGCGGCCGAAGCCGTCTTTGCTCACCTGGCTGTTGAAAATGCCGGCAGCGAAGCGACTGCCTACGGCGAGCAGATCAAGCAAAGCTGGTTGTGGGACGAGCTGTACCGCGTGCGCAACATCCGCCCGGCCTTCAAGTGGGGCTTGTGGGGAGCGCTGGCCTACGGTGCCATCGACACCTACGTCTTTGGCGGCAAGGCACCGTGGACCCTGCATCATCACGAGGATCACACCCAGCTCGGCGACAAGAACAGTCATCCGAAGATCGACTACCCCAAGCCGGATGGCAAGCTGACCTTCGACCGTTTGTCGTCAGTGTTCCTGTCGGCGACCAACCACGAGGAAAACCAGCCCAGCCATTTGCGGCTCAAGAACGAGTCGGTGCCGATCAGCGTCAACTACGCTCGTTTTGGCGCACCGGAAACCCGTTATTGCCCGGCCGGGGTTTATGAAATCCTCGGCGAGGAAGAAGGCCAGCCGCGCTTGCAGATCAACGCCCAGAACTGCCTGCACTGCAAGACCTGCGACATCAAGGACCCGACCCAGAACATCATGTGGACGGTGCCTGAAGGTGGCGGCGGTCCGAACTATCCGAACATGTAAGCGAACATCACGATGAAGCCTGCTTCTGCTCCGACTGGCCGTTTCTTTCCGCGTCTGGCATTGCGACGGTCGTTTGCCGCGCTGCTCGCGGGGACGCTGCTGGCGGTGCTGGCCCTGCTCCTGGGCGGCCTGGCCGATCTCTGGCAAATGTCGGTGCTCGGTTTTGGCGTACGCCTGCAGGCGCTGGCTTTCATCGCGGCAATTTTTGTCATCCTGGTCGTGGTGTTCGGCAGCAATGCCGACGCTTCCTTGCAACGATGAACTGTTTTGACTTTCGGGTCGGGCAGTTGATCGAAACGACCACTCTGCGGGAGAGATAACGGGAGAACAGCAACCGTCATCTCTTTTTTCACGGGGCCTTCGGGCCCCGCTTTTTTTGTCCGGCGAGAACCGGCCGCGCAGCAGCGAACTGCCACGCGGCGCCGACTCAGTCCTTTTCCGGCAGCACGATATTGACTTCCAGGACCTCGTAACGGTCCTGTTTTTCAAGCGAGACGCGGATGTCGTCCTGGTTGATCTTGACGTATTTCGAGATCACCGCGATCAGTTCGCGTTGCAGTTCGGGCAGAAAATTGGCGTTGCCGCCGCCATCGCGTTCGTGGGCGATGATCAGTTGCAAGCGCTCCTTCGCCACCTGGGCGGATTTCGGCTTGTTGCCGAAGAGCAGGGAGAGCAGGGACATCTTACTTGCCTCCGAACAGGCGCTTCAGCAGACCGGGTTTGACGTAGTCGACGAAGCGCAGCGGCCGGGCTTCGCCGAGGAAGCGGGCGATCACGTCCTGATAGGCGTCGGCGGCTTCGCTTTCCTTCTGGTGGATGACCGGGGTGCCCTGGTTCGAGGCTTGCAGCACTTCCTCAGATTCGGGGATGACGCCGATGATCTCGACCCGCAGGATTTCCTGGATGTCCTTGTACGACAGCATTTCGCCAGCTTCGACGCGGCCCGGGTTGTAGCGGGTGATCAGCAGATGTTCCTTGACCGGGTCGCGGCCTTCGAGCGCGCGCCGCGATTTGGCCTGGAGAATGCCGAGGATGCGGTCGGAGTCGCGCACCGACGAAACCTCCGGGTTGGTCACGACAATCGCCTCGTCGGCGAAGGTCAGCGCCATCACCGCGCCGTGTTCGATGCCGGCCGGCGAGTCGCAGATCACGTAGTCGAAGGCCATGTGTTCGAGTTCCTTGAGAACCTTCTCGACCCCGGCTTCGGTCAGCGCGTCCTTGTCGCGGGTCTGCGACGCGGGCAGCACGTACAGGTTGTCGCAGTGCTTGTCCTTGATCAGTGCCTGGGTCAGCGTCGCTTCGCCATTGATCACGTTGATCAGGTCATAGACCACGCGGCGTTCGCAGCCCATGATCAGGTCGAGGTTGCGCAGGCCAACGTCGAAGTCGATCACGGCGGTCTTGAAGCCGCGCAGGGCGAGGCCGGAGGAGAAGCTGGCGCTGGTGGTGGTCTTGCCGACGCCACCCTTGCCGGAGGTCACGGTAATGATGCGGGTCACTTTGGGTTCTCGCTGGGATATGTGAATGGATTAAGTTTATCTGAGGGCCAACGCTGCCACGGTCAATTTCATGGCCTCGCCGTCCTGGTGCAGGCTGACGACCGCCGGCTGGCGGGCGAGGTCGGCAGGAACGCCGGCCTCGAAGGTACGGTACATCCCGGCAATCGAAACCAGTTCGGCTTCGAGGCTGGTGGTGAAAATCCTGGCCTGCGCATCGCCGTTGGCGCCGGCCAGGGCGCGGCCGCGCAAGGGCGCGTAGACGTGGATGCTGCCGTCGGCGATGACTTCGGCACCGGCGCTGACCATTGCCGTGACGATCAGGTCGCCGCCCCGGGCATAGACGCGCTGGCCCGAGCGCAGCGGCTTGTCCACGATCACCGTGGCGGCGGCCGGGGGCAAGCTGGGGGCGGCAGTTGGGGCGGGCGTCGGTGCCGGTTCCGGGGTGGGCGCTGGCGGGGGCGGCTCGGCCGCTTCGCTGCTGCTGCGGCCAGGCGCGCGCCGGGCAAAGGCTTCGGCTGCCGCTGGCGGCAGGCCGGCGGCCTGTGCTCTGGCCTGCAGTGGTGGCGGCAAACCATGGACGGCGACTGCATGCAGCCCGGATTCGCTGAGCAATTGTCGTAGCGCTGGCCAGTCGGCGTGCTCAGGCAGCTCGGTGGCGGCGCCAAAATCGAGGACCGCCAGTTCGTCGCCGAAGAAATCAGGCGAATTGCCGGTCAGTTCCTGCAGGGCTTGCCGCAATGCCGCCACATCCACGGTCGACAACTGGATCAGGATGATTTTCAGGGTCGTGCCCTTGAACTGGATCGGTGCTTCTTTCGGCATGCTGGCGGCGATCTGGCGGCGAACGGAGGTTAACAAAGCGGCAATTATCCCATAGGCGGCAGCGGTGAACGGTAAAATTGCCCCTTTCATCTCTCTTCCCAACTCTCGCCCATGTTGCAGAAATCCTCCCGTTTTGCCGGCGTCGCCGGCCCGGTCGTCGTCGTCGTGATGGATGGCTACGGATTGCCGAAAACCGACATCGGCAGCGCCATCGCCGCCGCCAGGAAACCGACGCTGGATCGCCTCTTCGCCAACTGTCCGAATATCAGTCTGCGTGCCCACGGCACCGCCGTCGGCATGCCGTCGGACGACGACATGGGCAATTCCGAAGTCGGCCACAACGCCATCGGCGCCGGCCAGGTCTATGCGCAGGGCGCCGCGCTGGTCGCCAACGCCATCGCCGAGGGGACGATCTGGGCCGGCAGCGCCTGGCAGGAAGTCGTCGCCGGGGCCAAGGCCGGTGCCAACGGCAAGGCGGGCGTGCTGCACTTCATCGGTCTCTTCTCCGATGGCAATGTGCATAGCCACATCGACCACCTCAAGGCCATGGTCGTCCGCGCCAGGGATGAGGGCGTCAACAGCGTGCGCATCCACGTCCTGCTCGACGGCCGTGACGTGCCGGAAACCAGCGCTCTGGAATACGTCGTGCCCTTCGAAGCCTTCCTCGCCGAAATTTCGGTCGACGGTTTCGACGCGCGCATCGCTTCCGGCGGCGGTCGCCAGTACATCACCATGGACCGCTACGACGCCAACTGGGCTATGGTCGAAAAAGGCTGGAAAACCCACGTTCTCGGCCAGGGGCCGCAATTCGCCAACGCGACGGCTGCGGTCAACGGCCTGCGCGAGCAAAATCCGGGCACCATCGACCAGGATCTGCCGGAATTCGTGATTGCCGATAATGGCCAACCGATTGGCACGATTGAGGATGGCGATGCGGTCGTTTTCTTCAACTTCCGTGGCGACCGCGCGATTGAAATCACCCGTGCCTTCGTCGATACCGATTTCAAGGAGTTCGACCGCGTCCGCGTGCCGCAGGTGACCTATGCCGGCATGCTGCAATACGACGGCGACCTGCAACTGCCCAAGCGCTTCCTGGTGTCGCCACCGGCGATCACCAATACCTCGGGCGAGTGGTTCAGCAAGGCCGGGGTCAGCCAGTTCGCCTGCTCGGAAACCCAGAAATTCGGCCACGTCACCTACTTCTGGAACGGCAATCGCTCGGGCAAGTTCGACGGCGAGACCTACCTCGAAGTGCCGAGCGACGTCGTCCCCTTTGAACAGCGCCCGTGGATGAAGGCGGCTGAAATCGCCGATGCGATGATCGCTGCGATCCAGTCCGGCGAGTACCGGGTGCTGCGCTGCAATTTCGCCAACGGTGACATGGTCGGCCATACCGGCAATTTCGAAGCCGCGCGCATCGCCATCGAGGCGGTGGACCTCTCGCTGGCCCGTCTGCTCAAGGCGGTCGAGGCGGCTGGCGGCGTTGCCTTGATCACCGCCGACCACGGCAACGCCGACGAAATGTTCGAGCTGGACAAGAAGACCAAGCAGCCGGCACAGAACAAGGATGGGTCGTTCAAGGCCAAGACCGCGCATACCCTGAATCCGGTGCCGTTGATCCTCGTCGACTATGCCACCGGCGGCCAGTTGACCCTGGTCCAGAGCGAAACCGCCGGACTCTCCAATATTGCCGCGACGGTTGCCAACCTGCTCGGCTACGAAGCGCATCCGGCCTGGGACGCCAGCCTGCTGGGCATGCGCTGACGCGGTTTGGCGAAGTCAATGAAGGCGGGCCGGGTGACCGGCCCGCCTTTTTCATGCGAGAGCGGAGAAAGCAATTGACGCCATTGCCCAGAGGATTTGTGACACTTTGCTTACTGGGCGGGATAATTACGGGTTAACCAATTAGTCGTAGTCTTTCCCAATAAGGAGTTGAGCATGTTCTGGAGCAAAGCCCGGGAATTGCATGAGTTGCAGTCGCAGCTTGCCCGTCTGGCGCAGGAGAACCAGGAGCTGCAAGCCAATAATGCGGACCTGCGGGCGCAACTGGCGGAGCAGTCGACGGCCTGGCGCACCAAGGAATTCGAATGCGACACCTTGCGCCAGATTTTGCGTCACCTGTCGGCATTCAGCGATACGCTGGGCGGTTCGCAGCAAAGCCTGGGGTCGATGGCAGCCGTCCTGCGCGAAGAGCGGGCGCAGGCGGTACAGGCAGCGGCGGCATCGGTGGCTAGCGGCGAGGTGACGACCGAGATTGCCGCCAGCCTGCAGCAACTGGCCTGCGATTCCTCGTCGGCCGCCAGCGCGGTCGGCAGTCTGGCCAATCAGGCCGAGCAGATCGACGCGATTGTCCAGTTGATCCATGACATCGCCGACCAGACCAACCTGCTGGCGCTGAATGCGGCGATCGAAGCGGCACGGGCCGGTGAGTCCGGGCGCGGTTTTGCTGTGGTAGCCGACGAAGTGCGCAAGCTGGCGGAGCGTACGGCGAAGGCGACGCGGGAAATCTCCGAGCTGGTTGCCGGTGTGCGCCACAATTCGGTGGCCGCCAAGTCCGCGATGGATAGCTTGTCGACGGCGGCCGGTGGCTTCAGTCAGCGCGGTAGTGCCGCGACGGAAGGAATGAGTCAGGTGGTCGGTCTGGCCCACCACCTCGAGCAGGTGATTGCCGGCGGTGCGCTGAACAGCTTTGTCGAGGTGGCCAAGGTTGATCACCTGGTGTTCAAGTTCCGTATCTACATGGGCCTCTTCGGATTGATCAATCTTGCCGCCTGCGATGTTGCCGCACATACTTGCTGCCGACTGGGCAAGTGGTATTACGAGGGGGAAGGGCGCGAATGTTTCAGCAGGTTGCCCGGCTACCGCGAGCTCGAGGCTCCGCACATCGAGGTGCACCAGGCCGGGATTGCCGCGCTGAATGCACGTGATCAGGGCGATGTGCAGCAGATGCTGCGCCATGTGGAGAGCATGGAGGCCGCCAGTTTCAAGGTCATCGCTTGTCTCGACAGAATGGCTGACGGTGCGAAGAACGATCCGGCACTGCTTTGCCATAGCGAATGAGATAAGGGTTTTCCCTGATGCTTCGGGCGGGGGTTCGGGGGAAAATCCACCCCTTGCACCTTTGTTTGTGCCTTTTTTCGGATCGCAACCCAGATGAAAAAACAGTTTTCCCTGCTCGCGCTGGCCCTGGTCGCCGGCTTGTCCCTGACCGCTTGCGGCAAGAAGGAAGAAGCGCCGGCCGCTGCCGTACCGGCACCGGCGAGCAAGATCGTGGTCGGTCTGGATGACAATTTCCCGCCGATGGGTTTCCGCGACGCCAAGGGCAACCTGGTCGGCTTCGACATCGATCTGGCCCGCGAAGCGGCCAAGCGCCTGGGCGCCGAAGTCGAGTTCAAGCCGATCGACTGGAATGCCAAGGAAGCCGAACTTGGCGGCAAGCGCGTTGATGTGCTGTGGAACGGCCTGACCATCACCGAGCCGCGCAAGGAAAAGATCGCCTTCACCACGCCCTACCTGGAAAATCGCCAGATCGTGATCGTCGCCGCCAATTCGCCGGTCAAGGCCAAGGCCGACCTGGCCGGCAAGGTGGTGGGCGTGCAGGAAGGTTCGAGCGCCGTCGAGGCCATCGACAAGGATGCGGCCGGCAAGACGCTCAAGGAGTTGAAGAAGTTCGGCGACAACGTGACGGCATTGATGGACCTGTCTACCGGCCGTCTTGACGCGCTGGTGGTCGACGAAGTGGTCGGGCGCTACTACACCGCGAAGAAGCCGGGCGAATACGTGATTCTCGACGAGCATTTCGGCACCGAGGAATACGGCGTTGGTGTGCGCAAGGACGATGCCGAATTGCTCGGCAAGATCCAGAAGGCAATGGATGAAATGAAGAAGGACGGTGCCGCCGCCCGGATTTCCAGCGAGTGGTTCGGCAAGAACATCGTCAAGTAAACTCCGGGCCCTGCGCATCGCGGGGCCCGTCTCCCGTCCTGCGGGCGGGGAGCAAGCATGGATTATTTCCTACAGATACTCGGGCCTTTGCTCGATGGCACCGGCGTCACGCTGCAGGTTTTTGCCCTGACGCTGTTGCTGGCGGTGCCGCTGGGCCTGAGCCTGGCCTTGCTGCGCCTGTCGCGCTGGCCGCTGGCGCGGACGCTGGTGGGCGGCTATGTGTGGCTGATGCGGGGTACGCCGCTGATGCTGCAGATGCTGTTCATTTACTTTGCGCTGCCTTTCGTGCCGGTGATCGGTGTTCGCCTGCCTGATTTTCCGGCAGCGATTCTCGCCTTCGTGCTCAATTACGCGGCTTACTTTGCTGAAATCTTCCGTGCCGGCATCCAGTCGATCGGCAAGGGGCAGTACGAGGCGGCGCAGGTGCTGGGCATGAGCCGGGCGCAGACGATGCGGCGAATCATCCTGCCGCAGATGGTCAAGCGCATCCTGCCGCCCTTGAGCAACGAGACGATTACCCTGGTCAAGGACACTTCGCTGATCTACGTGCTGGCCATGAACGATCTGCTGCGCGCCGCGCGCGGCCTGGTTCAGCGCGATTTCACGACCATGCCCTTCGTCGTCGCCGCTGCCTTTTACCTGGTGATGACCCTGGTGCTGACCTGGGGCTTTGCCCGCCTGGAGAAGAAATATGCCGTCTACGACGACTGAGCCGATGCTGGTCGCCCGTGATCTGCACAAGCGCTTCGGCGAGCACGAGGTGCTGCGCGGGGTATCGCTGACGGTGGGCAAGGGTGAGGTGATCGCCGTGATCGGGCCGTCCGGCTCGGGCAAGAGCACCTTCCTGCGCTGTCTGAATCATCTGGAAAGCGTTGATCGCGGCGAAATCCGGATTGCCGGCGAAGCCCTGGTCACGACCACGGCCGACGGGCACTGCCACTATGCGCCGGAAGCCGAGGCGCGGCGGATCTGCCGGCGGATGGGGATGGTCTTCCAGCACTTCAACCTGTTTCCGCACCTGACCGTACTGCAGAACCTGATCGAGGCGCCGCTGACGGTCAAGGGGCTGAGCCGCGCCGAGATCGAGCCGCTGGCCGACGAACTGCTGCGCAAGGTCGGGCTTTTCGCCAAGCGCGACGCCTACCCGTCGCGGCTTTCCGGCGGCCAGAAGCAGCGGGTGGCGATTGCCCGGGCGCTGGCGATGGCGCCCGACATCATGCTCTTCGACGAGCCGACCTCGGCGCTCGACCCCGAGCTTACCGGCGAAGTCCTGCGCACCATGCGCCAGCTCGCCGACGAGCACATGACCATGCTCGTCGTCACCCACGAAATGAGCTTTGCCCGCGACGTGTCGACCCGGACCATCTTCATGGACGGCGGCGAGATCGTCGAAGCCGGCGCGCCGCAGGAATTGTTCGGCCGGCCGCAGCAGGCCCGCACCCAGGCCTTCCTGCGCCACATGCTGTAGGCGCCGACGGGCTGATTGTTGCCCCGATTTGCGGTCGACCGTGTGTGTTTGGCAAAAAACGGGACGCCGACCCCGGTGCAGACTTTCCCTTCCATTTTTCCGAAGCATCTTTCCCTACGCCGGGCTGGTGATGGCCTAGGGGATGCCCCTACAATCGCGACTTCATTCTTTTGCGGACCTCCGTCATGCTCGAACTGCTGACCTCGCCGGAAATCTGGATCGCCTTTTTCACGCTGACTGCGCTGGAACTGGTGCTCGGGATCGACAACATCATTTTCATCTCCATCCTGGTCGATAAACTGCCGCCTGAAAAACGCGAAGTGGCCCGCCGCATCGGCCTGTTCCTGGCGATGTTCATGCGCATTGCGCTCTTGCTGGTGCTGTCGTGGATCGTCGGCCTGACCGAGCCGGTGCTGACGCTGTTCGGGCACGGAATTTCGGGGCGCGACCTGATCCTGATCGGCGGCGGCCTGTTCCTGATCTGGAAGAGTACTGGCGAAGTGCACCAGTTGCTCGAAGGCGAGGAAGGCGAGGAGTCGCGCAAGGTGGCTTCGACCTTTGCCGGCGTGATCGCGCAGATCATCGTGATCGACCTGGTCTTTTCGCTCGACTCGATCATCACCGCCGTCGGCATGGTCAGCCAGGTCGGCGTGATGATTGCTGCGGTGGTTGCCTCGGTCGGCCTGATGATGCTGTTCGCCCGCCATATCGGCGAATTCGTCTCCAACCACCCGACGATCAAGATGCTGGCCCTGTCCTTCCTGGTCGTCGTCGGCGTGGTGTTGATTGCCGATGGCTTCGGCCACCACGTCCCGAAGGGCTACATCTACTTTGCGATGGCCTTCTCGGTCGGTGTCGAAATGCTCAATATCCGCATGCGCAAGCAGGTGGCCAAGCCGGTCGAACTGCGCGAACCCTATGTGCGGGAGGGCGCCGAATAAACCGGCCGGGCTGGAAAAGAAAAAACGCCGCGATACCCTGCGGCGTTTTTTTTGCCCTGCATCCCGGCCTGTGCCGCCGATTACGGTCAACGACGCCGGCAGCCCGTTTTTGCCGGGACGGAGGGGGGAAGCCGTTTAGCGCTGCCAGGCGCAACCGCGCAGGGTTTCGCCGTTATGCAGCAGGGTGGCACTCCAGCCAAACACGGCTTCGGCCTCGGGGTCGCGGCACAGCGTTTGCGTGAAGTGCAGTTCCAGCCGCTGCTCGCCGGCCTGGGCGCTAAAGCTGACGCGGTCGCCGTTGCGCTGGAAGTCCTGTGCCGGCCAGAGCAGGTCCTGGGTTTGCCCCTGGCGTTTCAGCGTGACCTGTTCGTTACCGGCGGCAAACAGCCAGCCCGGTGCATGCCCGGCGGCCCGCCAGCTCTCCTCGGTGCCGCCGGGTTGCTGGCAACGGCCTTCGGTGCGGGCCAGGTTGAGGGCGCTGGCCTTGAGCGCGATGCCCTCGACGCTGCCGACCAGTTCGACGTAGAGCTTCTTGCCCTGATCCAGTCCGACTTCGCGCAGACCACGGGTGACCACCTGGTCCGGGGAAACATCGTCGACCAGCGCGTAACTGCGGTCGCGGCAGGGCGCGAAGAGAATTTTGTCGCCCTGTTTGACGAGCAGGCCGTAGGCTAGTTTGGGGGCGGCCGGCGGCGGGGCTTCGCTGGCGGCAACTGCAGGAGTCGGCTCTGGCTCGGGTGTGGCAGCGGCGGCCGGCGGCGGCAGCAGGGCAAAGAGGGAAAGCAGGGGGGCGGCAAGCAGGCGGGCGTCCATGTTCGGCTCGAATGAATGGGGGGAAGCGCCGGAGCCGCACACGGCCTCCGGCGGGAAAGACCATGCCCGGATTGTCTCGCGGTCGGTGCCCGGCCGGTTTGATGCATTTGAAAAAATGCAGTCGCGGCCGGGCGCCGCCGGGTCATTCGCCGAGGTAGGCGGCCTTGACCTTGGGGTCGTGCAGCAATTCAGCGGAATTGCCGGTCAGGGTGATTTCGCCGCTTTCCATCACGTAGGCGCGCTGGCTGACTTCGAGCGCCAGTTTGGCGTTCTGCTCGATGAGCAGGATGGTCATGCCTTCGGCGGCCACGGCACGGACGACTTCGAAGATCTTCTGCACCATGATCGGTGCCAGACCCATCGAAGGCTCGTCGAGCAGCAGCAGCTTGGGTCGGCTCATCAAGGCCCGGCCGAGCGCCAGCATCTGCTGTTCACCACCTGACAGGGTGCCGGCGAGCTGGGTTTCCCGTTCCTTGAGGCGCGGGAAATAGGCATACATCCGTTCGATGTCGCGGGCGATTTCAGCCTTGTCATCGCGGATGAAGGCGCCCATCGCCAGATTCTCGGCCACGCTCAGGCGCGGGAAAACGCCACGCCCTTCCGGGACCAGCGCGATGCCCTTGCGGATCAGGTCGTGAGGGGGAATCTGCAGCATCTTTTCGCCGCAGAAATGCACGTCGCCGGTGGCCGGGACAATGCGCGAGATGGCTTTCAGCGTGCTCGTCTTGCCGGCGCCGTTGGCGCCGACCAGGGCGACGGTCTCGCCCTGCTTGACGTGAAAGGTGATGCTGCGGACGGCCTGGATGCCGCCGTAAGCCACATGGAGTCCGGTTACTTCAAGCACCTAGGTATGCCTCAATCACACGTTGATCATTCTGCACCACGGCGGGTACATCCTCGATGACCAGCGCACCGTAGTCGAGTACGGCGACGCGGTCGCACAGGCCCATCACCAGCTTCACGTCGTGCTCGATCAGGAGCACGGTGGTGCCGTCGGCGCGAATGCCCTCGATCAGTTCGCGCAGCTCGCCGGTTTCGGTCGCGTTCATGCCGGCAGCCGGCTCGTCGAGACAGAGCAGCTTGGGCTCGGTGGCCAGTGCGCGGGCGATTTCCAGTCGGCGCTGGTCGCCGTAGGACAGGTTCTTGGCCAGGTCGTCGGCGCGTTCGGCGATGTCGACGTAGTGCAGCAGCGCCATCGCCCGCTCGCGGATCGCGGCTTCTTCGGCACGGGTTGCAGCGTTGTTGAACATCGCTCCGATGACGCCGGCGCGGGTGCGCACGTGGCGGCCGACCATCACGTTTTCGAGTGCGGTCATGTTGCCGAACAGGCGGATGTTCTGGAAGGTACGGGCGATGCCGCGCGCCGCCGCCTGGTCGGGCGCGTCGGCGACCAGCGGTGCGCCGGCGAAGTCGAAACCGCCGCCGTCGGGAATGTAGAGCCCGGTCATGCAGTTGAAGAAGGTGGTCTTGCCGGCCCCGTTGGGGCCGATCAGACCGTAGATTTCGCCCTGGCGGATGGTCAGCGACACATCGCGCAGGGCCTTGACGCCGCCGAAGTGCTTGGCCACCTGTTTGGCGGCGAGCAGCACCGGCTTTTGCGTCGGGTTGGTGTTGTCGCTCATGCGCGTCCCTCCTCCAGTTCAGCCTTGCGCTCCGGCGCCGGCCACAGGCCGGCCGGCTTGAAGCGCATCACCAGCACCAGCGCCAGCCCGAAGACCAGCATGCGCAGGCTTTCCGGGTCGACCAGCACCTTGCCGAAGAGCAGTTGCTGGATCGGCGCGACGCCGTAACGCAAGGCTTCCGGCAAAATTGCCAGCAGTACCGCGCCGAGGATCACGCCCGGGATGTGGCCCATGCCGCCGAGCACCACCATCGCCAGAATCATCACCGACTCGATCAGCGAGAAGCTTTCCGGCGAGACGAAGCCCTGCATCGCGGCGAAGACGCCACCGGCAATGCCGCCGAATGAAGCGCCCATCGCGAAGGCGAGCAGCTTGACGTTGCGGGTGTTGATCCCGACCGCCTTGGCGGCGATCTCATCCTCGCGGATTGCCTGCCAGGCGCGGCCAATCCGCGAATTCTGCAGGCGCAGGTTGACCACGATCACCAGCAAGGCCAGCGCGACGAGCAGGAAATAATATTTCTGCGGTCCACTCAGTGTCAGGCCGAAAATGGTGCTGTTGCCGGCAAAGCTGAAGTCGCCGATCTTGACCGGGTCGATCAGGGTGATGCCCTGGGCGCCGTTGGTGATGTTGATCGGGGCATTCAGGTTGTTCATGAAAATGCGCACGATCTCGCCAAAACCCAGGGTGACGATGGCCAGGTAATCGCCGCGCAGTTTCAGCGTCGGCGAGCCAAGCAGCACACCGGCAACGCAGGCGCAGGCGGCGCCAATCGGCAGGATTGCCCAGACCGGCAGGTGCAGCCCGAAGTGCGGACTGGCAAGCAGCGCCCAGGTATAGGCGCCGACCGCGTAGAACGCGATATAGCCAAGGTCGAGCAGGCCGGCGAGGCCGACCACGATGTTCAGGCCGAGGGCGAGGAAGACGTAGAGGATCGCGAAATTGGCGATCCGCACCCAGGCCTGGCCGCCGGTGGCGAGCGCAAAGGGCAGCGCGATCAGGGCGATGGCAATTAATGCAATTCCCACGGTCGACCGTGGTGAAAGCCAGTTTTTGATACTCATGCGCGGTCTCCCGTCTTTTCGCCAAACAAGCCGCTGGGGCGGAACATCAGTACCACGATCAGGACCATGAAGGCGAAGATGTCCTGGTAGTGGCTGCCGAGGAAGCCGCCAGTCAGGTCGCCGATGTAGCCGGCGCCGAGGGCTTCGATGATGCCGAGGAGGATGCCGCCGGCCATCGCCCCGACCAGGTTGCCGATGCCGCCGAGGACCGCTGCGGTAAAGGCCTTGAGGCCGAGCATGAAGCCCATTTGATAGTGGGCGATTTCGTAATAGGCGCCGACCATGATCCCGGCCAGTGCGGCGAGCGCCGAGCCGATCACGAAGGCGGCGGAGATCACGCGGTTGCTATTCACCCCCATCAGGCCGGCGACGGCCGGGTTCTGGGCGGTGGCGCGCATCGCCATGCCGAGCTTGGTGCGGTACACCAGCAGCGTCAGGCCGAGCATGGTTGCTGCCGAGAGCACGACGATGATCACCTGGACGGCGGTGAAATGAACGCCGGCGATTTCGAAATTGACTTTCGGGAAGAGCGGCGGGAAGGTTTGGTAGTTACGGCCCCAGATGATCATTGCCAGGTTTTGCAGGATGATCGACATGCCGATCGCGGTGATCAGCGGGGTCAGGCGCGGCGCGTTGCGCAGCGGGCGGTAGGCGATCCGTTCGAGGCCCCAGCCGAGCGCCATGCACAGCAGGGTGGCGACGATCAGCGCGGCGAGGCCGGCCAGCGCCGGCGGCATGCCGGCGGCGAGCAGCGAGCCAGCGACGGTGATTGCGGTCAGGGTGCCGATCATGACGACTTCGCCGTGCGCGAAGTTGATCAGGCCCATGATCCCGTACACCATCGTGTAGCCCAGTGCGACCAGGGCGTAAATGCTGCCCTGGACCAGGCCGTTGATGATTTGTTGCAGGAAAATATCCATATTAGCTTTCAGGTCCGCAGAAAGAGGAAACGGCGCCTTGTGGCGCCGTTTGCGGAAGCCCGGAGGGGCTTATTTCTTGTCGGCTGGTGCCGGAGCAGGGGTTGCCGCCGCTGCCGGGGCAGCTTCAGCGGCCGGCGCGGCGGCCGGTGCAGCAGCTGCGCCACCGAGGGTTTCAACGTATTCGAGCTTGCCAGCCTTGTACTGGTACAGCGAGATCGCGCCGCCTTGCAGGTCACCGAACTGATCGAAGCCGATGGTTGCGGTGACACCGTCGTAGTTGGTTTTGCCCAGTTCCGGCAGGTACTTGGCGGGTTCGGCCGAGCCGGCGCGCTTCATCGCGTCGGCCATGACCATCACCGCATCGTAGACGTAGGGAGCGTAGAGCTGGATTTCGGCGTTGAACTTCTTGCTGAACTTGTCCTTGAACTCCGGGCCCTTGGCCAGCTTTTCCAGCGGTTGGCCGGGCAGCGAGCAGTACTGGCCTTCGGCGGCGGCGCCGCCGAGCTTCATGAATTCCGGCGTGCACACGCCGTCGCCGCCGAGAAACTTGGCCTTGATCCCGAGTTCGGCCATCTGCTTGACCAGCGGGCCGCCCTGGGCATCCATGCCGCCAAAGAAGATCAGGTCCGGCTTCTTGGACTTGATCTTGGTCAGGATCGCCTTGAAGTCGGTGGCCTTGTCGTTGGTGTATTCGTTGGCGACGACCTTGAGGCCGGCGGCTTCGGCGGCCTTGCGGAATTCGTCGGCGAGGCCCTGGCCGTAAGCGGTGCGGTCATCGACCACGGCGACGCTCTTGGCGCCTTGCTTGATCGCGAATTCGCCGAGCACCTTGCCTTGCTGGACGTCGTTGGCCATGACCCGGAAGGCGGTCTTGAAGCCCTGCTGGGTATAGGTCGGGTTGGTTGCGGAGCCGGAAATCTGCGGGATGCCGGCATCGGCGTAGAGCTTGGAGGCCGGGATCGTGGTGCCCGAATTGAGGTGGCCGATGACGCCATTGACCTTGGCGTCGACCAGCTTCTGGGCGACGGTGGTGCCTTGCTTCGGGTCGGCCTGGTCGTCTTCGCCGAGCAGTTCGAACTTGGCCTTGGCACCGCCGATTTCCAGGCCTTGCGCGTTGAGTTCCTCGATCGCCAGGCGGGCGCCGTTTTCGTTGTCCTTGCCCAGGTGCGCCTGGGGGCCGGTCATCGGGCCGACGTGGCCGATCTTGACCAGGATTTCGGGCTTTTGCGGTGCCGCAGCCGGGGCCGGTGCGGCGACTTTCGGTTCCTCTTTCTGACCGCAGGCAGACAAGGCGAAAGCGGCGGCGACGGAAAGGGCTACAGCAGAAATCTTGAGTTGCATAGGAGATGCTCCAGGTTTCTGATTCATGGATGGGTTGCAGACTGGTTGATTGGCCGGTCGTGCAAAAACCTCGCGATTCTCGCGGTGCCCGCGTCTGTCGTCAATACGTGTCTACCCTTGTGGTAATTTGCCCGGGTTGTTCGCAGAGTGCTGCGCTTTTCTGGAGAATCATGTGTCTGCATTGCCCGAATCTTTGAGCGAAATACTGAGCCAGCGGTTTGGCCGCCGCTTCACCACTGGCGATTCGCACCGCCTGCAGCATGGCCGCGACGAGTCGGTGCATCCACCGATGCCGCCGGCGGCCGTGGTGTTTGCCGAAAGCACCGAGGAAGTGATCGCCGTCGCCCGCCTGTGCAGCGAATACGGCGTGCCGCTGATTCCTTACGGAGTCGGTTCGTCGGTCGAGGGGCACGTGCTGGCGCCGCAGGGTGGGATTTCGCTTGATCTGTCGGGGATGAACAAGATCATCGCGATCCATGCCGAAGATGGGGATGCCAGGGTGCAGGCCGGGGTGACACGGACGCAATTGAACGATGCGCTGAAGGGCACCGGCCTGTTTTTTCCGATTGATCCGGGGGCCGACGCGACCCTGGGCGGGATGGCCGCAACTCGTGCCTCCGGGACCAATGCCGTGCGCTATGGCACGATGAAGGACAACGTCCTCGCGACCACCACGGTGCTCGCTGACGGGCGCTTGCTGCAGACCGGTGGGCGCGCCCGCAAATCCTCGGCCGGTTACGATCTGACCCGCCTGCTGGTCGGCTCGGAGGGAACACTGGGGGTCATGACTGAACTGACGGTCAAGCTTTATCCGATTCCCGAAGCGATTTCGGCTGCCGTATGCACTTTCCCGAGCATTGACGCCGCCGTCCAGGCCGTGATCCAGACCATACAGCTGGGGGTGCCGGTGGCGCGGATCGAGCTGCTCGACAGCCTGGCCCTGGCGGCGATCAACCGCTTCAGCAAGACGACGCTGGCCGAGGCACCAACGCTGTTTTTCGAATTTCATGGTTCGCCGGCGGGTGTCGCCGAGCAGGCCGAGACGGTACAGGCGCTGGCCAGCGAACTGGGCGGTACCGATTTCGCCTGGGCAACCCGGCCCGAAGAGCGCTCGCGGTTGTGGCAGGCGCGTCACGATGCGTACTTCGCCTGTCTGCAGCTGAAGCCGGGCTGTCGCTGCTTCCCGACCGATGTCTGTGTGCCGATTTCGCGGCTGGCCGAATGTATTGCCGAGACGCAGGCTGACATCGCCCAGGTGTCGATCCCGATTGCCTTGTTCGGCCACGTCGGCGACGGCAATTTCCACCTGGTGGTGCTGGTCGATCCGGATAATCCGCAAGAGATGGACGAGGCGGCGTGGATCAGTTCGCGCGTCGTCGAACGGGCGATTGCGCTGGAAGGTACGTGCACCGGCGAACACGGAATCGGTCTGGGCAAGCGCAAGTATCTGCAACGCGAGCATGGCGAGGTCGCGGTGGCGGTGATGCAGGCGCTCAAGGATGCGCTCGATCCGCAGGGGCTGCTCAACCCGGGCAAGGTGTTGTTTCCGAAAAAACCATGAGCCAAGGGGGGAGTTGCCGTAATAGAATGACGGACTGACTTCCCCTGTTGCCATGACTTCGCTCAGCCTCAAGCTCAAACTGACCCTCGGTGCCGCCGCAATTGCGGTGCTGTTGCTGATTGTCCAGTCCTTTGCGCAATTTTATTCCCTGCATGCCGATCTGCAGGCTGGCATCGAAAAGGAGCAGTTCGTGCTGCTCAGCTCGCTGGCCGAGCAACTCGATGACAAGATCGAGGAACGCCAGACGGTACTGCAGCAATCGGCACGGACCGTGCCGCTCGACCGCTTGGCCGACCTGCCGGCGCTGGAGCGGCACCTGCAGGGCAAGGCCGAACTGCTGGCGCTGTTCGACGACCTTTACATCTTCGACGCCCGTGGCGTGTTGCTCGTTGATTGGCCGCAGAAGCCCGGGCGGCGTGGCCTCGACATGTCGGCCCGTGATTACATCAAGGGTGTGCAGGCGACCCGTCAGTCTTTCATTTCGCAGCCGATCCTGGGCAAGGCAACGCGCCAGCCGATCATCGTCATCGCGGCACCGGTGCTCGACTCCCGGGGGGAGCTGGTGGCCATCGTCGGTGGCGTGCTCAACCTCTACAAGGCCAACCTGATCGGCGAACTCGGCAATCGCAAGCTTGGCGAGCACGGTTATTTCTATCTGGTTTCAGCCAACCGGGAGTTCATTGCCCATCCCGACCGTTCGCTGATCCTGCAGCCGGTGCCCTCCGAGCGCGATCACCCTGCGCTGGCGCGAGCGCTGGCCGGCTACGAAGGGACTCTGGAGGGGGTGAATCACCGTGGTTTGCATGGTTTCTTCACTTTTCGCCGGCTGGCCACGACCGGCTGGTTGCTGGCTTCGGTGATTCCGGTGGATCAGGCCATGCAGCCGGTGGCCAAGATCCAGCGCGACATGGCGCTGGTGACCCTGTTGCTGATGGCGCTGGCCTTGCCGCTGGTCTGGTGGCTGGGGCGGCGGCTGTTCGCCCCGCTTGGCACACTCGCCGACGAGATGGACGAGCGGGCACGCAGCATGCAGCCAGGCTTGCCGGCAGCGCCGGTACGGGTTGCCGGCAGCGCCGAAATCCAGACGGTGGCGACGGCGTTCAACGGTTTTCTCGCGGCCCGCAATCAGGCCGAGGAGGCGCTGGCCGTGAGCGAGGCCGAGCGCAACCGGATCATGCTCAGTCTGGAGCAGGCCAGGGATGCGGCGGAAGCCGCCAACCGGGCCAAGAGCGAATTCCTGGCCAACATGAGCCACGAACTGCGGACGCCGATGAACGGCATCATCGGCATGGGTGAAATCGCGCTGATGTCGGCGAACGACGAGGAAACCCGCTACGCCGTGCAGGTGTCGCTGGATTCGGCGCGCTCCTTGCTGGCGATTCTCAGCGACATTCTTGAAATATCGCGCCTCGATGCCGGCAAGCTGGTCATTCGCCAGCAGCCAATGTCGCTCGGTGGCGTGGTCGGCGATGTCGTCCGCCTGATGACCCCGTCGTGCCACAAGAAGGGGCTGGACCTACGCTTCGGCCTGCCGGCCGATCTGCCGCGCGAAGTGCTGGGCGACGCCTTGCGGATTCGCCAGGTGCTGCTCAACCTGCTCGGTAATGCAATCAAATTCACTGCCCAGGGAACGATTACGGTCGACCTGCGTAGCGAAGCCAAAACGCCCGGGCAGGTGAGCGCGCAGATCGTGATCAGCGACACCGGCGTGGGGATTCCGGCGGCCCAGCTGGAACAGATTTTCCAGCCCTTCGCCCAGGCCGATGGCTCGACTACCCGGGCCTTCGGCGGTGCCGGTCTCGGCCTGGCGATTTCCCGGCAGCTGGTTGAATTGATGGGCGGGCGACTGGAAGTGAGCAGCCGCGAAGGCGAGGGCAGCGTGTTCTCGCTCTGGCTGCCCTTCACCCTTGCCGGCGCTAACCGCCCGCAGGCCTGAACCCGGCAGCCGGGCGGAACCTCCGTCCGGCTAAGCCGCTCCAAGCGGCAGAGAGGGCAGCGTCGCGCTGCGGGCCGGCCCGCCTTCCCGGTGTCCCGCCGTCGCGGGGTGCCATTGGCCGGGAGGAAGGGTCATGAGCCATGCCGATTCCGTACTGCGCAACGAAGCCGGGGCCGCCGCTGCGGCCCGTCTCGATGATCGCTATACCTCTACCGGTCGGGTCTATCTGACCGGGACCCAGGCGCTGATCCGCCTGCCCATGCTGCAGCGCGAGCGCGACCTCGCTGCCGGCCTGAATACCGCCGGCTTCATTTCCGGTTATCGCGGCAGCCCGCTCGGGCCGCTCGACCAGGGCCTGTGGAAGGCCAGGCAACATCTCGCCGACCATCACATCACCTTCCAGCCGGGGCTCAACGAGGACCTGGCAGCGACCGCCGTATGGGGCAGCCAGCAGGTCGGGCTGTTTCCGGGCGCCCGTTACGACGGCGTGTTCGGCCTGTGGTACGGCAAGGGGCCGGGCGTTGATCGCTGCGGCGATGTCTTCCGCCATGCCAATGCTGCCGGCTCGGCGCGTCACGGCGGGGTGCTGGTGGTCGCTGGCGACGATCATGCGGCCAAGTCCTCGACCCTGCCGCACCAGACCGAGCACATCTTCAAGGCGGTGCTGATGCCGGTGCTCTATCCGGCGAACATTCAGGAATACATCGAATACGGCCTGCACGGCTGGGCGCTCAGCCGCTATTCCGGCTGCTGGGTGGCGTTCAAGGCGCTGGCCGATACGGTCGAGACCTCGGCCTCGGTCAATGTCGATCCGGCGGCGGTCGCCAGCGTGCTGCCGCAGGATTTCGCGCTGCCGCCGGACGGCCTCAACATCCGCTGGCCGGACCCGCCGCTGGAGCAGGAAAAGCGCCTGCTCAACCTCAAGCTCTACGCTGCGCTGGCCTATTGTCGGGCCAATCGACTCGACCGCCTGGTGATCGACTCGCCGCAGCCCAGGCTCGGCATCCTCACCGCCGGCAAGAGCTATCTCGACGTGCGCCAGGCGCTTGACGAGCTGGGCATCGACGAGGCGCTGGCGGCGCAGATCGGCATCCGCCTGTACAAGGTCGGCATGGTCTGGCCGCTGGAGCCGGAAGGCGTCCGCCGTTTTGCCGAAGGGCTGGAGGAAATCCTGGTCGTCGAGGAAAAGCGGCAGCTGCTCGAATACCAGCTCAAGGAGGAGCTCTATAACTGGCGCGACGATGTGCGCCCAAGGGTGATCGGCAAATTCGACGAAAAAGGCGAGTGGACCGTGGAAGGCGAGGGCGGCTATCTGGCGCACGCCGACTGGCTGCTGCCGGCGACCGGCGAACTGCCGGTGGCGACGATTGCCAAGGTGATCGCCGGGCGCATCGGCCGCTTTTTTACCTCGCCGGCGATCCACGCCCGCCTCGACCTGATTGCCCAGAAACAGAAGGCCCGCCAGACACCGCTGGTGCTCGCCGAACGCAAGCCGCACTTCTGCTCGGGTTGCCCGCACAACACCTCGACCCAGGTCCCGGAAGGCTCGCGGGCGGTGGCCGGGATCGGTTGTCATTACATGGTGACCTGGATGGGGCGCAGCACCGCGACCTATACCCACATGGGCGGCGAGGGCGTGCCCTGGGTCGGCCAGGCACCGTTTACCGAGGAAAAGCACATCTTCGCCAACCTCGGCGACGGCACCTACTTTCATTCAGGCATCCTGGCGATTCGCCAGGCGCTGGCGGCCAAGGTCGCGATCACCTACAAGATTCTCTACAACGACGCAGTGGCGATGACCGGCGGCCAGCCGGTAGACGGCCAGCTGGGAATTCCTCGCCTGACCCGGCAACTGACGGCGGAAGGCGTCGAGAAAATGGTGATCGTCAGCAACGATCCCGACAAATATGCCGAAATCACCGACCTCGCCACCCCGGGCGGGCAGACCTTGCCGATCTTTCATCGTGACGAACTTGACCGGGTCCAGCGCGAACTGCGCGAGTACCCCGGCGTCTCGGTGCTGATCTACGACCAGATGTGTGCCACCGAAGCGCGGCGGCGGCGCAAGCGCGGCAAGCTGCCGCCGGTGGCGCGGCGGGTGGTGATCCATCCCGAGATTTGCGAGGGTTGCGGCGATTGCTCGCGGCAATCCAACTGCCTGTCGGTGGTGCCGCTGGAAACTCCGTTCGGGACCAAGCGGGCAATCGACCAGTCGGCCTGCAACCAGGATTTCTCCTGCCTCAAGGGCTTCTGCCCGAGCTTCGTCACCCTCGACGGCGTGCGCTTGAAGAAAGGCGTGGGGCTGGCGCCGCCTGAGGCCGGAAAAGACCCGGTTTCCACGGTCGACCGTGAAAATTGGGGAATTTTGCCGCTGCCAGCCTTGCCGGCGACCGCCGCGCCCTACAACCTGCTGCTGACCGGCGTCGGCGGCATGGGCGTGATTACCGTCGGGGCTTTGCTCGGGATGGCGGCGCACCTCGACGGCAAGGGCGTCTCGGTGCTCGACATGACCGGGCTGGCGCAGAAGTACGGCGCGGTCTTTTCGCACCTGCGCATCGCCGACCGGCCGGAGGACATCCACGCGGTGCGGATCGCGACTGGCGAGGCGCACGCGCTGATCGGCGGCGACCTGGTGGTCAGCGCCGGCAGCGAGGCGCTGTCCAAACTGCTCGCCGGGCAAAGCCGGGTGCTGGTCAATAGCGCCGAGACGCCGACCGCCGACTTCACCCGCCAGCGCGACTGGAAACTGCCAGTGGCGGCCTTGCAGCAACGCCTGGTCGATACCGTCGGCACCGCTGCGGTGCGCTTCATCGATGCCCAGGGGCTGGCCTTGCGGCTGATGGGCGACGCCATCTACACCAACCTGCTGTTGCTTGGTCATGCCTGGCAGCAGGGCTTGGTCCCGGTCAGCCTGGCGGCGCTGGAGCGGGCGATCGAACTTAACGGTACGGCGGTCGCGGCCAACCTCGAAGCCCTGAACTGGGGGCGGCGGGCGGCCGTCTTCCCCGAGCGGGTCGCCGCCCTGGTCGGCCCGCTGCAGCCGCAGCCGGCGGGTGAAATCCCGCTCGATGCGCTGATCGAACAGCGGGCGCAGCATCTGATCGCCTATCAGGACCGCGAACTGGCGGCCCGCTACCAGCGCCGCATCGCGGCCTTGCGGGCGCTTGGCGACGATGCGCTGACCCGGCTGGCGGCCGTGCAGTACGCGCGGCTGCTGGCGCCCAAGGACGAGTATGAGGTGGCTCGCCTGTTCGTCGAAAGCGATTTTCTCGCCCGGCTCAAGGAGCAGTTTGAGCCACTTGAGGCGGGGCGGGACTTGCGCCTCAGCTTCCACCTGGTGCCGCCGTGGGGACGCCGCGAAGCCGCCGACGGGCGGCCGCGCAAGCAAACTTTCGGGCCCTGGCTGCTGCCCTGGCTACGCTTGCTGGCGGCCGGGCGGCACTGGCGCGGGCGTTGGTTCGATCCCTTGCGCCTGAGCGCGGAAAAGGCCCTCGACCGCGAATTGCTGACGGCCTACGAAGACGACCTCGAACTGATCCTGCTGCACGGCGGCGGCCAGTCTGCCCGCGAACTGGCGGCCTGGCCGGGCGAGGTGCGCGGCTTCGGGCCAGTCAAGGCGGCGGCCGCCGAGGTCGCCCGCCAACTGCGGCAGGCGGCGCGGGCGGCGCTACCGACCTCCCCGGCGGCCAGCGGCTGAGGACCGGCAGCGAGCGGCGACCGGCGGGCGCCGGGTTTTGCCCTGAAGTCACGGTCGACCGTGGGCGAAGGCAAAAACGGCACCGCGAGGGGGGGCGGATTTGGCATAAAATCGCTGCATGTCAGATTCCTTCTCATTCTCGCCCGCTGCCCGCCAGTTTGCCTTGCAGGCGGCAGCGGCGATTCTGGTCCTGTCGGTGGCCTGGCCCTATTACGGCTGGCAGGCGGCGGCGATCCCGTGGGCCGAAACCAGCTATGCCATCGGCTGCGTCGGCTTTGCCCTCGCCACCCTGTCACGCCAGCCCTGGTGGTGGCGCCTGATCCACCTGCTGTTCCTGCCGGCGGTGTGGTTTACGCATCAGCTGCAGATCGACCCGGGCTGGTTCCTGGCGGCGTTCGTCCTGCTCCTGCTGGTTTATCGCGGGGCCTTGTCGGGCCAGGTGCCGCTCTACCTGTCGAACCGCGAAACCGTCGCGGCACTGGCCGAGTTGCTTGAACAGCGAGCCGCTGCCGGCAGCCTGCGTTTTGTCGATCTCGGTGCGGGGATCGGTAGTACCGTGATCACGCTCGCCGATCACCTGCCGCAGGTGCACTGCCGGGGGGTCGAAAATGCTCCGCTGACCTGGCTGGTCGGCCGTCTGCTGGCGGTCGGGCGGCCCAATCTGCAGTGGCAATGGGAAGATCTGTGGCAGGTCGATCTCGCTCAGCACGATGTGGTTTATGCCTTCCTGTCGCCGGCACCGATGGCGCGCCTGTGGGAAAAGGCCGGACGCGAAATGGCGCCCGGCAGCCTGCTGATCAGCAACAGCTTTCCAGTGCCCGGCGTGGTCCCGAGCCGGGTGATCGAGGTACCTTGCCAGCCGGCGCGGCCGTTGTATTGCTACGAGATGCCGGGGGGTTAGCCGGTGGCGGTACGCAGCAAGCCCGAGTCGCTGATTCCGCTGATCGCCCTGGTCGGCACGCTGGCGGTATTCGTCGTCCTGCTTGCCGACCTCTACCTGTCGCGGCAGCGCGAGATCGAAAGCGGCGAGCGCCGGCTGCAGCATTTCAGCGTGATGATGGCCGAGCATACGGCGCGCTCTTTCGAAGCCATCGACATCCTGTTGCGCGAAGTGGCGACCGATCTGTCGCAGAACCGTAGCGACTGGGAGGGCTGGGAGCCGGCCAAGGGATGGGAATACATGGCCCAGCGCCATTCACGGGCGATGCCGCAATTGCGCGACCTGATCATTTTTGATCGCCAGGGCAACCAGCGTTTCATTTCGACCTATTTCCCGCCGCCGCACATCAATGTCCGCGACCGGCCGTATTTCGCCCAACTGGAGAACGGTGCCAACGTCTCGACCTTCGGGCCCTATATCGGGCGTAACTCCGGTCGCTACACTTATGCACTGGCACGGCGCATCGTGACCCCGGGCGGGCAGTTCGCCGGCGCCGCCTTTGCTGCCGTCGAGCCGGCCTATCTGCAGGATTTCTGCTGGTATAACCGGCTTTCCGACGATTTCGAGGCCTTGCTGATCAATAGCAAGGGCGAGGTGGTTGCCTCATGTCGCCCCACCGACATGAGCAAGCAATCGTTAATTCTCGGCACCCGAGCCGAAGACAGTCTGTTTGACGGGCTGCTGGCCGGCCGCCTGGGCGGCAGCGGCATCGTCAGCCACGGCGGATTGATGGCCTCACTGTCGCCGGTCCCCAGCTTTCCTGATTTGCGCATCGTCGCCGCGATCCCGGAAAAAACCCTGCTCGCCAACTGGCAGGGACGGATGCTCGAACTGACCACACTCGGTTTTCTGCTCGGTGGCCTGCTGCTGACCATCGCGATACTGGTTCGCCGCCAGTTCCGGGCGATGGCGCAAATGACCGAAGAACTGCAGGTCAGCCGGCAGATGCTCGAGGATCGCATCCGCGAGGCGACCCAGAAGCTGGAGGCGCAGAAAAACGAGGCCGAGCGGGCGAACAAGGCAAAAAGCCGTTTTCTGGCCGCCGCCAGCCACGATTTGCGGCAGCCTTTGCATGCCTTGTCGTTGTTTTCTGCCGACCTGTTGCGCCAGGTCAGCAACGGCGTCACTCATACATTGCCCCGGCTGGCCGAGCAGATCGCCCAGTCGACTTCGGTGCTTGGCGAATTGCTCGATTCCCTGCTCGATATTTCGCGGCTCGACGTGGCCGGGATCAAGCCGGAAATCCATGGTGCCGCGCTCAACCCTGTATTCGAGCGCTTGGCCTCATCGTTCCGCCGGACTGCCATCGAGCGCGGCTTGCGCTTGCGGGTACGGCCGACGCGGCTATGGGTCGAGACCGATCCGCTGATGTTGGAGCGGATTCTGGTTAATCTTTTGGCCAACGCGCTGCGCTACACCCCCAAGGGCGGTACCGTGCTGCTGGCGGCCCGGCGCCGCAGGCGCGGGGTGGTGATCGAGGTCCGCGACAGCGGGATCGGGATCGCTACCGAACACCAGGCCGCAATCTTCGCCGAGTTCTATCAGGTCGGGAATCAAGCCCGTGAACAGAACAAGGGCCTGGGGCTGGGGCTGTCGATTGTCGACCGGCTGGTCCGGGCGCTGGAGATCCGGATTGAACTGAAATCGCGCCCCGGCGAGGGGACTCGCTTCAACCTGTGGCTACCGGAGGCGCGGGAGAATGACACACGGCTGCGCGAGCTGGTGGCGGTGGCTGGCGATGTCTGCCTGATCGGCCAGCACCCGCAGTTCGACCTGATCGAAAGCTTGTTGCGTTCATGGGATTACCGGACCCGTCGCCATGCCCGCCTGGAGGATGCTGCCCTGGTGCCGGAGCGGACGGTGATCGTCGATTATCCGGTGCTGCGTCAGCTCGGCAGCGACAGCAGCGGCCTGGCCTTGATCTGCCTGCTGCCGGAAGCCCCGGTCAGTCTGCCGGCGGGGGTTCATCCCTTGCCGCTGCCCGTCCGGCCGGCCAAACTACGGGCCTTGCTGCGTGCCTGCAGCAAGGCGTGAGCCATCAGCGGTTCAGAAGGTGTTTTCGAAGTCGATGCCGTAGCGGGCGACTGCGACCAGGGCCTGGGTCCGGCTGCTGACGTCGAGGGTACGGAAAATTGCCGTTGCGTGAATCTTGACCGTGCCTTCAGAGAGTTTCAGCTGTTCGGCGATGTCTCGGTTCGACAGGCCGCGCACCATCAGTGCCAGAACCTGTGCCTGGCGGTCGGTCAGGCCGATTTCCGAGGGTTTGACCCCGGCCGGAAACTTGTGCGCTTCGCGCAGTTCGCTGTCGTCGACGATGCGGCTGGATTGTTGCCCGGCGGGGCGGAAAAGGTTGCCGTCGAGGACGCTGCGCACTGCGGTCAGCAGCGCTTCGCCGGAATACGCCTTGGGGATGAAGCCGGAGGCGCCGAGACCGAGGACACGGTTGACCGTCGGGGTGTCGTCGTAGGCCGAAACCACCACCACCGGCATTGCCGGATAGCGACGGCGCAGGACGTCGAGGCCGGAGAAGCCGTCAATTCCCGGCAGGGCCAGGTCGAGAAAGACGAGGTCATATTCGCCAGCGTCTTCAAGCTGCGTCAGCGCGGTTTCGAAATCTGCCGCTTCGGCAACTTCAACTTCCTGGTCAACCTGGGCCAGGAGGCGGACCAAACCTTCGCGCACCAGTGCGTGATCTTCGACTACCAGCAGTTTCAGCATTATTGTTCCTGTTCCGTTCTCCCCGGGGCGGACCGCTAATTTACCATTGCGGGCGGAAAAAGTGGTTTAACATGGAGTCATTAAACCGGAGGGAGAACGAGAATGTCCGACGAGCAGGCACACGATCCACTCAACTTCATGCGCAACCTGTGGGGCAACATGGGCTTCTCGCTCCCCGGCATGGTCACGCCAACCTTCGATGTCGAGGAACTCGACAAACGGATCAAGGACTTGAAGGCCGTCGAAGGCTGGCTGCGGATGAATCTGTCGATGCTGCAGATGACCATCCAGAGCCTGGAAATGCAGCGGACCACGGTGTCCACGGTGCAGGCGATGGGGCGCATGGCCGCCGATGCCGCCCGTTCGGCCGGTGATGCGACGGAAAACAGTGAAACCACGGTCAACGCGCAAACCAGCACATTTTCCGAAGCCGCAATGTGGCCCTGGCAGATGATGCAGCAGATGCGCGAGCAGATGCAGCAGCACGCCGATGCCGCCACCCAGGCGGCGGTGGCGCCGGAGCCTGGAGATGGCGCCGGCAAGCCTTCCCGGCGCAAGAAGGCGGTCTGAACCCGCCGCCTGAAGGGCAGTGGCTCAGCTGCCCCGGCCCAGCCAGGTCGCCCACAGCGGCAAAGTGAGCATGGCGACCAGTGTGGTTGCCGAAATCAGCCAGGCGACGCTGCGCCCGTCGCCGCCCATCCGCATCGCCAGGATGTAGGCCGAAGACGCCGTCGGTAGCGCAGCGAACAGAACCACTACCTGCAGGTGCAGGCCGCTCAGGCCCAACCATCCGCCGACCAGGATCGCGACCAGTGGCAACAGTCCGAGTTTGACCACGACCAGCCAGAGCGCGAAGCAGCGTACGCCAGGAGTGCTTTCGAGGCGCAGGGCGGCGCCGACGGCAATCAGCCCGAGCGCGATCGAGGCATCCGCGAGGCGGCCTAGAAAGGCTTGCACCGGGGCCGGTGGCATGAAGCCGGCGAGGTTGAGCAGGAAGCCGGTGGCGGTGCCCCAGATCAGCGGATTGCGGGCAATTTCCTGCCACAGGCCACTGTTGCCGTGGCGGGCCAGCATCCAGACCGACACCAGATTGGCCACCGGTACCGCAGCCCCGACAATCAGCCCCATGGTGGCGATGCCCGGGGCACCGAAAAGCATGCCGGCGACGGCAAGGGCGATGTAGGAATTGAAGCGGTAGCCACACTGGAACATCGACGCGAAGGTCAGTGCTGGCAGACGGCTCAGTATCCGTGGTGCCGCTGCCAGCAGCATGCCTGCCGCCATTGCCGAAAATGCCGTGGCCAGGAGCGGCAGCGCGGCCAGCAGGTCGAGCCGGGTGCGGACAATGGCGTTGATCAGCAGTGCCGGGAAGAGGATGAAGTACACCAGCTTCTCGACCCCGTTCCAGAAATGATCGCCGAGCCCCATCCAGCGGCGGATGGCGACACCGAGCAGGATCAGGGCAAAGTCGGGAAGGAGCAGCAGGGCGGTGGTCATGCCTGCATTCTACGAGGGGCGGCAGCAGCAGGCATTGGGGATATCCGCAGCCGCTCCCGCCTCCCTGTTGCGGTCTCAGCGGCCAAGTACCCCGGAAGCCTGCAACTCGCTGATTTCTTCGTCGCGATAGCCTGCCTCGCGCAGAATCTCGTGGTTATGCTGGCCGACCTGCGGAGCGGCGCGGCGTACTTCGAAGCGGTGTTCCGATAGTTTGAGCGGCGGTGCGAACTGGGTCAGTCCGGGAGTCGCCTGGGCATCGCGGATGACCATGCCGCGAGCCTCGATCTGCTCGTTTTCGAGCGCTTCCTCGGGTGACAAAACCGGGGTCACGCAGCAGTCGACCGTGGCAAAGCGCGCTGCCCAGTCGTCGCGGTCACGACTGGCGAACAACTGTGCCATTTCGTCACGCAGGGCCGGGTCGAACTGGCGGGCGATCCAGTCGGGACGTTCGAGGACGTTGCAGCAGAGTTGCCAGAATTTGCCTTCAAGTGCGCCCACCGCCATGTGCCGGTCATCGCGGCAGCGGTAGACGGCGTAGCAGGGAACGCCGCCGGAGAGCACGTCACCGCCGGCCGGGGCCGAGTGGCCGAACTGGTCCAGGCGCAGCATCGCGAAATAGGTGTGGGCGAGGACGCTGTCGGTCATTGCGACATCGACGTGGCGGCCGCGCCCGCTGCGTTGGGCTTCGATCACTGCGGCGAGGATGCCGGTGGTCGCGGTCAGCGCGCCGCCGAGCAGGTCGGCGATCTGGAAATTGGGAATCGCCGGGTCGCCACCCTCCCGGCCGATCTGACCGAGCACGCCGGCGTAACCCAGGTAGTTGATGTCGTGTCCGGCCAGGTTGCGATAGGGGCCGTCCTGCCCGTAGCCACTGATCGCACAATAGACGATGCGTGGATTGAGGGCGGCGACGGTGGCGTAGCCGATGCCCAGCTTGTCGACCACGCCGGGCCGGAAGCTTTCGATGATCACGTCGGCGTCGCGGGCCAGGCGCAGGAAGGCGGCGACGCCTTCCGGCTGCTTCAGGTCGAGGCAGAGGCCGCGCTTGTTGCGGTTGATCATCCGGAAGTAGGCACTGTCCTCGCCGTCGGCGCCACGCTGGCCGGTGCCGAGCGTGCGGGCATAGTCGCCGAGTTGCGGATCTTCGATCTTGATCACGTCGGCACCCAGGTCGGCGAGGTGCAAGGTGGCGACCGGGCCGGGCAGCAGCCGGGTCAGGTCGAGAATGCGGATGCCGGCCAGCGGGCCGCTGCGCTCAGAAGCTGTCATGTGGTGTTCCCCTTGTCTGCAGTCCCGGGCTGGACTGTCGTTGTCGTTGATTTGTAGTGCCCGGCAGGCGACTCAGTCTTTTGGGCAAGGACTGAGCAGATCGGCTTCGAGCTCGATTTCCTGATTCTTTTCCAGCTTGCGCTCGATGAACATGCCGCGCCACAGGCGACCGGCATTTTCGGCCTTGCGCTCATGGGGCGTTTCCCAGTCCCTGACCCGCAGGCGAACCATCCCGATCTGTTGCTGCTGGCGCTCGCTGGCGGCGTCGGTGCATGGGTAGGCCTGCAGCAGCCGGTTGTACTCTTGCCGGTTGTATTGCTTGACGGTCTTTCCGGCAACCCGTGGGCAAGCCCCGAGCGTCCGCGTCCTGACTTCGGCGGCGACGACTTCTCCGCGCAGGTAGTAGAGCGGTTCGGTGAGAATCCAGCCGTGTCCGCCCTCTTCGTAGCGCACGCACTGTCCTGCCTGCAGCAGTTCCGGGTGCTTGAAAATCAGCTGGGCCGACGGGCGCAGCGCCGGGTCGTCGCTGCCAGCGGCCCCGGCAGCCAGGGGCTGGCCGGCAATGGCGAGTGCGAACAGGCAAAAGGCAAGGGCAGGCTGGCGCATGAAGAATACCGGGTCAATAAACCCGGCAATCTTCGATCACCTTGCCATC
>ERZ1066115.107-NODE-107-length-30935-cov-14.535492_pt1 | contig 30935 bp, 27 predicted proteins | sample MGYA00382762_ERZ1066115 | MGnify/ENA primary metagenome ERZ1066115 (study PRJEB33369, sample SAMEA5778345) | biofilm metagenome | biome: Industrial cooling water; feature: Water cooling tower basin; material: Biofilm | place: United Arab Emirates | collected... | reverse complement strand
GCCGATGGTACTGCCTTATGGTGGGAGAGTAGGTCGTCGCCGGGCTTTTTTTTATGTTGGGGCATCTACTTTGTCGCGGCCCCTTTCGCCTCGCCTTACATACACAAGAGTATGCTCGGCTCGTCGAAAGGGGCCGCTTCGCGTATCTGCTCCCAACATAAAAAAAAGCTACCATTAATTATTACTGCCCCGACGGTTTCTCGGTCGCGACAGGGAGGTTGCGCGTAAGGAACACGCGGATTAGCAGGGCTAATCCGCGATGTCGTCGTTTTTACAGGACGTAAAAACGACGACTAAGGATCTGCGGCGTTGCTCGGGGCCCGGCACGTACTCACGTACACATGAGTACGTGAGCCTCCTTGCGAGGCGGCTCTCCTTGTATCTCACCCCAACATAAAAAAAGCGCATCATCTTCTAGATGTCGCGATATCTACTTTGTCGCGGCGCCTTTCCACTTGGCGTTAATTTAGCCTTGCCTAGGGCGCGGACCTGTGCTTGACTAGCTTGGTATGCCGGAATGATGGCGGAGGCGAGCTATGAAGGCCATAAACGCGTTCATCGAACGTTGCGTCGCACGAGGACTCGATCAAGCGGCCGTAGATCTGGCGGTACGACAAGTAAGGGAACTCGATCTTTTCCTCCTGGCCTACGGCTCGTCCATAGACGGGGCCGATCTAGAGCAAGTCGAAGACTTCGTAGAGCGACGGCTGGGCGGCGGGGAGGATTGCGCTTCCTTAATACTATCCTTCGCGCGCTACTTCGACCTGAGCGGCCAGGCCGCCGTCGCCGTCAGGCTCTTGGCCCGGCTCCTGCCGATTGGCGTGCTCCCGGCCATGGCGGAGCGCCTAGCCAGCTTGCACGGGCCGGAAGTACGCGACCGGGTGATGCGCGGCGTGGACATACCCCCGCCGGGAAGCGCCCCCGAGCGTTATCCAGAAGCGACCGCGCTCTTTACCGCCGCGCTGCTCGCGGAGCTCGGCGCGGAGGGGGCCCATCGCGTCTTGGCCTGGAACGTACACGGCATCCCCGCCCAGGCCTTCGCCGGCGAGGCCGAGCGCTTGCGCGAGTTGGGCTCGATCGACGCGTGGCTCGCGGATTACCATCGCCGCCAAGTCGAGATCCTGGCGCGGCACGCGGCTGACGGCACGCTCTGGTACGAGCAGAAGATTACCCCGGCGGTAGTCGAGTTCGTGCGCGGCGACCAGGAGCTGCTCAGCGGCAGGCGCGTCGGCGATACGATTTATCAGACCAAGATCCCCTATGATCCCGACGCCTACCTAAGGAGCGACGACCCCCTGGAGCGCCGAAGGCTCGCCTGCCATTGCCCGCTCGCGGCCGCCGGCATCGGCGAGGGCGGGAGCGCCGTTCCCGCGGCCTGGTGCTCCTGCTCGGCCGGTTACGAAAAGTTCCGTTTCGACGTAGTTTTCGGCAAGGAAACGAGCGCGCGGGTGATCCGCTCGGCCTTGGACGGGTCGGACATCTGCCGCTACGCGGTCACGATTCCCGAGGGCCTAAAGGTTCCCTGGGGCGAAGGCGGGCGTTAAGCCTACGCCTCGCGGACGGCGGCGAACTCGCGCCGCGGCTCGCCGGCCGGCTATAGGCGGCCGCCTGTAGCAGGCGGCCGCGTTCATGCGCCGACGCCGAGCGCCTTGCGGTAGCGCGCGTACTCGGAGCCGGGCATGCCTAATGAAGGCAGGGCGGGGAGGATGCGGCCCTCTACGATCTGGGCCATGCGCACGCTGATGGCGGAGAAGACGAAGAAGGCTAGATCGGACCAGGTATACGGAATCCTGATGCGGTAGCGCGCCCCGTCCATGAAGATCGTCTCGTAGCGCAAGCCTTCGGGCAGGCGCTTTAGCCCGGCTATCGGGCCTTCAAGCAGGCGGTCGCCGGAACGCGTCAGTATCTTAGCCTTGAGCCGGCGGTAGCGCTCGGCCTCGCTCGGGCGTAGGAGCCCGCCTTCCAAGGCCATGGATTCGAAATTCGCTATAAAACCTTCGCCGCCGAGCTCTACGAGCCTTTGGAAGCGCGCGCCGGACATCCATCCGAAATCGACCTCGATGCCGAAGGCGCCGATGGAGGTTTGGATGAGCTCCTGAAGATAGAGCATCAGGCCGTGGGCGGCGCGCAGGTACGCGTAGTCGGGGTCGCCGCCGGCCGATCGGCCGGGCTTGCCGAACCCGACGGCGCCGAGTTCGTGGCCGAGCGAGCGCATCGCGCATACGTAGTCGTAGACGCGGTTCACCATGTACTTCATGGAGAAGTACCATTCGGGCGGGGCTATGAAGAGGCCTTGCGGGAAGTGCCGCCTGAGCCAGAGGCCGAACGAGCGCGAGCCCAGGACATGGCTCACCGCCAAACGGTCGCAACTGCCGTCCAGGCCGATGACCAGCGGCTCGGCGTCGCTCCTGAGCTTGGCGAAGCTCGTCTTGCCCGATGACAAGCCTAAGAAGTGTTCGAAGATGGCCGCGTCGGGCAGGGTGCGTACCTGGCCGAAGACCGCTTCCTGCATAGCGGGGTGTTCGTTGAAGACTCGTATGCTCGCCGCGTTGCTCTTATAGAACAGGGCCGTCGCTAGACGCTTCGTCGGATCATCATGCCTGAGCTTTTCGATGACCTCGGACAGGCGTTGGACGGTGTAGTCCCGGTGCAGCTCGAGCGCCACGCCGAAACGCGTATGGCAGTCGTGCCGTAGCCTTTCCAGCCCGGACCAGAGCTCCTTATGCGCGCGCTTGGCTACGCCGTCCTCCGCTATGACGTTGATATCGACGTCGGTGCTGTGCTGGGCGCCTAGGTCGTTGTAGGCGGAGAAGAGTCGGCCGAGCCCGAAGACGAGGAGCCTGCCGCTCAGCTCGGGCTTAAGCGACCCGATGAACGCGTGCTTAACGAGCGCTTCGACAGCGAAGCGGTTCAGGTCCTTGCGAGCCGCCAAGTAGCCGCCCGCGTCCGCGATCCGCCCGTTTAAGGCCGACGAATCGGCCCGCAGCCGCCCGTCTATCGGCCGGTATATGGCCTCGATCCGGGCGGCGAGCTCGCCGGCTCCCGTCCCCGCGCGGGCGGCCGCGGCCAGCTCGGCTTCGTAGCGCGCGTAGCCGCCAGCCGACTCGCAGGGCGAGGGGCTCTCGTCGGGACGGCTCTGAATCATAGGCGGCATGGCGCGGGACCTCGTTCGGGATAGTGGGTCTTCAGTGTGCGCTTGTATTATGCTTTTAGTCAAGGATGAAAGGGCCTCGGCCGGTCGGCCAGAGGGCGCCGGATATGGAGCCGCCGCTTGCGGCCGGTATGGAAAGATGCTATCTTTGAGCAAAGTATTCGTATTGCGAGCGGAGGGCCCGATGGCAGAGAGAGACGCGTCGATGCAGCTTGTGACGTTTCAGCTGAGTGACGAGCTCTACGGTATAGACATCATGGACGTGAAGGAGATCGTGCCCTCGACCGACATCAGGTCCATTCCTAACGCCCCGAGCTATGTCCAGGGGCTCTTTAACCTGCGCGGCGAGATCATCCCCATCATCAACCTGCACCGGCGCTTCCATCTTAAGAAGGCCAACCTGGCCGACGACGAGGTGCTGCTGTCCGGCTTCATCATCATCGATATCGACGGCATGAAGCTCGGCGTGATAATCGACAAGGTGGAGCGCGTCGTGTCCGTGGACTACGCCGAGGTGCAGCCGCCGCCGCAGATGCTCAGCGGCATCGGCGCCGAATATATCCAAGGCGTGGTCAATCAGGACAACGGCTACCTCATCATCCTGGATATCCGCAAGCTGTTCAGCGCCAAGGAATTACAGAAGATCGAAGAGATTAGGAAGTAGGTCCTTTCCACTATGAACGTCCCTGCGCTCTCGTCCTACGTCCGCCGTAAGGACATGGACTCAGTCCTCAATTGCATCGTCAGCGATAACTTAGCGCCCGGCGAGTACGTCGAGCGCCTTACCAAGGCCGTGCGGGAGAAGCTCGGCTTCGACCACTGCGTCGCGCTCCGCAGCCCCATGGGGGCCCTGGCCTTGGGCCTGGAGCTGCACGGCCTGCGTCCGGGCGACGCCGTGGGCGTCTCGGCCCTGGCCGACGCCTGGGTGGGCCGCCTCCTTGAGCAGCGGGGCCTGACGCCCGTCTGGCTGGACGTCGACCCGATCAGCGCCTTGCCCGACGCGTCCAAGCTCGAGCGCCTGGCCGCCGGCGGGGCCAAGGCCCTCTACCTGCACGAACCCTGGGGCCTCATGCCCGAACCCGCGCCGTTCGCCGAGCTAGGCATTCCGATAATAGAGGACGCTACGAGCTCGCTCGGCGCCTCGTCCGGCGGTTCGGCCGCCGGTTCGCTCGGCTCCTACGCCCTTATCGGTCTCGAGCACGCCGCGGCCCTGACCGGCGGCGGCGGCGCCCTGTTGGCGGCGGTAGGCCGGCGCGAGGCCCAGGTGCTCCGCAACGGGGCCGAGCGCTTGGTCGCCGAGGAGCTCCTGCCCGATATGAACGCCGCCTTGGCGCTCTCCCAATTGAAAGACCTCGAACGTTTCCGCGAACGCCGCAAGGAGCTCTCCGAGCTCTACGCCCAGTCCCTGGCGCGCGCGCATAAGCGCGCCTTAAGCCAGGCCGGCGAGGGCGAGGGCTCCTACTTCGGCTGCGTCGTGGTGCTGGAGACCGGCGTTAAGGACGTGCGCGCCTACGCCAAGAAGAAGGAAGTCGGGACGGCCATGGCCTTCGAGCGCAGCTGCGTCGCGAACGGCCTCGTCCCCGAGGGGCTCTGCCCGCAGGCCGCCTCCTTGGCTAACCGCGCGGTCGCCTTCCCGCTGCACCCGCGCATCGGGGGCCAGGCGGCGCAGCGCGTCGCCAAGGTCCTCGCGACCCTGCCGTAGGATCGGGTCGTGTCAGCCCTGGCCGGCCGCGTCGCCATCATCGCCAACGCCCAGAAGGAAGCCGCCCCGCGCCTGGCCGAGGACATAGCCGCCTGGCTGGCCGAACGGGGGCGCGCCGCGGAGACCGTGCTCTTCGACGGCACGCCGATAGAGCCGCCGCGGATCTCCGACGCGGCCCTGGTCGTCACCCTGGGCGGGGACGGCACCGTGCTCTACGCGTCCCGGCTCTGCGCCCCGTACGGCGTCCCGGTGCTGCCGGTCAACCTGGGCAGCCTGGGCTTCATAGCCTGGGTCAAGCCGGCCGAATGGAAGGCCAGGCTCGCCCAGGCCTTGGACGGCGCGCTACCCATGTCCGAGCGCGTCATGCTGGACGTCTCGATCAAGCGCGACGGCGTAGGCGGCGGCTCGTTCTCGGCCTTGAACGACGCGGTAGTTAGCGGCTCGGGGCCGGCCAAGCTCATCAGCCTGTCCATTAACGTCAGCCGCGCCTCGCTCGGTACCTACCGCTCGGACGGCGTCATCGTGTCCACGCCGACCGGCTCCACCGCTTATTCGCTGGCGGCCGGCGGCCCCATCCTGGATCCCGATATGGACGCCCTGCTCTTCAATCCCATCTGCCCGTTTACGCTCTCCAACCGCCCCTTGGTCATCCCCGGCGACGAGGTGGTGGAGATCTACGTCGAGCGCAAGCAGCGCGAAAGCATCGCGCTTACCATAGACGGCCAGGAGTCGGTGGGCCTCGAGGAGGCCGATCGCGTCTTCGTCCGTCGTTCGTCGCACCGGGCGCGGCTCTACTGCGCCGGCCGCGGCTCCTTCTATCAAGTGCTACGGGCTAAGCTGAACTGGTCGGGAGGTCCCGATGCTTGAAGAGCTGACGATACGCGATTTCGCCATCATCGACCGCCTAAGCCTGCGCTTCGGCCCGGGCTTTAACCTCTTAAGCGGCGAGACCGGCGCGGGCAAGTCCATCCTCATCGGCGCCTTGAGCTTCATACTGGGGGCCAAGGCCGACACCGGCATCATCCGGACCGGCTGCGAGGAAGCCATGGTCAGCGCCACGGTGGACCTGAACGGCCGGGACGAGGCCCTGGCCTGGCTGGCCGAGCGCGGCATCGAGGCCGAGGACGGCGTGGCCATCCTGCGCCGCAGCCTGCGCTCCAACGCGCGCGGGGCCGCGTACATCCAGAACGTCCCCGTGGTACGGCAGGACCTGGCGGACTTCGCCGCCATGATCGCCGAGCTCCACGGCCAGCGGGATACCCAGGCCCTGCTCAAGCGCGAGCGTCAGCGCCAAATCCTGGACCGCTACGCGGGCTTGGACGAAGCGCTCGACGCCTACGGGGCGCGCTACGCGAGCCTGAGCGAGAAGAAGAAGCTCCTGGAGAGCATGAGCCTTTCGGAGCAGGAGCGGAACCGCGAGCTGGAGCTCCTGCGCTACGCGGTGGAGGAGATCGACGCGGCGGCCCCCCAGGCCGGCGAGGACGACGCCCTGCACGACGAGGAGCTGCTCCTCTCCCAGCGCGAAAAGCTCTACGCGGCCGTAGAGGCCGTAAAGTCCCTGGTCTCCGAGCCGGAGGCCGCGCTGTCCAAGCTACGCAAGGCGCGGACACAGCTAGAGGCCGCGGCGGCGATCGATAAGCGCCTCGCGGAGCAGGGGCGGCGCCTGGACGAGCTCTATTACGAGCTCGAGGACCTCTCCGCCCAGCTGGGCTCGTACGGCGTCGGAGACTTCGATCCCGGGCGCCTGGAGGCCGTCGAGGCGCGCCTGGCCGAGCTACAGAAGCTGAAGCGCAAGTACGGCCCGAGCCTGGCCGAGGTACTGGAGCATAGGCGCGACGCCGACGAGCGCGCCGCCAGGCTGGAGCGCTGGGCCGACGACCGCAGCGGGCTGGAGGCCGAAGTCGGCGCGCTGGAGTCCGAGGTCTATTCCCTGGCCGAGGGCCTGAGCGCCGAGCGCGCCAAGGCCGGCGCCGCGCTGGAAGGCGCCTGCATGGCCGTGCTTCATACCTTGGGCATGCCCGGCGCCCGCTTCGCCGTGCGACTGGAGCGCAAGCCCCTAGCCGACGGGAAGCTCGTGGTGGGGCCCTACGGCTACGACGAACCGGAGTTCATGGTCTCCGCCAACAAGGGCGAGCCCCTGAAGTCCGTCACCCAGGTGGCCTCGGGCGGCGAGCTGTCGCGCATCATGCTGGCCCTGAAGACCGTCCTGGCCGGCGCCGACGAGGTCCCCACCCTAGTCTTCGACGAGGTAGACGCCGGCATCGGCGGCGAGGTGGCGCTCGCCGTGGGCGAGCATCTATCTACCTTGGCCGCGCGCAAGCAGGTTTTTTGCATTACGCATCTGGCGTCCATCGCGGTTAGAGCCGATAATCACTATAAGGTCGAGAAATACGTCGAATCCGAACGTACTTTCACGCGCGTCGTCAAGTTGGACGGCGAGCGCCGGGTGAAGGAGATCGCCCGCATGCTATCGGGCGACGCCGAAGGGCGCGCCAGCGTCGGGCACGCCCAGGAGCTCCTTACCAAGTACGGGAGGCCACGGGATTAGGCATGGCAAAGATAACGCTGGAGCAACGCAACCGCTACGCCGCGAAGGTTAAAGAATACAAAGGCGTCCTCGAGGGCCTGGCGAGCAAGGAGCAGACCTTGCAGAGCCTGCTCAAGCAGCCCGGCGGGCAGGGCCAAGGCTACGTGCGGCTCCACCTGGCCGAGGAAGCCCTGTCGCAAGTCTCGTACCAAGTCCTGATCAACTCGCTGTCGGTCTCGCTCCTGGGCATCAAGAACGAAGACGCCCTGGCCGACGCGCGCAAGGCCGTCGTACGCGCCTTGAAGTACCTGGAGGATATCGTCACCGGCCTCGTGGACGCCCCCTTCTCCGAATACGAGAAGAACCTCGAGGACATCGCCGAGTCGTCCTACGACGACCGCTACGCGCTCCTGAGGAAGATAGGCTTCGCCATCCGCGAGATAGAGGAGGGCTACGGGGCGAACTCCAAGTGGAAATGGTCTTTCGTGGAGACCTGGGGCAAGTTCGCCGTGGTCGCCAAGAACATGCTGGACTTAAAACGCGCCTACCAGGACTTGGATCTGGCCTCGCCGAATCGCATGACCGTCATGGCGTACCTGGGCATGGTTAAGCGGCAGTTCCAGGTCGTGGCCGACCGTTACCGCGAGAAGTACGAAGTCTTTTCCTTAAAGATGGAAGATTTCAGGCAGGCCATACTCTTCCTGAACGCCCTGCGCCGCCTGCACACCATCTTCGGCGAGCGCGCCGAGGCCGACGAGTTAAAGAAGAAGATCGATATCTGGTCGGCCAAGCTGGAGAGCGACCAGAAGCGCCGCGAGGAAGAGGCTAAGAAGCGCTAGGCCGCGCCGCGGCGGCGAGGCCGAAGCCCGCCGCCGTCGCGTCCCGTATTCGCGGCCCTTATTTCCCGCCGCCGAGCTCGTGCAGCGCGTCGTGCGGGAAGAGCTCGCCCATGGTGGAGTCGACGGCCGCGCCCGAGGCCCCCGAGAAGCGTATCGGGAAGGCCGGCTCTACGAACTCGCTGATGAACTGCCTACAGGCCCCGCAGGGGCTCACCGCGTAACCGGCGTCCGGGCAGGCGATGGCCAGGGCCTTGAACGAGCGCTTGCCCTGCGCGATGGCCGATACGAACGCGGAGCGTTCGGCGCAGATGGCCAGGCCGTAGGATCTATTCTCTACGTTGGCGGCGGTAACTACGCTGCCGTCTTCGCACAGCAGGGCCGCCCCGACCCTGAAGCGGGAGTAGGGCGAGTACGAGCGATCCGCCGCCTCGAAGGCGCGCTGCATGAGGTCGTCCATATCCATGTTCGTCATCTCTCCTTAAGGGCGATAGCCGACCCGGAACGTCGTTTCTATTGACGGAACGGGAAGATACTATATACCATTCCAGACGGCTAGTAAAAGCCGCCCCGCGGCTTTTTAAAAAGGAGACCCATGGTCGAGCATGCAGGGCGTTGGCGCCTGGGCGTTTCGATGATCCTCGGCGCCGCCCTCGTCGCCTACTTTTTCATCTTTCCCGAACCCTTATCGTCCGAGCTGAGCGCCAAGCCCCGCTGGGCCACGCGCGTGGTCCAGACCGCGGCCGATCCGTCCCGGGCGGCCTTCGGCGAGGTCGAGGCCCTGCCCTTCGTCTCTCAGCGGGCTTACGGCTTCGTGAGCCCCGACGGGACCCTGCTCTACGCCGGCCTGGGCCCGGAGGGCGTCCAGGCCTTGGGGGGCAAGGCCTTGGTCGCCAGGGGCGGGCGCAGCGTGGTACTGAACGCCGACGGGTCGGAGGGCGCCTCCGTCCCGGGCGAGGGCGCGTTCATGGCCGCCGGGCGGCTGTTCGCCGCCGACGGCGGCGGCTCCGGCGTGGCTGCCTACGACGACTACGGCGTGGAGCAGTGGCGCTACCGATTCGCCGGCCGCGTCAGCGCCTTCGCCGCCGCCGCCGACATCGCGGTCGCCGGCACCCTGGACGGCAAGCTGGAGGGCGTAGGCCTAGACGGATCGCGGCAATTCGAGTTCGCGCCCGGAGGCTCGCGCATCGAGGCAATCTTCGGCGTAGCCGCGTCCCAGGACGGCGCCCGCGTGGCCGCGATCAGCGGCCTGGATCCGCAGCGCCTGGTGGTGCTGGGGCGGGGCGGGGCCGGCTACCGGGTCGTGGCGCATAAGTACCTGGACTCCGACTTCCGCGAGCCGGCCCGCGTGGCCTTCCTAGAGGGCGGGCGCTACGCGCTGTACCGCCGCCCCGACGGCGTGGGCATCCTGGGCCTGGACGAGAAGGTCGACGGGCTCATCCCCGTGGCCGCCGACGAGTTCCGCGCGTTCTACCGCGAGGGCGCCCCGCGCGCCTACCTCTACGCGGAGCGCGGGCGGGATAAGTCCGTCGTCGCCTTCAAGGCGCCGACCCTGATCTACGGCTCCCTGAGCCTACCCAGCTCCGCCCAGCTTATCGGGATGCAAGGCGACGCCTTGTTTATAGAGTATGACGACGGCCTTTACAGGCTCGACTTCACGGAGGAGTGACATGGCTCGACGCATACCGGCCGCCGGCCTGCTACTCATCCTCTGCGTCGCCGCCTGGGCTTTCCAATGGCCCCTGGAGCCGAGCGCGGTCAGGCGGGAGTTCGGCGGCTACCTCGGCGGCTACCTGCCGGGCATGACCTTCGCCGGCGGCGGGTCCCCGGTGCTGGCCCCGGAGGACGGCGAGCTGGTCTTCGCCTACGGCAAGCCCAGGCTACCCGACGGTTTCCCCCTGCCCCTGGGCTCGGTCGCCGCGTACGCGCACGCCGGCGGCATGCTCGGCGTCGTGAGCGGCATGCAGCCCGCCTCCATGGCCGATTATAAGCCGCTCGTAAAGGCCGGCGAGCCGCTAGGCATGGGCCCGGAGGGCGAGCGGCCGCTGCGCCTGGAGTTCTTCGACCTGCAGAACCGGCGCTACGTGAACCCGCGCATGATGCTCCCTCCGGTCGCCGACCCGCTCGCGCCGAGCCTGCGCGGCGCCTGGCTCGTGTCGGGCGCCGCGGAGTTGCCCTTGGAGCGTAGCCTCGCGGTACGGCAGGGAAGCTACTTCCTGGCCCTCGACCCGACGGAGCTCATGCCGCAGGGCCAAACGGGCATGCCCTTCCGCGTAGCCGCGCTCCTAGACGGCGTCCTCCGCTTCGACTGGCGGCACGACGCCGCTTGGAGCTCGGCCGGGCGGGGCATGATCGTATCGGCCGATCCGCGCGCCGAACGCGAGCTCTACGACGCGGCCGGCCGCCTGCGCTTGGGGCCCCTGAGCTTAAGCCGGGGCCGCTCGCTCCTGACCGTACGGCTCACGGATTTCGCCGGCAATGCCCGCGAATACTCCTACGCCCTCGTCGTTCAATAGCCGCCGCCGCCCGCCGGACGCCGTCCGCCGGAGGCCGCAATGATAACCGGGAGGTCCCTCGTGGAAAGCTGCCAGAAAGTCCTGTTCGTCGACGCCGCCACCGCCTACTATAAGCTACGCCGCTACCCGTTAACGGACTATTTCGGGCCGGTGGACCTGGGCCTGCATGTCTCGGGCCGCTACCGGAGCCTGAACATAGGCACGGGCCTCTTCGCCGGCTCCATACTGCCGGGTTCCAACCGCCTGATCTTCAACGGCTTCTCGCCTTGCTGGCGCGGCTTCTACATCTCGAGCATGGGCGGCGCCGGCTTGGTGTTCGATAACCTGGGTATCAATATGGTCTCCATCGTGGGTAAGGCGCCCAGCCCCTCGATACTCTACCTGAACCGCGACCACGGCGAGGAGGTGCAGGTCGAGCTCATCCCGGTGGATGCGACCCGGGTTTGGGCCGGCGGCCGCGGCGGCGCCTACGCTATGATGGACGAGGCCCTGCGGCTCTGCGGCCCGCGCTACGCCGGCGAGTACCGCGCCTTGGCCGTGGGCCCGGCCGCCCTGGCCACCGACTACGCCGGCGTGCTCTCCGCGCCGGTCAAGGACGGCAAGGCCACCGACGTGGATACATGGGCGGGGCGCGGCGGCTTCGGCTCCATGCTCCTGGCCGAGCACGGCATAGCCGCCGTCGTCTACGGCGGCACCGTGGTGGACGACGACTTCCGGGACCGCAGCGTGGCCGACGCGTGGTTCGAGGAGAAGTACAAGCAGAAGCTGGCCGTCAAGGATTTCGAGGCGACCACCAAGTATCGCTTCGACCCCAAGTTCCAGACCGGCGGCACCCTGGGCGTGAACTACGCGACCGTGGGCGGCAGGATCATCGCCTTTAACTACCGCAGCATGGACTGGCCGGAGGAGAAGCGCCTGGAGCTCCATAAGCGCCTGGTCCTGGAACACTACCTAAAGCAGTTTAACGAGGAGACCATCGCGCCCAAGAAGCAGGCCACCTGCGGCGAGCCCTGCTCCGCGGTCTGTAAGAAGCTGAACGGTGAGTATAAGAAGGATTACGAGCCCTACCAGACCATGGGCCCGCTCTGCGGCATCTTCGACCAACGGGCGGCCGAGCTCCTAAACCGCGCCTCCGACGCCGCGGGCTTCGACGCCATCTCCGGCGGCGGCGTCCTGGCCTGGCTCATGGACTGCCTGGATGCGGGCGAGCTTTCGCCCGAGGACCTGGGCGTCTCGACCAAGCCCCGCTGGGAGCTCGAGGGCTTCGACCCCGTCGCCGACTCCATGCATAACGCCAAGCTCGGCGTCGAGCTGATCGACGCGATACTCGACAAGCGGGGCCTCCTGGACCTCTCGGAGGGCGTGCGCAAGTGGGCCCGGCGCGTCCGGCGCGAGCGCGGCGTGCGCATCCTGGACCGCTTCGTGTATACGGCCAACGGCCGCAAGGGCTGGATGGTGCCCAACCAGTACTGGACGCCCGGCGCCCTCGCGCCCATGGCCATCATGGGCAAGTACTACATGCACTACGGCTCGGAGTTCCTGCCGCCGCGCGAGCTGGGCCGGACCTGCGCCGATCGCCTTAAGAAAGAGCTCATCATGGACAACGCCGGCGTCTGCCGCTTCCATCGGGGCTGGGCCGAGGACTACGTCCCGCAGGCCATGGAGACGCTCTACGGCAAGCGCGACGCCTACCTGCGCTCGGTCTCCTCGGCGGCCAGCCGGCTCAACAGCCGGAACGCCGGCGTATACTGGGAAAGCGAGAGCAACGTCCGCTTCGTAAAGAGCTTCCTGCGCCGCGCGCGCGAGGTAGAGAAGCAATCGTCGCGCGAGCTGGATCGCTGGATAAGCTTCTTCGACGAGGACACGGGCGAGGCCGCGCTGGAATTCTGGTTCGAGACCCGCAAAGGCATCGACGAGTCCCTGCGGGACTTTAACTGATGGCAGGCTTCGCGCCGCGCCCCGGAGCCAGCCCGCACGAGCCGGGGAGCCCGGCCTATAACGCGGAGGTCGCCGACGCGGTGGGCCGCATACGCGAACGCATAGCGGCGGCCTGCGCGCGCTCCGGGCGCGCCCCGGGCGCGATTACCCTGCTGGCCGTCACTAAATTCCACCCGCGCGAGGCGGTCCTGGCCGCCTACGCCGCCGGCGTACGCGTCTTCGGCGAGAACCGCGTCCAAGAAGCCGAATCCAAATTCGCGTCGCCGATTGGCGACGCGCGGGTCCATCTCCTGGGGCACCTGCAGTCGAACAAGGCTAAGAAGGCCGCCGCCATCTTCCACTGCGTGCAGTCGGCCGATTCCCTGGCCATCATCGCCGAGCTGGCCAAGCGCGCCCAGGCCGCCGAGCGTCCCCTCGAGCTCCTCTTGGAGCTCCATACCGGCGAGGAATCCAAGTCCGGCTTCGCCGACGCCGACGAGCTGGCCCGCGGGCTGGATCTGGCCCTGGCCAGTCCCTTCCTGCGGCCCCGCGGCCTCATGACTATGGCTCCCTATACGGACGACGAGGCGGCGATCAGGCGCTCGTTCATCCGCTGCCGCCAGACCTTCGAGCGGCTCGCGCCTTCGGCCGAGGGCGCCGGCGCGGCCTGGGACACCCTGTCCATGGGCATGACCAACGATTTCGAGACGGCGATAGAGGAAGGCTCGACCATGGTCCGCATCGGTACGGCCATCTTCGGCGAACGGGCCTACGGCGTATGAGCGGGGTAGGGCTACGTCGGCCGGCCGCGTCCGCGGCCGTATGCCTGGCCCTGGGCCTCTGCCTGTCCCAGGTCGGCCCCCTCCATGCCCAAGCCCTCTCGCCCCTGCCCGCGCCCTACGAGGCTAAGGAATTCCCCGCCTGGGCGGGCTCCTTGCGGCGCTGGGAAATCATCAGCATCGGCGTATTTCCCATCGCCCTCTTCTATACCCGCTTCGCCATGGATACGAACCGCTACGTCGTGAACGGCTTCGAGGCCCGCTACGCCCCCTGGCCCTTTAAGAACGAGTACTCCTACGCGCCTAGCGCCGGCGAGCAGCGGCTGGCCATAGCCGTGGCCGCGGGGCTGGCCGCCGGCGTGGGCCTACTCGACCTGATTCTCCTGCAGCGCAAGGACGCCGAAAGCGGCGGCGGCGCGCCCTAGCGCCGCGCCTTGACAGCATCCCGGCGGGGTACTAGTATTGCTTACGCCGTGGAAAAACATGCACCGAACCTCCTGATCGCGTATCAGGACGGGCCGAACGGCCTGAAAGACCTAGCCGTAGCCCTCAAAGACCGCTTCGCCAAGCAAGCCAAGGTTCATCTTAGGCCCGCCTCCGAGTTGGCTATAACCGAAGTCCTGGCCGCCGACGTCTACCTGTTCGCCGTCGCCGAGCTCGGCGCCCCGGTCTGGGGCGAGCTGCGCCGCGTCGCGACGGGCATCAACCTGGCCGACCGCAGCGCCGGCTTCGCGGGCCCCGCGGCCGAGGGCGCGGCCTTCCGGTCGCTCTTCGCCGCGTCGGAGCTGCGCTTTCCCGTCGCCGACCTCGAACCCAAGCGAACGCCCCCGGCCGGCCCGGGCTTCGAGGCCTGGTGCGCCTCGTTCGAGCCCGCGCTCGCCGCCCGATAGCGCCGCCCTAAGCGGCTCGAGCATCAATTACCCTGCGAGGTAGCCATGTCCTTAACCTTCAATCTCGACGACGCCATCCGAAAAGTGCCCGATTTCCCCAAGCCGGGCATCCTTTTCTACGACATCACCAGCGTCCTTGCCGATCCGGACGCCTTCGAGTACTGCATCTCGTCCATGGTCAAGCTGTACCGCGGCCAGAAGCTAGACGCGGTCGCGGCCGTGGAGTCGCGCGGCTTCCTCTTCGCCGCCCCCTTCGCCCTACGCCTGGGCCTGCCGGTCATCCTGGTCCGTAAGAAGGGTAAGCTCCCGGGCAAGACCTTAAGCCAGAAGTACGCCCTGGAGTACGGCGAGGCCGAGGTCGAGATGCACGAGGCCGACATCCCCCGCGGCGGCCGCGTCCTGATCGTAGACGACCTCGTGGCCACCGGCGGCACCCTGCGCGCCGCCGCCGAGCTCCTGACCCGCGGCGGCGCCGAGCCCGCCGGCGTCTTCTCGGTCATCGGCCTTCCCTTCCTGGACTACGAGAAGTACCTTCAAGGCCTAGAGGTCCGCACCCTCATCGAATACTTCGGCGAATAGGCCGATGCCGCCCCGGGCCGCCGCTCCGGGGCCCGCAAGGAGACCGCGTCATGCAAGCGTTACAGAAGAATCCGGCCTGGAAAGGCCGCAAAGGCCCCGTCGTGCTCGTCGTGATGGACGGCGTGGGCTACGGCAAGTACCAAGAAGGCGACGCCGTGGCGGACGCCAAGCTCTATAACTTCCGCGCACTGGAAGCCGCCTGCCCGGCGACCAAGCTCAAGGCCCACGGTACCGCGGTAGGCCTGCCCTCCGACGACGACATGGGCAACAGCGAGGTGGGCCATAACGCCATCGGCTGCGGCCGCGTCTTCGCCCAAGGCGCCAAGCTCGTCTCCGCGTCCATCGAGACCGGCGCCCTCTTCGAGGGCGCTACCTGGAAGAAGCTCGTCGCGCAGGCCAAGGGCGGCCCCGGCCGCGCCCTGCATTTCATCGGCCTTTTCTCCGACGGCAACGTCCACAGCCATATCGACCACCTCAAGGCCATGCTAGCGCGCGCCAAGGCCGAGGGCGTCATGAAGGCGCGCGTGCACGCCCTGCTAGACGGCCGCGACGTGGGCGAGCAGAGCGCCCTCGAGTACCTCGAGCCCTTCGAAGCCTTCCTGGCTGAGCTATCCCAGGGCGGCTACGACTATCGAATCGCCTCCGGCGGCGGCCGCCAGTACATCACCATGGACCGCTACGGCGCCGACTGGAGCATGGTGGAGCGCGGCTGGCGCACCCACGTCCTGGGCCAGGGCCGCGCCTTCAAGAGCGCCCGCGAGGCCGTCTTAGCCTACCGCGCCGAGAAGCCCGCCCTCATCGACCAGGACATGGGCGAGTTCGTCATCGTCGACGAGGCCGGTCCCGTGGGCCCGGTAAACGACGGCGACGCCGTGGTGTACTTCAACTTCCGAGGCGACCGCGCCCTGGAGATGACCGCCGCCTTCGAGGACGAGGCCTTCGATAAATTCGACCGCGTCCGCCGTCCGGCCGTGGAGTACGCCGGCATGATGGAGTACGACGGCGACCTGCACGTGCCCAAGCAGTACCTGGTCAGCCCGCCGTCCATCGACCGGACCATGGGCGAGTACCTGGCGGCCAGCGGCGTGCCCATGCTGGCGGTCTCCGAGACCCAGAAATACGGCCACGTGACCTATTTCTTTAACGGCAACCGCACCGGCAAGTTCGACGAGAGGCTCGAGGATTACCTGGAGATCAAGAGCGACGTGCTGCCTTTCGAGCAGCGCCCCTGGATGAAGTGCGCCGAGATCGCCGACGCGGTCCTGGCCGCCATAGCCGGCGGCAAGTATCGCTTTATCAGGCTCAACTTTCCCAACGGCGACATGGTGGGCCACACCGGCAACTACCAGGCCGTCGTGTGCAGCCTGGAGGCCATGGACCTGCAGATAGGCCGCCTGAAGAAGGCGGTAGAGGCGGCCGGGGGCGTCTTGATCCTATCGGCCGACCACGGCAACGCCGACGACATGTACGAGCACGAGAAGAAGGGCGGCGCCGTCTCCCGCAAGGCCGACGGCAGCCCCAAGGCCAAGACCAGCCACAGCCTGAACCCCGTGCCCTGCGTGATCTACGACCCCGACTGCCGCGGCGAGTACGAGCCTACGCTCCGCGAGGGCCTGGGGATCAGCTCCCTGGCGGCCACGACCATCGAGCTCTTAGGCTACCTGCCGCCCGAAGGCTACGACCCCTCCGTCCTGGCCCTCAAGGCCTAGGGCCGTGCTGGAGATAGAGCTCAAGGCCCGCGTGGCCGACCTGGGCGAAGTCGAGCGCAAGGTCGCCGGCTTCGCCCGCTTTATCCGCCGCTTCGATAAGGTGGATTCGTATTGGCACGGCCCCGACTGGCGCTTCGCCCGGGGCACCAAGGGCTTCCGCATCCGGAGCGACGAGGGCGCGTCCATCGTGACCTTCAAGCGCAAGCGCAACGAGGGCGGCATCGAGATCAACGACGAGACCGAGTTCCAGGTCTCCGATCCCGACGCCTTCCTGGCCCTGGTGCGCCGCATAGGCTGCGAGCCCTTCTACGAGAAGCGCAAGACCGGCGCGCACTACGAGTACGAAGGCTTTACCATCGAGCTCGTCTCCGTCCCGGGCCTGGGCGACTTTATCGAGATAGAGCGCGTCATCCCCGGCGACGAAGATCCCGCCCTGGTCGCCATGATCCAAGGCGAGCTCAAGGCCGTCCTGGCCCGCTCCGGCGTCCCCGAATCGTCCATAGAAGGCCGCAGCTACTCCGAGCTCATCCTGGGCCAACGGCCCCGCGACCCCGCCCGCCCTTGACCCCCGCGCCCCGCCCATGCTACCGTAGCGCCCGCGAGGGCGCTTAGCTCAGCTGGTCAGAGCGCCTGGTTTACACCCAGGATGTCGGGGGTTCAAATCCCTCAGCGCCCATAAAAACCCGTAAGGCCTATTGGCCTTGCGGGTTTTTATATTTTGGCGCTGAGGGATTTGAACCGAGTGAGCGCGCCGCGAATGCGGCGAAAAGCGCCCAGGGATGGGCGCGACAGCGAACGAGGCGGGTCGGAGCTTCGAGACAGGAAGTCGAGAAGCGTAGACCAAATCCCTCAGCGCCCATCAGAAACGTCCGGACGGCCAAGGCCGCCCGGACGTTTCTATTTGGGGAGCGCTGAGGGATTTGAACCGGAGCGGCTCTCGGAAAAAGGCTAGGCATGCGAGCTAGCGAGCATGCTCTGATACGGTCGGCGCAGGACGGGCCGGAGCCGCGAAGGCGGGTCGGAGTCCCGAGGCACGATGCCGAGGGACAGAGACCAAATCCCTCAGCGCCCATTGGAAACGTCCGGACGGCCAAAGCCGCCCGGACAATGCTAGTAGATTTCTAATGAAAGGCATCATGCGTTAGACTACGATGGCGCTAGCGCGATAAAAAGCCACAAATAATTCTAATATCTAGAATCCCTGGCCTAGAGCAAGACATGTTGCTTTTGTAGGACTTTTCGGGGCCGTTAACCGTCTCGTTGCTTTCGATCCTTGGCCGTCGGTTACTGTAAAATCGTCATATGATGACTTTTAATATCGTAGATTTATGGGTATCAGTAGAATGCGTGATATCTTATTAAGAAATGCAAGATGGGTGCAGTGATTGCTATTATAAAAAAATATTACAAACGATATGGTTGAATTGAATGCTGATAATATAATTATAAATTAGCTGTGGTGTAGCCGATTTTAGATTAACCGGATATTTTCAGCGAATGAGTACAGAAATGAATACCCGTTGACTAAGTATCTTTCGATTAGCGACCTTTCGAAAAAAGGGCATAAGCTTTTAACAAACCCGTTTCATAGCGCTTATTACAAAACAATGGCTCTAGTAGATCGGTCGCCTTGCCGATATTTCCAAGATTCTGTATCCTACTTCCGAGATTACCCGTCAGCTAAAGAAACCGTAGGCTTTGAAAGATGCGCTTTTATGGCAGGAGCTCTAATTAGCGTCCCAGGGGGGCCGTTCATCACGGCATGACATATGAATTTAATTATCGGACTTCATGCGGCCGCCTGGCTCGCCGTCTATACCTCCGCTATCGCCGTGGCGCTGCTGACGGGCTTGTTCGCGCGGGGAGAGGCCGATTGCGCAAAAAGGCGCCTAGCGGTCCGGGAAGCCTACGCCGTCGCTATCATCAGCCTTGCCTACGTCTCAGATGCCCTCGGGCTAAACGTCGCCCTACCGATTTGGGCGAAGGGGTCCTTTACCGCACTCGTCAACGGCGCCCTCCTCCAGGCCCTGGCACTCATAGCTCTGGCGCTGTACCCCTTCGCGGCAAGCCTGTCCGAGAACTGGAAACCTCCGCGGAAGGGAACGCAGAATCGGAACAAAGCTGGGCAAACGGCGGCCGCCCTCCTGGGTGCGGGCTTCGGCCTAGCGACACTCATGGGCGTCCGGCCGAATTCCGTGGCCTTCGTCAAGGCGCTAGCCATAACCCCCTTGGCCATCGTGGCGACGGGCCTCACGGTGGCGGTCGGCGCTTCCGCCTGGCTCATCGTAAGCTCGCGAATACGCGTCGGTAACGCGACGCGCGGGATACCAGGAGCGGAGGGGCCAACCATTGCGGCACGTATTCTGACGGCGGCGGGAACTGCGGCTTACGCGGCCTTCATAGCCTTTGAGTTAATACCCCAGTTCGGGGCTTATAAGGACCGCGCGGCGCCGCCTACGTACTTCGCACTCGCCGCGTTCTTCGCCTGCCTGAACGGAGGACTGATAGCACTGGTTCTTTCTTGCATCCTTCGAGCGGGGGCTCTAGGCGGGCGAGCTAAGTGCTCCTATTCAAACGATGCGAACGCCGAATCTTTAGCCTCCGCATTCTCCGAGAGTAAGATGATCCAAGCGGGGCTCTCGTCTCGCGAGCGCCAGGTTGCCAGGCTCCTTATCGCTGGGGCTTCATATAAGGAGGTCGGCATGCGGCTTTTCGTCTCGATATCGACCGTACAAACGCACGTGACGCGCGTTTACACAAAACTTGGAGTTTCGAGTAAGGTGGAGCTGGCGAACGCTCTGCGAAACGACCCTGCTTGTCCTGGCATCGTATAACCATATGATGTGACGAGCTAGACGGTCATATCATAGGTTTATACGATAGCCCCGCCCGCTTTCTCTTCCCTATGGTACCTCTCGTCCGATAGGAGGGGCATCATTATGAAGAAGGCATTAACCTGCGTCGCGTCGGCGGTTCTCCTCGCCGTCGGCGCTTTGCCCGGCCAAGCCGCCACCGTCTACCTGGAGGATATAGCCGAAGGAGTTGAGCGGGTCCGCGCCTACGTACAGGGCGGCGACTGTTTACTCGCTTTCTATATTGGGCTTATAGACCTAGAGATAGTCGGCGAGGATAGGAGCAACTTCGTCCTTGAGGCTAGCGATGGTACGAGGGCCGGTACGACTCTCTTTCTTGAACGCTAAGGGACGACGCTCGAGGCGATCATCGATCTCGGCGAGTACCGTTTAATCCGCATGGGGCTGGGAGGCGCCAAGGCGAGGCTACTCGTACCGCTCTCCTTTAAGGGCTCGATCGAGGTATCGATTAAAGCAGGCGCCCTAGCGATACGCGATCTCGAGCCTTCTAGCCTGAGCGCCCAACTCGACATCGGTCGCATCGAACTTGTTGATCTTCGGGCAGGTTCGGCGAGCATCGCTACCAAAGAGGCCTCTATAACGCTACGGCGCGTTTCCAGCGCGCGCGGATCCGTTAGCTCGACCATTGGCCCGGTAAGCGCCGAGGGACTCTCGGGGACCTGGACCGTGCGAACGGCCGAGGGTTCAGTGAGCCTCATGCTTGAGCCCGGGCTCCAACCACTCGACATAAAGACTACGCTCGGAACCGTGACCATAGGCGTGCCTTCCGGCCAGGCCTTCCGTCTCGAAGTCGAGACCCAATTCTGGAGGCCCAAAGCGGATATACCGCTCACTGAGACCATGGTAAGCAGATTCCCTCGCGGTATAAAGCGATACTCGGGTGAGCTCGGCGCGGGAGGGCCGCTCATTCGCGTGGTGACCCGTGAAGGAAGAGTGATTATGAATCAATACTAGCTCTAGCCATTAGGCATGCTTGCCTGAAATGAGAGTTGGCGAAATGACTGACATTGTCAACCTGAAGTTTACGGAATCAGATCAAGTTCTTGTAGAGGCGGCTCAATTCTCGTTGGTAAAGGGGCTTCTCGTTCTCGTCACGGCATGAGATTTTGAACGCTGCGTAGCCCGAGATGAATACCTCGGCGCCCACGGCGACCATGAGGGAGCCCTGACACTGACGACGCCCGAAGCGTAGGCGTAAGCACGAGAGAGGCCTGTGGAACGCATGGAGGCCCCGACGGTCGTCTTCATGAATATCATCGAGCAATACCTCTTGATTCCCTCCGAACCAGTCTTGAATCGATCGGATGGTTAGCCCGGGAGTGGTCCGTTTATCATGACCCTAGAACGCTAAAACTGGGGGAATATCGTGACCCTGGACAAATGGCCGGCGCTCAATTTTCATCATCCGATATTGATGGGTGCATAGCCTCGCTAGGATCCCTTGACTCTGAGATCAGGGAGGCAGCGTTAGATCGCCTGGACGCTATGATAGTGCAGGGCGGAATATCCACAGATCGGCTCGTCTCCCTGAGCGACGAGTTGACCAACGACCTGCTCCGCGGTGTAGGGGATCATATATCCGATGGCGTTTTTAAAAGGTCGTTTTCCGCATTGATAGTCGGCGCGATCATATCCTACGATGAACTATGTGATCAAAAGCCGGGGAATAGCACGCAGTCATTCATAACCCGAGAAATATACGATGACTGGTTCCTGAAAAGCATTCGCTACTTTACGTCGGAAAACGATTTGCGCGGCTATACGAGCGAATCAGGCTGGGCGCATGCGGCCGCGCACGGAGCGGATCTGTTACGGGAACTGGCGTTTAGTAGGTTCTGTAGCGTAGAGAGACAAAAGATAATACTATCGGAACTATCGAGTAAGATTATAAGGCCAACGGTTTATCCATTCCTTTATAATGAAGATAATCGACTCTCGCGAGTGGCAGTTACGATTTTGCTGAGGAATGAGTTGAGGCTCGATGACTATAAGGAATGGATTTCTAGCATCATCCGAAGCATGCCGTTGGGCGGATGGATGGATGTGTCCAAGGATGATAGGGCGAATATCGCATGGAACAATACGGTTAATTTCTTACGGGCATTTTATTTTAATGTCTTTCTTGGATGCAAGAAGCTTAAGGATTCCCCGTTGTACGATAGAGAAATCCCCAATAAAGAAGCGATTCTAGGACTCCTCGCAGACGCGTTGCGAAGTATAGATCGCTGATTAAATTACTCCTCGAGCGTCCGACCGCGATAGATGTAACGATCGAAAGAACGAGACATGGTAGGAAACGGGCGTATAGACTATCCCCGGATAATAGGACGCGGATGGTATAAGGGGCTGCGCCTAAGAAAAGATATTCGCCATGCCGTAAGGCGAAAATAGCCTCATGCGCCCCGATGATTCGATAGGATAGAGGCGTGGGATGATAGAAAGATATAAGGCCGATAGCGCATGGACGATAGAGCTTAGTAATCCTTTGAATATTGGCTTGGACCCCGTATTAGATCCGTTCGAGCCTTATGCGTTCTACATCGGCGATGGTTGGGGATCATCGTTCCCTTCAATGAAGTTGCGTAAGCTCTCGCTCCTGGACGGCGCTGAGATAGCCTCGGCTTACGTCAAGAGTCCCGTGCGATGCCTGCATTTTGAGCCCGACGGCGGGAAGTTGATGGCGGCCGGCGATAACAAATGGTTCGGTATCGATAGAAGAACCATGCAGGTCGAGGTGAAATACGAAGAGAAGATCGCCAAGTACTGCGATTTTATTTCATCGGACGGTTTCGGGAATTATGTAGCGATGAACTATAGGACGGGTTGGCTTAATATTTATGATACGAACAGCCGAATCGGGAGGAAACGGAAGCTCGGTTCGTGCGGCGGGATCGTTCCGGCCGATGCTTCGACCTTCCTTATCTTCTTGCCCCTTGAAGGCCAGGTCGCGCATTATGATCTTGCGCAAGAAGCGGTGATCCGACTGCGCCGATTCTCCACGTTCAAGCAAGCCCTTATTTCAAGAACCGGCAAAATCTATCTATGGTTAGGGCGGCGCGCCCTTCAGGCGAATACGAACGCTTTTGTCGATCCCGTCGATAAGATGGTGATCTATGATAACCTCGATGCGGAGACGGGTTTAGAGATAGATCTGCCGGCAAACGTAGTGCGGTTTTTTCTTGCCAATGATGATGAGCGAATCTATTTTGCCATGAAGGATAGGCTCGTTGAATACTCCATTCGGCTCCGGAAAGCCGTGAAGGAGTATGCTTTCGCTAATGGTTTCCAAATTATTACATGTTTCTCAAATCTAGGAAAGGTATTGTTAGGAAGCCGCGAAGATCGATACAAAACGATAAGCTTGGCTGAAATAGTCTAGGGCTTCTCGCGTCGGGCCGCCCCCGAGCCGCCTACGGTCCTCTGGGTTTCCTCCGATATGGCCGCGATGGCGTTGATCATCTCTAGGATGGAACCGACGCCGACGGCCATCTGGTCGTAGACTTCTTTCACTCCCAAGGAGATATACCGTAGTTCCTCGATGCCCGAGGTCACTTGGGTGCCTCCCGAAGAGAGCTCGGCGAGGGAGTCAACCAGGCCGGACAGCTCGCCAGCCATGGTTACGACGTCGCGGGACATTGATCGGATGCGATCTCCGGTCCGGCTCACCATGCCGTCGGAGTCCCTGATCTGGGCTATGATCTCCGAGAGATCCTGGGTAATGCTCTCGACGTTCCTGCCGGTCGTCTCCGCCAGGCCCCGGATCTCCCCGGCTACCACGGCGAAGCCCTTGCCGGCGTTCCCCGCCCGGGCAGCCTGAACGGCCGCGTTGATGGCCAGCAGGTTCGTCCTATCCGATACGTCTCGTATGGATGATATCATGCCTTCGACCGAGCTCATGCCGCCGGCGGCCTTTCGGATCGACTCTACGGTCCGGACCATGTCCCGCTCGCCCGCGGAGGCCTCTTCGGCTAGGTGGTCCATCTGGCCGCGCTTGCCGGACGCGATGGCGCTCGCGCTTCCTAGGGTAGCTACCATCTGCTCCACGGCCGCCGCGGATTGGCCGATGGCGGAGAATTGTGAGGCGGTATCCTCCTGCAGGCGGTTTAAGGCGCTGCGCATCGCGTCGACCTGGCCGGTGGCCCGCCTTATCTCCCGGTACAACCGGTCGCTGGATTCCTGGACGATCATTTGCTCGCGCTCGATCATGCGCTGGCGGAAGAGGTGGCAGTTCTCCTTCTTATTTAATCCGTTGTGGATGGCGACGGCCATGCCGCGGCAGCTTTTATATCCGCAGGCGGCGCAGTTTAGGTGATCCTGATCGGTCTCCTTGAGCAGGCCCGCGTAGAGCTCGGCCAACCGGGCATCGCTCGGCTCGCGGACGCGGAGATCGGAGGAGCGGTCGACGTACGCGCGGGCGTAGAGCCCGGGTTTCCACCGGCCGGCGACGACCGCGGCTAGACGACGGCGGGCGAGCTTCTCGGAGGCCGAGCGGCGGCCGTATTCGCGGCGCCGTTCCAGGGCCAGGGCCTCTACGGGCCGTTCGAAGGCGTCCGGGGACTTGCCGTGGTTCATGGTGCCGGGCCCCGCGTTGCAGCCGAACTCGCAATTAAGGCAATCTACCAAGAGCGGGGCTAGGCCCGACTCGAGAGATGAAGGTAGCGTGTCCAGGTAGGGGTAGACGAGCTCGGGACCCTCTATCTTTCGGGCGCGGGATTCTATCCCCGGCGCGTCGCGCATGGCGGTACGGAGCAAGCCGCCGGGAGAAGAGAACAAGACGGCCCGTTCCGCCGGGGGATTCGCGAAGTCCGCCGGCGGCTGAAGGTCTAGATCCACGCCCCCGGACTCGAGGATATTCTCGAACGACCGGATGGTCACGTTGTAGTCCCCGATACCCGTCTCGTCGAACTCGCGCTTCTTGGCCGCGCAGGGGGAGACCACGAGGATCTTATGGCGCGCGAATTCGGGGTGGTACTCCCGGATCATCTTGACGGTATGGAGCATGGGGCTGTCCGCGGGGGCCAGGTGGGGGAGTAGTTCGGGGCGGTAGATCTCAATATAGCTTACGATGGCGGGGCAGGGCTGGGCGATAACGAGGCGGGGCCGGTCTACGCGGATATGCTCCAGGTAGGACCGCACGGTCAGCTCGGCGCCGAAGCTCACGTCGAAGCAGGCGTCGACGCCGAGGCCGCGTAGCCAGCCCAGGAAGTTACGGTGCCGTCCGGGGAAGCTAGATATCAGGGCGGGGGCGGCTATGGCGACGATGCGCTCGCCCCGATCTAAGTCCGCGAGCAGGCGATCCGCGTCGTCGATGATGAATCGGGCCTTCTGCGAGCAGGCGTGCACGCAGTTGCCGCAGCCGATGCACAGGCTGTCGTTAATGGAGACCTTCTCTCCCGATCCGTCTATGCAGTATTTTACGGGGCATGCGGCGATGCACATATGGCAGTTGACGCATTTGTCCTGGTCCACGCCGATGACGGGGACCAGGGAGCTTTTTTCAATACGGTTCGCCATGTAATTCCTTAATGGGTCGCGGTTCCCGGCCGTCGGCAGTGCGACTCCCGCGTTTGGAGTAGCATGAGTATAGCTCATCCGGTTAGGGATTTTCATTTTAACCGGCGAAATTTTAAAAAATTGTCACCGGTGTTTTAGCAACGCTATAGGTAGCGCCGAGGAAACGGGGATGCCCTTGCCGATATCGAGCCGAGGCCAGAAATGGCCCCGGCTCATTTTTTTTGAGCTTATAGCCCCAGCAGCGGGCGCAGGAACGGGCCGGTCACGCTGGCGGGGTTCATGGCCGTTTCTTCCGGCGTGCCGGCCGCTAGCAAGCGGCCGCCGGCGGCGCCGCCGGCGGGGCCCAGGTCTAGGAGATAGTCGCAGGCGGCCAGTACCTCCAGGTTGTGCTCGATGACGATGACCGAGTTGCCGCCGTCCGCCAGGCGGTTTAGGATGGCGAGGAGCCGGGAGACGTCGCAGGGATGCAGGCCGCTCGTCGGCTCGTCCAGTACGTACGCGCCGCCGCTCGAGCCGAGCTCAGCTGCGAGCTTGAGCCGCTGCGCCTCGCCGCCCGAGAGGCTAGACAAGCTCTGACCCAGGGGTAGGTAGCCCAGCCCCACCTCCGTAAGGAGCGACAGCTTCCTCCGTAGCTCCGCGCCTTCGAAGACGGCGCTCGCCTCCGGGGCGGTCATGGCCAGGACTTCGTCGATGCGGAAGCCTTTGTAGCTTTCGGCCAGGGCTTCCGCGTTGAACCGGGAGCCGCCGCATCCGTCGCAGCGGAGGCGGATATCGTCGAGGAAGTTCATGTCCACCGCCAGGAAGCCCGCGCCCTTGCACTTGGGGCAGGCCCCGCGGGAGTTGAAGCTGAATAGCGACGCGTCGGCCCCGGTGGCCTTGGCGAACTCTTTGCGCATTAAATCGAAGGCCCCGATGTAGGTCGCCGGCGCGCCGCGGGAGCTACGGCCTATGGCGCCCTGGCTAACGACCGTCGTCCCCGGATTACCCGGCACGAAGACCTCGTGGATCAAGCTGGATTTGCCCGAGCCCGCCGGCCCGCAGACGCCGACTAGTACGCCCTTGGGTACGTCGAGCGTAAGGTCCTTGAGGTTGTTCGCCCGCGCCCCTTCTATCCTAAAGCTGGACGACCAGGCCCGTCGCGGCCGGGCGTTATTTGGGCCGGGCGCCGCCGAGATCGAGGCGCGGGCTCGCAGGGCCGTACCCGTAGGTCCTTCGGAGGCGCTGAGCGCGGCGGCCGGCCCCGCGTACAACACCCGCCCGCCGTCCTTGCCGGCCCCTGGCCCGATCTCCACGGCCCAATCGGCCTCTAGCATCAGGTCTAGGTCGTGCTCTACGACCAAGACCGTATTGCCCGCGTCGCGCAAGGCCTTGAGGGTCGGGACGATGCGGCGGGCGTCCGCCGGGTGGAGCCCCGCGCTCGGCTCGTCTAACGCGTAGACGAGCCCCGATAGGTCGCAGTCGAGCCGCCTCGCCAGCTTGACCCGCTGGGACTCGCCGCCGGATAGGGTGGAGACCGAGCGGTCCAGGGAAAGATAGCCGGCTCCCAGGTCGCGTAGGTGAGCCGCGATGCGGCGCATCTTGCCTATGAGGCTATCGGCGTCCGGGAGCGTAAGTCCGGCTAGGAAACCGTCGAGCTTATCTAGCTCTAGGCCGCAGGCCTGGGCTATGGAGAGGCCGCCGACCCGAACCGATAAGGCCCGCGCATTCAACCGGGTCCCGCCGCAGGCGGGGCAGGGGCCGTACTGTAGGAAGCCGTCGTAGGCGTCCTTCTCCCCCTCGTCCTTTTCGTCCTCCGCCCGGTTGGCGTAGTACTTCTCCAGGCGCCGGATTACCCCTTCGAAGGTCTTCTTCATGAGCCCGCCGCCGTGCTTCTTCTCTACGGGAATGGGCTCGGCGTAGAGGAAGCGCCGCAGCTCGTCCTCCGGCCAACGGCCTAGGGGCAGGTCGACGTTAAAGAGCTCCATGGCCAGGAACTCCCGCCAGAAGAAGCCGCCGACCTTATAGTCCGGATGGAGCAGGGCGCCGTCGCGGATGCTCTTGGTCGGATCGTAGAATTTGTCCGGATCTACGCGGATGCGTTTGCCCAGGCCCGCGCAGGCGGGGCACATGCCCTCGGGATTATTAAAGGAGAAGTAGAACGACGGCCCGACGCTCGGCTCTCCGAAGCGGGAATAGAGCATGCGCAGGTAGTCGTTGATCTCCGTCGCGGTGCCCACGGTGCTCCGTAGGGTGCGGCCCATGGGTTTCTGGTCTACGACGATGGTCACGCCCAAGTTCCGGATCTGGTCTACCGGCGGGCGGGACAACTTGGGCAGGCGCTGCCGGGCGAAGCTGGAGAAGGTCTCTACGAGCTGGCGCTGGGCCTCGGTATGGACGGTGTCGAAGACCAGCGAGCTCTTACCCGACCCGCTGGGGCCGGTAAAGACGACGAACCGCCCCTTGGGTATGTCTAGGGAGAGGTTCTTTAAGTTGTGGGCGTTCGCGCCCCGAATCTGGATGAACCGACCGTCGCCGTCGTCTTGGGAGGGCGCCGCATTCGGCCGCGCGCTCATCGATTGAAGGTTTTCCTCTGCGTAGTGCTTCATGCCCCAAGCATACGAGCCTGGTGCGCTAGTGGAGGGTTTCCCGTTCGCCGCGGGCGGCGGCCAGCCTGGCCTTGAGCATCTGCGTGAGCTCGGCGGCCCGGGTTCGCTGCTCGGTTAGGGAGGCCAGCCAGCGGTCGAAGGCGGTCAGGGCCTCCTCTCCGGGGCGCAGGGTGTTCAGGACTACGCCCAGGCCGCTGGTCCTGCCGCGGTCCAGGGCCAGGGTCATGCGCAGGACCGCCGCCACGCTGTAGCCGGCCAGCAGCAGGGAACGAATGACCCGGAGCCGACCGATTTCGTCGGGCGAGTAGAAGCGATGCCCGGTCCGCGGATCCCTGGGGGTAGCGACGAGACGGTTGCGCTCCCAGTTACGGATTTGGCCCATCGTAGCCCCGACGGCCTCCGCGGCCCGGCGCGGCGAGTACCATTCGTCGTCATCGGCCGCCTTGACGCTCCCCGCGGCCCAGCCTTCTAGGAAGGCAGCCGCGGCCTCCGCGCGGGCGCGCTCCTGGTCAACCAGGCGTTCGTGCGCCAGCGCGTCCTCGAAGGCGCCGGCCAGGTCGCCGCCGGCGGCCCGGCGGACCAGGGCCAGGACGGAGTCGCGGATTCGGCGCCCCGGCCAGGCGCCGCCGATGGCCCGCCGGGCGAAGATCATCTGGTCGCGGTGCTCGGCGCTCCAGAGCCGGTAGCCGTTGGCCCCCCGGGGCGGCTCGGCCAGGAAGCCCCATGCCGCATAGAGACGCACGGTATTCTCGTGGACGCCCGCGGCCCGGGCTAGGTCGACGGTCTTTAGGGCCGGGCGCTCCGCCGCGGATCCGCGCTCCGGTCGGCGGCTGCCTGCCTTCAATCCCCGTCTCCCGCGCTACCTAGGCTCAGGGTATCCCAGACCCAGGCCGCGACGAGCTCGGCGCTTTCATCTAGGTTGAGGGCTAGGACGCCGCCCACCATGCCGTAGCCGTTCAGGTAGGGTAGGAGCAGGGCCGAGGCGCGCCGTACGGCGGGCTCTTCGGCCCCGAGGCCGGCGAGCCCGGCCAGGCCGGCTCGGAGGAGCCGCTCGACCTCCCGGTAGAAGGCGTCGAGCCTTTCGGCCAAGACTTCGCTTTCGGCGAAGCTGAAGAGCGAGCGGAAGAAGAGTATCTCCTCGTTATCGGACTCCTCCCGCAGGATCTCGCGTATGAAGCCGCGTAGGGCGGCGAGCCCCGATCCCCGTAGGGCGCCGAGGCCGCCCAGGTAGGCGCGGTAGTCTTCTATAAAGCCCTCGAGGATGCCGTCTAGAACTTCGGCGCGGGTCTTAAAGTAGTACTGGACGTTGCTTAAGGAGAGGCCCGCCGTCGCCGCGACCTTGCGCATAGAGAAAGCGCCGCTACCTTCCTTGATCAGGATGGCGCGGGCGGCCCCGAGGATACGCCGCTTGGTTTCGTGCATGAAACGAGTATACACCCGCTTGACTCCGTAGGTCAAACGACCTATATTGATATAGGTCAAGTGACCTATATCATGGAGGTATGCGATGGAGCTACGCACGACGGGCTATGACCCGCGGTATAAGGACAGCTGCGTCAGGCTGATAGGCGAGACTTGGGACCTGCGCCGGATACTGCCCGAGGCGCCGAACCCCCGCGTCATCGAGGAGCTTTTCTTTAGCGAGGCTACGCTCGACGCGAACTATGCCGAGCTGATCATAGACGAGGCGGGCGAGGTTCACGGCTATCTCTTCGGCATTATCAGGGGGGCGCCGCGCGGGGGCGTCAGGGCCGCGCTACGCTCAGCGGGGGCCGTACTACGGGCTGTCGGGCGCTTTCTCTCGGGCGCCCTAGGGCCGCGGCGGCGCGCCGCGGCGACGATACGCAGCCTCTTAGGCATGTTGCGCTCGCTCGACGCCCTGCGTAAGGATGACGACGCCTATGTGAGCCTCTTCATCGTAGGCGCGGGCCTGCGGGGCCAGGGCTGGGGGCGACGACTCCTAGACGGCTATCGGGCCAAGGCGGCCGCCTACGGCTCTAATCGCCTGTACCTGTGGACGGACAAGGGCTGCAACTACGGCTTCTACGACCGGATGGGCTTTGAGCGGATTAAGGAGATCGAGTCGCCCTTCCTGGCTGCGAACGGCGCCGGACCGAACGGCTTCGTCTACGCGCTGCCCGTGGACGACGGGGCCGCCGCGGTCTAGGCCGCTCCCGGCCGGCCGCCCGCCTAGCGCCTAGGGATCGAGCGTAAATACTCGGCGCGGCTGGCTTATAGGTCCCGCCGGCCGCCGGCGGGGAGCGGGCGGCCGGCGAGCGGGCCTAGGCGTGACGGCGACGGGCGAGGCTCGGGCCGGCGGGGGCGCGGGCCCGGACGGGACCGCGCCGCCTTAAGGCCGGGGCCGCGGCGAGATTGCAGCGAGAGCCCGGCCAGGCGCAAAAAGAGATAGTACTATAACTGATTGGGCAAGTCGCCCTCTTCTATGGACGCCAGGAGCTCCTGGGTAAGTTCGGGGTAGGAGGCTAGGCGGTTGGCCTGGTTCTCCAGGGCCAGCTCGAAGAGGTTGCGCACCATGCGGCCGTTGCCGAAGTGGCGGTCGCGCGCGTCGTAGCGGGCCTTTAAGTAGACGCGGAGCTTGCCCTGGGCCCCGGCGGTGAGCTGCATGCCGGCATCGGCGACGAAGCGCAAGAAGATGGTCTCAAGCTCGTCGGGCAGGAAGTCGTCGAAGAAGAAGCGGCGGCCGAAGCGGCTGGCCAGGCCGGGGTTGGAGTCCAGGAAGCGCTTCATCTCGTCGGGGTAGCCGGCCACGACCACGACGATGCGCTCGCGGTAATCCTCCATGCGCTTAAGGAGCGTGTCCACGGCTTCGCGGCCGAAGTCGTTGGCCGAGCCCTCGGGGATCAGGGTGTAGGCCTCGTCGATGAAGAGGACGCCGTCCAGGGCCTCGGAGACGGCCTGGTCTACCTTGCCGGCGGTCTGGCCTACGAAGCCGGCGACCAGGCCCGAACGGTCGGTCTCGACCAGGTGCCCGGAGCGCAGGAAGCCTTGGGCTGCGAAGATGCGGCCCAGGAGCCTGGCCACGGTGGTCTTGCCGGTGCCGGGGCGGCCGGTGAAGACGCTGTGCAGGGCGATGGGCGGGATCTTCATGCCCAGGTCGGCGCGCTTCTTGTGCACCTTCATGAGGTTGGAGAGGGTGCGCACCTGATCCTTGATGGCGCCCATGCCGGTGAGGGATTCCAGGGCCGCCAGGGCCTCTTTGAGCTCCTCTTCCTTGTCCTTCTGGGCTTCCGCGGCGGCTTCGGCCCGTCGCGCGGCGCCGGCGCTTTGGGCGGCGCCCGGGGCGCCGGCCGGGTCGCCGGCGGGGCCGCCGGCGGGGCCGCTTGAGCCCTTGTTAGC
>ERZ1066115.106-NODE-106-length-30947-cov-13.340120_pt1 | contig 30947 bp, 19 predicted proteins | sample MGYA00382762_ERZ1066115 | MGnify/ENA primary metagenome ERZ1066115 (study PRJEB33369, sample SAMEA5778345) | biofilm metagenome | biome: Industrial cooling water; feature: Water cooling tower basin; material: Biofilm | place: United Arab Emirates | collected... | reverse complement strand
GAGCTCTTCTACGCCTCCGACCACCCGTACAGCCCGGCCCTGGCCCAGGCGGTCAAGGAATTGGCCGCCGAGGCGGGTTTCAACATCCTGCTTAAGGGTTACCCGCGCGACATCTACCTCTCGCAGCATTGGATGAACGGCCCCATGCTCATTACCGGTTGGGGCGGCCGCGTGGACCCCTCGGTCCTCCTAAACCTCGCCTTCCACTCCAAGGGGCCCTGGAACGAGTCCCATATCGCCGACTCCGTCGTCGACGGCTATATCGAAGGCATCCTGCGCGAAGTCGACGACGGGAAGCGCCGCGAGCTCTACGGCGCCCTGCAGGAACGGTTCTACGAGACCGGGACCCTCATCAACGTGCAGGTCCCGTACTTGGTCGCGCTACGCGACGAGGTCAAGGACTATAGGCAGCCGATCACGATGCTGCCGCAGTACAAGCATACCTACGTCGGCGAGGACCGCTAAGCGTGGCGTCCCTCGTCCTTAAGAAACTAGGCGGCATGGCGCTCACCTTGGTCGCCATGTCCCTGGTGATCTTCATGCTCGTCGAACTGATCCCCGGCGACGCCGCCCAGCGTATCCTGGGCCAGAGCGCCACGCCGGAAGCCGTGGCCTCGCTCCGCGAGGCCATGGGCCTCGACGACCCCGCCCTGGCGCGCTACGCCCGCTGGGCGGGCGGCGTCCTCCGGGGCGACCTGGGCGAGTCGGCGTACATGCGGGGCGTACGCATCGCCGATATCTTCTGGCGGCGCGTCGGCGCGTCCATGACGCTCGCGGCGGCCTCCTTCTTGATCTTCGTGCCCCTGTCGATTTTCTTCGGCGTCTTGGCCGGCATCCGGGCCGGCAGGCTTAGCGATTCGGTCATTTCGTTTTTCGGGCTGGCCACCATGGCCTTGCCGGAGTTCGTCTCCGGCATACTCCTCATGGCGCTCTTCTCGGTGCGGCTGAAGCTCCTCCCCATAGCCAGCATGATCCCGATGGGCGAGAGCCTCTGGCAGAACCTGGATATACTCGTCCTGCCGGCGCTTTCGGTCACCTTCGTCATGTTCGGCTACGTGTCGCGCATGCAGCGCTCGGCCATGATCGGGGTCATGAAGTCGGATTACGTGCGGGCCGCCGTCCTGAAGGGCTTGCCGCGCCGCCGCGTGATCTTCAGGCACGCGCTCAAGAACGCGCTCTTGCCCACCGTGACGGTCATCGGCATGAACATGGGCTGGCTTTTCGGCGGGCTCATCGTCGTGGAGACGCTGTTCGGCTACCCGGGCTTGGGTTCGCTTACCCTGTCGGCCGTCAAGACCCTGGACCTCCCGCTGATCGAAGCCTGCGTCCTCTTCATCACGGCCGTCTACGTCGTCTCCACGACGGCGACCGACCTGCTCTACGGCTTTTTGAATCCGCGTATACGATTCTCCGGAGGCGCCTATGAATAAGCTGGGCTATGCTTTAAGGCGCAACCCCGCGGCCGCCGTCGGCCTCGTCGCCCTGGCCGCCTGGGTCGTCGTCGCCCTCGTCGGGCCCTCCATGCTCCGCTTCGGCCACACGGCCATGGATATGGAGAGCCAGCTGAGCGCGCCGGGGCTCAACGGCCACGCGCTGGGCACCGACGCGCTGGGTCGGGATATCTTGGCCCGCATCGTATACGGAAGCCGCTCCATCCTGAGCGTCGCCCTGCTCACGAGCCTGTTCTCGTCCATCGCGGGCGTCGCGCTAGGCTTCTCCGCGGGCTATTTCGGCGGGAAGATCGACGCGGCGTTCATGCGCTTCCTGGACATCCTCATGGCCATACCGCCCCTGGTGCTCTCCATGGTGGTGCTCGGGGCGCTAGGCGACTCATCCGTCGGCGCGCTCACCCTCATCGTCTCCATCGCCTATACGCCGGCGACGGCGCGGGTTGCCAGGAGCGCCTTGCTTTCGTGCAAGGGCCTGGAGTACGTCGACGCGGCGCGCCTTCGGGGCGAGTCGCACGCGTACATTATGTTCGTCGAGATCCTGCCGAACGCCATCGGCCCGATCCTGGTCGAGGTCACCGCGCGCTTCGCCTATTCGATCATGATGATCGCGTCCTTGGGCTTCCTCGGCGTGGGCCTGCAGCCCCCGACGCCGGATTGGGGGATGATGGTTATCGAGAACAAGACCGTTATACGCGAGGCCCCATGGGCGGTGCTCTATCCCTCCTTGGCCATCGCCTCCTTGGTCATCGCCGTCTCCCTGATCTCCGATTTCTTGGCTAAGGTGCTCATACATGACGAATAAGCCGCTTCTATCCGTGCGCAATCTAAGCGTACGATTCCCGAGCCCCGACGGCGATGTCGTAGCCGTTCGCGACCTGTCCTTCGATCTCGGGCGGCGCGAGACGCTCGGCGTCATCGGCGAGTCCGGCTGCGGAAAGAGCACGCTCTCTTACGCGATCATGGATTACCTGAGCCCCGGCGCGAGGCGGAGCGGGGCCGTGCTCTTTAAGGGCCAAGATCTCCTCTTGAAGTCCGAACGCGAGATGCGCGAGATCCGCGGTAATCGCATCGCCATGGTGTACCAAAACCCGTACTCCGCGCTCAACCCGTCGCTCACGATAGGCGAGCAGCTCGACGAGGTGTCGCGCGCGCACCGGGGCCTGGGCAAGGAGGCGGCGCGGGAGGCGAGCCTGGGAACCCTACGCGAGCTTTCGCTCGGCGACCCGGAGGGCGTGGCCAGGCGCTATCCGCATCAGATCAGCGGCGGCATCCAGCAGCGCGTCTGCATCGCCATGGCGCTCCTGTGTCGGCCGGATATCATGATCCTCGACGAGCCGACGACCGCCCTCGACGTGACCACCGAGGCCGTAATACTGGACATTGTGGCCGGGCTTAAAGAGCGCTACGACATGTCGATGATCTACATCTCGCACGATATCGGCATCGTGAACAAGGTATCCGACCGCGTGGCGGTCATGTACCGCGGCGAGATCGTGGAGCACGGCCCTCAGGAGCGGATCTACGAACGGCCGGAGCACCCGTATACGCGGGCCCTCATCAATTGCATGCCCCGCGCCGGCGTCAAGAAAGAATCGACTACCCTGAACACGATCCCGGGCTACGTCAAGCGCCGAAGCGCGGACGAGGATGGCTGCCCGTTCGCCGAGCGCTGCGTTAAGCGCGCGCCTGGCTGCGAGGACGACTATGGCCTGGCGGAGCAGGAGCCGGGCCACTTCGCCGCCTGCGGCCGCGCCTACGCCGACGAGCGGCCGTGGACGCGGGAGGCCGAGGCCGCCGCGTCCGCGACGGGCGCGGAGCCCGCGCCGGCAGGGGCTGATGAGCGGATAGCGCCGGCCGCCGAAGGCGGCACGGAACCGCTCCTTTCCCTGCGCGGCGTGGGCAAATTTTATAGGAACCAGAAGAAGACGGTCCGGGCGCTCGACGGCGTCGACTTTGACGTCTTTAAAGACGACGTGCTCGGCGTCGTGGGCGAGTCGGGCTGCGGCAAGAGCACGGCGGGGCACGTGATCGCCGGCCTCGCGGCCGCCGACCGCGGGTCGATATCCTTCGACGGCGGCGAGATCGCCGGCTCGTGGCGGCGCCGCGACCGCCGCGCGCTGCGCGAAGTGCAGCTGATCTTCCAGAACCCGGGGCGTTCGCTGAACCCCTCGTTCTCCGTCCAGGCCATACTCGAACGCCCGCTTAAGAAACTCCTGGGCGTGAAGGACCCGGCCGAGCGCCGGCGCCGAGCCGTAGAGATGCTGCGCAAGGTCGATTTAGGGGAGGAGTATCTTTCCCGCCGGCCGCGTCGCCTGAGCGGCGGCGAGAAGCAGCGCGTGGCCCTCGCCCGCGCCTTCCTCTCGTCCCCGAAGCTCCTGGTCTGCGACGAGGCGACCTCGGCCCTGGACGTTTCGGTCCAGGCCTCGGTCCTGAACCTGCTCAACGAATTGCAGGCGGAAAGCGGCGCGTCGTATCTGTTCATATCCCACGACCTGAACGTGGTCAATTACGTCAGCGATCACGTGCTGGTCATGTACCTCGGCCGCGTCTGCGAGTACGGGCGCCGCGACGAGGTGGTCACCCCGCCGTACCACCCCTATACGGAGGCGCTGCTCTCCGCCGCCCCCGAGGTCGATCCGGCCAGGCGCGATAAGCCCATACGGCTTAAAGGCTCGCCGCCCGACCCGACGCGGCCGATACGCGGCTGTCCCTTCGCCGGCCGTTGCCACAAGAAGATCGGGCCCGTCTGCGACGAAACGCCGCCGCCCCGCCTCGCCCTATCGGCGACGCACCATATCTATTGCCACCTGCAAGCGGAGGGCCTACAGGGCGCCGTTCGGCTGTAGCGGAATCGTTTCGTAACGAGAGCTAAGGGAAGGAAGGGCCCGGGAGGGGAACCGTCGCCGGCAGCCGCCCTTAGGGGCGGGGCCGGCGTTGGTTCCTCTCCCGGAAAAGGAAAGAACGAGGGCTAGAGAACCATGCGCGGGGCGGCGCGATCCAGGAGGGCCTTTAGAGTAGCGGCCGGGTCCTTGCGCTTCCCGAGGAGTATCATGGCGGCGATGATGTAGGGCTTGTAGCTGGCCTCGCGATAGGTGTCGTCGCGATAGCGGTCAAAGACGCTCGCGGAAACCTCGCCGGCCTTGCAGGATACGCCGGTGATGTCGGCGGGCAGGCAGTGCATATACAAAGCCTTGCCGCCCTTGGTGAGCTTCATCTTCTCCTCGGTGCACTCCCAGTCCATGAACTTGGCGTTGTTGGCCAGGCACTGCTTCTCCAGCTCCTTGAGGCCGGCCTGGTCGCCGGCGTGCAGGAGCGGCACGCGCTTCTGCATCACGTCGTAGGGCGCCCAGCTCTTGGGATAGACGATGTCGGCGTCCTTGAAGGCCTCGTCCATGGAGTTGACGTGCTGGAAGGAGCCGCCGGAGGCCTCGGCCTGCTTCTTGGAGAGGGCCACGGTTTCGGGGATAAGGTCGTAGCCTTCGGGATGGGCCAGGCTCACCTGCATGCCAAAGCGGCTGGCCAGGCCGATGATGCCCTGGGGCACGGAGAGCGGCTTGCCGTAGGAGGGGCTGTAGGCCCAGGTCATGGCGATCTTCTTGCCCTTGAGCTTATCCAGGCCGCCGAAGTAGTGGGCCAGGTGCAGGATGTCGGCCATGGACTGGGTGGGGTGGTCGATGTCGCTCTGGAGGTTGACCACGGTGGGGCGGTCGGGCAGGACGCCGGCGGCCACGCCCTCGTCCAGGCTCTTGGCGACCTCGCGCTGGTACTTGTCGCCCTCGCCCAGGTACATGTCGTCGCGGATGCCGATAGCCTCGGTAAGGAAGCTGATCATATTGGCGGTCTCGCGGACGGTCTCGCCGTGGGCGATCTGGCTCTTGCCCTCGTCCAGGTCCTGGACGTAGAGGCCCAGGAGGTCGGAGGCGCTAGCGTAGGAGAAGCGGGTGCGGGTGGAGTTGTCGCGGAAGTTGGAGACCGCGATGCCGTTCTGCCACAGGCGGGTGTCGATGTTCGCCTGGCGCAGCTCGCGCAGGACGTCGGCCACGAGGTAGGTGGCCTCCAGCTCGTCGCGGCTCTTCTCCCAGGTGAGGAGGAAGTCCTTGCGGTACATGTCGATCTTCTTGGTCGACAGCTTGTCGATCAGCGCCTTGATCTCGTTCGCGTTCATGCCGTGCTCCTTAACAGTCTAATCGATCCCGTCCCGCCAGCGGGACGTAAGTTCACGATAATCCGACCCCGGCGGCGCGGCGGCCGCCCGGGTCCCGCCCGCTTATTAAATCTTGCCCGTCGCCTTCAGGATGCGCTCGGGGGTGAAGGGCCACTCGCGGCACCAGGCGCCCACGGCGTCGTGTATCGCGATGGAGATGGCCGGCGCCGCGCCGTTGAGCGCGATCTCCGAGACGCTCTTGCCCCCAAAGGGGCCGACTTCGTCCGCCACGGGCACGAGCTCCACCTTGAAGTCGTCGGGAAGCTCGAAGATCGAGGGGATCTTATAGTCCAGGAACGAAGTATTCAACGGCCGGCCTTCGTTATCATAGAGTAACTCTTCATAAAGCGAGTGGCCGACGGCCTTCATGACGCCGCCGTAGATCTGGCCCATGGCCAGGGCCGGGTTGATAGGCGTGCCGCAGTCCTGGTAGGCGTGGAAGCGCAGGAGCTTGACTTCGCCGCTGCGCTCGTTGACCGCCGCCTGGGCGAAGTGGGCGCCGTAGGGGAAGGCCGCGTGGTCGGTCTTGAAGCTGCCGTGCCCGACGAGCTCGTGGTGACCCTCGCCCTGGATGGACAGGTGCGCGAGCTTGGCCAGGGTGATTTCGCCCCGCTTGCCTTTGACGACGCCGCGCGGGACGATCTTCAGATCCGACACCGGCTCGCCTAAGACTTGCGAGGCGACCTTGATGCATTTGTCGCGTAGGTCCTCGGCGGCGCGTACGGCCGCGTTGCCCGAGAAATAGGTTCCCGAGCTGGCGTAGGCGCCCTTGTCGAAGGGGGTGATGTCGGTGTCGCCCGAGATCACGGTAACGTCCTGCATGTCGAGCCCCAATATCTCGGCCGCCGCCTTGGCGGTGACCGTATCCAGGCCCGTGCCCAGGTCCGCTCCGCCCGAGAGCATGAGGAGGGTGCCGTCGGCCAGGAGCCTGAGCTCGGCGTTGGCCGCGTCCAGGCCCGGAAGGCCCGAGCCCTGCTGAATGATGACCGCGCCGCGGCCTATCTTCCATTCGGGGCCTAGGCCGTAGTCGGCGGCCTTAGGCTTGGGCTTGTCCCAGGCGAAGGCTTCGCGGCCGCGGCGTATCATCTCGCCCAGGCCGCATTCGCCCAAGGTGACCGGCTGGCCGGGCCGACCCTCGCCCAGAGAGCGGAGGATCTCGATGCGGCTGCCCGAGCGCACGCGGTTCTTCTCGATCAGATCGAGCTGATCCATCCCGAGCTCGGCGGCCAGCTCAGCCAGGGCGGTCTGCAGGGCGAAGGAGCCCTTAGGCGCGCCGTAGCCCTGGTAGGCGCCCGCGGGCGACAGGTTGGTGTAATAGCTCTTCACCTCGAAGCGCGCGTTGTCGCAGAGGATGAGGGGGAGGCTCTTACTGATGGCGTTCATGGGCACGGTCAGGCAGTGCTGGCCGTAAGGGCCGGTGTCGGCGTCTAGGCGCATGAGCACCGCGGTCAGGCGGCCGTCCTTCTTGGCGCCGAGCTTGACCGTTACCTCCATGGTATGGCGGGTGCGGCTCGCGGCGAACTCCTCGTGCCGGTCGTAGCGGAAGAAGACGTCGCGGCCGGTGGTCCAGGCCAGGTAGCCGGCCAGGTCCTCCACCACGATGTCCTGCTTGGCGCCGAAGCCGCCGCCGACGCGCTCCTTGACGATGCGCACCTTGTTCTCGCTGATGCCGATGACGCGGGAGACGATGCGCCGCACGTGCCAGGGCACCTGCGTGGAGGCGTGGATGACCAGGCGGCCGGCGTCGGTCTTGGCGTAGACGACGTGGGGCTCCATGGGCGTGCACTGTACGCGGTTTCCCTTGTACGAGCGCTCGATGACCAGCTCCGCCTCGGCGAAGCCCGCGTCCAGGTCGCCGATGCCGTCGGCCACGCTGGCCGCCAGGTTGCGGTGGGGGTCGGCGTGCAGCGGGAACTGGTAGATGATGGGGTCGTCGCGGCCGTCGCCCTTGACCGAGCTGCCCGCGGGCGGTTCGCCCACGACGTAGGAGACCTCGCCGCGGTGCACGATGGGAGCCGACGCGTCGCCGGCGGCGAAGGCCTCGCCGGCCGCCCGGGCCTCCGCGATGGACAGGACGGGCTTTAAGATCTCGTACTCCACCTTGATCGCGGCGAGGGCCGCCCGGGCGTCCTCCAGGGTCTCGGCCAGCACGGCCGCGACGCGGTCGCCCACGTAGCGGACCTTGCGCGGGAACATGCGCTGGTCGTGGGGGCTGGGCTCGGGGAAGCCCTGGCCGGCGGTGGTGTATACGAGGTCGGGGCAGTTATCCTTGCATAACACCTTGATGACGCCGGGCATGGCCTCGGCGGCGGAGATGTCCACGCGCTTTACGTAGGCGTGGGCGTGGGGGCTGCCGAGCACGAGGAGATGGCAGGCGTCCGCGGGGACGCGGTCCTCTACGAAGGCGCGCTCGCCGCGCGCCAGGGCCGCGGCGTCGACCTTCTCCCGGTCCTTGCCCACGTGGCGGTGCCCCGGGCTGAATTCCGGCGCGGCGGCCTCCGCGTAGGACGGGTCCTTAAGGCGGCGGCTCGCGATGCGGGCGGCGTTATAGAACTGCTCGTAGCCGGTGCAGCGGCAGAGCGTACCCGACAGGGCGTCGCTGATCTCCGCCTCGCTCGGCTCGGGCGAGCGCTCCAGGAGCTCGTGCAGCGCCAGGGCCACGGCCGGCGTGCAGTAGCCGCACTGGACGCAGGCGGCGTCGATCAGGGCTTGCTGCACGACGCCGAGCTTGCGCTCGCGGGAGTAGTAGTCGACGGTCTTGACGTCGCGGCCTTCGGCCTGGGCCGCCAGGATCTGGCAGGAGTTGACCAGGGCGCCGTCCAGGCGCACGGCGCAGAGCCCGCAGGAGCCCTCGCCGTCGCAACCGTTTCGCACGGAGACGACGCCCTTGGCGCGGAGCGCCTCGAGTAGGGTCGTCCCCGGCTCGCAGGATAGGCGCGTAGCGCGGCCGTTCAGGGTTAGGTTCACGTTCATGATAGGACCTCCGCGTCGTGGAGCGCGTCCGCCAGGAGCGCCGCGCCGCGCGCGCGTTTATACTCGGCGCTCCCCCGATGGTCGGCCTTGGCGGCGAGGAGCGGCCGCACGGCCGCCTCGATCTCGGCCTTGGGCGGCAGGGTCTTGCCTTCGAAGAGCGAGGCCAAGTCGGGCCGGAGCGCGGCATGGGGGCCGAAGCCGCCCATGGCGACGCGGAGGCCGACGATCGTGCCGCCCTCGAGGGCGTAGCGCGCGGCCGCGGTGGCCGTGGCCAGGTCGCAGGCCGTGCGGCTGGCGCGTACGGCGGCAACGCGGGAGCCGGCCGGCTGCGCCGGTATGAGGACGCCCATGACGAGGCCCTCGGGCGCGGCCAGCCAGGCCTCCAGGGGCTTGCGCGCCGCGGCGGCGGCTCCGCGAACGCGGTAATCCACGGAGGCGTCGAGCGCCAAGAGGACCGGCACCAGGCTGGCGCAGGACTTGTTGGCGCCCAGGTTGCCCCCCACGGTCGCCCGGTTCCGCGTATTGCGATTGGCCATGGACAGGGCGGCCGCCTTCAGGCAGGCGGGCGCCTCGGCCGCGTCTATGAGCTCCTGGAAGGTAGTCCCGGCGCCGATCAGCCAGCCGGCGCCGGCCGCCGAGGCGGCCGCGGGCGTACCGGCCGCCGCCGCCGAGTTCCCGCTAGCCGCGGACGAACCGGCGGCCGCGGGCGAAACGGCCTCGCCGCCGACCTTACCGCCGCCGGCCGCCGAGGCGGCCGCGGGCGAAATACCCCTGGGCAGCAATCCGAAGATGTCCACCGCCCGGGCTATCTCCGGCCCGCCGCCGCGGAGGCTCCCGGCCAGGAGGAAGGTCCCCCCGGCCAGGGCGACGGCTCCGGGCGCGGCCAGGGCCGCGAGCGCGTCGTCGATATCTTTTGGCTTGTAATAATCCCTTACCATGCGGCTTCTATCCCCGCTTTCTGTAGGAGGCGCTTGGCGCAGCGGTTGGCCTCGCTCCGTATGCGCTCCTCGTCCGCCCCGACGAGGCGCGTAGCCTTGACGACGAAGCGGCCGTTCACGATCAGGTGGTCCACGCCGTGGTTATAGCCGGAGAAGAGCAGGGCCGCCGCCGGGTCGGACAGGGCGCCGGCGTACTCCAGCTTCATCACGTCGAAGAGGGCCAGGTCGGCCAGCGCGCCCTCTTCCAGGCGGCCGGCCTCTTCGTAGCCCAGGATGCGGGCGCCGCCCTCGGTCGCCAGGCCCAGGACCTCGCGCGCCGTGATGCCGGCCGAGCCGTAGCGCACGCGCTGCAGGAGCAGGGCCTGGCGGGCCTCGCCCAGCATGTCGCTCGCGTCGTTGGACGCCGAGCCGTCCACGGCCAGGCCCACGGGCACGCCTAAGTCCAGCATCTCGCGGACGCGGCAGATACCCGAGCCCAGGCGCATGTTGCTCGAGGGGCAGTGGGCCACGCCGGTCTTGGTCGCCGCCAGGAGCTTCAGCTCCTCGTCGTTAAAGTGTATGCCGTGGGCGTACCAGACGTCCGGCCCTACGAAGCCGCAGTCCTCCATCACCTTGAGCGGGCGGCGGCCGTACATCTTGACGCAGAACTCGTCCTCGTCCTTGGTCTCGGCCAGGTGGGTATGCAGGCGGGCGCCGTAGCGGCGCGCCAGGGCGGCGGCGTCCTTCATGCTCTGCTCGGAGACCGAGAAGGGCGAGCAGGGCGCCAGCGCGAGCTTCCTCATCGCGTCGGGGGCGGGGTCGTGATACTTAGATAACGCCGCCTCGCTCTCGGCCAGGATGGTATCCTCGTCCTGTACCACCGTGTCGGGCGGCAGGCCGCCGTCCTTCTTGGAGCGTGACATGGAGCCGCGGGTCGGCGCGAAGCGCAGGCCGATCTCCTCGGCCGCCTTGAACTGCAGGCCGGGCAGGTCGTCCTTGAAGCCCTGGGGGTAGAGGTAGTGGTGGTCGGTGCTCAGGGAGCAGCCGGTCTTGGCCAGTTCGGCCAAGGCCAGCATGCTGGACCAATACACCGCCTCCTCGTCCACGCCCTTCCAGACTTCGTACAGGTAGACCAGCCACTTGAAGAGCTTGGCGTCCTGCACCGCCGGCACGTTGCGCGTCAAGGTCTGGTAAAAGTGATGGTGCGTGTTGGCCATGCCCGGCATCACGACGTGGCGCGAAGCGTCTATCGCTTCGCAGCCGGGCGGCGGCGTTATGCCGCGGGCGATCTTCTTGATGCGCTTGCCTTCGATGAGTATATCGACGCCCGCCAGGTCGTCCGCCATGGAGCCGGCCGCGGGCCCGGCTCCGTAGCGGGGCCGGACCGCCCTGAAGCAGTCCTTGAGAAGTATCACCGCATGACCTCCGCGTTGAAGTCCTTGATCATGGCGTCCAGCTGGCTCGCCTGGGCGCGGAGCCCGCCCCAGTAGGCCTTGTGGTCGTCCCACTGGGCGCGGAGCTCGGCGACGTCCTTCCCGAGCTGCTCGATCCACAGGAAGTACTTAAGCTGGTGCACGCGGCGCTTGTCCACCTGCGAGAGCTCCAGGACGTGGTCCACCGACTGGCCCATCAGGCGGTCGTAGTCTCGGTCGGCCTGGCGCTGGTCGTAGGCGCCGCGCTCGGCGTCCAGCTCCTCGATGCGGCTGCCGTACATGGCCATGGAGTCGGTGAACATGGTAAAGACCACGTCGCCCTCGTCCATCTCGTAGTACTTGGCCATCTTGATCGCCGCCAGCATGTTGCCCACGCCGGAGATGCCCATGAGCGGGAGCCCGTCGATGTCGGCCTGGGAGACCCCGGCCTCGCGCAGGACCGCATGGCCGGCCGGCTCGTTAAAGAGGCGGATCAGGCGGATAGGCAGCTCGTCGTCGATGCCGATGGCCATGTCGGTCTCGCGCATGTTGTGGATCCAGGGGATGTGCTTGTCGCCGATGCCCTCGATGCGGTGGTCGCCGAAGCCGTTCTCCAGGATGGTCGGGCACTGCAGCGCCTCGCCCACGCCCACCTTGGCGCCGCTATGGCGCTCGCGGATGTAGCTGCCGGCGCCCATGGTGCCCGCCGAGCCGGAGGACAGCACCACGCCGCCGATGCGGTCGCCGGGCTTGGCGATGGCCTTGAAGGCCTCCTCCATGGCGGGGCCGGTGACGCTATAGTGCCACAGGTGGTTCGGCAGCTGGTCGAACTGGTTAAAGATCACGCAGTCGCTGCGGGTCTTCTCGATCTCCACGCACTTGTCGAATATTTCCTTAACGTTGGACTCGCAGCCGGGGGTGGCGATAACCTCCTCGGCCATGGTCTTGAGCCACTCGAAGCGCTCCTTGCTCATGCCCGCCGGCAGGATGGCCACGCTCGGGCAGGTCAGGAGCCGCGAGATATAGGCGCCGCCGCGGCAGTAGTTGCCGGTGCTCGGCCAGACCGCCTTCTTGCTGGAGGGGTCGAAGCGGCCGGTCACCAGCTCCGGCAGCAGGCAGGACAGGGCCGCGCCGACCTTGTGCGCGCCGGTGGGGAACCACTTGCCCACGAGGCCCACGATCCTGGCCTTGGTGCCGGTGATAGACCGGGGGATCTCGACGAAGTTGACGCCGCCGAACTGGCCGCCCTTCTCCTTGGGTTCGTTATGCCAGTTCACGCGGAAGAGGTTGCGGCTATGCACGTCCCACAGGCCTATGCCCTTGAGCTCGTCCTTCACCGACTGGGGAATCTTGGACGGGTCGCGCATCTGCTCGTAGGTGGGGAGCACGATGCCGTTCTTCTTGCAGCGCTCTATGTTCTTCTTCCTGGCTTGTTCATCGACGCGTAAATCTATCATAACGTCTCCTTTTATCGTCTCGTCTTTAGGGCGCGTCCCGCGCGGGGGCGCGGGACCGGGCTATACGCGGGTACTCCTCGCCGCCTGAGCCGGCTACGCCGGTTAAGGCGGCTGCGGGGTACCCGCTCCTATCCCTCGCGCGCTCCGGCGCGGGGGCTCGTACGCGATCCGGCCGGCGCGGCGACGCCGCGCCGGCGTCGCCGCGCCGGCGAATTTCCTATAATCCCAGAGCCTTCATCGCGCCGGCTACGTCCTTCAGGCCCGAGCCGGTAATCATCACCACGACGCGGGCGTCCTTAGGAAGCTCCGCGGCGGCCTTCGTAAAGCCCGCCCAGGCGCAGGCCGAGCTCGGCTCGGCGAAGAGACCCGAGCCGGCGGCCAGCTCGCGCTGGGCGGCCAAGATCTCCGCGTCGCTTACGACGGCCGCGCGCCCGCCGTACTTCTTAAGCTTGGCCAGGGCGTGCTCGCCGTTCCGCGGCACGTCTACCGAGATGGAGTCGGCGACCGTGTCGCTGGCTACCGGCTCGCCGAAGCCTCCGGCGGCCAGGGCGCGGGCGATGGCGCTCGAGCCCTCGGCCTGGCAGGCCCAGATCGTCGGCACCTTATCGATGCGCCCCAGGCGCACCAGGTCCTCGAAGCCCTTGTAGACGCCGGCCATGATCACGCCGTCGCCGACGGGCACGAAGACGTGGTCGGGCGCCAGGTAGGCCTTCCCGCCCGTCTTCTCGCCGGCCTCGGCCTTAGCCAGGTCGCGCGCCATCTCGAAGGACACGGTCTTTTTGCCCTCGATGGTGAGCGGGTTGTAGGCGGTGTTCCTCGATAGGACGCCGGTGGCCTTGGTGTAGGCCAGCGACTCCTCGAAGGCGAGGTCGTAGGTGCCGTCCACCTCGCGGAGCTCGGCGCCGTACTGCAGCACCTGCACGCGCTTGGCCACGGGCGCCTTCTTAGGTAGGTACACCGTGATCTTAAGGCCCGCCGCCGCGCCGATGGCCGCCATGCTGCTGGCCGCGTTGCCGGTGCTGGCCAAGGCGATCTCGCCTATGCCGCGCTCCTTGGCGAAGGCCGCCACCAGGTAGCTGGCCCGGTCCTTGAAAGAGCCGGAGGGCTCGCAGGTGTCGTCCTTGAGGTAGAGGCGGTTAAAGCCCGTCGCCGTCCGCAGGCGCGCCGGGGCCCAGAGCGGCGTGTCCCCGACCGGCACGGGCGGGAAATGCTCCGCCCCGACCGGCAGGGGTATGCCGTCCGCGGGGCCCTCCCAATCGCCTTCCCAGCGGCACTCGAGCACGCCGAGCAGGGGCCGGTCTGGCTCTTGCTTCGCGGCGCAGGCGTCGCAGAGATAGCGGCCCGGCTCGAGCGGGTATCGCGCCCCGCAGGCGGGGCACTCGTATATCCAGCCTCGCATCTTACAGGCCGGCTTCGTCCAGCTGGTAGGGCAGGGCGGCGTAGAAGGCGGCGGCCTTCCACAGGTCGTCCACGCGGGTGATCTCGTTGGGGGCGTGGGCCTGGTTCTCGTCGCCGGGGCCGAAGCCGATGCTGGGTATGCCGTGGCGGCCGGCGACGGCGACCGCGTTGGTGGAGAAGGTCCACTTATCCACGGTCGGGGCGGCGCCGAAGACGGCCTCGTGGGCGGCGACGCCGGCCTTCACGAAGGGGTGGTCGGCGGGGAACTTCCAGGTGGGGAAGTAGAGCTCCTGGCGGTAGTCCTTGCCGGTCCAGCTGGGGATGGCGTATTCGGGCATGGTCACCTCGACTTCGTCCACGCCGGCGGCCTTGATCACGTCCTTGACCTGCTGGATGGCGCTCTCGGCCGTCTCGCCCCAGGTCAGGCGGCGATCCAGGTAGAGCATGGCCTCGTCGGGCACGGCGCACTGGCTCGGGCCCTGCACCTTGATCTGCGACACGGTCACGGTGCCCTTGCCCAGGAACTTATCCTCGTCGGGCTGCAGGGCCTCGTTCAGCGCCTCGATGGCCAAGGCGGCGCGGGCGGCCTTATAGGCGGCCGAGACGCCGCGCTCGGGGGCGGAGCCGTGGCAGGAGACGCCCTTCATGCGCACCTCCATCTCCATGCGGCCGCGGTGTCCGCGGTACAGGCGCAGGGTGGTCGGCTCGGTGGAGACGAAGAAGTCCGGCTTAAAGCCCTCCTCCTCGATGAGGTACTTCCAGCACATGCCGTCGCAATCTTCTTCTATTATAGAGAACACGAACCAGACCGAATACTTGCCCTTGTAGCCCAGCTCCTTCAGGATGCGGCCGGCGCTGATCATGCTGGCGGCGCCGCCGGTCTGGTCGCTCGTGCCGCGGCCGTGCACTAGGCCGTTCTCGATGTCGCCGGAGAAGGGGTCCTTCTTCCACTGGCTGCGGTCGCCTACGCCTACGGTGTCGATGTGGGCGTCGATGGCCAGTATCTTGGGGCCGTCGCCGACGCGGGCCAGGAGGTTGCCCAGGCCGTCGATACGCACTTCGTCGAAGCCGGCCTTCTCGCACATGTCCTTGAGGAAGAGGATGCGCTCCTTCTCCTTGTTGCTCATCGCGGGAACCTTGATGATCTCCGAGAGGTTCTTGGCGGTCCAGTCCTTGAGGGCCTCGGCCCTCGCCTTGATGTCCTTACCGTTCTGCATGCTCATTTCCTTTCCTCCATGCGCTTCCATAGTCGTATCGTCTGCTCGCGGCCGCGCGCCATGGCGTCGGCGTAATCGAAGTTCGCTTTCCTATTCTCGATGATAAAGCGCCCGGCTACCATGGTCCCGGAGACCATGGCGCTCGACAGCCCGAAGGCCGCGTGGCCGGCGACGTTGCCGTCCAGGAGCGGCGTGGGCGGATCGTAATCCCAGAAGGCTAGGTCGGCCTGATAGCCGGCCTCGACGCGGCCGAACTTCTTGCCGGGGAAGTAGCGCTCCAGGAGGCGGTTGCCGTTCTGCAGCATGCCCAGGAACGCGTCCATCCAGAGCTGGCCGCCTGCGTCGCGGTGCTTAAAGAAGGCCCAGTTGGCGCTCTGCAGCATATCCGAGCCTATGCCGTCGGTCCCCAGGACCGCGTTCCTGTAGAGCGGCAGCTGAGCGTTGTAGCCCACGTCGTTGTTCATGTTGGACTGGGCGTTGTGCGCCAAGAAGGCGTCGCGTTCGTTGACCAGGTCGACTTCGTCGCGGCTAAGGTAGAGGCCGTGGCCCAGTATGGTCTTGGCGTCCAGGAGCCCCGCGTCGTCCAGGCGGCGGCAGATGTCCTTGCCGTGTTCGTGGCGGCTATGCACCGCATCGAACTTGTCTTCGGCCACGTGGATATGGAGCCCGCGTCCGCTCGCCTTGACCGCGCCCGATAGGGCCGCGAGCGTGGCCTCGCCCACGGTAAAGGGGGCGTGGGCGCCTATGGCCGCCTCGACCAGGGGATCCTCGCCGCGCGCGCGCCGGGCGTCCACGGCCTTGGCCCAGCGTAGGTTCTCGGCGACGCCGGCGGCCGCGCCCTGGGCGCCGTTGCGGTCGGTGGTCTCGTAGCAGAGCACGCCGCGGAGCCCCACGGCCTCGAAGCCCTCGGCCAAGGCGTCCAGGGAGCCGTCTATGAACTCGGGGCTCGCGTGGTGGTCTACGACGCTCGTCACGCCCCAGCGTACCGCCTCCGCGGCGCCGGCCAGGCCCGAGGCGCGCACGATGCCCTCGTCCAAGGCGCGGTCTAGCCGCCACCAGAGGTTCTTGAGCTGCTGGGCGAAGTCCTTGCTCGGCGCCACGCCGACCATCAGGCCGCGGGCCAGGGCCGAGTAGAAGTGGTTGTGCGAGCACACCAGGCCCGGGCTCAGGTAGCCGCCGGGCGAGCGGCGCTCGGCGCCGGGGTAGCGGGCGGCCAAATTCTTGCCGACTTCCTTTATAAGGGCGCCGTCGATGGCCACGTCCATGGGCTCGGAGACCGAGCCGGGGCTAAAGTGCAGTATACGGACGTTCTCGATGAGTATCATACGCGTCCTTTCGGAATGAGATAGGCATGCTCGCGCCAGACCGTGCGGGCGAGCGATAGGAGGGCGGCCTCGGCCCCGTCGGCCCCGCCGGCCGCGCCGGTCGCGCCGTTCCACGCGTCGAAGTCCAAGGCGCGCGCCTCGTCCTTCTTGCCCGACTCGGCGCGCAGGAGGAGCGCCGGCTTGTCGACTGCGCCAACGAAGGCGAAGCCGGCGTTCTTCGAGGCGCGTAGGCCCGCTTCGTCGCCGAAGAAGGTGGGTTTCCCCAGGTAGGGCTCGCCCTCGTAGGGGCAGAAGAAGCCGCAGTTGCCGCATTCGTTGCACAGCTCGTCAACGTGCAGGATCTGTATCGCCTGCTTATAGGGCGCGCCGGCGGCCGCGACCGGCAGGGCCAGATTGGCGCGGTTAGGGCAGACTTCGACGCAGCGCAGGCAGGCCGAGCCGCAGGAGAGGCAGCGCTCGGCTTCGCGCTTCACGAAGGCGGGATCGCTACCCGGCTCGGCCCGGGCGCTTTCGACGCTCGGCAGGTACTCGCCGCGGCGCGACAGCGCGTCGTAATCGGGGGCCCCGGGCGCCAGCGGCATGATCGAGGGTTCGATCCCGGCGGCGCGGAGTATGGCGTAGGCGGCCTTGCGGCCGTCCGCCTCGGCGGCGATGATGCTCGAAGGGCCGCGGCGGGCGTCGCCGGCCACGTAGAGCCCGGGCACGGAGCCGGCCATGGTCGCGGGGTCGGCGACGGGCCTACCGTCCTTGCCGACGGCCAGGCCGAGGCTGGTAAGCAGGGCCAGGTCGGGCGTCTCGCCCACGGCGGCCACGATCAGGTCGCAGGGGACGGTACGGGCGCGGGCGCTCGCGACGGGGGCGCGGCGGCCGGAGGCGTCGGGCTCGCCCAACTCCATCTCGCGCACGGTCAGGGTCGGCAGGGCGCCGGCGGCGGCGGGCGCGGCCGACTCGGGTAGCGATAGTTCGTAGTAGGCCGCGCCGTCGGATAGGGCAGCCTCGAACTCCTCGCGGTCGGCGGGCATCTCGGCCAGGGTGCGGCGATAGAGGATGCTAACCGCGGGCTTGCCCGGTAGGCGCGCGGCCACGCGGCTGGCGTCCATGGCGGTATTGCCGCCGCCGGCTACGACGATGGCCTTGGCCCCGGCGTAACGGCTGTCGCGCTTCTCGCGGACGGCGCGGTGGGCTTCTTCTAGGAACTCGAGCGCGTCGACGATTTCGATTTCTTCGCCCTTGAGCGGCAGCTCGCGCGGCGAGGGGGCGCCGGTCGCTATGACGAAGCTCGTATAGCCTTGGGCCTTGAGCGCGGCCAGGTCGATCTTCCCGTCCCAGCCGCAGACGAACTGGGCCCCCAGGGCCCTGATGCGCTCGACGTCGGCCGAGATGTCCTCGCGGGCGATGCGGAAGGCCGGGATCACGTCGGCCGGCACGCCGCCGGGGCTCGCCGCCTTGTCGAAGACGGTGACCGGGTAGCCTTCCAGCGCCAGGTAATGGGCGGCCGAGAGGCCCGCGGGGCCGGCCCCGAACACGGCCGCCTTGCCCTTGCCGGCTACGGCCGGCTTCTTGTCCGCGGGGAGCTCGGCGGCGCGGGCGCAGCCTAGCTTCATCGCGCGGATCTCCACCGGGCCCTCGTAGTCCACGCGGGCGCAGGCGTACATGCACTGGTGGTCGCAGAGCACGCCCGTTATGCGCGGCAGGGGGTTGTCGGCCAGGACGATGGACAGCGCGCGCTTAGCGTCGCCGGCCGCCAGGGCCTTCATGTAGGCCGGCGGCTTCTGGGCGGCCGGGCAGGCATCTACGCAGGGCGCGGCGAAGCAGTCGGTCAGGGGCAGCTTCTTGGCGATCCGCGTCTCGCCCTTTTTGTAGTCGCCGCGGTACTCGGGCGCCTTGAGCGCCTCGGCTGCCAGGGCCGCGAGCTTGGCCGCGTCGGGTCGGGCGGGGAGCCTACCCTTGAGCGCCTCGACGGCGGCGCGGGCCATGGGCTCCAGGCGCAGGTAGCCGCCGGGCTTCAGGATATCGGTGGCCACGGTCAGGGGGCCTAAGCCGGCCTCCAGGCAGGCCTTGGCGTTGACGGCCGAGGCGCCGCCGCAATAGCTGAAGGGCGGGCAGTCGGGTATGGCCTTGGAAAGCTCCGCGGCCAGCCGGGTGGTGATCGGGAAGAGGGCGCGGCCGGACATGTAGCGTTCGCCGCCGGGCATGCGCTTACCGTCGTTCACGTTGGCTAAGGTGTTCGAAAGCTTGATGCCGAAGCGCAGCTTCTTGGCGGCGGCCTTGGCGCGGAGCGAGGCGACCAGGGCCAGGGCCTGCGGGAACTGCAGGTCGTGCTCGAAATTGGGCCGGGTGATGGTCACGCGTTCCCAACCCGTCGCGTCCAGGATCTGCCGCGCCGCGTCGTAGCCTAGGAGCGTGGGGTTGAGCTTCACGTAGGTATCGAAGCCCTTCTCCTCGATGAGATAGGCGCCGATGCGCTCGATCTCGTCCGGCGGGCAGCCGTGCATGGTCGACAGGGTGACCGAGTGGATCGGGCTAGCCGGCATGGCCTGCGCGACGGCCAAGGCGCGGGCCTGGCCCTCGGCGCCGAAGGCCTGGGCGAAGGCCGCACCGCGGATTACCTCCTCGGCCTCCTTCAGGCTCGCGGCCCAGACCGGCGCGCTCTGCGGATGCTTCGCCGGGGAGCGCATGCCCTCGATGAAGGCGTCGACCTTGGCGCCCTTGATGCCGTCCAAGGTATAGCCGACCGACATGTTGAACATGAAGCCGCCGGTCGAGCCTAAGGCGGCGCGGAGGACCTGGATGGCTATCCAGCCGCGCAGGTATTCGTCGCGCGCGTCGGCCAGGGTGAGCTCGGTGGACCACTCCACGTTGTGCCCCTCGTCCAGGGCGTCGATGCAGGGCTTGTCGATGTGCAGCGCGTCGTTCTCCTGCACGGTCTTGAGCTCGAAAACCCGCGAGCCGGCCAGCCAGGCGGCGACCAGGTTCGGCGCGATCTGGGTGTGCGGGCCGGCGGCGGGGCCGACCGGCAGGCTGACGCGGTGGCCGTTGACCTCGAAGCCGGGAGAGGCGGCCTCCAGGGCCAGGATGCGCTCGACGGCGGCCTTGGGTATGTCGTAGGCCGAGCCCTTGGCGGCCCATTCGCCCGCGACGCGGGTCAGTAGTTCGCGCATGGATAGCGCCTTCATGATCTTGCTCACCGGTACCCCCAACAAAGATGTTTTCCGTAGCCTATGGGCGCGGCTATGCCGACGCCCGCCTCCCATACCGGGCGGCCCCGTACGTAGGTCGCCCGTATCGCGCCCTTAAGGCGCATGCCCTCGAAGGGCGTGATCGTTCCTTTACTTAAGAGCTCTTCGCCCTTCACCAGGTACTCGCCCTCGGGATCGACGAGCACGAAGTCGGCGTCCTTGCCGAGCTCCAAAGAGCCCTTGCCGGCCGACAGCCCGTAGCGCGCCGCCGCCGCCCCGCTCGTGGCCCGCAGGAAGGCCGACAGGGACAGGCGCCCGGCCTTGTAGCCCTCGGCGTAGAGGTAGGGGAAGAGGGTGCCCGTGCCGGGGATGCCGCCGTAGTCGGTCCAGACCGAGCCCGTGTTCTTCTCCTTGGGCGGGGCCGGCGCGTGGTCGCTGGCAATGAACGATATGGTCCCGTCGGCCAGGAGCTTCCACAGCCGCTCGGCTTGGCCCCGGTGCTTCACCGGCGGGGCGGTCTTCAGGGAAGAGCCCTTGTCGGCGAAGTCCTCGGCGGAGAAGGCCAGGTAATGCGGGCAGGTCTCGCAACTCGCGCCGCCCGCGGCGATGAGCTCGGCGGCCTCCGCGGTGCCGACGTGCACGATATGCAGGGTGCCCTCGCGGCCGCGGGCCAAGGCCAGGGCCGCGGCCGCGGCCACGAGCTCGGCGGACTCCGGGCGCGAGTCCACGTAGTCGTCCCAGGCCGGGTCGCGGTCCTCGGCCACGGAGCGCTCCTTCATCGCCTTGGTCGCCGGCAGTACGACGCCCGCGTCCTCCGCGTGCAGGAGGAGAGGGCGTCCTACGGCCTCCGCCTTCTCGGCCGCCCGGCCGAAGCCGTAGTGGTCCACCGCGGTAAAGGTGTCCATGCCCGAGACCGTATAGCACTTGAAGCCGACCACGTAGGGCGCCAGGGCCTCCATGTCCTCGGCCAAGGCCTGCTCGATGCGGTGGCCGGAGACGCCGCCGAAGAGCGCGTAGTCGACGACGCTGCGCTTCTCCATGACGTTCAGCTTCTGCCTGAGGTTCTCCAGCGTCGTCACCGGCGGCAGCGAGGTGCAGGGCATGTCCACGACGGCGGTGACGCCGCCGCGGGCCGCCGCCATGGAGCCGTGGTAGAAGTCCTCGCGGTGCGTAAAGCCCGGCTCGTTGAAGTGCACGTGCGGGTCGATGGCGCCCGGGTACAGCTCCAAGCCCTCCGCGTCGAGTACTTCCTCGCCCTCCTCGGGCTCGATGGCGTCGGCGATCCTGGCGATCTTCTCGCCCACGATCCGCAGGTCGCGCTTGACCAGGCGCTCATGGCCGGGTAGGGCGCAGCGCGCGTTCTTGACGATCACGATCCGGCTCCTTTCGTAGCGGCCGCGGGTTTCGCCTCGGCGTCGGCTGGCGGCTGGGCCGAGCCGCCGTCGGCCGCGGCGGCCGCGGATGCCGCGGATGCCGTCGCGCCTTCGCGCGCGACCCAGGCGCGCTCGGGTATGGGTTGGCCGCAGAGGAACATGAGCGCCTTCTCCGGCGTCATGGGAATGCTGTAGAAGCCCTCGGAATCCGGCCGGGCGGCCCGCAGGGCGTCCAGCACGGCGAAGTAGCCGGCCATGCCGTACATGAGCGGCGGCTCGCCCACCGCCTTGGAGTTGGCCACGGTCTTGGGGTTGGGCTTATCGAAGAACTCTACGTCCATACGCGGCATGAAGTGGGCGTCGGGCAGCTTGTAGGTCGAGAGGGTGTTGGCCAGGAGCCGGCCCGCCTCGTCGAACTTAAGCTCCTCCAGCGCCGCCCAGCCCAGGCCCTGGGCGAAGCCGCCCTCGATCTGCCCGAGATCCACGACGGGGTCGATGGAGTTCGCGATGTCGTGCACGATGACGGCGTCGTCGAAGCGGTAGTAGCCGCGGAGCGTATCGACGGTGGCGCTCAGCACCGCGCAGCCGTAGACGTGGTACAGGAAGGGCGTGCCCTGCTCCTTGGCCATGTCGAAGAACAAGCCGGGCGTGGCGTAGAAGCCGTGGGCCGACAGGTCCACGCGGCGCTCGTGCGCGAAGGCCACGAGCTCGGAGAAGGATAGCCCGGCGTCGGCGCCGCCTTTATAGACCCGCCCGTCCTTGAGCTCGACCTCTTCGGGGGCGGCCCCGAGCTTCTCGGCCGCCGCGGCGACGAGGCGCTTGCGAATCTCTAGGCAGGCCACCTGGGCGGCCATAGCGTTGATGTCCGCGCCGGTGCTGGCCGCCGTGGGCATGGTATTGGCCACCGTGGTGGTGCGCGTGCTCTCGATGCGTACGGAGGCGACCTCTACGCCCAGGGTCGCCGCGGCGACCAGGGCTATCTTCCGACCCACGCCCTGGCCCATCTCGATGGCGCCGGTAGAGACGCTGACCGAGCCGTCATTGTACACGTGCACCAGGGAGCCGCCCTGGTTCATCATGATCTTGGTAAAGCTGATGCCGAAGCAGAGCGGGAAGACGGCGGCGCCGCGCTTGCTGTCGCGGTGGGCGGCGTTGTACTCGTCGATGCGCGCGCGGAGGCCCGCGTAGTCGGCCTTGGCCAGGCAACGCTCGACCGTGGCGCGGGCCCTGACGTCGGTAGCCGCCATGCCGTAATGGAAGCTATCGCCCTCGGACAGGAGATTCTTCAGCTGTATCTCGGCCGGATCCTTGCCCATGGCGCGAGCGGCTTTTTCGATGGCGCTCTCGATGACGAAGAGCCCCTGCGGGCCGCCGAAGCCGCGGAAGGCGGTGAAGGGCACCAGGTTCGTGCGGCACATGGAGCCGGTCACCCGGACGTTCGGGATATGATAGGCGCCCGCGGCGTGGAACAGGGTGCGCGGCAGTATGGCCGGCGACAGGTCGCAGGCCGCCCCTGCGTTCTGGAAATAGTCCGCCTCGAAGGCCAGGATCGTGCCGTCGGCCTTGAGGCCGATCTTAAAGTCGGACGAGTAGGGGTGGCGCTTGCCGGTGGCCTGCATGTCGTCGCGGCGGTTTAAGTAAATCTTAACGGGACGCCCGGTCTTGACCGCGCCCAGGGCCGCCAGGGCGGCCCAGCCGTTGGCCTGGTCTTCCTTGCCGCCGAAGGCGCCGCCCAGGCGCCTGGTCTCGATCTCCACCAGGTTCATGGGGACGCCTAGGACGCGGGCCGCGATCTTCTGGGTGGCCGAGGGGGCCTGGGTGCCCGAGACGATCCGGGCGCCGCCCGAATCGTCGGCCCAGGCGATCGCCCCCTGGGTCTCCAGGTAGACGTGCTCCTGGCCGCCGTTGTCCACGCGGCCGGTGATAATATAGTCGCAGTCCTTGTAGGCCGCTTCGGGGTCGCCCATGCGCTGCGTGCGGGGGGACAGGATGAGCTTACCGAGCCTATAGGCCTCGCGCTCGTCCACGATCGGCCGTAGGTCCTCGCGCCCCAGGATCTTGACCCGGGCGGCGGCGCGGCGTGCCAGGCTCCGCGACGAGGCTAAGACCAGGGCCAGGACCTGGCCTTGGAAGTGCCATTCGCCGTCGGCCAGGAGGGGCTCGTCCTCCACCGCCGTGCCCAGCTGATTCTTCCCCGGCACGTCGTCCTTGGTCAGGACGACCACGCTCGGGTCCAGGGCCAGGGCGGCGGCGGCGTCCAAGCCGGAAAAGCGGCCGTGGGCGCTCGGGGAGAGCACGACGGCGCCGTGCAGCATGCCGGCGTTCTCCGGCAGGTCGTCTACGTATTGGGTCCTACCGAGCACGTTCAAGACGGCATCGGGATTGCGCTTCGCGTTCATGCGAGGAGCTCCTCCTCAAGCTTGAGTTCGGGCCAGAGCCTCACGCAATGGGCCCAGGCCAGGCGCTCCATCAGGCGCCTGCGGTATTCCGACGAGCCGCGGACGTCGCCTATGGGCGAGCCGGAGGCGTAGGCCAGGCGGCCGAGCTCCCTGGCCAGATCGGCGGAGGGCCTCCGGCCGACGAGGAGCTCCTCGGCGGCGGCGAGCCTGAGCGGCACGGGCGCCACGCCGCCGGCCGCGTAGCGCGCCGCGGCGATCGCGCCGTCGGCCGCCATCCGTACCGCCAACGCCGTATTCACCGTGGCTATGTCGAGCCGCGCCCGCTTGGCGGCCTTCTCAAAGCTAAAGCGGATCTCCCCCGCGGGGATCCGGAGCGCGCGGACCCGCTCGCCGGCGCGCAAGTCCAGCTTCTTGTATCCCAAGAAGAAGCGCTCGAGCTCCGCGGAGCGGAGCCGGCCATCGGCCGCGCCCTCGACCACGACGCGTGCGCCGAGCGCGATTAGCATCGCGGTCATGTCGGCGATGGGGCTGGCGTTCACGATATTGCCGACCAAGGTGGCGCGCGCCCGGATGGGCGGGCTGGCTATCTCCGCGGCGTAGCGCTCGATGCCCGGCGCGATTTCGCGGATCAAGGGCGAGGCGAAGAAGTCGTCGGCCGTGACGGCCGCGCCGAGCTCGATCCAAGCGGCGTCGCCGTCTCGGACGCGCCGTATGGCTCGCGCCTCGGGCGCCTGGTCGGAGAAGCGGGGCGCCGTGTCGGGCTCGGGGTCCGGATTGCGCACGTAGTAGTCGGTGCCGCCCCCGATGTGGACGATGGACGGATCCTCCGGATGGATAGCCGCGAAGGCCGCCTGCCCGAGGCCGACCGGCTCGGGCGGGTCGAGCATGAGGGCGGCGAGCGGGGCCGGAATGACGCGGCGCTCGACGAGGATCGGCAGGCGCGCGGCCAGGCCTTCGGGCAGGTCGGCGAACGCGAGCGCCAGGCGCTCGGCCGCCCGCCGGATAGAGCCATAGCCGGTACAGCGGCACAGGTTACCCTCCACGGCCGTCATGATGGAGGTCGCGTCGAGGCGCTCGCCGTTCATGAGCGCGCCGGTCAGGGCCAGGATGAAGCCGGGCGAGCAGAAGCCGCACTGGCTCGCGCCCTCGTCGAGCATGGCCTCCATCACCGGCGTAAGTCCGTCGGCCGCCAAGCCCTCTATCGTGATGAGCTGTCGCCCGTCCAAGTCGCCTAGGCCGAGCGTGCAGGAGGTCACGCCTTTCCATTCGACGGCGCCCTCCGGGCCGCGGCCGCCTAAGAGGACCAGGCAGGCGCCGCAATCGCCTTCGCGGCAGCCTTCCTTGGTGCCCTTGAGGCCGGCGACGTTCCGTATAAAGTCCAGGGCGAGCGACTCGTCGGGCAGCTCCTCTTCATAGAGGGCGCGATTAAGCCTAAACCGTATCATGCGTTTCATGGGCGTTCCTTATGCGTACCGCGGACCGCGGCGTGGGTTGTACGGCGTGAAGTTGAGCGGGACCGATGGGCGGCTAAGCGGAGAATTCGACGAGTTAGAGTGTAAGCTATATCGGCGCGGGTCGCAACGAAGCCGCATAGCATGGTTGCGGCGAGGCTTGCGCCGCGACAGCTTACGCCGGCGGCGTTCCGGGATGAGGACGCTTGGACTAGACGCTTGCGGGCGGGTATCCGGTGGCGCCGCCGGATTCGGCCGGTGCCAATCAAGGGCTCCTAAATAAAGAGACCATCTCGAACCGTTCCACGTCGACGAGGCCGCGGTCGGTGATCTTTAGGCTGGGAATCACCGGCAGGGCCATAAACGAGAGGGTCATGAGCGGGGAATCCCCCGGCACGCCCTCGTCCTTAAAGAAGCGCTCGAAAGCGGCCAAGGCCTTCAAGACCTCGTCCGCGCTTTTATCGCTCATGAGCCCCGCCACCGGCAACGCGAGCTCGGCCACGATCTCGTCGCCCACGGCGATCACGAAGCCGCCCTTCATGGCGTTGAGCCGCCTAGCGGCCTTGAAAATCGACGCGTCATCGACGCCGGCGATGATCATGTTGTGCGAGTCGTGGCTGACCGTGGAGCCCACCGCGCCGCGGCGTAGGCCCAGGCCGCGGATAAAGCCCTTGCCGATGTTCCCCGAGCCGTTATGGCGCTCGATCACGAAAATCTTGGCTATGTCCCGAGAAGGGTCGGCCAGGCAGTAGCCGCCCTCCACCGCGGGGCGCTCGAACGAAGAGCCGGTTATGATCGAACCGGGGCGGGCTTCGATGATCCTCGCCGCGCCGCCTTCGTCCGGGATCCTGAAGTCCTTCTCCTCGAGCCACTTCACGTTGACCGAGTCGCGCAACGCCGGATAGAGCCGCCGCTCCGCGCCGTAGCCGTCGAAGGCGGGTAGGGGCTTGCCTTCGCGGGCTACGAGCGTGCCGGCCTTGAACACCCAGTCGGCCTTAAACGCGGCCGGATCGGCGAAGGCTACGAGGTCGGCGCGGTAACCCGGCGCCACGGCGCCGCTACGGCGTAGGCCGTAGTACTGCGCGGCGTTGTAGCTCGCCATCCGCAGGACGTCCATCCAGGGTATCCCGCCGGCCACGAGCGCGCGTATCGCGGCGTCGATATGGCCTTCGTCGTGTATGTCGTTCGGGTGACGGTCGTCCGTGCAGAGCATCATGCGGCGCCGGGCCTCGGGCGTCATCGCGGGGATGAGGGCCTCCAGGTCGCGCGAGCCCGAGCCCATGCGCGCCATGATCCACATGCCCTTGGCTATCTTCGCCAGGGCCTCTTCGGGCGTCGTCGCTTCGTGGTCGCTCCGGATGCCGGTGAGCGCGTAGGCCGAGAGCTCCTTACCCGATACGCCCGGCGCGTGGCCGTCGACGGCCTTGCCGGCCTCCCAGAATAGCGAGATCTTATCGAGCAGGCCCGGATCCCCGGCCAATACGCCCGGATAGTTCATGACCTCGCCCAGGCCCAGCACGCGCCCCTCCTTCACGAAGGGGGCTAAGTCCGACGCGTACAGCGCGGCGCCGGCGGTATCGAAGCCGGTAGCCGGTACGCAGGAGGGGGCGGTCAGGTATACGTCCAGGGGAATGCCCTCGGAGGCGCGGAGCATCCAGTTGATGCCGTCGTAGCCTAGGACGTTGGCGATCTCGTGCGGGTCGGCCACGACGGCGGAGGTGCCGCGCGGTGCGACCAGGCGGGCATACTCGGCGGGGGACAAGAGGCTCGATTCGATATGCACGTGCGCGTCGACGAGGCCGGGGCACAGGAAGCGCCCTTCAAGGTCTAGGCTGGCTTTGGCGATCAACCCATCGTTCACGCCGACTATATAGCCGCGATAAAGGCTGACCGTGGCGTCTTCTATTACCGTCCCGCGGAAAAAATCCACGACGCGGCAGTGTTCGAGGTTGATATCCGCGGGCGTTATCCCCCGCGCTACGTCGATATAATCGCTACTGAGCATGGTGAAAGGCCCGGTATGGGCCGTCCGCTATTGTATCATGGCTTAGCCGCTTGTCAAACCTAAAAAAAATCTTTCAATAAAAAATGCTTTAAATCGCAGAACATCAATGGTAAGAAAGCCGCCGTCGCTTCTTTTTCCCTGAAAAAAAGTCCTTGCGCGTTCGTAAAAGCGGGCTTAGGTTAGTGGCGCGATCGAATACACAACGTTCATAGCAAGGAGGATACAAGGTGGAACAGCTTTTTAAGCTAAAAGCGCACAACACCAACGTGAAGACCGAGGTCATGGCGGGCATTACGACCTTCATGACCATGGCTTACATCCTGGCGGTCAACCCGGGCATCCTATCGGCCGCGGGCATGCCGGCGGGCGGCGTCTTCACCGCGACGGCCCTGGCCTCGCTCATCGCCACCGTGGTGATGGCCCTCATCGCCAACCTGCCTATCGCCCTGGCTCCCGGCATGGGCCTCAACGCGTTCTTCGCGTTCGCCGTCGTGCTCGGCATGGGCTATTCCTGGCAGCTGGCCCTGACCGCGGTCTTCTTCGAAGGCATCATCTTCATCCTGATGTCCTTCTTCAACATCCGCGAGGCCATCGTCAAGTCCATCCCGGCTAACATCAAGAAGGCCGTCTCCGTGGGCATCGGCCTCTTCATCGCCTTCATCGGCCTCCAGAACGCCGGCATCGTAATTAACAACGACGCCACGTTGGTCGGCCTCGGCGACGTGACCGGCGGCCCGGCGCTCGTGGCCCTCATCGGCCTCGTGCTCACCGGCGTGCTCCTGGCCCTCAAGGTCAAGGGCGCCCTGCTCATCGGCATCATCGGCACCACGATCATCGGCATCCCCTTCGGCGTCACCTCGATTCCGCAGGGTTGGAGCCCGGTCAAGGCCCCCGACGCCCCGCTCCTCTTCGCCTTCCAGTTCGACAAGGTCTTCACGCTGGACTTCCTGGTGGTGCTCTTCACCTTCCTCTTCGTCGATATCTTCGACACGATCGGCACCCTGGTCGGCGTGACCACGCAGGCCGGCATCATCAACAAGGACGGCTCCATCCCGCGCGCCAAGCAGGCCCTCCTGGCCGACGCCATCGGCACCGTAGCCGGCGCCGCGCTCGGCACCTCTACCGTTACCTCCTATATCGAGAGCGCCTCCGGCGTGGCCGAAGGCGGCCGCACGGGCCTTACCGCCCTGACCACCGGCATCCTCTTCGGCGTAGCCCTGTTCTTCTCGCCGCTCTTCCTCCTGGTCCCCGGCGCGGCGACCGCCCCGGCCCTCATCCTGGTCGGCCTCTTCATGCTGAGCCCGGTCAAGGACATCGACCTAAGCGACTTCACCGAGGCCATACCGGCCTTCATCACCATGATCTTCATGCCGCTGACCTACAGCATCGCCGAAGGCCTCGTCTTCGGCATCCTGGCCTACATCTTCCTGAAGGCCATCACCGGCAAGATCAAGGACGTCACGGTCGTCACCTGGATCGTCGGCTTCTTCTTCGTCCTCAAGCATCTGATCTAAGCTCATCGGGCGGGCCTTCGGGTCCGTCCGACGTAAAAATGACGAAGGCCCCGCGCTTGCGGGGCCTTCGTTTATGCTAGCGGGGTCTCGGCTACTGTTAGGGCTACTCGGCCGCCGTCTCGCCGCCGGGTTGCCCCGCGTCGCCCGATCCGTGCGGCTGCTGATCCGCCGCCCCTTCCTTGAGCTTTGCGGCCTTGTACGAGCCGAGCATGATAGAGACCGGCTCTAGGATCGGTACGTTCTCGCAGACGATCTTGACGATCACCGTCATCGGTACCGCCAGGACGAGGCCGGCGAAGCCCCAGAGCCAACCCCAGGCCAGTAGGGAGGCTAGGATCACGAAGGGCGAAAGTCCCAGGTTCTGGCCCTGCATGCGCGGCTCGATAAAATTGCCGAGGGCGAAGTTGACGATGAGCATGAGAATCGCCGAGGCGATGATGGGCCCCGGCTGCGGCCAGAACTGCACGAGGGCGAAGAGCGTCACGCCGCCGCCGGCGGCTATGGAGCCGATGTTCGGGATGAAATTCATGATGAACGAGATCACGCCCCAGACGACCGGAAAGTCCACGCCGATCAGGCGCAGGCCTACCGTTACCAAGACCCCCGTAGCCAAGCTCACGAAGAACTTCACGGTCAGGTAGCGGGCCACCTGCACGATGGTCGCCGCGATGATCTTCTGGATACGGTCGGAGAGCTTGCCGGCGAAGGCCAGCTCGACGCGCTCGCGGAAATGGCCCAACTCCAAGAGCAGGAAAACGACGAAGAGCACGACCATGACCGTGTCGGCTAAGAAGCCGAAGAAGGACTCGGAGAAATTTAAGGCAAAGCTTTGGACGCCGCCGCGCAGGGTCGATTGACCCCAGAGATTCTGGAAGAGCGAGAGGTGCTCGTCGTAAGGCAGCTCCAATAGCTGGGCGGCTAGCTGATAGATCTCGGTGAAGCGTTCCTCGTAGCGCGGAAAGAGGGTAAGTATCGTGCGCACGCTGGAGAACAGGATGGCGCCTACGATATAGACGGCGAGGCCGAGCAGAGCTACCAGCACGATGGCCCCGAGCCCGCGCGGAATCTTTATGCGCTCCAGGGCGATGATGAACGGCTCGAGCACGAAGGTGAGCAATACGGCGACCACGAAGGGCAGCACGACGTCCGCGGTGAGCTTGAGCGCCGCTCCGGCTAGGAGCAAGGCTATGAAACCTAACAAAAAGAGATTAACGCGCGCGAAGTTGAAGCCCTTGAAGCGATCATCCTGGTTCTTGGTCATGGTCCCCCCGCTCAGTTCGGCGCCATCATAGGGCCGCCGGCCGCCGACGTCAACGGGCGCGGCGGCCGACACTAAGCCTAAAGGTCTACGCGGGCGCCCAAGGTGAGGGATCCGGTTGCCAGGTAGTTAGCCGTGGCGTCCGACTGGGATTCGGTCCAGAAGCGGTCGGCGTACTGGGAGACGCCGGCGGCGCTACCGCCTAAGAAACGCAGGTTTAAGAAGACGCCGAGCCCGGGCTTCAGTTCCGTTCCTATGCGGGCGGAGGCATCCAGAATGGAGCCTTCAAACTCGAAGTCGGCGCCGTTTATAAAGGCGCTGGAGGCATAGAGCCCGGTCAGCTCGAAACCGGCGTAGAAGGCGTCGCCGAAGGGAAAGTCGCCATAGACGGCCAAAGCCGGCACGGGCCCCAGGTTCTGCGAGACCGCGCGGACGGGTAGCCTATCGAGCGTGCCGTCAAATCCGGTAAACCTGATCGACGCGTTGCGCAGCTGCAGGGCCCCGCCGACGCCCAGATAGGCCGGGCCGGGCAGGAGGTCAAAGAGATAGGTGGCGCGGTAGAAGGGGAACGAGTAGACGATGTCCACCGGAGTACCGGCGATGAAGGTCACGCCGTCGACGGTGAAATCTTCGCGCGCCACGGTCTGCGTCGCCAGCTCCAGGGGTTGGTACAGGAAGCGTACGCGATGGCGCTCCCCGAAGCCCAGCTCGGCCGAAAGACGCTGGAAGGGGTAGAGTATCTCCTGCCCGCCCATGGCTACGAAGTCGAAATTCGTGTTCGAGCCGGCGTCGCCCGAGCGATACGTATGGTGGAAGACCTTGATCGCGCCGGTCTCGGCTTCCAGCCGCACGCTGACCGGTAGCTCTTGGGCGAAGGCTGCGCCGGCGCCCGCGACCAGGGCGATAGCGAGAGCGATACGCTTGGTTTTATGCATGATAGTCTCCTTGTGGCTTGAAAGGTACGAAAAAAAAACGCCGACGCCCACCATCTACGGCGGCGTCGGCGTCATCGAACGGTAATGGCCGTCCGCGGCGGGCTTAACTAGAGCGGCGAACCGTCTGCTGCGAGACGTAGGCCTCCTCGCAACCGGGAATCGCGCGGACTTTTTGCATCCAGGCCTCGGCGTCCTTCTTCGCGTCATAGGGGCCGATGCGGACGCGGTACCAACTCTTGCCGTCTACCTCGCTCAAGGTGATGATGGAGCTCAGGCTCTTGGCGGCCAGATTCCGCTGCAGGTCTTCGGCGCGGGATTTGCTCGAGAAACTCCCCGCTTGGATCCAGAACTCGGTAACGGTCACGGACTTAGGCGCGGCCGGCTTCGCGGCGGCCTGCGGGCTCGCGGCCGCCGGCGCGGCGGGCCTGGGGGCGACGGCCGTCGGCGCCGGCGCGCTTAGCGGCGCGGCGGGGCCGGGC
>ERZ1066115.105-NODE-105-length-30949-cov-12.933126_pt1 | contig 30949 bp, 27 predicted proteins | sample MGYA00382762_ERZ1066115 | MGnify/ENA primary metagenome ERZ1066115 (study PRJEB33369, sample SAMEA5778345) | biofilm metagenome | biome: Industrial cooling water; feature: Water cooling tower basin; material: Biofilm | place: United Arab Emirates | collected... | reverse complement strand
AGGGTAAAACCCGGGAGAGTAAGTCGTTGCCTTCTTTTATTCTAAAGCCTCACAAATTATTGTGAGGCTTTTTTTATGGCCCATGAAAAGCGTTGAGAACTTATCGGAGTCCGCTTGAAGACTCTAATCACTATCCAACACTGACTTCCAAAAGTGTTTCGGGTATAAAATAAGATTGGGCTGTACGTTGAAGATCAGCCGGACTCAAATGTTGGATCGACTTAAATAACTTCCCATAAAAGTCAGCGGGCAATTGATTAGACCGAACGACCTTGATTTTTTCGATTACGGCAAACGGGTTAGCGGTTTCTAATTGTAAACTGCCCAGCAAATGGTTTTTTCCGAGTTCAAGTTCACCTAAGCTAACGGGTTGTTGCACGAGGTTTTGAATTTCCTTTTTGATCTCGCCAATTGCCAAAGTTCGATTTTCCTTGTTTACATCGGTGCCAATTACAAAATATGCTTCGTGTTTAAGTGGGTTTATAGCAGAATGAATTCCATAAGTCAATCCTTTCTCTTCGCGAATGTTTTTCATCAGGCGTGATCCAAAGTAACCGCCTAGAAGATGATTCAGGAGTATTACCGCAGGATAATCGGAGTGGTCTCGATTAACCACCTTTTTACCTAAACGCAAAGAGGATTGAATGCTGCCGGCTTTTTCCATGTATTGAGGTGCGTAATCCCTTTCAGGGTTCGCAAATGTTCTATCCGCCTGTATACTTTTACGATATTGACTGAAAGATTCCCGGATCTGATCCATGCTTTCCGCATCGAATGAGCCAACCATATAAATCTCCTCCAAGTGATAATGGAGTTTAAAAAATTCAATGAGCTGGTTTTGTGAAATGATATCGAGGTTGTGTTCCTCCAGAGCACTTCCGTAAGGATGAGAGTGGCCAAAAATTTTCTGTCGGATTTTTTTTCCTGCCAGGTAACTCGTCTTCTCATTATTGATCTTAAGATTTTGCCGACTGATGGTTTTTAACAAGTTCAGTTCCTGATCCGGGAAAACCGGAGATTGGGTAATTTCACAAAATAGCGGAAGGGCTTCTTTAAGATTTTTTGATAGAGTATATAAGGAGGCTGATGTATGATCAAAACCCGGGTTGATTTCTACTGAAGCCCCCAGACGATCAAAGTATTCAGCAATCTGAAATGAAGATTTTGAAGCAGTTCCCTTTTCCAGTAGTTGTGCGGTAAACTGCGAAACCCCAAGTGCAGGTTCATGCCACTTACCTGCCCTGAAAACCAACTCAATTTTAGCAACTTGTTGATCTAGCTGATCGAGGTATACCAGCGGAACTTTGTTGTCAAGCGTTTCGACAACAGGAGAAGGTAATTGGAAATCTTGAAGATCAGCATAGGGAGGAGCTGATTTACGATCCAGCATCATTAATTATCAGTTACCGAATCATTTTCCCTTGCCTTACTTTCAAAATTCATCATTAGGGTGAATCGGATGGTTTCGGCCAGTGCGTTTTCGCGTTTGTTGGTTGGAACGATATAGGCTACATCGATTCCAAATTTCTGGTATCGAAAACCTACGCCTCCTGTAAGATACTGCCGGTTGCCTTTATAAAAAGCTTCATAGAAATATCCAAGTCTTCCCGCAAAGGTGTTGTTATACCAATATTCGGTTCCGCCTGAAATCATGATCTCTTGTATTTCTTCGCTAAAGCCACCAGGGGCATCAGTAAAGGATCCAAAGATTCCGCTCAACAGTGGTGTTGTATTATCCCTTGGCGGGCTTGGCACCAGGAGTTTATTGAAATCCATTGCAAAGGTTAGCTTATTTTTTGGATCAAGTTCCATGGTATAGGCTGCGCCCCAGCGCAAGTTGGTGGGTATGAAATCGCGATTATTCGCATCCGAGTAGGTTATTTTTGAACCTAGGTTGGTAATGGCAGCCCCTAACGACAACGTTGAATTCTTCGAGACAAAAGGTTTGTTATAGTAAATGCCTAAGTCAACAGCCACTGAGTTGCCAGGTCGCGCGTCAATGTTTCCCGTAGTTAGTGCTCCTGTTAAGTTGGAATGAATGTAGCGCAGGGCACCACCCAACGATAGATTTTCTGTCAGAAGCCTTGAATACGTAAAGTCGAATGCAAATTCCCGTGGATTGAATCTTCCCAGATCTTCGTTGTTGATTCCTTTGAATTGAATCTCTCCCAAATCAAAGTATTTCATTGAGGCCGCTATTTTTTGCTCACGCCCGATGCGATAAAATCCGGAAAGGTAAAAGACATACATGTCATTAATAATTTTACCTAACCAGGGGGTATAGGATCCGGACACCCCATAGCCAAGGCCGTCATCGATAAAGACCAATTTAGCGGAGTTCCAATAGGCTGAATTAACATCCGCAGAGGTAGCCACTCCGGCATCGCCCATACCTGCAGCCCGGGCATCGGGGGTAATGGTTAAAAATGGCACGGCTGTGGTGATAACCTTGTTGGTGCTATCCTGGCCAATGAGGGTGCCTCCATTGGAGGTGGACTGGGCCCACCCAATAACCGGAATAAAAAGAGCAGAACTTATAAATACACTTAACCTCTTCATAATCAAGTTCTAAACGGTAAAGGTAGCTAATTCAATAGAATTAGCTTGGTAAATTGTTCATTTTTCGACCCATCCAGTAGTGAACGAACAGACAGTTTCCCCACATATACTCCCTGCCCTAATTTTGTTCCACTGGCCGAGGTTCCATCCCAAAGGGCCAGGGTTACCCGGTACTGGCTTGAGGCAACCTCGTAGGTCTGTTGGAGAACGGGTTTTCCTGACAGGTCAAATATGGTCAGAAAAATCTCAAGATCTTCTCCGGGCCGTGTATGGGTAAACTCGAATGTGGTATTTTCCACAAAGGGATTCGGATAATTGGTGAACTCTTCAATTTCGATCTGATCCCCTTCGGTTACTACAAATTCTACCTGGCTGGAAGTCCGGTTGTTATATGTATCTGAAGCCGTTAAGGTAAGCGAATGTTTGCCACTTTTTAACCCCCGTAAAGGAAATGCAATTGACCCCTTATCTGACCGATCCCGATCGGTACTGTAATAATCATTCAATACGTATTCAAACTCATCATCCAATGTTGCAATAATTTCATGACCAGATGGATTCGCTGAAATATTGAGTCCACTCGCATCCATGAGCACCGCTATCAATTTTGTATCAGGGCCCACAATGCCACCGTTAATAAAGGTGGTATCCCCTAAAAATAGCTGGATGGTGGGCGGTGTGGTATCCGTTGACGGATTGGGATTTAATCCACCCACATTTCCATTCAGCAAACTTCCGTTGGCAAACACTCCACTTTTGTCATAGGCGTACGCTTGAATTTTTCCGGTAACAGCACTTGTTGAGATATTTCTGGGCATCATAAACTGAAAATCAAATTGCCCCTTGTTGACACTGGTCTTCCCCCGGAAAAGTGTGTTGGGGCGATCCAGATAACCAAACGGAGAATTTTCATCGCCCCGGGTCAGATTAAAAGTTTCTTCATCAAACAAAGTAAAAGATAACTCACCCGAAAAATCAGTTGCCAGAGTGCCATTGCGTTCCACCTGCCCGCTCACTTTAATTTCCGACAAACCGGTTAAACTTAAAGCCCCTTGCGTGGTTTTAATTTCATCGAACGTAACGTTATGGTCGGGCATTCTAAGTTTCATGGAAGGATCACCTAGCAATGAGAAGTTTCTGTTCGCTACACCACTGGAGCTGTTGTTCTTGGTGTCCCTAAAAATTGCCCCTAAATCACGGAATTGATTATTTTCTTTAATAAACAAGGCTTCGTAAAAAGCGCGGTTTAACGTGAAGTTGGTGAAGGCTCCTACAGGTCGTGCGCTGGTTACAAGTCCAATGGATCCATTACGTTTCAACAACAGCGTAAGTTCGCCACTGCTGGTTTGAAACGGATCATCATGCCGGCCAAATTCGCATGTAGCGGTTACCAGCAGCGGATAGGCAGGTCCATTTCTCCAATTGTTAATCAAAGTCTCGTCCAGAATGCGTTCATCCATCCATACGCGTTCTGATCCATGCCCTGTAAAATTGACGATCAATGAGCCTCTTTGAATAGCCCGGTCCAGTGCTTCTGTGGCTTGAGGACTTATCTGACCACTCGGACGGGTTTCCTGTTCGTAATTGTCGAGAAAAAATTTTCTGGTTAAAAATCCAGGATTCAGAAAATCAACGATGCTGGTTAACTGATCAGCCTGACTGTTATGGGTATTGAAATCGCCATCATCAGCAACAAAAAGTATTTCGTTTTGCCAGGAGCCATAGGACTTATCATTCAAATCATAGTCGATCAGTTTATCCACAACCTGTTGGGCTTCCGTCAGGTTCTTAACAGGAATTCGGCCCACCCCAACATCCAGGTCATGATTTTCAGCAGGAATTTCACTCCAATTACCTTCGGCATCATCTAAAAATGCGTAGTAATCATCAGATGCATAGGTCTCCAGGGGACTTAATGAATTACGGGATTCGTAGATCGGAACATAATTCGTGTTTCCTAACACGCGATTTTTGTAATCATAAGAGCCTCGACCAAAAAGCAGGATGTTTTTTAATTGTGATCCATTTTGTTTTTGGAGGGACCGAATAAAATCCCGAATAGCCGATACATCCTGTTTACCCCCACCGTATTCATTAAAGATTTGTGTGGTGGTAACCACTGCAGCCGTTAAATTGGAGTGACTTGTACGGTGATTGGCAAGCCGGCTAGCTTCGGTCAGAAAATCAGGATGCGTAATGATCAACAATTCAGGAGCGACCAGGTTGTGAAGATTTTGGTTAGGGACATTACCCTCAAAAACCGGAGCCTTGGCATTAGCCTGATTAAATACAATAAAGGTTTGAAGAGATTGTGTATCGGTTGAAAACCGCAAGCGACTGGATTCCAGGGTAACCGTTTGATCACGCACGAGATCAGGATTGGTGATGTTCCAAACCCGGTAGGCTGAATTCGCAGCAAGTATTTCGAATGTTGATACGGAGCTTTGTAAGCTCTGTGCTGATCGGAAAATCATTTGATCAGAACTGATAACCAGATTTCTTTTCATGGTGAGCATAAAGAAATCCAGATAACCGATGGAAAGGCCCGAACTGCCTTTAGTGAATTGATAGCGCACCTCCTGGTTAGTGCCCGTGGCAGCCCCTACGTCAGTAGCATTGATTATCAGGGTATCGGCTTTTATCCGCCCTTTAATTCCATAGGTGGTATTGGGTACAGCCTCGATGGGCTGAGTAAGAACCGGTATATTATTGATTGAAACACTGAACGATGATGGGTTGGTGGATTGAGCCATTACATGCGAGATCAAGTGCATTTGAGAGCCAGCAACGATGTTGGGAATCGTGAAGCGAATGGTGGCAGAAAGGTTGGCATCAAACTGTTCTCCAAACCAATGTCTTCCGGATTTTAGAAGATTGTATCGATCAGTTTCATAATACGCAAAGTCATCGAATTGCTGTACCAGAGGAAAACTTCCTGTTACGTTTTCATTTGTAACAATACGCTTACCGGGCTGTGAACCTACGGTGAGAAAATAAAAATTCTTATCGCTGTAGAGGTTGTTCTCATATTCAAAAATCTCCTTTTGTGGATGGAACCGGTATTGATCTGGTCCTTGCGTAAAAAAGAGAATATAGTCGTTCGAATTAAAGCTGCCATCAGTTTCACCGGCAACCTGTATGGCGATTTCCGTGAGGTCAGATTTGCGGTTTTCCTGATTGGATTGAGGCAGCATACCCGGTTGGCCTGTATAAATCTGGATGTTGCGCGGGTCAATTTGATCGGGATTGAATCCTGCGGTCCGAAGCAGGCTATAATCAATTTTCACCACCCCATCTGCAGTAACCGAAAATTTAGCCCACTGACCGGTGCTTAGAACAGCCGGGGCTTGTCCAGCACACCAATAGGTACAGGATACTAACAGTAAACCCGCTATCGTCCGCAATTGAATCACCTGGCGTTGTTAATTCTTCTTCTCTCCTGCAAGATTTCCTAATAACGAGATACCTATATACGAAAGTATAATAAAGGGTAAGGCCCCGGCCCGAAAAAATACCAACAGGATAATGGAAAGCCCGATAAATAAAAACCGAATTTCATTCCCTGACCAGCTGTAGGATTTGAATTTAAGACTAAACAGGTTAAGCGGGGCCACCAGCAGCAGTGAAAAAATCAGGGTAATACTGATCAAAACAGGAGTGGTGAATACCCACGCGTTTAGGGGTGTTGGTAAAAAGGGTAACGCGGTAATGAATAGTGCGTTGGCTGGAGTAGGTAATCCGATAAAGGAATCCGATTGTTTTTCGTCAAGATTGAATTTTGCCAATCGCAGGGCGGAAAATATAGCCACCCCGATTGCGAGGTATTGCCAGCCTTCATTTCCCAGCCATCGGTAGAGTGCCAATGAGGGTAATACACCAAAGCTCACGACATCGGCCAGCGAGTCCAGTTCTTTACCGATTGGTGAGGACACGCGTAACAACCGGGCTGTAAACCCATCGAAGAAGTCGAAGAGGCAGGCAGCCCACACAAAATAGGCAGCTTCCAGTTGTGAGGTAAATAAGCTAACGATTCCCAGGCAGCCACAAGCCAGATTGGCACAGGTTAGCGTGTTAGGTAAATGCCGGGTTAGGTTCATTTCGGTTGTGTAATAGCACAAAACGGGTTGAACGCCTTTTCATCACCTACCGTTGTGGTATTGCCGTGGCCGGGATAGAGGATCACGTCATCAGGAAGCGAGAAAACTTTTGTATGGATGCTTTGAATCAAGGTATCGAAATTTCCGCCTGGCAAATCGGTTCGCCCAATGCTGCGTTCAAACAACACGTCCCCACTTAATAAGGATCTTGAATCACGATGGTAGAACGCCACATGACCAGGAGAGTGGCCGGGTACAAATAAAATCTCAAGTGAAGTATTTCCAAAATCAACAGTTTGTCCTGGGCTCAAAAACTGATTGGGCAGCACTTCGTGATAGTGAGAGAATCCATAAGCCGGAGCATACGCTTTTACAGAACGCAGAACAGGTTCTTCCTGGGCATGAATCAGAAAGGGTACCTGATACTTTTCCTTCACAAAGGAATTGCCCAAAACATGATCTATGTGACAATGCGTATTGAGCAGGTATTGGATTTGAATTTTATTCTCCGTGATAAACCGTTCCAGCGTTAACTTTTCTTGTGGCTCAAAGCACCCCGGGTCAATCACCACGCCTGCGCCCGTCTCATCATACACCACGTAGGTGTTCTCTTCAAATGGATTAAACGTGAATTTTTCAATGTGTAGCATACCTATCGCAAAGGTACTTTTCTTTTGATAAAACGTGGTAAGCTGGCGTAGATCTGTTGTATTTTTAAGGCACCAAATTTTGTGGTATCAAGGCGGTAGATTATATCATCGTGGGTCAGGGGCTGGCCGGTTCATGTCTGGCACTTCGCCTCCTCAACCTGGGTAAGCGAGTAGTGGTTTTTGATGAGCCCGATCAAAACCGGAGTTCAGCAGTAGCCGCAGGCCTGTTCAATCCGATCACCGGAAAATTACTTACCCGTACCTGGTTGGCTGATCACTTATTTCCAGAGCTCCATCACTTTTATCAGTCGATGGAAGATTGGCTAGGTCAAAAATTCTTTTATCCACAGGAGGTGTACCGGCCCTTCATTTCCGTTGAGGAACAAAATGAGTGGATGTCGAAGAGTGCAGAGGCAGCCATGCGACCGTACATTAAACACGTGTACACAACATCGGCCTTCCAGGAACAGATTAATGATCCCTTAGGTGGAATTCTGATCAGCCGAGCGGGGTTTATTGATGTTACAGGCTTCATGAATGCCGCGCGCCAGTACTTGCTTGAACATGATGGCTTTTTAGCCGAACGATTTGATGAAGATGACCTGCAGGTTACAGACAGCGGGGTGATGTACCTTCAGTATCAGTCACGAAAAATAATTCTATGTACCGGTACGGCCTTGTCGCAGTCAAAGCGGTTTGTCGGAATTCCGGTAAAACCATTAAAGGGCGAAACATTGACCATTTCGTTGTTAAAGGAACCGGAACTAATCTTTAATCGGGGCGTTTATATCGTACCCTGGCCCTCGGGTTCGGGTAAGCGATATAAAGTGGGGGCAACCTACGAAGCTCGGGCGGTTAATCCGGGAGTTACGGAAGGCGGACGCATGGAATTACTATCCAGACTTAATGAATTGTTAAAAATTGACTATTGCATTGAGGATCAGGAGTGGGGATTTAGGCCGACTTCACCCGACAGAAGACCCATTTTGGGGTATTACCCGGGGTTAGAAAACGTGGTTATCTTTAATGGATTGGGTACCAAAGGCGTGAGTTTAGCCCCGTTTTTCTCAGCCCAATTGGCCAATTGGCTGCTTGGTATTGGTGAAATCCAATCGGATGTCAATATTGCAAGGTTTAAATCGTTATCTTCGAAATCCCAGTGAGGTAGTATGAGAGGTTTGTATCGGTTATTGACTGGCAGCTTGCTTTTTTTGACTGTAACGATTTGCTCGGGTCAGCAGGCGCTTGAAACGTTTGGCAAAAACAGAATTCAATACAAGCAATTCCGCTGGAGTTATCTGAGCTCTGAAAATTTTGACGTCCATTACTATGATGATCATAAAAAGGTAGCCCAGGAGGCGCTGGAATACCTGGAGACTGAGTTTGATCGAATCACCGATTTGATTGGGTTCTATCCGTATCAAAAGACCAAAGTATTTCTCTATAGTTCGGTTGCCGACCTGCAACAAAGCAATATTGGTTTGAATGAAATCCGGTATAGTTCGGGTGGTGAAACCGATTTTATCAAACCGTATGTCGAGATCGCCCACCCCGGCACACTCGAAGAGTTTAAGGAAGAGTTGATTTTCAAGTTTTCGGAGTTGCTGCTGAATGAAATGATGTTTGGCGGTAGCCTGAAGGACATGTTTCAGAATGCGGTGCTCCTGAACTTACCAGATTGGTTCGTGGATGGTGCCGCCCTGTATGTTTCAAAAGGTTGGGATGATGAGATGGACGACTTCACCCGGCAGCTTGTATTTGGGAAGAAAGGGCAAAAGCCGACAAAATTGACTGGGCAAGATGCTGCCTACTTTGGGCAATCGGTTTGGAATTTTATTGTTGAAAAATATGGCAAAAGCAGCATCAACAATATTCTCAACTATACCCGGATCATTCGAAATGAAGAGAAAAGTGTTTTAATCACCCTGGGGATTCCGTTCAAACAACTAATGCTTGAGTGGGAAGAATATTATAAATCGATGGGTAACCGGGTACAACAGAGTTATATAGCCCCAGGCGATACCACCCTGTTTTCACCCCGGCATCGCAAGAGCGTCATCTTTACCACCGTTAAAATCAGCCCCGATGGAAACAAAATCGCGTATGCTGAAAATGACCGGGGTAAATTCACCGTCAAGGTAAAATCACTCGAGAACGGTAAAGAAACCGTTATCCTGAATGGAGGTAATAAGGTGATCAAACAAACGGTGGATCACAGCATTCCGCTAATCAGCTGGGCCGATGCCAACACCCTTGGCGTTATAGGAATTAAAGATGGCCAACATGTTTTTTGGCTGTATGATCTGGTAACCCGAAGTAAACTGCCCCGCGAGCTCGACCGGTTTAGCAACATCAGGAGTTTTAACTTTTCTGGTAATGGCCGATTGGCTGTGTTGAGTGCAGACTTGCAAGGGCAGAATGATCTTTTCCTGATCAGCAGCCGCAGAGATCGTACCCGCAGGCTAACCAACGATTTATATGACGATCTGGATCCAACGTTTATCCCCAACTCCAATACGATTCTCTTTACCTCCAATAGGACATCCGATTCCGTTTCGGCCCCACTCGATAGCTATGCCAAATCCACCGCCAGCTACAATCTGTTCATGTTTAACCTGGACACCACCACTACGGAGGTAACTCGTATTACCAACACCCTCAGCAAAGATTTTCATCCCAAAGCCCTGAACGAAAACGTCTTTTATTATCTCAGTGATCAGCGGGGTATTGTCAACTTGTTTAAGTTCGACCGGCAAACCGGTATTTATTCACAAGTGACCAATATCAATGCCAGCATTAAAGATTTTGATCTGGACTTTGGCACGGGGCGTTTTGCGATTGTAACAACCAAGAATCTACAGGAAGATATTTTCATCATTAACAATTTCAATTACGAACAACAGATTTTTACACCCGCTTCACGCAGAAAGGAAGTTCAACAAGCTAAGAATCTGACCGAGCGCAGAAAGCAGGAGCCTGTGAGAAATATGTCGATCAAGGATTTGATTAACTCCCGACTGAAGGAACGACAGGACACCACGCAACAAAAACAACCGGAGACGCCTATCAAAAAGGACTCTACAGGAGTTAAACCAGACACGGTCGATACGGAGAATTATCGGTTTGAAACCCTAGTCAATATTGATACCCTGAAGCCGGCTCCCCAGGTAAAACCTCTGAATACCGATGACTATGTTTTTGAGGACGAAGTAGTGAAAGCCAAAGAGCCCAGTCCTACCTTTCTAACCCGGTATATGAAGGCCCGCGAAGCCAACCGGGTAACGGGTCCATTCCCGTATCTGCCAAAATTCAGTTATGATAATTTTGTGACGAGTTTTGTGGTTGATCCTTTGCGTGGTTTTAGCATGCGTTTGGAAACCCAGATGAATGACATCTTGAACAATTACCGCTTTCTGGGAGGCTTGCAAACGGCCTTTGATTTTAAGAGCGGAGATGTTTATGCCCAGCTTGATTATTTGCCTCATCTTTTAGATTACAGTGTGCGCTTCGATCGGAAGGTAATCTTCTGGGAAACTCCACAAGAGAGCATTGGCGATATCGAAGAGCAGAAATATTCATTTCAGAAGATTGAATTCGGGGCCTCTTATCCACTGTCCGTTCGTACCCGCATCACCTTAAAACCTTTCCTTGGCTTCACGCAGTTTTTAGATCGTGGATTTGTACAACCTCAACCAGTACCGGAATTTAAGCCTACCGAATACCAGGGCTACGGAGGAGGAAAGTTTGAAGTGGTGTATGACAACTCCCTGACCACCGATATGAATTTAATTGAGGGAACCCGTGGTAAGTTTAGTTTTATTCATTACCAGGCGATGGGGGATGCTCAAAAAAGTTTTTCACAAGTGTCATTGGATGTTCGGCATTATCAAAAGATCTATCGTGAAATTGTTTTTGCCGTGCGAGGGTATGCAGGATCTTTCTTTGGTAACTCACCCAAGTATTACTTGCTGGGAGGCATCGATAACTGGTTTGCCAACTCTATTAATTATGAAGGACTTCAAAACCCGTTGACCAGTGCCGTAGGCACCTACAACGAAAATATTTTGTTTTCAGAATTTGCCACCAGCATCCGCGGTTTTGATTATGCCACTTTGTATGGCAACAGCGTAGCCATGTTGAATGCGGAGTTTCGGGTGCCGTTAATCCGGGCTTTATCAAACGGACCTATCGCCTCCAATTTTTTCCGAAATCTCCAGTTCATGGCCTTTTATGATATAGGTACCAGCTGGTCGGGTCCTTTGCCCTTTAATGCTCGAAATAGTGTTCGCAAACGAGTTGTGCCTGATGATCCATCGGGTAGTCCGTTCCTGATTGAATTAAATGAGTATCTGAACCCCTGGCTGTATAGCTATGGCTTTGGATTGCGCACTTTAATGCTAGGATATTATTTGAAATTTGATGTTGCCTGGCCTGTGGAAAACTATCAGGTGAAGGATGCCCGGTTTTTGGTTACTCTTGGATTCGATTTCTAAATTCGATTTCAATAAATTGGATACCTTCGTAGCGGAAGATAGTATTTCACCGCGATGATTAAATCCATGACCGGTTTTGGGCAAGCCTCAGCAACCCTTTCAGGAGGCACCCTCACCCTTGAAGTTAAAAGCCTTAATTCCAAATTCTTCGATCTGAGTTTACGCTTACCCAAAAAGTATAACGAGAAGGAATTGGAATTGCGTAATCTTCTGGCAGAAAAAGTTGAGCGCGGCAAAGTTTCACTGAATGTTGAGTTTCAACCGGGAGTCCGGCAGGAAATCCGTCAGCAGTATAATGAAGAGCTTTTTGTTTCCTATTATCAGGAACTGAAGCGGCTTGCCGATAAAGTACTGGCCGATCATGACTCACTTTTTCAATTAGCATTAAACTCTCCGGATGTTATCCAAAGCAATGGAAAAGAGGAGCTCGATCCGGAGGAGTGGCAGCAGGTAATCCGGAGTCTCCAGGATGCGCTGAACCAATTCGAGGCGTTCCGGATTGCTGAAGGAAGGGCATTGGAGGAAAAAATAAAATCCTACATCGCCAACATTCGATCAAATTTGATCGAGGTGGAAGCTTGTGATCCCAAACGAATAGAAAAAATCAGGAGCCGGATAAAAGGAAATGTCACCGAATTTTTTGGTAACGAAGGCTTTGATGCCAATCGGCTGGAGCAAGAGATTATTTTCTACATCGAGAAGCTGGATATTCATGAAGAGCGTGTACGCCTTAAAACTCATTTGGACTATTTCTTAACGGTACTATCCGAAAAGATTTCCAATGGTAAAAAGTTGGGCTTTATTGCGCAGGAAATTGGCCGGGAGATTAACACCATCGGCAGTAAAGCCAACGATGCAGACATGCAACGGTATGTGGTTGTGATGAAGGAAGAGTTGGAAAAGATCAAAGAGCAATTGAATAACGTGTTGTAGCGGACTTCGTACCGTTAACATAATTTTTAAGGTAAGCCCAGACTCCATTCGTTAACTTGAATCAAAACTTTAACTCTATAACCATGAGAAAGCCAAGGACACTAACAATCGTCATTTTGTGGGTAGTGGGTGGACTGATTTCCTGCTCTAAATCGGATAACAACCAACAAGCGGCAACCGATGCAGCACCGAACACGCTTAGCGAAGATGAGCGGGCGGCTGGATGGGAATTGCTCTTTGACGGTTCCACCTTGACGGGTTGGAAGCGGTATAATCATGATACCATCGGGCCCCTGTGGTCGGTAAAGGAGGGGGCAATTTTATGTGATGGAACGGGATTGGGCGAGGGATCCGGAGCGATGGGAGGATCCTTACTGACCACGCGTACCTTCGGTAATTTTGATCTCACCTTCGAGTGGAAAATCTCACCCGGAGGAAACAGTGGAGTTCTTTATCACGTGGTAGAGAGCCCCGAATTTGGTCACGATTATGAAACCGGTCCTGAATATCAAGTTATGGATGATGCCGGTTGGCAAGGTGGCGAATTGAAGCCAGCTCAGTTGGTAGGCTCGAATTACGATATGTTTGAGGCTCCGGCCAATAAGAAGGTTATGCCTGTGGGCGAGTGGAATACAGGCCGTATCGTTTACAACAATGGACATGTTGAGCACTGGCTAAACGGAGAAAAGACCGTTGAATTTGAAGAAGGAAGCGAGGATTACAATCAGCGGTATCAAAGCAGTAAATGGGTAGACTACCCGGGCTGGAATAAATCAAAGACGGGCGCTATTTCCCTGCAAGATCATGGAGCACCGGTTTACTATCGCAACATTAAGATTCGCGCCCTCTGAAATAATCCTTTTCAGTAGGACTGTCTCAAAAAATTCCAGACGGAAGCATGTTCTCCAGACCTGGAAGTCTTTGAGATAGTTTTTTATTGTCTTGCTTCCAGTAACAATTTTACAAATTCATTCAGCGAGTTGTTGTCAACCCAACGAACAACGGCTACCAGATCATTTTCGCGGTCAACATAAATCATATTGGTGCCATTGCCGATATGGGTAAAAGCAGTAGCTGGCGCTGCGGGTAGGTATTTTTGATCGGTATTCAGAAAATAGTTCATATAGCCGTAGCCGATTTGGACAGGTGTAGGCGTGGTCGATTGCAAGAGCCGGTCTTTCATCGGCCCGATAGCCTCACCAAACGGTTCGCGACCAAACGTACGATAATGATTTTCTTCCATGCTGCGCGGGTTCTGCGTTTCATGACGAATTGCGAACTCGATTGCTGCCTTTAGTTTATCAGCATCCAGACCCACTTCAATCGGAGTTTTTCGCTCCCACTGATGACCTGGATAATAGACTGGGGTAGGTGGAGTTTTTTTCTTTTGACTAAACCCAGGCAGGCTCAGGATAACGAATAGGACCAACGCGCTTGCTTTCATGGAGATAATATTTTTTGCGTGAAGCAGTTACCTAAATCCTGATTGGATTGCGTTCAATTTGTATATTTGGTTGCTTTAATCCTGAGCCCTTCGGTATACTTCATGTTTCGGTTCCTCAACCTCAATAAACCAGATTCCAAAACGCAACGCATCGCACTGGTTACCCATTTGACCATCGTAGCCCTCGCCATAAATCTTGTTTTCTGGTTCGTTAATATTTTCATTGTTGCTAATGTGCCGATGGGCATTTTTGTTGGGATCACCGTGATTGGTGTCATTACTTTATTCTTGAATAAGAGAGGGCATTACCGGTCGGCTGCCATTTTTGGATTGTTATCCTTCAACGTGGCGATCTACAGTATTGCCTCCAGCGAAACTACAGAAACAGGGTTGCACATGTATTTGGGTATAGCCGCTTTTGCTGCTCTGGTCATATTTGGATACGAAGAGTGGTACCTGGGGTTATCTTTCCTCATCCTCTCGGTTTCGTTATTTTTTCTGTGTTTCTTTTCGACCTTTTCCCCACTACCGGAACGTCAGTTTACCTCGCAGGAGATCACCACCTTTTTCATGATCAACTCCATAGCCTTTGTTGCAGTTTGCAGTTACATGTTCTACCTCACCATTTCCCTAACCTATTATAACGAACAGGCCCTGAAGCGAAGTGAAGCTCAGATCCGGATGCAGAATGAACAACTGATAAAAGCGAATGCTGAATTAGATCGCTTCGTGTATAGTGCCTCGCATGATTTAAGGGCCCCGTTAAGTTCATTGGCCGGCCTTGTGAATCTGGCGATAATAACAAAAGACAACACTGAACTCAGTAATTACCTGGCGATGATGGAAGGTCGGATAAAATTAATGGATAAGTTCATTGTGGACATCATTAACTATTCGCGCAATGCCCGTCTTGAACTGGAAATGGCCAAAGTAAACCTGCAGGAAGTGGTTCAGGAAATAATCGATGGATTACGGTATACGGAGGGTGTTGACTCCATTTCCTTCCGGATTCAGATTTCGAATGACTCCGAGATTAGCACGGATCTGATTCGTTTGAAAATGGTGTTGAATAATTTGATCTCCAATGCTATTCGCTACCATGATAAGTCTAAAGCAGACCGGCATATTACCATTACAGCCGAGAAGAATCATCGCTACCTGAATATTCATATTGAGGATAATGGCCAGGGCATTGCACAGGAACATCAGGATAAAGTATTTAATATGTTTTACAAAGCGTCTACTAACTCGGGAGGTTCTGGTCTTGGCCTGTACATTGCCAAAGAAGCGATTAGCAAGATGAATGGAACAATCGAACTCTTTTCCCAATCTGGTAAAGGTTCGAGATTTACAGTAAGTCTGCCGTTGTAAAATTTTTAGGAGAACAGTAGCGTTATACTGCCATTATTTTTTATCAGACCCTAGAGCTTCTGAAATGAACCTGGCTCGCACCTGATCTTGGGTATAGAACGCTAGTTGATGATCATGGATGGTGTAATGGGTAGTTTCCGTTAAAATTTTCAGAAAAGCCGGCTCAAGGTCCTTCGCTGATTCGCAGAACATTTTTGTTGAAATAATATTTCCAAATGTGAGTTTCTTGCCACTGTGTTCGTAGGAGCCCGAAATCGTGTTGCACCCACCAAAGCCCGAAACCCGGTTGTCGGAACTTAGAACCAGATACGGTCTTTTTATATCTGCGGTTAATGCCTGGCCATCCAACTCCACGGCCATCCAATGGGTATCATGTAGTGTTGTTTCCTTGGGCACACCCATCATTTCCCCAATTTGGTTGGAGGGTTTGCAAGCGATAAAACCGATTATTAGAATATACCCTATATTTTTCATAGCCTTGACATTATCATGTAAACTGATCCAGAAAATCCTGTTTTTTAGTTGGAGAAATTTCCAGCTCCTGATTGTTCTTCATCGTTACCGATCCGCCTTTGCCTTTTGAGTAGCGGATAACATGATTGGGATTGATGAGGTAGGATCGATGAATACGTAAAAATTTATGGTCGCGGAGTAGGTCCTCAAAATATTTCAGGGTACGGCAAATTAACAAGGGTGGCGTGTTCTCAAAGAAGAACTTGGTAAAATTGTCGGCTGCTTCACAATAGAGGATAGAATCAATATTGACAATTTCGAAACCTTCCAGGGTAGGCAACATGATTTTTTTATTGCCGCTGCGTTTGTTTTCCTGCAAAACGCGGGCATGCAAGGTAGTTGAGCTATTTATTTTTTCCTGGCGGATTTTTTCCACGGCCTTTATGAGTTCGTCAATATCAATAGGCTTTAGAAGATAGTAGGCTGCACTTTGATTCAAGGCCTGAATGGCGTAGTTATCAAACGCAGTAACGAATACGGTTTCAAATGTGAGATTGTCAACCCGATCCAATAAATCAAACCCATTGCCATAGGGCATTTCAATATCCAGGAACACAATGTCAGGGTTATGCTTTTTTATTTCCGCCAGCCCGCTGTCAACCGAGTCGCCAAAACCACATAAAGTTACATCGGGGCAATACTTTTGCAGGTAATGGGCCAGGATGGACCGGCTGTCTTTTTCGTCATCGATAATGATGGCCTTCATGCGATGCCGTTTTGAATGGGAATTCGAACCGTAACCCGGGTGCCGAAATCAGGTGTAAGATCCGCTACCTGTACCTGGTAATTAGTCTTGTAAACCTTATTCAATATGGATAACCGTTCTTCAATATTTTTTAACCCGGTTGACTGATGTTGTTTCTGATGGGTCGTTTTCAGGTGGATGGATTTTTTACGGCCAATACCATCATCCTCAATGGTTACCGTCAGGTTGCCATTCTCCTTTTTAAACCGAACGGTAAGGTTACCCTTGGCATCTTTGTAGCGCAATCCGTGCCATACGGCATTTTCAATATACGGCTGTAACAACATGGGGGGTAGTTCGATCGCTTCTTTATTCAGTTCGTTATCGAATTGTAGGGTATAATCAAACTTATCGCGAAAGCGATAGTGTTCCAGCTTCATGTATAACGCAATAATTTCTTCTTCTTGCTGTAAGGAAATGAAATCTTCCTGCGAATTTTCCAAAACAAGGCGCATCAGTTTTGAGAACTCGGATAGAAATTTGTTAGCCGTTCGTTCATCATGCTCGGATATAAACTGATTAACAGAGTTCAACGCATTAAAAATAAAGTGCGGGTTCATTTGACTGCGCAATGATTTCAGGGCTAGCAATTGATTGGCTCGTTTACTGGCCTGGGCGTTTTTATAGATAAAATAGGCAGCAATCAAAACAATTGTCAGGATTAAGACCAGCCCGTAAATAATCAGGCGTTGTTGCTGTAACACGGTTTGCTCTTCCTGGCGGGCGAGAGCAATCGATTGACTGAGTTCATCGATATCCTTTTGTTTGCGAATCAATTCGGCTCTCTCTTGTACACTGGCCTCCGTGACACGGGTATTTTGGCTGATGGCATCACTATAGCGTCTATAGGTATTAAGAGCCTCCTGAAGCCGTCCATTGGTTTCGTACAACTGGGCCAACGCTAAAAAGGCCTGTGCTTTTTCTTTGGGGTTCTGGAGGGTATCCGCCAGGCTGGCGGCTTCTTCCAGTTCACGAATCGCCTTGGTCGTTTCTCCCTTGGCAGCAAGTGATTTGCTAAGTTCTATTTTATCTTTTGAAACTTCCGAAAGATTTTGTGACTCCAGATTGTAGTCGATCGAAGTGTTTCGCAAGGCGATATCTTCATCGTAGCGTTTCTGTTCCCGTAACGCCCCTGAGATTTCTTCTTTGGTGGCCTGTAAGGCAATCTCATCTTCTTTTTTAGCGGGAGCATTTCCGGCAGCTCGTAGGTTTCGTTGAGAGGATTGATAATAATCATTGGCCTTATCTACTTCATTTAGCCGCGCATAGATTTTCGCTTTCTGATTTTGGATTCTTCCGGCTACCGCATCGCTGAACGCACGAATGTCCAACTCTTCCACCCCGTCCAGCGCATCCTGATAACGCCCCATCTGGTAATATACCTCCGAGAGATCCAATTGTCTTTCGGCCCGGGCTTCCGGATTCAGGTTTAGCGATAGCGTTTGCTGATAATAGTCAATCGCCTGTTGGTAATTACCGAGTTTTAGGTTCATACTGGCCATACCAGCCAGGGTGCGCGCATACTGCGGGCTTAACCGGTGATTAGTTTGCAGTTTTTCCAGTGCCCGTTGATAATTATCAAGCGCTAAGGCCCACTCACGGATCCCTTCATTAATTTCACCTAACAGAATATAGCATTTGGCTTCACTGAAATAATCGCCTTTCGCCAGGCTTGATCCTAACGCCTCCTGAACATTGGAAAGGGATTGAGCCGGATTGGTTTCTTTCAGCGTGGTTGCTTCTTGCAGTAATTGTTCGATCGATACCTGGGAAGAAAGTTTTTTAAGGCTTTTATAGGACTCCTTTCGGCTTTCTTGTTTTTCCTGAGCCCATGAAGTTGTGCCGGTACCAAGCAACAAACCCATCAACAGGCAGGTTGTTACAGGATGTGGCCAATTCAAATTTTTCAGCATGACGGACGAAAGTTACTACAATAAAGTATACGGTTTTTCTGGTCAACATGTTGGAAGGGGGCATTCACCCAGTGGTAGTAGCCCCTCACTCATTCAACAGATTGCTTCACTAAGTATAGCTATCCTCAGGCCTGTTTTCGCGTAAACTTTACCAAAAACAGATCCTATGAACTCAACGCAAACCCCGGTAAGTAAGGTTAAGAACCGCATCCTTGCCCTAGTAGCTTTCGTCATGTTTTGGCATTTGAGTGCCTTTGCACCCAAACCCGCCCCGCCTGCAAAAGATCAAAGTATTCAGCTGGCCTTACTACTGGATACCAGCAATAGTATGGATGGCCTGATTGATCAGGCCAAATCGCAGCTGTGGAAGATCGTCAATGAACTGGCTGCCGCCAAATGCAGCGATGGTAAACGGCCCGCCATCCGAATTGCACTTTATGAATACGGCAATGACAATCTTTCTTCCGAAGAGGGATACATCCGCCAGGTAAGTGGCCTCACCGATGACCTGGATTTGATATCAGAAAAACTGTTTTCGTTATCCACTAACGGTGGAAGTGAATTTTGTGGGCATGTAATCAATACTTCCTTGAGACAGTTGAATTGGAGCCCATCGCCTAATGATTTGAAGATGATTTTTATTGCCGGGAATGAACCCTTTACACAAGGGAACATTGCCTATCGCACAGCCTGTGGCCTGGCTAGTGACAAGGGTGTGGTGGTCAATACCATTTATTGCGGACCTTTTGAAGAAGGACTTCGTACCAGCTGGAAAGAAGGTGCTGACATGACCGGTGGTTCCTATATGAGTATTGAGCAAAACAAGAAGACGGTGTACATTCCTTCACCGTACGATGATCGGATTAGTGCACTGAACGAGAAGTTGAATAACACCTATGTTTACTATGGTGCTCAGGGGGCATCCAAAAAGGAAATGCAAGCGATTCAGGATAGCAATGCCGGAAGCTATGGTGAAGCCAATAAGGTGGAGCGGGCCGTTTCAAAAAGTTCACATGCCTATCGTAATTCCAGTTGGGATTTGGTAGATGCGGCTAAGGAAGATGAGAGCGTGGTGACGAAAGCCCGTGAGGAAGAATTGCCCCAGGAAATGAAAGGGATGAGTGCATCGGAGCGCCAGACGTACATCAAAAATAAATCCGCAGAGCGGGACGCGATTCAAAAGGAAATCCAATCCCTGAACCGGAAACGTCAGGAATATCTTGCCGCCCATACGCCCAAAGAGGTGACAGACTCCATGCTTGATGCAGCCATGATCAAGGCAATAAAAGAGAAAGCCAGAACCAAGAACCTGAGTTTTGAATAGAGGTTGAGGGAGGTGTAAGGGAAGCCTGAGTTCGTTGAGCTCAGGCTTTATTATTTTTTGAGAAAGATTTTGGTGGCAGAAAATATACCATTCCCTGCTTTTACCGCTGACGGTTTGAAATGGAAAAATGGCCACTATGAAAGTGTAGATGTTGTTATTTATTGCAAACGTTTAAATCCGCACTGAATCTATTAGCTGTCCTTCAGATACTAACAGAAGATGGCCGAGGAGACACGCAAGAAACAAAATCGAGGACTATTCAGGACCCGTGGTTTGTGAGGTATGGAAACTTGACCGGTTTTACCTTCACAACCTTCCTTGGTGTTGGCAAAAGTGACAAACAATCATAAACTAATGTGACTTTTATCACAGTTTATTGTGGAATCATATCGTAATATTACGATGTAATTCAAATAGAATAGAAATGAAACACATAAAAATACTTGGCACCGGATGCGCCAAATGCAAGCAGACGGAAGCTATTGTAAAAGACGTAATCGCTCAACTCGGCATTGACGCAACTGTCGAAAAAGTAGAAGACATTCAAAAGATCATGGAGTACAATGTGCTTACTACTCCTGTACTCGTCATTGATGAACAAATAAAAGTGAAAGGTCGTGTACCCCTTGCCGAAGAAGTAAAAACATTGTTACAATAATCTTCAACCTAATCAGAAATGGCAACTAAAACTGCAGTAGAAATTTGTCCTAGTACCACACAAGGTCGTGTGAATGCTGGAGCATTGTTAGTAGATGTGCGCGAGCGCGATGAGGTTGCGCAATTAGCTTTTGATGTCCCTAATATTGTCAACATTCCTTTGAGCGAGTTTGAAGAGCACTATCAGGAATTACCAAAAGACAAAGAACTGGTAATGGTTTGTCGTGGTGGCGGCAGAAGTTTGAAAGCTACCTACTACCTGATGAACATGGGCTATGAAAATGTAGTGAATATGCAACATGGCATGGTGCGTTGGGTGCAAAGGAGGGTTTCCTACAAAAGGTGATACAAATTCGGTTTTGGTAAAGAGTGACAGCAGCAGTTGTTGCAGCCCATCGCCAGCAGCAACTTCACAAAGTAGTTCTTGCTGTGATGCTCCGAATAGTGATGGCAGTGCATGTTGTTAATTTTTAGAATGATGCTATGTTTGACTGGCTTCAACATCTTGCTGATTGGCTTATCTACAGCGTCTTCGGTATTTCCGCTCAAAGTCATTTGGGTGAAGCGATTAATTTCTTCGTGTATGATACCATCAAAATTCTGATACTTCTCTTTCTCATCACTTTCTTGATGGGAATAGTCAACTCCTATTTCCCGATAGATAGAATCAGAAATTTTCTTTCGCGTAATAAACTGTATGGTGGCGAATATTTAATGGCTTCAACGTTTGGCGCAGTTACACCATTTTGTTCTTGCTCATCCGTGCCCTTATTTATTGGATTTGTAAAGGGAGGAATTCCATTGGGTGTAACTTTTGCATTTTTAATTACTTCACCATTGGTAAACGAAGTGGCCATTGCTATTTTCCTTGGGATGTTTGGAGTAAAGGCAACACTGGTGTACGTAATAAGTGGAATATTATTAGGGGTTATTAGTGGAGTCATTCTTAGTAAGATGAACTTAGAGCCCTTACTTACCGATTGGGTCCGCAACGTGTGGCAACAAGCCAAAGCCGAGCAGGAAGCTTTTGAATCGGAAAAGACTACCTTCGTTCAGCGCATACCCACAATTATCAAGGAGGCTTTTGGTATTGTAAAAAGTGTAGTGCTGTATGTATTAATTGGTATTGCCATTGGTGCGGCTATGCACGGTTTTGTTCCGGAAGGATTCTTCGAACAATATATCGGCAAAGATACCTGGTACGCTGTTCCACTAGCCGTGGTGTTGGGTGTACCGATGTATGCCAATGCTGCCGGAATTATTCCTGTTATTCAGGTTTTTGTGGCGAAGGGAATTCCCATCGGCACTTCCATTGCCTTTATGATGGCTGTGGTGGGTCTGTCCATTCCGGAAGCTACACTTCTTAAAAAAGTCATGACTACTAAACTTGTACTCATCTTCTTCGGTGTAGTTGCACTTTGTATTATCATTTCAGGTTATCTCTTCAATTTAATTCTCTGACACAATGAATATTTCACAACTGTATCTGCAAACATGGATGGAGGCGCGCACCCGCTTCACCAATTAGGTTAATAAACTTTCAATCAGTATAACGCCAGCAACATTCAATGTATACAGAAAAGTGCTGAATTCAAGGTCGTTGGTGCCACCTCTGGTTCCAAGGGATTGCGATTTTTTTGGTTGAGAGTGATTACCCTAAATGCAAAAAACCTCGATATCGTCAAGATTTCGAGGTTTTGATTGTGTTTAAGAATTAATCTGCAGAGGAGGAGGGATTCGAACCCCCGGACCGCGTGAACGGTCTCCGGTTTTCAAGACCGGTGCAATAAACCACTCTACCACTCCTCTTTAACTTGGTTTTTGCTTGAAGGACTGCAAAAGTAAGCTGAAATTTTAAATCCACAAAAGGCTACTGATCGCTGAAATCAGGAAATGTTTTTTTGATGTCTTTATTATCAAAGTTGCGAACGGTGGGCTTGCTGGCATCCAGCTCCAGAATCACCAGCTTTTGATTGTTGATAATGGGCAGCAGTTTATCCCGGTCAGCATCGAATTCTTTTCCTCTCCGTTGGCTTTTTAGGGCATACTTGCGGGCAAAATTATCACCCTCCACCTGTAACTGGTTACGGATTTCAACGTTGATCTTAAGTTTCTCCGTAATGTCATTTTTTGATTTTCCGATTACCTCGGTGGCTTCCAGCGTGCCCAACGTCAATACCGTAGTACCACCAATGGCTGAAACCACTTGGGATTGTTCAGTCTCTAACACAATGGGTGAAAGTCCGGTGGTGGCCCCCAGTGAAGCATTCAGGATGGATCGATTTTTCTTTCCTTTTTTAGCTTGCTTATAGGCTTTGTTTAAGGCTTCATGATTTTCGTCCAGTTGATCGATCAGTGCTTTGGCCTGAATTAATGAGTTGCGGTATTTTTGGTAAAGTAACTTATCTTTTTCTTCCAGGTTTTCGGTATCCAGTACCTTGATGGTTACCTTTTTTTGTACCCGGTTACTTGACTTATCGAGCGCGAAGAAAATAATTTCAACTGTCTTGATTTTCTCGGCTTCTTCCACAAAGTAATACCCCGGGGCCCATGTAAATTCTGATTGCATCAACGTGCTTTGTACCAAACTTTCGGAACCAACCCGTGGATCGGAACATACAAACGATACGTTGCTCAGGTTATCATCTCCATTGGGATCGGTAACATAAATCCGGAAATGAATCCGTTCATCTTCCTTAATGGTAAAAATTGAATCTCCCGGAACCAACAGGATTTCAGGCGGCAAGTCCAGTTGGGTTTGGGCTACTTTAATTTTTCCGAGGGTTTCCAATTTTTCAGGTTGATCCTGTACGGCAAACTCAATGGTGAGTGGATTCTTTAACGAATTGAACTGATTTCGAGAGGGCTTCCAACTCAATAAGCCTTGGGTTGATAACGTCATACCCTCGGGCATTTGCGATTGAATGGATCGGAATAATAAGGGATCGCCATCCGGATCGGTTACATATTGTTCGGGTATTTGAAAGGTGTTGGCAGCTGCCTGCTTCACATAGAAGATCGGTAGATCCTCCACAACAGGCGGGCGGTTTTGGTGAATGATTTTAAACGACAGGGGTTTACGCACCCTGCGCCCATCTTTCCATTCGGCCTGAACGATAACCGTTATTTCTTTCTCTTTTACCAGGCGATCCACCAAATCGTAGGCGGGCTTCCAGTAAAAATTGCCCAGGGTGTCAAACTGAATGGCATAACCATTACTTCCTTCCAAGGTAAATTTGGGTTTTACCGGGTCGGTTGTCTCGATTTTAAAAGCGAGAATGCTGCCTTCCGCTACAGAATTCCAGTTGGTAGAGTCAGAAACCAGGAGTTGCTGAGCCTGGGTTACAAGAGCAACACAAAAAAATAATGGCGCAGCCAGCCAAATCTTCATTTCCGTTCAGGTTTTTTTAATTTTCGAGCCGCAAAGTTAAACGATTACGGGTCCTTTTGCACCCATTCATGGATTTTAGCTTCCATTAAACGATGGTAAAAAAACACAGACTTCAATCGGCTTCTGAACCCTCCTTTTTTCAGGATGTTTATGAGGTGGTTATGTTAATTCCCAAAGGTCGTGTGACCAGTTATGGTGCAATCGCGAGTTATTTGGGTACCCGTATGAGTGCGCGCATGGTGGGCTGGGCGATGAATGCCGCCCATACTAATAAAAAAATTCCGGCCCACCGGGTGGTCAATCGTGTGGGGCTGCTTACCGGAAAGCATCATTTCGAAACTCCCACCACCATGAAATCAAGGCTAGAGAAAGAAGGGATTCAAGTGGTGAAAGACCAGGTGCAGGATTTCAAAAACAGGTTCTGGGACCCGGCACGTGAATTACTCTAGTATTCGTTCCAGCTGTTACTTTTTGGAGATCAACCACAATCCCAAAAAGGTGATGATTCCATTCACAATCAGGATTTCGATTCCAACTTGATAACCACCCAGCCACAGCGCAGAATTCTTGCTAATGACGTAAGAAAGCACAGGGGATAGGACACACACCAGAGGCACGCCCATGCCCTGAATATGCCGTTTGGTAAACAAGCCAAAACTAAACAAGCCCAGCAGTGGCCCATACGTATAACCGGCTACGTTAAGAACGGCATCGATCACCGATTTTTCATTGATTTCTTTGAACACGATAATGATGAGTATGAAGAGGACTGAAAATGATAGATGGACAATAAATTTCTGACGTTTCTTTTCTGGTTCCGCTTTGGCCTTGAAATTCAGGAAGTCAATACAAAAGGACGTGGTTAAACCTGCGAGCGCTGAGTCTGCACTGGCATAGGAAGAGGCCGTGATGCCGAGTAAAAAGAAAATCCCAACCAGCGGGCCCAACTCATTAAAAGCAAGCCGAGGAAATAATTCGTCCGATAAAGCCGGAATGGCGATTTGGTTTTGTTCGCTATACACATAGAGTAAAGCCCCCAGTGTGAGGAAAAGGAGGTTAACGAATACCAGAATCAGGCTAAACCAGAACATATTCTTTTGCGCATCGCCCAGGTTTTTGCAGGTTAAATTTTTCTGCATGATTTCCTGATCCATGCCCGTCATGGTAATGGCAATAAAAGCCCCGCCTAAAAATTGTTTTGGAAAGAAGTAAGCTGACTTGAAATCATCGAAGTGAAAGATCGTATCATACCCCTTTTGCTGAATGGCGGCCACCACGCCAGCGAAATCCAGTCCGAGGTCACCCGCAATTTTAAAAACCGTGATAACAACAGCTGATACCAAAAACAGCGTTTGGAAAGTATCTGTCCAAACAATGGTCTTTATTCCGCCTTTGAAGGTATATACCCAAATCAAGGCAATGGTGGCCGCCACGGTAATGAAGAAGGGGATGCCCCAGGCATCAAAGAGAAATAATTGCAAAACAGTAGCGGCCAGAAAAAGACGCAAGGACGATCCAATGGTTCGAGAGATCAGAAAGAACAAGGCTCCGGTCTTGTACGCCCAATGATCAAAGCGTTGTTCCAGGTAGGTGTAAATGGAAATCAGATTAAGCCGATAGTAGAGCGGCATAAGGATACCCATGATCACCCAGTAACCGGCCAGGTAGCCCAGCACGATTTGAAAGTAGGAGAATCCGATTTTGCCAACGTTGCCGGGTACCGAAATAAACGTAACGCCCGAGAGCGAGGCCCCGATCATGCCAAAGGCTACCAGGTACCAGGGCGATTGACGGTTGGCGGTAAAAAAAGTAGTGGTGTCGGCCCCGCGTGAGGTGAGGTAGGAAATGAAAATCAATGCACAGAAGTACACCGTGAGAATGGAAATAACCAGCCAGGGGTTCATGCTCCTGAATTTAAAATGTTAAAGAAAGTAAAAATCAAACGATTAACCGCCTTCATTATTATCGGGCGCAATTTTTTACCTTTGCACCGTATTCTTATGGAAATGAAAACTTCCCATCAGGAACAAGAGTTGGTTGAGGTGTTGGATGTGGTGGATATAACCGACCTCAACAATCTGGTTGTATTCAATGACGATGTGAACACCTTTGATCATGTGATTCAAACGTTGATCCGGGTGTGTAAACATACGGTTGAACAGGCGGAGCAATGTACCTGGTTAATTCATTACCGGGGTAAGGCCACAGTAAAATCGGGTGTATGGGACGAACTTAAACCCATGCGGGAGGCGATTTGTGAGGCTGGAATTGATGCCCGAATTTTATAATGTATCTCCTGTGGAATTTCCCTCTAAACTGATTGAAGATGCGGTAAACGAAATGGCCAAGCTGCCCGGCATTGGTAAGAAAACGGCCTTGAGGCTGGTGTTGCATTTGGTGCGGGAATCTGAAACGAAAACAACCCAACTCACTGAGGCGCTCACGCGCATGCGACACAACATCCGGTTCTGCAAAACCTGCCATAACATTTCCGATGCCGAAGAATGCTCCATTTGCACCAGCCACCGCAGGGATAAAAGTGTCTTGTGTGTGGTGGAAGAAAGCCGGGATGTGATGGCCATTGAAAACACCGCCCAATTTACCGGGTTGTACCATGTGCTGGGCGGCATCATTTCCCCCATGAATGGCGTGGGGCCTTCCGATTTAAAAATTGATTCGTTGATTGAGCGGGTGGCCAAATCCAACGGCACGATTCAGGAAATTGTGTTGGCATTAAGCCCCACCATGGAAGGCGACACCACCGCGTTTTATATAAATCGAAAACTAAAAGAGTACCCCGTTAAAATTACATCCATAGCCCGCGGGGTTTCGGTAGGTGGCGATCTGGAATATACCGATGAGATTACGCTGGGGCGGAGTATTACAGGGAGGACATTATTTGGATAGCTACGATCTAAGACAATTCTTAGGAATCAGTCTTGAATTCTTTGCGATGACCTAAAGGAAATGTCCTTTTCCTGAAACGAGTAAGGTTAACTAACAACCGTTCAAGTTTCGGTAATTATCAGATTGCAAGTTCTGTTATAGATTCTTTCTTACTTTTGGGCTCTCATTTCTGTACCATGAACCACCTCTCTAACCGCATTAACGCTATTGAAGAATCGGCCACACTGGCTATGGCCGCCAAAGCCCGTGAGTTTAAGAACAAGGGCATTGATGTTATTAACCTAAGCCTGGGCGAACCGGACTTCAAAACACCGCAGCACATTTGCGAAGCCGCTAAAAAGGCCATTGATGAGGGAAAGTACTTTTCCTATCCTCCAGTTGCAGGGTACCAGGATTTGCGGGAAGCAATTGCCGCCAAATATCAACGGGAAAATCATGTACCCTACCGGGCCGAAAATATTGTGGTGAGCAATGGTGCCAAGCAATCGATTGCCAATGTCATGCTGGCACTCCTGAACCCCGGAGATGAGGTCATTATTTTTTCTCCTTACTGGGTAAGCTACGATGCCTTGGTGCGCCTGGCGGAGGCAACACCGGTTATCGTACAAGGCACATTGGAAAATGATTTTAAGGTGACGGCCGCCCAGGTGGAGGCCGCCATTACGTCCAAAACCAAAGCCATCATCTTTTCATCGCCATGCAACCCAACCGGCTCCGTGTTCAGTAAGAAAGAACTGGAAGCTATTGCTGCTGTGGTATTGAAACATCCTCACCTGATGGTGATTGCCGATGAGATTTATGAGCACATCAACTTTACGGGCGATCAAACCAGCATGGCCTCGTTGCCGGGCATGTTTGACCGAACTATTACGGTAAACGGATTTGCCAAAGGTTTTGCCATGACCGGCTGGCGCGTGGGGTACATTGCAGCCCCCAAATGGATAGCCGATGGCAGTAACAAGGTGCAGGGTCAACTCACCTCGGCCAATTGCTCGATTTCACAGCGCGGAGCACTAGCCGCTATTACCGGTGACATTAAGCCTACCCAGGAAATGGTGGCTCAATATCACAAACGCAGAGACCTGGTGTACAACCTGCTGAAGGAAATTCCGGGTGTCAAAGCCAATTATCCGCAAGGGGCCTTCTATTTCTTTCCGGATGTGAGTTACTATTATGGTAAGTCGGATGGGGATCGCATCATTCAAAATGGCGATGACTTTTGCTTGTACATGTTGGAGAAAGGCCATGTATCATTGGTTCCGGGCGGTGCGTTTGGCGAAGAGAAATGCGTGCGTCTTTCCTATGCAGCTTCTGAAAAGGAATTAATAGAGGCGCTGGCCCGAATGAAAAAAACGTTAGCCAATCTGAAGTGATGAATCAGTCCCTGCCTGTCATTTTCGACTCCTTCAACAACCTGCGGGTGTTGATTATCGGAGACGTTATGCTGGACAGTTACATCTGGGGTGCAGTTGAGCGGATCTCTCCCGAGGCTCCGGTTCCCATCGTTACAGTAAAGAAACGCGATGTGCGCCTGGGCGGTGCGGCCAATGTGGCACTTAACATTCAGGCGCTGGGTGCCCAACCCGTTCTTGTTGCCCTGTGTGGCAATGATGATGCCGGAAAAAAATTACAGACGATACTGGATCAGCAAAACATGACAACTGAGGGGCTGGTTGTTTCAAAAGACCGGCCCACTACCGTTAAAACCCGCGTGATCGCCAGCAGCCAGCATGTGGTGCGGGTGGATGAAGAGCAGGACAAAGTCTCTTCTACCGAAGAAGAGAAACAATTAATCAATCGGGTGGAGCAGCTTTTACCCACGTGTCAGGTAGTGGTATTTGAAGATTATGATAAAGGCGTGATCAGTGCAGCTCTGATTGAAAAGACGGTAGCCTTGGCTCATAAGAATAATATTCCAACGGTGGTGGATCCGAAAAAGCGAAATTTTCTTTCCTACAAAGGAGTAAGTTTATTCAAACCTAACTTGAAAGAAATGCGGGAGGGTTTGAAGATTGAACTGGAAACCGGAAATCAAAAGCAATTGGAAGCGGGTGTTGCTGTGTTAAAAGAGCGATTGGGCGTGGAGGGAGTAATGGCGACATTGTCTGAACATGGCGTATATATCGATTATCATCAGGAAAAGATCAAGTTGCCGGCCCATCCCCGTGAAATTGCCGATGTTTCCGGTGCGGGCGATACTGTGGTTAGTATTGCTGCGCTTTGCGTGGCGCTTAATTTGTCGCCCCGCTTGATAGCCGCACTATCCAATTTAGGTGGAGGATTAGTATGCCAGCATGTTGGTGTGGTGCCGGTGAACAAACAGGAATTATTGCACGAGGCTATTGAGCTAAAATTAGGTTAGCCGTGCTTTTACTTCTTCAACCCTCTCTTTCATCCGGTTGAAGAATTTGTTTCTCTCTTTCTCTGCGGTTGTACTGATCAGTACCGAATTTTTCCTGAGATTTTCCAGATAACTCACCGTTTTATCACAAAATGAGCTTTGCTGAGTGGTCAGCAGACTTAAGGTATTATAATTGATATACACGTAGCGGATCTTATCCATCCGTGCGTAAATAGTATTGTTGGCAATCAGGATTTCATTTTCAAATAGTTGATAGGAGGCGCCATTCATTTTCTTTCCCTGCCGGGCATCTTCCTTCACCCAACCAATTAGCTCCACGAGTTTATCGCATAACAACCGGGGTTGTTGCCCATCGGCAAAAAAGCGACACTCGTGATAAAATTCAATTTGCTTCAGGGTTTCATGGATTGCTTCATCACTCCAGATCTCGATGGTGGGAGTGGTTGAATATAATTGCCAGATCTTTTTAGCAGCCTTCATGGTTTCTTCCGGCAATACTGTAAAACCGAAGGTTCGATTCGCATAGGCAGGATCTTTGATAACGGTCTTCAGCCAAACAAACAATTTAAAAGCCGTGAGTTCAGGTAACCGAAAATGTTGAAAGAGCGGCATATCGCGGGCCGCAAAAATCATTTCCTTTTGTTCGAAAGAATTAAAAAAGGTAAAGTTTTTAACTACGGAATTCAGCCACCGATCCATGGTATAGGTTGTGCTCAATGCCCGATGATGAAATAAAGACGAATTGGCTGCTGATGAAAAGTGGGCATCCAACGAGATGCCAAACAGGTCGCACAATTTTTTAGCCTCATCGAGCGACAAAACGGTTTCGCCCCGTAATCTTCGATAGGCGCTGTCCCGGCTGATTTCCAGAATGGAGGCCAGGGTATCGACAAAGGACACTTTATCCGGCAGTCTCGATTTCACCTGATCGAGAAATTCCGCTTGCAGATTATGGCCGTTTGTGGATGCCATTTATTTTAATTTAGCCTTGGCTTCGACTATCTTCTTTTCAATTTTATTGAAAAAGCGATTGCGTTCTTTTTCAGCGGTAGAACTGATCAGAGCCGAACTCCGAATCAGATTGTTCATGTAAATCTCTGTTTTCTCGCAAAATGAATCCTGAGTGCTGGTGAGCAGATCCATGGTGTTGTAGTTGATAAAGACAATCTGCTTATGATGCATAAATCCAAAATGGTATTGTCCGGTATTAGAATTTCATTGTGATACAATTCAAATGATCCACCCCCTGATTTTTTTGCCCTGGTCGGCCTCTGCTTTGAGTTGACTTACAAATTCCAGGAGATCATCATGGAGCTTCAGCGCGTGTCCCCGATCCGTGAAAAATTGGCATTCGTAGTAGAACTCAATTTGTTTTAAAGTGCCAGTAATGATTTCGTCACTCCAGATTTCGGTTGTGGGAATGGATGAAAACAAATCACTGGCTTTTGAGGACTCGGCCATAATTTCCCGGGGGATAACATCTGCCGAGTAAAGACTATTTTCAAATTGCGGATCCTGAATGATGGACTTGAGCCATACAAATAACTTGAATGAACCTAATTCCGGAAATTGAAAATAATGGAACAGGGG
>ERZ1066115.104-NODE-104-length-31061-cov-16.973424_pt1 | contig 31061 bp, 22 predicted proteins | sample MGYA00382762_ERZ1066115 | MGnify/ENA primary metagenome ERZ1066115 (study PRJEB33369, sample SAMEA5778345) | biofilm metagenome | biome: Industrial cooling water; feature: Water cooling tower basin; material: Biofilm | place: United Arab Emirates | collected... | reverse complement strand
GATCGCTGCAAGCTGCAGCCGGCGGAAATAATTGTGGCGTGATGCTAGCGAAAAATGTCCGCTTAGGGAAGCGCAAGCTGGCTTGTTGCTGATGCCGGTGTTCAGGTCTTGTCTTTGAGCAGATTGGCGAGTTCAACAGCGGTTTTGACCTGCATCTTGTCGAACAGATTGGCCCGGTGCACCTCGACCGTGCGCATGCTGATCTTCAGTTCGTCGGCGATCACCTTGTTGAACTTGCCGGCGAGGACCAGTTCCATGATCTGGCGTTCGCGTGCGGTCAGGCTGGCGAGCCGCGTGCGCACCGAGTCCACCGTGGCATCGGCGGCGCGGCGGCTGGCGTCGGCGGCAAGCGCCTCGCGGATGCGATTGACCAGTGCGTTGTCGTCAAATGGTTTTTCGAAGAAATCGAAGGCGCCTTTTTTCAGGGTGGCTACGGCCAGGGGAACGTCGCCGTGGCCGGTCAGGAAAATCACCGGCAGGGTCGAGCCCTGGTCGAGCAGGGCCTCGAAGCAATCGAAGCCGGTCATGCCCGACATCCGCATGTCCATCACCACGCAGCCGCCCACTTCCGGCGACCAGCTGGCGAGAAAATTTTCAGCCGAGTCATAGCTGCGGCTGTTCAGGGCCCGCGATTTGAGCATCCAGGCGAGGGCGTCGCGGATGGCTTCGTCGTCGTCGACAATATGAACGCAAGGAGGACTCATGGGCGGTTGCTGTGGCTCAGTCGGCGGTTAATGGGAGCGAAAAGGTGAATATCGTACCTGTTCCGGTCGGCGAGTGGGGGTTGTCTTCGGCCCACAGGCGACCCCGGTGAAACTCGACAATCGAACGGCAGATCGACAGACCGATCCCCATGCCTTCGGCCTTGGTCGTGAAAAAGGCGGTGAACAGCTTGTCGCGGATGTCACTGGCAATCCCGCAACCCTGATCGCTGACGCTGACGGAAACTTCGTTGCTACCCAGGCGGACGGCAATTTCCAGGCGGCGATGAGCATCGACGGTGTCGTTCATCGCCTCCATTCCGTTGCGCAGCAGGTTGAGCAGCACCTGCTCGAGCATCAGTCGGTCGGCAGGAATCAGCGGTAGTGGCGAATCCTGCTGGCAGGCCAGGCGGATGTGCCGCTTGCGGGCCTCCGGTTCGATGAAGCCGAGGCAGTCTTCGACCACTTCACTGAGGTCGCAGGGGGCGCGGCGGGGTTCGCTCTTGCGCACAAAGTCGTGCACGCGGCGGATGATCTTGCCGGCGCGCTGTGCCTGCAGTCCGATTTTTTCCAGTGCCGGTTTCAGTTCGCTGGGGTTGGCATTGTCGTTGGCCAGCAGGTTGAGGCAGCCGGAGTTGTAACTGGCGATTGCCGCCAGCGGTTGGTTCAGCTCGTGCGCCAGGGTTGATGCCATTTCGCCCATGGTCACCAGGCGGGCGGTGAATTGCAATTGTTCCTGCTGCTGGCGGGCGAGGTCTTCGGCGTGCTTGCGTTCGGTGATGTCGAGGACCGAGGCCATCCAGCCGATGTGCTGGCCATGGCCGTCAATCAGCTTGGCTTCGTAGACCAGCGCGTGGAAGCGTTCTTCGTCCTTGCGCCGGAAGGTCATTTCAAAACCGTCGGGGGGCGCTTTGCCGGCGAGTACCGCCTGGTGCATGGCGAAGGTTTCGTCAATTTGTTCCGGGACCCAGTAGGGCATTGGCGGTACCTGGCCGACCAGTTCCTCGCGGGAAAAGCCGGTCATCTTGCAGAACGCCGGATTGACGTAAATGACCTTGCCTTCGAGGTCGCGGGCGCGCATGCCGACGGTCAGCGAATCCTCCATCGAGGTACGGAAAGCATGTTCGGCACGCAGGGCCTCCTCGGCCAGGCTGCGTTTCTGCATCAGTTCGCGGACCAGCCACAGGCTCCAGAAGACACCGATGGCAAGGACGATGATGGCCACCACCAGGAGGCGCTGCAGCGAGTTTTCCTGGCTGCGGTAGCCGGTCACCCGCAGTTTGAGCCCGTGTCCCGGCGGCTCCAGCGGGATTTCATAGCTTTGTCCACCGGTGTCCTCGATCCGGGTCTTGACCGCCAGGACGTTGTCGTCAGTGTCGATGATGTCGACCTTGTATTTCTCGGTGAACCACCAGGGAACCTGACCGGCCAGCAGTTGTTCGAGGTTGAAGACTGCGATCAGTGTGCCGTGGGTCTGGCCCTGGCTGTGGATCGGCACCAGCAGTTCGTTCAGCGCCTGCTGGTTGCTGCTGCGGAAAAAATCGCCATAAACCGGTTTGCCGAAGCGGCGGGCGGTGTCGATGCCACGGCTGGTGGCGGTGGGGCCGAGTGGGGAAAGCTCTTCGTCCGGGAGATTGGCGGTCGGTTCGGCGGCGACCAGCCGCTGTTGCTGATCGAGCCAGAACAGGTGGCTGACTTCTGGCATGGTCTTCAGCAAATGGGTGGCGCGGACCCTGAACTGCGTTTCTCGGGCGTGGCCGCTGGCGATTTCCGAGGCCAGTTGCTGCAATTGCTCCTCGGCACTGTCGAAGTGAAAACGCAGATTTTGCTCCAGCCACAGCACATCCTTGATCAGCGCACTGCGCTCCTCCTCGATTTCGTTGTAGTGGAGCAGCCACAGCAGCGAGAACAGGGCGGCCAGCAGCAGCACGATGCCGAGTTTGGGAACGGCCAGCAACCAGCGTAGGCGGCGGGTCTGGAGGCCACTCAGGGTTTGTTCGAGGGTCGGGGGCAAGGGAGCGAGGGGCGGCATGCGACGGATGGTACACCAACAGAAAAAGCCGCCGCTGGCGATTGTGGATTTCCGCATTGTGGCTATCCACAATTCGGAAATCCACAATGGCCTGGCCACCTGCTGATGCCGATACTGCGGCCCCGCAGAGTGGATCGTTTGCGATCCCGAATATCAACAATGGAGCGGGACTCATGGCCAGGAAAACAATTTTCGGCAGTTTGTATGTTCAGGTGCTGGTGGCAATCGCCATCGGCGTTCTTCTCGGGCACTTCTATCCTGAGACCGGCGCGGCAATGAAGCCGCTGGGCGATGCCTTCATCAAGCTGATCAAGATGATCATTGCCCCGATCATCTTCTGCACCATCGTCGTCGGCATTGCCGGCATGGAAGACATGAAGAAGGTCGGCAAGACCGGCGGTTATGCGGTGCTCTACTTCGAAGTGGTCAGCACCATTGCGCTGGTCATCGGTCTGCTGGTGGTCAATCTCTGGCAGCCGGGCGCCGGGATGAACGTCGATCCGGCAACCCTCGATACCAAGGGGATCGACAAGTACGTTGGCCCGGGCAAGATGCAAACCACGGTCGACTTCCTGATGAACGTGATTCCGACCAGCGTGGTCGATGCCTTTGCCAAGGGCGACATGCTCCAGGTGCTGTTCTTCTCGGTACTCTTCGGCTATGCGATGAATGCCTTCGGCGAGCGCGGCAAGCCGGTGTTCGAACTGATCGAAAAGCTGTCGCACGTGCTCTTCGGCATTGTTGGCGTGATCATGAAAGTGGCGCCGATCGGTGCTTTCGGCGCGATGGCCTACACCATCGGCAAGCACGGGGTCGGCAGCCTGGCGCAGTTGGCCAACCTGATGGGGGCCTTCTACCTGACCTGCCTGATCTTCATCTTCGGCGTGCTCGGGCTGATTGCCAAAATCCACGGTTTCTCGGTGATCAAGCTGATCAAGTACATCAAGGAAGAATTGTTCCTGGTCCTCGGAACCTCGTCTTCCGAATCGGCGCTGCCGCGCCTGATGGCCAAGATGGAAAACGCCGGGGCGCAGAAATCGGTGGTGGGTCTGGTGGTGCCGACCGGCTACTCGTTCAACCTCGACGGTACCTCGATCTACCTGACCATGGCGGCCGTTTTTATCGCCCAGGCGACCAATACGCCGATGGATCTGAGCCAGCAGATCACCCTGCTGCTGATCCTGCTGCTGACCTCGAAGGGGGCAGCCGGGGTCACCGGTTCCGGCTTCATCGTGCTTGCCGCCACGCTGTCGGCGGTGGGTACGGTGCCGGTGGCTGGTCTGGCGCTGATCCTCGGGATCGACCGTTTCATGTCCGAGGCCCGCGCGCTGACCAATTTCATCGGCAACAGCGTCGCCACCCTGGTGGTTGCCAAGTGGTGCAAGGCGCTCGATAGCGAAAAGCTGAACGCCGTGCTGAACAGCGAGACGGTTGACGAGGCCGAGCGGCCGGAACTGGTCCTCGACGATGCGCCGGAGCCGCCGATTCCGCACGCCCCGCGTCCGCTGGTCGAGCATCACTGAGCGCGCAGCGACTGCAGCCTATTCACGAATATCTCCCCGTGGCCCCGAGGTCGGGTGCCGCTTTCCACCGCCGGCTGGTCCGGCGGTTTTTTTTGTCGCGGCGGCGACCTGTGGATTTCCACAATACGCCCCCCATCGGACTTTGGTAATACTTTGCCGGCGTGTGAATCAATTACGTTTAGTGACGCAATAACAAAGTTAAATTTTCCCGGAGGAAAAACCGATGAAGGTATCGAAACTGCTGGCCGGCCTGTTCTTTTGTGCCGCTTCGCTGGGTGCCTATGCCCAGCAACCGATCGTGATCAAGTTCAGTCACGTCGTTGCCGCCGATACGCCCAAGGGCAAGGCGGCCGAGATGTTTGCCAAGAAGGCAGCCGACCTGACCAAGGGCAAGGTCAAGGTCGAGGTCTATGCCAACTCGACGCTGTACAAGGACAAGGAAGAAATGGAAGCGCTGCAGTTGGGCGCGGTCCAGATGCTGGCACCGTCGCTGGCCAAGTTCGGCCCGCTCGGCGTCAAGGAATTCGAAGTCTTTGACCTGCCCTTCATCTTCAGCGACTACGATGCCCTGCGCAAGGTCACCAACGGCGCCGTCGGCAAGCAGCTGCTGACCAAGCTCGAGCCCAAGGGCATCCGGGGCCTGGCTTACTGGGACAACGGTTTCAAGTCCTTCTCGGCAAATACCCCGATCAAGGCACCGGCGGATCTGAAGGGCAAGAAGATGCGCATCCAGTCGTCCAAGGTGCTTGAGGAGCAGATGCGCGCGCTCAGTTCGCTGCCGCAGCAGATGGCTTTCTCCGAGGTGTACCAGGCCTTGCAGACCGGCGTGGTCGACGGCACCGAAAACCCGATTTCCAACCTCTACACCCAGAAGATGCACGAAGTGCAGAAGCATCTGGCACTCACCGAGCACGGCTATCTGGGCTATGCGGTGATCGTCAACAAGAAGTTCTGGGACGGTTTGCCGGCCGATGTCCGCCAGCAGCTTGAGCAGGCGATGGAGGAGTCCACCCGTTACGCCAACCAGATCGCCAAGGTCGAGAACGACAGCGCGCTGGAGGCTGTGAAGAAGAGCGGCAAGACCACCGTCTATACCCCGACCAAGGAAGAGCGTCTGGCCTTCAAGAAGGCGCTGGTCCCGGTGCATCAGAAGATGGAAAGCCGCGTCGGCAAGGACGTGATCCAGGCCGTTTATAAGGACACCGGTTTCAAGCCGGACAGCCTCTAAGCCGTCGCCGTTCAGGGAATGCTGATTCGGGGGCTGCGGCCCCCGAATTTCTCTGAAAAACAACAACAGGGGATCAATCCAATGTTAAACCGCATACTCAATCACCTTGAAGAGTTGCTGGTCACCTTCCTGATGGGCGCGGCGACTGTCATCATCTTCATTTCCGTGATGCACCGCTATCTCTCGGGTTACGACATTCCTGGCCTGCAGGACTGGCTGCTCAGCCTGAATGTCGGCTGGGCGCAGGAACTGTGCATCATCATGTTCGTCTGGATGGCCAAGTTCGGCGCGGCCTACGGGGTGCGTACCGGCATCCACGTCGGCGTCGATGTGCTGATCAACCAGCTTGGCGACAAGATGCGTGGCAAATTCATCGTCTTCGGCCTGCTCGCTGGCGCCACCTTCACCGGCATCGTGGCCATGCTGGGTGCCCACTTCGTCTGGGAAAACGGCGCTCACTACGCGATCTACAACGCGCTCGGGATTGCCGGCGAGGAATTGTTCGAAGGGCCGATCACGCCCGACCTCGAATGGCCGACCTGGATCGTCTATAGCGCGATTCCCTTCGGTTCCTCGCTGATGTGCTTCCGCTTCCTGCAAGTGACCTGGAGCTTCATCAAGACCGGCGAACTGCCGCACCACGACCACGGTCACGTCGATGGCCTGGAAGAGGAGGGGGCGCACGTCGAAGCCAACCCCTACAACATGGACGACAACCTGCATATGCACGACCTCAAGCACAAGCCGCTTGGCGCTGATGACAAGAAGGGAGGCCAGCAATGAACGCCCTGGTGATTTTCGGCCTGCTGGCCGTGCTGATGCTGACCGGCATGCCGATCTCGATTTCGCTCGGCCTGACGGTGCTGACCTTCCTGTTCACGATGACCCAGGTGCCGCTGGAATCGGTCGCGCTGAAGCTGTTCACCGGCATCGAGAAGTTCGAAATCATGGCGATTCCGTTCTTCATCCTGGCCGGTAACTTCCTGACCCACGGCGGGGTGGCGAAGCGGATGATCAACTTCGCGACCTCGATGGTCGGCCACTGGTATGGTGGTCTCGGTCTCGCCGGGGTGCTGGCCTGCGCGCTGTTTGCGGCCGTTTCCGGCTCCAGTCCGGCGACCGTGGTGGCGATCGGTTCGATCCTGCTGCCGGCGATGGTCAAGGCCGGTTTCCCGAACCGCTTCGGTGCCGGCGTGATCTCGACCTCGGGCGCGCTCGGGATCCTGATTCCGCCGTCGATCGTGATGGTGATGTACTCGGTGGCGACCAATACCTCGGTCGGCGCCCTGTTCATGGCCGGCGTGATTCCCGGTCTGGCACTGGCGGCAACCTTGGGTGGGGTGACCTGGTACCGGGCCAAGAAATTCGACTATCCGCGCCAGCCCAAGGCGTCGTGGGCCGAGCGCCTGCGCACCTTCCGCGAGTCGATCTGGGGCTTGTTCCTGATCGTGGTGGTGATGGGCGGGATCTACTCGGGCATCTTCACGCCGACCGAAGCCGCCGCGATGTCTGCCGTCTATGCCTTCATCGTCGCCGTGTTCATCTACAAGGACATGGGGCTGAAGGACGTGCCGAAGGTGCTGCTCAATTCGGCCAACATGTCGGCGATGCTGCTCTACATCATCACCAACGCCGTGCTCTTCTCGTTCATCATGACCAACGAGAACATTCCGCAGGCACTGGCCGACTGGATGCTGGGCAACGGTCTCGGTGTGATCACCTTCCTGCTGGCAGTGAATATCATCCTGCTGCTCGCCGGCAATTTCATGGAACCGTCGTCGATCGTGCTGATTTTCGCGCCGATCCTGTTCCCGGTCGCGGTCCAGCTGGGGATTCATCCGGTGCATTTCGGCATCCTGATGGTGGTCAACATGGAAGTCGGGATGTGTCACCCGCCGGTCGGCCTCAACCTGTACGTCGCCTCCGGGATCACCAAGATGGGCATCACCGAACTGACCATTGCGGTCTGGCCGTGGCTGCTGTCGATGCTGGTCTTCCTTGGCGTCGTCACCTACTGGCCCGACCTGTCGCTGTGGCTGCCGCGCCAGCTGGGCATGCTGTAAAAGCCAAGCTAGGTTCGTTTGCCGCGACAAACCGCAAAGCCTCCCTCCGGGGAGGTTTTTTTTCGGCCTGATTTTACGGTCGACCGTGAATTTGGCCGATTTTCACTGTGCTGCGTCGGCCTCGATCAGTTGGCAGACTGTTGCCAGTTCGGTACGGGTGCTGGTCAGCAAGGCTTCGATCCGGGCTGCCTCCTGGTTTTCGCGGAGCGCCAGGTTGAGGGCTGTGGCCAGCTGGTCAAGTGGCTGGATGCCGAGGGTTGCCGCTGCGCCCTTCAATGAGTGCGCGATCCGTTCGGCGGCAGCAAGGTCGCGGTTGGCCCATTCCTGGCTCAGCCGATCAAGGTCGCTGGTGTGACTCTCGGCAAACATCGCCAGCAGGCGTCTGAGGCGTTGCCGATCGTTACGGGTGACGGCGCCGGCGCGTTCGAGGTCGAGCTTGCCGGCTGCGACCAGGGGAATGGCCGCAGCTGTCTGCGCTGGCGCCAGCGTCGGGGTGGGCATTGTGGTCGCTGACGGCTGGTGCAGCCAGTGATGCAGGCAGCGGTAAAGGGCGGCCGGATTCACCGGTTTGGCCAGGAAATCGTTCATGCCGGCGGCGAGACAGCGCTCCCGGTCATCGGCAAAGGCGTTGGCGGTCATCGCAATGATCGGCAACTCGTGCCCCTGGGGTAGCTGCCGAATTTGCCGGCAGGCTTCGAGGCCGTCCATCACCGGCATCTGCATGTCCATCAGGATCAGGTCGTGGCCGCCAGCGGCAGCGAGCTCGACCGCTTCGCGGCCGTTGCTGGCAACCGTCGTCTGCAGGCCTGCATCGGCCAGCAATGACAGGGCCACTTCCTGGTTGATCGGGTTGTCCTCGCAGAGCAGGATGCGGCGGCCGGCGCAGTCGCCGGTGGCAGTCTGCTTGTCGCTGCCCGGCGGTGGCAAGAGCTCGGCAGCGGGTGCTGAACTGAGGCTGAACCGAGCGGTGAACCAGAAGGTGCTGCCGACGCCGGGGCTGCTTTCGACCCCGGTCTGACCGCCCATTTGCTGGACCAGGCGGCGGGTGATCGCCAGCCCGAGGCCGGTGCCGCCGTAGTTGCGCGTGGTCGAGTTGTCGGCTTGCTCGAAAGCCTTGAACAGTCGTTCCAGCGCTTCCGCTTCGATGCCGATGCCGGTGTCGCTGACTTCGAAACGCAGCAGCACCTGCTGCGTGTTTCCCCCTTGCTGCTGGCAACGCAGGCTGACCTGACCCTGCTCGGTGAATTTGATCGCATTGCCGAGATAATTGAGCAGGGCCTGGGTCAGGCGGGTCGGGTCACCGAGCAGGTTGCCGCCGAGCTCGGGCGGCGTTTCGACCACCAGATCGAGCCCTTTATCCTGTGCCTTGTCGCGCATCAGCATGCCGACCCGGGCAAAGAGACTGTCAAGACTGAAGGCGATCTGCTCCAGTTCGACCTTGCCGGCCTCGATTTTCGACAGGTCGAGAATGTCGTTGATCACCGCCAGCAGGTGGTCGGCCGAGTCGCGAACCTGAGCAAGCCGTTCGCGTTGTGCCGAGTCCTGGACATTTTTCTGCAACAGGTGGGTGAGCCCGATGATCGCGTTCATCGGGGTGCGGATTTCGTGGCTCATGTTGGCCAGGAAGGCACTCTTGGCCTGATTGGCCACTTCTGCCGCCTGCTTCGCCGCCGCCAGTTCGGCGGTACGGGTGCTGACCAGCTCTTCAAGATGGTGGCGGTGGCGCTCCAGCTCCCGGGCCAGGCGCCGCTGCTCGCTGACGTCCTGCTTGACGGCGACATAATGGGTGATCCGGCCGTCGGCCGAGCGGATCGGCGAAATCAGCGCCTGCTCGTGGTAGAGGTCGCCGTTCTTCCGCCGGTTGATCAGTTCGCCGCGCCAGGTGCGGCCGGCGAGCAGGCTTTCCCACATTTCCTGGTACTGCTGGCGTGGCGTCTGGCGCGACTGGAGCAGCCGGGGATTGCGGCCGAGCACTTCTTCCCGCCGGTAGCCGCTGATCTGGACAAAGGCGGCGTTGACGTATTCGATTTCGGCCTGGAGGTTGGTGATCACCACCGCTTCCGGGCTCTGTTCGACGGCCTGCGACAGCTTGCGCAACTGCGCATCGGCCATCTGCTGGTCTTCCAGCGTACTGAGCAGGATTTGCCGGATTTGCCCGGCTTCGGCCAGCAATTCATCGGCTCGGGCCTTTTCCGCCTGCAGTGCGGCGGTGGCACGACTCTGTTCGGTGATGTCGGTGGCCACCCCGAGCAGCCCGACGACCTCGCCGTTCCGATCGTGGATCGGGGTTCGGCTGGTCAGATAGATGCGGCTTTCCCCGTTGGGCAGGGTCAGTTCTTCTTCGTGGCGGAGCAGCGACTCGCCGTTGGCAAGGACGCGCCGGTCAAGGGCGGCCAGCCGGTCGGCAGTTTCCGGGGGAAGCAGCACCCGGTCGCTGCGGCCGAGAATGCTCGCCGGCGCTTCGCCGAGCAGGCGGCAGAAGGCAGGGTTGGTGTAGGTGTAACGGCCTTCTGCATCCTTCTGGAAGACCAGTGCATCGACCCGGTCCATGATCTCCGACAGCCGCTGGCGCTCGCCCTGCAGTTCGTGCGTGCGGGTGCGTACCCGTCGGCGCAGGCTACGGTTCCACAGCAGCAGCAAGCTGCCGAGCAGGACCAGCGCGCCCAGCAGATAGGGCAGGTGGGGCAGATGGCGCTCGGCGAGGCTGGCCTGGGCCAGGGGGCGGCCTAGCCATTTTTTCTCCAGCGCCGCGTAGTCTTCTGGCGAAATTTCGGCAAATCCCTGATTAACCACGGTCAACAGCTCGCTCTTGCCTTTTTTGACGGCGCGGTGGAATTCGCCTTCGTACAGGGTGAAGGCTTCACTGAACTCGCTGCTGTGGCCGCTGCGGGCGAGCATGAAATAGGCCGGCGGGGCATCCAGGCAGAAGACCCGGATATTGTTGGCGATGGCGGCGGCGGTGAGCTGCTCGTAGCCGGGGTAGGGAATCAGGTGACGGACGCCGTGTCGGCTCAGGTACTCGGCGCAGGCATCGCCTTCCTTGACTCCGACCGGGAAGGGCTGCAGCGTGCTCAGACTGTCGATGCCCTGCAACTGGCGATGAACGAAAATGGGCACCGGCAGCCTGGCGTACGGTGGCGAAAAATCCATTGTCGCTTCCCGTTGCGGGGTACGGAAAACGGTATCGAGCAGATCGGCCTGGTTCTCGGCAAACAGGGCCTGAGCCTCGGCCCAGGGCAGGGCCCGGAGTTCGGCGCGAATCCCGGTTCGGGCCGACCACAGGCGCCACAGGTCGGGCAGATAGCCCTTGAGTTCGCCTTGTTGATCGCGGAACACATAGGGCGGATAAGCGTCGTCGAGTGCCACCGTGAGCTGACCAGGCGCCGCCTGGGCCAGGCCGGCGAGCAGCAGCAGGGCGGTGCCGAGGGCGTTCAGTTGCCGCATGGCTGGTCCTCGCCGGTTTCGACGCTGCTGTAGCGGGGGGCTTCGCCATGGCGTGCCAGCAGCGCGTTGATCTCGCGCTTCAGTTCCAGCACCCGGCTTTCGCGGCCAAGCATGACTTTCTGCCAGCGGCGCAATTCGTCGAGCTGCTGGCGCAGGCGCTCCTCGTTTTGCACCGCAGCCGTGACATCGACCAGGGTGCCTTCGCAGGCACAGGCTTGCCCGTTGGCGTCGTGCAGGGTGGTGTAGCTGGGTTGCAGATAGCGCAGCGGTCCCAGATCAGGATGTCGGCGATAGACAGCCTGCGGTGGGTTGCCACCGGCGAGAATCTGGTTGAGGGTGGTGCGCACCCGGGTCTGGTCTTCGGGGTGCACCAGGTGCACGAATTGTTCAAAATCCGGGGCCGGCTGGGTCGGGTCGAGACCGAGCAGGTGGTACATCTGGGGCGACCAGTAAGCCTTGCGTTTTTGCAGATCCCAGCGCCAGCTGCCGATCTGGCCGATTGATTCGGCGCGCGACAGGCTCTGGTGCAGGCGCAGGACGGCAGCATCGCGGTGTTCGCGTTCGATGGCAATTGCCGCCAGTGATGTGGCAGCGGCGATGTGGCGGCGGATTTGCGGGGTCAGTGCCGGTTGCGGCTGGCGCCAGTAGATGCCGAAGGTGCCGAGCACGGTGCCTGCCGTAGACAGGATAGGCGAGGACCAGCAGGCGGCCAGGCCGTGGCGGGTGGCCAGATCGCGGAAATTCCGCCAGAGCGGGTCGCGGCTGAGGTCAGGAGAAAACACTTCGCGGGCATGGTAGGCCGCCGTGCCGCAGGATCCCACCTCGGGGCCGATTTCGATGCCGTCGGTCAAGGCGCAGTAGGACGCGGGCAGGCTGGGCGCGGCCCCGTGCCGAAGATGCATGCCGTCTTCATCAAGTAGCAGCAGCGAGCACTGCATCTGCGGGTCGTAGGCTTCGATTTCGCGGCAAATGCGGTCAAGGATCGCCGCCAATTCGCTGCCGACCGAGATCAATTGCAGGATGTTGTTGCCGAATTCGAGCAGGTGCTGCTGTTCGCGCCGTTCGGTGACGTCGACGAAGCTGGCGAGGGTTTCTTCGTCGATCACCACGCCGGAAATTTCAATGCAGCGCAGACTGCCGTTCTTGCAGCGAATTTCGAAATCACCGGGACGAATGGCTGTACCGTCGTGTTCTGCCTGGGCAGTGGCGTCGTTCCAGCGGTCCACCGCCTGCAGTCGTTCCTCCGGGTCGGGCACTGCCTGTTGCCACCAGCTGGCAAGGTGCGGGAGGTCGGTGGTGGTGTAGCCGAAGTCGGCGATGAAGCGCTGATTGACGAAGGTGATTTCGCCTTCGGCATTGATGTGGCAAATCGCCAGCGGCAGGTTTTCGAGCAGGGAGCGGAAGCGTTTTTCTCCGGACAGCAGTTTTTGTTCGGCCTGCTTTTGCTCGTTGATGTCGATCACAACACCCGCCGAGCGCAGCGGTTCACCGTCGGCGGTGTTTTCGATCTGGCGGCCGCGCACGCTGACCCAGCGCGGCAGGCCGCAGGCGTCGCGGGTCAGGTATACGATGTCCAGTTCACGGCGCTCGCCGCTGCGGAATTCGGCGAGTTGTGCAACGATCCGGGCCCGGTCGCCATCGACAATCCGTTCGCAGATGGCCGCCAGCGACTCCGGGCCATGACTGGCGGAAAATCCCAGCATCTTGTTCAGTGCCGGGCTGCGCTGTATGCGGTCGTGGCGATGGTCGTATTCCCAGGTGCCCACCCCGGTGATTTCGAGCAGCAGATCGAGCTGGCTAGCCAGCCGCTGGCGCCCCTGTTCCATCAGCGTGACACTCAGCCGCTCCAGCATCCGGTGCTGGCTGACCACGCCGCTGGCGCGCCCGTCGGAGTCGACCACGACCAGGTGGCGCAGGCCTTCGTCGGTCATCCGGCGGGCGGCCTCGGCGGCGGCGATGTTGCCGGGAACCGTGCGCAACGGCTGCGACATCACTGCACCGGCGCTGACCTGCTCCGGTTCGACATGCGCGGCCAGCAGACGGGGGATGTCGCGTTCGGTGATGATTCCCCGGGCGCGTTCGCTCTCGCCGATCAGCACATGGTCGAGGCGGTGGGCGGCCATGGTTTCGAGCACCTCGGCCAACGAGCGCCCGGGGGCCAGCATTTCGGCGGCCGGTTCCATCACCGCGTGCAGGGTCTGGATCGACGCGAACAAATCATTGCCGATGTGGCGGCGGAAGTCGGTTTCGCTGGCTACTCCGACCAGCTCGCCGGCGGCATCGACCAGGACCAGGTGGCGGATGTCGTGGCTGGAGAGCAGGGCGTGGCCGGAGGAAAAATCCAGGTCGTCGCGGGCGGTGGTCAGCGGGGCGCTCATCGCCGCCCGGACCGGCCGGTTTTCGCGGTAGCCGCTGCAGGCCAGGCGCAGCAGGTCACGCTCGGTGATGATCCCGACCGGCCGCCGTTGTTCGACCACGACCACCGATGAAACACGCCGGGCGGCAAACAGTTCGATGACTTCGCGCAAGGGCTGTTCCGGCGGAACGGTGAGGACCTCGCGGCTGGCGATGTCTCCGAGGCGGAGTTCGGTGGCTGGGTTCATGGCGGACAAAAGGCGCCGCTGCTGTATGGGCGCAATTTGTCCATTTTAGCCCGAACCCGCTATGGCCGGGATGGGCGTAGGGGAATTTTGCCGCTTTGGCTGCTTCAGGCAGCGACGGCCAAGGGTTTCTGGCTGATCCCCTGGCGCGGCTGGCAGCCACGGCGGACAAAACGGTCGCGGAAGATGAAGCCCTGGACCAGGTCGAAGCCCATCTGCCGGGCCATCGCCAGATGTTCCGGGGTTTCGATGCCTTCGAGCACCGTCTTCAGTTCGAGATCGCGCGCCTGCGCCAGCGCCCAGGTCAGGATCGTCCGTTGCCGGCTGCTCAGTTCACCGGCCAGCCAGCTGCGGTCGAATTTGAGATAGGCGGCGTTGAGCAGCGAGGCATAGGAGACCAGGCCGCGCGACGACGACAGATCATCAATCGCCATGCGGATTTTTTCCTGCTCCAGCTGTTCCATCATCCGGTGGGTCAGTGCCACGTCCTGCAGATGCAGGTTTTCGATCACTTCGACCACCAGCCGGCTGCGCTGGGCGGTCAGGATGGGCAGGAACAGATTGCCGCCCTGTTCGTCCTCGCCCTGGGCGTAGCTGTCGGGGTCGAGGTTGACGAAGAGTTGGCCGTGCTGCGGTGCTTCAGCCAACTGCAGGCGCTTGGTTTCGAGTTCGGCGTGCAGCAGCAGCAAGGGGTTGTCGTGCAGGGCCTCGAAGACCAGGTCGGGTGGCAGCATGCTGCCGTCAGCGGCGATGAAGCGGGCCAGGGCCTCGTAGCAGAGGATGTCGCCGCTGCCGGTACAGACCAGTGGCTGGTATTCGACACCCAGGCGGCTGGCCGTCAGGCATTCGAGAACAGTATGGGGGTGGGGCTGCGGGCGGCAGGTAGCAGGCATCAGGCGTCATCTCATGTGGAGTGGCTGGCTGACGCACGCGCGCTGGCTGGCTGGTTAGTTGAGAACTATTATCATTTTTGTTGTTGTGGGTGTCAATTCGGGGTTTTGATCCGGGCCAGGCGCGGCGAGAGCATGTACAGCGCGCGCGGTGGCTGCGGATTGTCGAGCAGCCAGCCGAAGTTGAGCATCAGGCAGTAGCCGCTGCGGCCGATCGGCTTGACGCATTTCCATTGCCAGTAGCTGCGCATGCGGATGCTCATGGTGCCGAAGCGGCCGTTGTTGCGGTTGATCGTCGGGTCGCCGTGGATGATTCGTTCGGCGGCGTGCATCGGTGCCGCCAACGGCCCCCATTTGAAACCATAGAGCTGGTTGCGGTAGAGCCACTGCACCTGCGACCAATAGCCGCCGTTGTGCGTCGCCTTCCAGGCCAGATCGCCGAGCAGGCTGTTGTCCGGGGTGTCGAACCAGGCCAGCCAGCGCGGCAGACGCGGCTCGACACCGCTGCCGTTATTGTTGTTGATCGGCCCCAGGCGGGGGCGGGCGAAGGCCGGCAGCAGCGGCGTGATCACGGTGGCGACCACGGTCATGAGCAGCAGGGCACAGAAATAGAGCGGGTAGCGCAGCAGCAACATCGGAGACTCCGGGGATTTTTGCCTGGGGTGGCGGTTGACCGTAAATGCGGGCAAGTTCCGGCGCATCGGCCGGCCCTTGCCTGCGTGCGGTGCCCGGGCTTACTTGCCGAGCGGTGCGAACTCGGCCGGCACCCAGGCGTAGCCGCTGCCTTCGCGGCGGATGTGGCCGATCCCGGGGAAGGGCAGGTGCATGCCGGCGACCATCAGCTTTTGCCGTGCCGCCAGGTCGAAAATGCGCTTGCGTGCGGCGACCGCCTGCTGCGGGTCGGTATCGAACTCGATTGCAACCTCCGGGCGCGGGAATTGCACCGCGTGGTTATGCACCAGGTCGCCGAGGACCAGCAGCCGCTGGCCGCCGCTGACGAAGCGGTAGCTGGCGTGACCGGGGGTGTGGCCGCGCGTATCGACGCTGAATACCCCGGGCAGCAGCTCGCGCTCGTTGATGTAGGTGTGCCATTTGTTGGCGGCGCGGTAAGGGGCGGCGGCATCGCGCGACATCTTGAAGAAGGGCTGGAAATCGGCCGACGCCTTGGCCGCTGCTTCCTCGCTCAGCCAGAAATCGCTGTCGGCCTTGCTCGACCAGATTTCGGCGTTCGGGAAAGCCATCTGCCCCTCGGGCGTGACCAGGCCATTCACGTGGTCGCCGTGCAGATGCGTCAGCAGCACCACGTCGATCTGCTCCGGGCTGTAACCGGCGGCCTTCAGGTTGTCGCCGATATGGCCCAGTGATGGCCCGAACAGCTTGGCGGCGCCGGCATCGACCAGGATCAGCTTGCTTCCGGTATTGACCAGGTAGGCATTGACCGCAGTCTGCACCTTCGGTCCCTTGACGAACTGGCGCGCCAGCAACTGCTGCTTCTCGCGCTCGCTGGCGTTCTTCAGCAGCTTGCTGTCGAGCTCGATGGCGCCGTCGTAGAGCGCGGTGACCTCGAACTGGCCAAGGTTGAGCCGGTAGTAGCCGGGGACCTGGGTCTTCTGCTGCGGCGCCTCGGCCCACACGGGGGCGGCACCGCCGAGCAGCGCGGCGAAGAGGGCACCAGTCAGCAATCGCTTCAGGGGGGTAGGCATCGGAAATCTCCTGCAGGGGCGAAAAATGCAAGTATTGCATGCTTTTGTCACGTGGCTGCGCCGAGCGACGGCAACGGGTGGTGGCAGCTGGGGGCGGGAGCCGGGGGGATCGCGCTGCGTCGCCGCTGTCTACGCCTTCTGGGCTGTTCACTGCCGCAAAGCAAAACGCCCCGCAGGTCAGCGAGGCGTTTTTGTGCTTGCACACGGTCGACCGTGTGCAAAGCCGAATTTGCCGGCGAGGTCGGCTTACAGGATCATCCCGGCGCCGACAGTGTTGTTGTTGCTCTCGTCGATGACGATGAAGGCGCCGGTGGCACGGTTGTCGGCGTAGGCGTCGACGAACAGCGGCTGCGCCAGCTTGAAGCTGACTTCGGCGATGTCGTTCATCGCCAGCTTGTCGGCGGCGACCTTTTCCAGCGTGTTGACGTCGAGGCGGTGGTCGATGCCGGTCAGCTTGGCCTTGCTGTCGCGCGTCGTGTGGCGGATCAGGTAGGTGCGGGCGCGGTCGAGCGGGGTTTCGGAGAGCCAGCAGACGGTGGCGCGGATTTCCTTGACCGCCGCCGGGGCCTCGTCGCTCTTGACGATCATGTCGCCGCGCGAGCAGTCGATTTCGTCGGCCAGCAGCAGGGTCACCGATTGCTCGGTGACGCCTTCGTTGATGTCGGCGCCGCCGAGTTGCACCGCTTTCACGGTCGACGTGAAGCCATTGGGCAAAACGGTGACTGCATCGCCGACCTTGATAGCACCGGACTCGACGCGGCCCATGAAGCCACGGTAGTCGTGCAGTTCGGGGTTGGCCGAATCCTGCGGGCGGCAGACGAACTGGACCGGGAAACGGAACTTCTCGGTGTGCTCGGTGTGCGCAGCCGGCGCGGCTTCGAGGATTTCGAGCAGGGTCGGGCCGTCGTACCAGTTCAGGCTGTCGCCCCGGTCGACGATCATGTCGCCGTTCAGCGCCGACAGCGGAATGAAGCGGATGTCTTCGATGCCGACCTTCTTGGCGAATTCGAGGTACTCGGCCTTGATCTTCTCGTAGGTGTCCTGCGAGTAGTCGACCAGGTCCATCTTGTTGATCGCGACCACCAGGTGCGGGATGCCGACCAGCGCCGCCAGCTTGGAGTGGCGACGGGTCTGCGTCAGCACGCCCTTGCGGGCGTCGATCAGGATGATCGCCAGGTTGGCGGTCGAGGCGGCGGTGACCATGTTGCGGGTGTACTGCTCGTGGCCCGGTGCGTCGGCGATGATGTACTTGCGCGTGCCGGTCGAGAAGTAGCGATAGGCGACGTCGATGGTGATGCCTTGTTCGCGCTCGGCCTGCAGGCCGTCGGTCAAGAGCGACAGGTCGACCGCGCTCATGCCGCGCTTCTGCGAGGTCTTTTCAATCGCGTTCAGGGTGTCGGCGAGGATGGTCTTGGTGTCGAACAGCAGGCGGCCGATCAGCGTGCTCTTGCCGTCGTCGACGCTGCCGCAGGTGAGAAAGCGCAGCAGGCCGTGGTCTTCGATGTGGTCTTGTGTGGACATTGTTTGTTTCCTTGAGGATCGAGGATTCAGGATCCAGGATCGAGTGCGGGTCTTTACTGGCAGCTTGATCCTGATGGCTGGATCCTAGAAGTACCCTTCTTTCTTGCGTTGTTCCATCGAGGCTTCGCTGGTCTGGTCGTCCAGGCGGGTGGCGCCGCGCTCGGTAATCGTGGTGGTCGCGGTTTCGACGACGATCTTCTCGACCGTGTCGGCAGCCGATTCGACCGGGGCGGTACAGGAAATATCGCCGACGGTGCGGAAGCGCACCTGCAGATCGACGATTTCCTCGCCGGCCTTGGGCAGGTTGGTCAGTTCGCCGGAAACCAGCGGCACATTGACCGGGACGATGGCGCCCTGGCGGATCACCACCGGGCGGGTGTGGGCGAAGTAGATCGACGGCAGCTCCAGTTTCTCGCGCTCGATGTATTGCCAGACGTCCATTTCGGTCCAGTTCGAGATCGGGAAGGCGCGGATGTTTTCGCCTTTGTGGCTGCGGGCGTTGTAGAGGTTCCACAGTTCCGGGCGCTGGTTCTTCGGGTCCCATTGGCCGAACTCGTCGCGGAAGCTCATGATCCGTTCCTTGGCGCGGGCCTTTTCCTCGTCGCGGCGGGCGCCGCCGATGCAGGCGTCGAAGCCGAATTCTTCAATCGCTTCGAGCAGGGTCACCGACTGGTGCTTGTTGCGCGATTCGCCTTCGTGCTTCAAGACGACCGTGCCGCGCTTCATCGAGTCTTCCACCGAGCGGACAATCAGCCGTTCGCCGAGTTCGGCGGCGCGCTTGTCGCGGAAGGCGACCACTTCCTGATAGTTGTGGCCGGTATCGATGTGCATCAGCGGGAAGGGGAATTTGCCGGGGCGGAAGGCCTTTTCGGCGATGCGCAGCATGCAGATCGAGTCCTTGCCGCCGGAGAACAGCAGCACCGGGTTGGCACACTGGCCGGCCACTTCGCGCATGATGTGGATGGCCTCGGCTTCGAGCCAGTCGAGATGGGACAGCGTGGCGCTGGACGGATTGCGTTGAGTCATCTGGGGTGTCCGCAGGGAGTATCGAATGGCGCGAATTGTAGCGCGGCCTTAATATTCATTTAAGAACGTATTTTCATCTTGTTATTCGATTTTTGAATATAAACGGTGGCGAGCGCCGACTTGCACGGTCGACCGGCAAAAAATGCAATTTTTCCCGGTCGACCGTGGGCTTGAGCTGGGTGGCTCAGTACTCCTGCAGCATCGCCATTTCGCTGTCGGCGTGGCGCAGGCGGACGGCGAGGGCGCGGGCAATCGCAGTGACGAGCAGGAAGGCGAGCTTTTTGTGGTCTTCGGCGAGCTTGTTGAACTGCTCCAGGGTCAGGATGAAGACCTCGGTTTCGCCGAAGGCGACCGCGTCGTTGCCACGCGGCCGCCCGTCGAGGAAGGCCAGGCCGCCGAAGAAGTCACCCCGGCCAAAGGTCGCGATGTGGCGGCTGCGGCCAGCGCCGAGCGGCATGAAGATGCGCACTGCGCCGCGCCGGATCAGGTACAGCGCGTCGCCGGGTTCGCCGCGCGAGTAGATGGTTTCGCCGGCGGCAAAAACCCGGGTGATCATCCGCGACTCCAGATCGGCCAGGGTTTCGTCCTTGCGCTGCCTGAACAACTCCATCTCGGCCAGCTGGATCGGGGTTTCCTGCAGCGGCACGGCGTCCTCGCGCTCGCCGAGAATGCGGTCTTCGACCCATTCGATGGCGCTGTCGAGTTCGGGGAACAGGCGCACCACCTCGCTGTCCTCGGTGACTCCGGTTTGTTCGAGGAATTCGCGCAGGTCGCGGCCGTTGGGCAGGTTTTCGCGGACATTGGCGAGCAGCAGCAGGGCGCCGCGCTCGCGCAGGCTGTCGCGCACCTGCAGCAGCAGATGGGTGGCGGTGACGTCGAGCGACTGCACCCGCTTGAAGTCGAGAATCACATACTGGCGGGTTTTCAGCTCGCCTTCGAGTTGACCGTAGAGCTGGTGGGTGGTGCCGAAAAAGAGGCTGCCCTGCAGTTCGAAGATCACCGCCTGGTCGCCTTTCTGCTCCAGGATGTGCATCTCGTTTTCCGGGCGGTGCCAGGTCGAGGACATCTGATTGGCGTAGAACTTGTGCCGCACCACCGTGCCGCCGATCTGCTCGCGCAGGAAAAGGATGATCGAGAGCACGACGCCGACTGCCGAGGCGGCGATCAGCCCGACGCTGAGCGCGACCACGATGACCGCGACGACGACGCCGAAATCGAGTGCCGTGGCGCGTGACTCGACAAAGCGCAGCGGCTCCTTGTCGAGCATGCGCAGGCCGACCACGATCAGGATGGCGGCCAGCGTCGCGACCGGAATCCAGGCGATGAAACTCCCCAGGATCAGCGCCGCGATCAGGGCTGAAGCGCCCTCGATCAGGCCCGAGGCGCGGGTGTTGGCACCGCTGCCGAGATTGACCAGGGTCGCCCCCATGGTGCCGGCGCCGGGCAGACCGCCGACGGCGCAGGAACTGATGTTGGCGATCCCCTGGGCGACCAGTTCGCGGTTCGGGTCGTGGCGGCTGCGCGTCATCTGGTCGAGCACGACGCAGGTTTTCAAAGTGTCGATCGAGAGCAGCGCGGCCAGCGTCAGCGCGCTGCCGAACAGCGCCCCGACCTGGTTGAGGCGCAATTCGCCGACTTCGTGCCAGCGTTCGTGGATGGCACTGAGAAAGCCCTCGCCACGGGCGCCGAGCGGGCCGATGATCAGGCGGTTGTCGGTCAGCTGGTAGAGGCTGGCGTCCTGCAGCGCGAGCAGGAAATAGCAGCCGATGCCGGCGGCGATGCCGAGCAGGGTGCCGGGGATGCGCTGGATCAGGCGCGGCCCGAGCAGCATGCCGGCGACCGTCGCCAGGCCGATGGTCAGCGCCCGCCAGTCCCATAGCCAGGGGGAGGTGGCGATTTCCCACCAGTGGCCGCCGCTGGCGCCGACGAATTTGGGTAGCTGGCTGCCGACGATGATCAGGCCGACGCCTGACAGGTAACCGCTGACCACCGGGTAGGGGATGTACTTGATCACCCGGCCGATGCCGACGAAGCCGAACAGGGTCTGGAAGACGCCGGCGAGGATGCCGAGCAGCAGCAGGCTGAGCACGATCCGGGACGGATCGCTGCCTTGCTGCGCCATTTCGATGGCAAAGGCGGAGAGGACGGCGGCGGCCGGGGCGCAGGGGGCGCTGATCAGGCGGTCGGTGCCGCCCAGGGTCGAGGCGATCAAGCCGATCAGGGTGGCGCCGATGATCCCGGCGAGGGCGCCGACGGCGGCAAATTCGGGGCCGATGGCGGCGTAGATGGTGACGCCGAAGGCGATGGCGGCAGGCAGCGCGACCAGCATGGCGGCGATGCCTCCCCACAGGTCGCCGGTGTGATGCAGCCGATTGACCAGGCTTTTCATCGGCTTTCCCTTCGTTGTTGTGTTTATAACGAAAGGGTAATACGGATTTGCCAGCGGGGGAAAGCGCCCGCCGTCGTCAGGGCGACGGTCGGGCCTGATGAACGCGGGGTTTAGCCGCGATTGAGCAGGGATTCGGGCAGGCGATCCTGGATCAGCTTGAGCATCGGTGCGAAGACCTTGGGGGTGCCGGCGACGATGTTGCCGGTGTCGAGGTAGTTGGCATCGCCGCGCAGGTCGCTGACCAGGCCGCCGGCCTCGGAAATCAGCAGCGCACCGGCCGCCATGTCCCACGGCGAAAGGCCGAATTCCCAGAAACCGTCGTAGCGGCCGCAGGCGACATAGGCGAGGTCGAGCGAGGCAGCGCCGGGGCGGCGCTGGCCGGCGGTCTTTTCGACCAGTTCGCGGAAGATCGCCAGGTAGGTGTCGAGGTGGCCGAGTTCGCGGTAGGGGAAACCGGTGCCGATCAGTGCATCGCCCAGCTTGAGACGACGCGAAACGCGGATGCGGCGCTCGTTGAGGAAGGCGCCGGCGCCCTTGGTGGCGGTGAACAGTTCGTTGCGGTTGGGGTCATAGACCACCGCCTGTTCGATCACATTGCCCTTGGCCAGTGCAATCGAGATCGCGTACTGCGGCATGCCGTGGATGAAGTTGGTGGTGCCGTCGAGCGGATCGATGATCCACTGGTACTCGCTTTCCTGACCGGAGCGGGCGGCGGTGTGGCCGGTCTCCTCTGCTAGAATGGCGTAGTGCGGATACGCCTCCTGCAGGGTTTCGATGATTGCGACTTCGGCAGCGCGGTCGACCTCGGTGACGAAGTCGTTGGGCTGCTTGCTGGCGACCTTGAGCGAGTCGAGGTCGTTGGAAGCGCGATTGATGATCTGGCCGGCGCGACGCGCCGCCTTGATGGCGATATTCAGGGCTGGGTGCATGACTTAAAGAGCTGACGGGTGGCCATGAGCCACCCGCTTCATTTTGGAAAAACAGGATTTTACACCATGAAACCGGAAGACCTGCTGGCCCGTATCCGGGTTGTGCTTTGCCGACCCAGTCACCCGGGCAATATCGGGGCTGTGGCGCGGGCGATGAAGACCATGGGGCTCAGCGATCTGTGGCTGGTCGAGCCGCGCCAGTTCCCGGATGCCGAGGCCGACGCGCGGGCCACCGGCGCCGTCGACCTGCTGCAGGCGGCGCGGGTGGTTCCCGACCTGCGCACGGCGCTGGCCGATACCGGCTTCGCGCTGGCGGTGTCGGCGCGCCCGCGCGAACTCGGACCGGCGCTCGGCGGCCCGCGTGAAGGGGTCGGGCGCTTGCTGGCCGAGGCCGGGCATGGCCCGGTGGCGATGGTCTTCGGTAACGAAACCTATGGCCTGAGCAATCTCGAAATGAGCGAATGCCAGGCGGTGGCGTCGATTCCGACCAATCCTGATTTCAGCTCGCTGAACTTGGGTTCGGCGGCGCAGGTGCTGTGCTACGAGTGCCGGATGAGCGCTTTTGCCGGGCAGCCGCCGCTGGTCGGCGGCGAGGTGGTCTATGCCGCGCCGGCGGCGACCCATCGCGAGATCGACGGGTTGCTCGGGCACCTCGAGCGGGTGATGACCGACACCGGTTTCTACAACCCGGCCCAGCCGGGACGGCTCTTGCCCAAGCTGCAGCGCTTGTTTGCCCGCGCCCGGCTGGAAAGCGAAGAAGTCAATATCCTGCGCGGCCTGCTGGCCGCGACGCAGAAGCCGACCGGGCACGGCCGCAAGGGCTGAGTGCTCGTCCGCAGTCGGCCTTGATCAGACCGAGGCCGGCTGCGGCAGGGCAGGGAGCGGCTGGTTGAGAGTGCTGCTGCCGCCTTGGCCGGCGGCGCCGATCAGCCCGTGCGGGGTTGCGGGCGGATGAGTCGCGCCAGCCTTTGCGGGGCGCTGCCCCGGACTCTGTTTCTTGCTATTGCGAACCATTATCAATTAATATCCCGGCCAGCCAGCCAAATTGGTGGCGCTCGCAGTCGCTGACTGCGGCGCTTGCCTCGCCAGCCATCGTCTGATCCGTCCTTGATTGCCTTTTCGCTGCACGGCGCGGTCTGCTCCTGTGGCGCAGCCTGACTCGGGACGGGAAATTTTCCGTTTTTGGCTGGTTGACCGTGAATTCCCCTGTTTCTTCTGCCGCTGTTAATCCGCCGTCCGCGCACGCCGCGCTGGCCGGGCGTTCGGCCTCGCTACGACTGTTGCTGACCATCCACTGGATCAGCTCGGCGCTGTGCCTGGTCGGGATGCTGCTGTTTGCAGCCACCGGCATCACCCTCAATCATGCCGGTGCCATAGAGGCGCGGGCGAGTGTGGAGCGGCGCCAGGCCGTGCTGCCGCTGGCCCTGCTCGACGAGTTGCGCAGCACCCAGGCGGCGGCCACGCGCCAGACCGTTTTGCCGCCGGCCTTGCGCGCATGGCTGGCCGGCGAGTGGCGTTTGCGCGGGCTGACCGGCGTTGCCGCCGAATGGTCGGCCGATGAAATCTATGTGCCCTTGCCGCAGCCTGGCGGCGATGCCTGGCTGCGCATCGACCCGGCGAGCGGCGAGATCGAGTACGAGCACAGCGACCGGGGCTGGATCGCCTGGGCCAACGACCTGCACAAAGGCCGCCACACCGGGGCGGCATGGGCGTGGTTCATCGACCTGATCGCGGTCGGCAGCCTGGTGTTCACGCTCAGCGGCCTGTGGATCCTGCACCGCCATGCCGCGCAGCGGGCGGCAACCTGGCCGCTGGTGGCGGCCGGCGCGGTGCTGCCGCTGCTGATCATCCTGCTTTGCTTCCATTGACTCCGAGAAAGTCTCCTCTCATGAAAAAAAACCTTCTTCTTCCCTGCTTGTGCCTGCTGGCCGGGCCGCTGGTCGCTGCCGAACTGTCGCTCAAGGTCGAAATTCCGCCCTTGCCGGTCGCTGAATACCACCGCCCCTACCTGGCGGTCTGGCTGGAGGGCGGCGAAACGGCGCAAAGCACGCAGCTGGCGGTGTGGTACGACCAGAAAAAGAAGGACAACGCCGGCCTCAAGTGGATCAAGGATCTGCGCCAGTGGTGGCGCAAGGGCGGCCGCGACGTCGAATTGCCGCTCGACGCGGTGAGCAGCGCCACCCGGGCGCCCGGCGTGCATACGCTCAATTTCGTCGCCGGCAAGGCGCCGCTCGACAAGCTGGCACCCGGCAATTACACGCTGTTCGTCGAAGCGGCGCGCGAGGGCGGCGGCCGCGAAGTGGTCCGCCTGCCGCTGGCCTGGCCGCCGAAGAGCGCGCAAAACGCCAGCGTTCGCGGCCAGGAAGAACTCGGCGCGGTCAGCCTGCAGGCCAAGCCCTGAGCCGCGTCGCGCCGGTTTTGCCGGCGCACTCCCATCCCGTATTTCCCCTGGAGAACAAAATCATGCAAAAACACCGGTTGACCGTGAACACCTCCTTGCTCGCCACACTCGTGCTGGCACTGCTGCCGTTGGCGGCCGAGGCACACCGTTCCTTCCTGCTGCCGTCCACCACCGCAGTCGAGGGCAAGGACCCCTGGGTCACCGTCGATGCGGCGGTTGGCGAAAACGCCTTCGAGTTCGACGCCAACCCGCTCAAGCTCGACGGCCTCAGCATCATTGGTCCTGACGGCAAGGCGGTGCTGCCGGCGCAGACCTTCACCGGCAAGCGCCGCAGCGTCTTCGACGTGCAACTGGCCAAGCCCGGCAGCTACCGCATTGCGCTGGTCGGCGAAAACGCGATGGCCAACTACAAACTGAATGGCGAGGCCAAGCGCTGGCGCGGCAGCGTCGAGGCGCTGGAAAAAGAAATCCCGGCCGGCGCCAGCGAGTTGCAGGTGACCCGCACCCATAGCCGGATCGAGACCATCGTGGTTGCCGGCAAGGCCGGCGGCGAAGCCCTGAAGCCGGCCGGCGTCGGTCTCGAAGTGCTGCCGTTGAGCGCCACCGACGAGTACCACGCCGGCGAAACCGCACGTTTCCGCGTCCTGCTCGACGGCAAGCCGCTGCCCGAACTGAAGGTGGCGCTGGTGCCGGGCAACGTTCGTTATCGCGGTGTGCTGCGCGAAGTCACCGCAACCACCGACGCAAAAGGTGAGTTCAGCGTTACCTGGCCGTTTGCCGAAATGTACTGGATCAGCGCCAGCCATCCGGCCCGCCCGGTCGTCGCCGAAGGCCAGCCGCGTCCGGCGCCGCCGGCCAAGCGCTGGACTTACGCCGGCACCGTCGAAGTCCAGGCGCAGTAAGCGGCGTTTGATGCTGTACGAGTATTTGTCGGGCGCGCTTGAAGCGGTGCCACCGCCGCGCCTGGTCGCCGCCGGCAGCTTGCTGCTGGCCTGGGCTGGCCTTTGCTGGCGTGCCTGGCGGCAGGCGCATCCGGCTTTGCCGGTGGCCGGCGAGTGGACCGTGGTTTATGCCAGCCAGACCGGCACCGCTGCCGCACTGGCCGCCGAAAGCGCGGCCCTGCTCGGGGCGCCGCCGCCCTTGCCGCTTGATCTGCTGCCGCCGGAACGGCTCGCCGCTGGCGGTCGTTTCCTGTTCATCGCCGCCACCGCCGGCGACGGCGAGGCGCCGGATAACGGCCGGCGCTTCGCCGCCCGGCTCGACGCCTGGCGGGCGGCCGTGTCGCCGCAGCGTGACCCGGCGCCGCTGGCGGCTTGCCAGTATGCGCTGCTGGCGCTTGGCGACGACCGTTACCCGGCTTTTTGCGCCTTCGGCGAGCAACTCGATGTGGCCTTGCAGGCGGCTGGTGCGCAGGCCTGGCAGCCTTGCATGCGCGTTAATCGTGGCGCCGAGGCCAGTTTGCAGGAATGGTTTGCCGGGCTTGGCGCCTTTGTCGCGGTGCCGCAACTGGCGCGCCAGGCGCCAGCGGTGACAAGCTGGTGCTTGCAGCAGCGCGAACACCTCAACCCGGGTAGCCCCGGCGGCGAGGTATACCAGCTGAGCTTCGTGCCGGCCGTCGGCGCTGCTTCCGGCGGTGGTGCCTTGCCGGTCTGGCAGTCGGGCGATCTGGCGCGGCTCGAACTGCCCGGCTGGGATGCGCCGCGCGATTATTCGATTGCTTCGCTGCCCGGTGATGGCTGCTTGCAACTGCTGGTTCGCCGCCAGTTCGACAGCCACGGTCGACCGGGCCTGGCGTCGAATTTCCTCTGCCGCGACTTGCCGCTGGGTGGCTCTGTCGATTGGCAGATCCGGCCGCACGCGCCTTTCCATCTCGCCGACAATGCGCAGCGGCCCTTGCTGCTGATCGGCAACGGCGTCGGCCTGGCCGGTTTGCTCGCCCACCTCAAGGCGGCACGGGTGGCGGGCAGTGCCGAACAATGGCTGGTTTACGGCGAACGCTGCCCGCAGGCCGACGACCATGGCCGGCAGCTGCCGGTCGCCGATCAAGGCTTGCGTATTGACCGCGTGTTTTCGCGCTGTCCGCAGGCGCCGGCCTATGTTCAGCAACGCCTGAGCGAATCCGCTGCCGAACTGCGCGCCTGGGTTGCCCGGGGCGCGGCGATCTATGTCTGCGGCAGCCGGCGCGGGATGGCCGAGGCGGTTGAGCAGGTGCTGTGCGAAACGCTCGGCGAGTCGCAGGTCGAGGAACTGGCCTTGGCTGGACGTTACCGGCGCGATGTTTTCTGACTTTCTGACTTTCTGACGGTAGTCGGCACCTTCCCCGGATTTTTCTGCAAGTGCGTAAGCATTTTTGACTTGTGGCGGCGTTGACCGTGGCCGTGGATCGTCAGCGGGCGTTTCCGGGGGAAGGGGAGAGCTGAGCTCGCTGATCAAGCCAGGATAAAACTTTACAAATAGTAACAAGAATTGTTATCATTTGATCTTTATCAAATCAGCCAGCCAATGCCTTCCTCCGCTCAGCCTGTTGCTTGAGCCCGGGAAACGGATAGCCAGCCAGACCCTATTTTTCAAGGATCATTCGATGGCTTCTATCCGCAGTCGCAAGCACCGCAATTCCTCGCATCTTCTCGCCCTGGTCGCCGCCGCCCTGCCGGCCGCCGCGCAGGCTCAGGAGGCCTCGCTGCCGGCGATGACCGTCAAGGCCAACGCCGACGTGCCGTACAAGGCCGAAAGCAGCGCCAGCCCGAAATTCACCCAGAAGCTGGTCGATACCCCGCAGACCGTCCAGGTGATCAAGAAGGAAGTCCTGCAGGAGCAGGGCGCTGCTTCGCTGATGGAAGCCCTGCGCAACACGCCGGGGATCACCATGCAACTGGGCGAGAACGGCAACACCTCGGCCGGCGACACCTTCATGATGCGCGGCTTTTCGACCCAGACCGCGACCTTCGTCGATGGCATCCGCGACCTCGGTGCGATTGCCCGCGACGTCTATAACCTCGACCAGATCGAAGTGGTCAAGGGGCCGGCCGGTGCCGACATCGGCCGGGGGGCGGCTTCCGGCTACATCAACCTGATTTCCAAATTGCCGACCCGCGACAGCGTCAATGCCGCGACCGTCGGCGTCGGTACTGCCAACAAGCTGCGCGCCACCGCCGACTTCAGCCAGAAGGTCGGCGAAACCTCGGCGCTGCGGATCAACGCGATGGCCCAGAAAGGCGGCGTCGATGGCCGCGACACGGTCGAGAACAGCGGTTACGCGATTGCGCCGGCGTTCGCCGTCGGCCTCGGCACGCCCACCCGCTTCTACTTCTATTCGCAGCATGTCCGCCAGGACAACGTTCCCGACGGCGGTATCCCGACCATCGGGATGGCCGGTTTCTACAACGCCAATGCCGCGATCAGCGCCGGCAGCAAGGTTCGCCGCGAGAACTTCTACGGCAGCAAGGGCGATTACGAGAAAGTCGAAGCCGACATGCTGACGGCCAAGGTCGAGCATGACCTCGGCAATGGTTCGACGCTGCGCAACATCACCCGTTACGGCCGGACCACGATGGATCGCCTGATGACCGGCGTTGCTGCCGGTACTGCCGGCTTTGTCGCAACTGCCGCCAATCCGGCGACGTGGACGGTCAACCGCAATCGCCAGCGCGTCGATCAGATCAACGAGATCATCGCCAACCAAACCAGCCTCAACACCTCGTTCGATACCGCTGGCCTGCGCCACGACCTGGTCGCCGGTGTCGAGTTGATGTACGAGCGGCAAAAGAACCTCGGTTTTGCGACCGCTGCCCAGACGATCAATGGCGTGGCCTATCCGGCAACCGTCAACCCTAACGCCAACCTGTACAGCCCGAATAGCGGCGACAACCTGGGCAAGCCCTATGCCACCGGCGCCTACACCGACGGCAACACCACCACGCTGGCGGCTTACGTCTTCGATACGCTGAAAATCAACGACCAGTTCCAGCTCAACGGCGGCGCTCGTTTCGAGCGCTTCCGCACCTCGACCAACAGCGCCGCGCTGGTTGGCACGGCACCGACCTATCAACTGACGCCGGCCAGCCTGTCGGTCTCCGACAACCTGTTCAGCTGGAAGCTGGGCGCGCTCTACAAGCCGGCCGACAACGGCAGCATTTACGCCGCTTACGCCAACTCGAAGACGCCGCCGGGTTCGTCCACCTTCGTTCTGTCGGCAACCGCCAGCAGCGGCGACAACGCCGCCTTCTCGCCGCAGGAAACCACCAACCTCGAAATCGGCACCAAGTGGGAATTGCTCAACAAGCGCCTCAACCTGAGCGCCGCCGCCTACCGCACCGAGAACGACAAGCAGGTCTCCTACAACGCGCTCGACAACAGCTACTCGCAGTTCGGCAAGACCCGCGTCGAAGGCATCGAACTGGCGGCGGTCGGCCAGCTCACCAACTTCTGGCAGATTTCGGCTGGGGTGGCGAGCATGAAGACCGAGGCGCTGAGCAATTACAGCCTGTCGAACAACGTTGCGACGCAAAACACCGGCGTCCGTTGGTCGCCTGAGCTGACCGCCACCTTGTGGACCTCCTACACCCTGGGCAACCTGACCCTGGGCGGCGGCGCCCGTTACGTGTCGGAGCAGAAGCGCGTGGTCGCCGCCGGCGCCGCCGTCAGCCCGATGCCCAACATCCCGTCCTACTGGGTGGCCGACCTGATGGCCGCGTACCGGGTGAACAAGAACCTGAATCTGCGCCTGAACGTGTACAACCTGTTCGACAAGGAATACATCAGCACGCTCAACAACGGTGGCACCCGGATGACCCTGGGCACCCCGCGTTCGGCGATGCTGACCGCCGAAATGCAGTTCTAAATCTGCCGCCAGACCCCGCCCGCCGTGCCCCGGCGGGCTTTTTTGCATTGCAGGGAGAAGCCGATGCTGTTGCACATTCCGCAAGTCCTGAGCCGGGCCGAAGTCGCCGACATCCGCCAGCGGCTCGACGCCGCCGGTTGGGTCGATGGCTTGCAAACCGCCGGCGCGCAGGCCGCGACGATCAAGCAGAACCGCCAGCTGGCAGTCGATTCCCCGGCCTTTGCCGAACTCTCGCCACGGATTGCCGAGGCCCTGCGCCGGCACCCGCTGTTCATGTCGGCGGCGCTGCCCAAGTACATCCTGCCGCCAATGTTCAACCGCTACGAAAACGGCGGCCATTACGGCAACCACATCGACAACGCGATCCAGGTCGACCGCTTCAGCGGCCGCCAGGTGCGCACCGACGTGTCCACCACAGTCTTCCTCTCCGACCCCGACGAGTACGAAGGCGGCGAACTGATCGCCGAGGACAGCTACGGCTGCCACGAGGTCAAGCTCGCCGCCGGCGACGCCATCGTCTATCCCTCGACCAGCCTGCACCGGGTCGAGCCGGTGACGGCCGGGGTCCGCATCGCCTCCTTCCTGTGGACCCAGAGCCTGGTTCGCGATGCCTGGCAGCGGGCGATGCTGTTCGATCTCGACATGACCATCCTCAAGCTGCGCCAGCAACTCGGCAACAATCCCGAGCTGGTCGCGCTGACCGGGCACTACCACAAGCTGCTGCAGCAGTGGGCCGAATGAGCGCGCCCTTGCCGCCGCTCGCGGCGATCCCCGCCGACGTCGTCGCCGCCTGCGATTACGCGCGGCGGGTCGGCCAGCATCTGGACGCCAACGCGCTGGCCTATCTGCAAGGCGGCGCCGGCGACGAGGAAACCCTGCGCGAAAATGGCAACGCCTTCGCCGATTTCCGCCTCTGGCCACGGCCGCTGGCGGCGGTGAGCGACGGCCATACCCGCTGCCGCCTGTTCGGGCGGGAACTGCAGCATCCGCTGCTGCTGGCGCCGGTCGCCTACCAGAAACTGTTTCACGCCGACGGCGAACTGGCGACCGCGCTGGCGGCCGGGGCGCTGGAAACGCCCTTCGTGGTCAGCACGCTGGCGACCACCCGGCTTGAAGAAATCGCCGCCCGGGCCGCCGGGCCGCTGTGGTTCCAGCTCTACTGGCAGGGCGGGCGTGCGGCCTCGCTGCACCTGTTGCGCCGGGCCGAAGCCGCCGGCTGTCAGGCCCTGGTGTTCACCGTCGATGCGGCGCTGGCCGGCATCCGCAACCGCGAGCAGCGGGCCGGCTTCCGGCTGCCGCCGGGCTTATCCACGGTCAACCTGGAAAATGTGCCAAAACCGGCGTCGACCGTGAATGCAGCCGTTTCCGCAGCCAGCCCGGTGTTTGCCGCGCTGGCCGGCGCGCCAAACTGGGACGACGTCGCCTGGCTCCGCGAACAAACCCGCTTGCCTGTGCTGCTCAAGGGCATCCTTCACCCTGAGGATGCCCTCAAGGCGCGCGCGCTCGGCGTTGACGGCCTGGTCGTCTCCAACCACGGCGGCCGCGTGCTCGACCGGGTGCCGGCCAGCCTGCACGCCTTGCCGGAAATTCGGGCGGCGCTTGGCGCCGGCTATCCGCTGCTGCTCGACGGCGGCATCCGCCGTGGCAGCGACGTATTCACGGCCCTGGCGCTGGGCGCCGACGCCGTCCTGATCGGCCGCCCCTATATCGAAGCACTGGCAGTCGCCGGCCCACTCGGCGTCGCCCACCTGCTGCGCCTGCTGCGCGAGGA
>ERZ1066115.103-NODE-103-length-31078-cov-17.149695_pt1 | contig 31078 bp, 32 predicted proteins | sample MGYA00382762_ERZ1066115 | MGnify/ENA primary metagenome ERZ1066115 (study PRJEB33369, sample SAMEA5778345) | biofilm metagenome | biome: Industrial cooling water; feature: Water cooling tower basin; material: Biofilm | place: United Arab Emirates | collected... | reverse complement strand
ACGCCGACATGCAGACCGATGACGAGACCGAGCAGGCTGCTGCGACGACCGGCGGTGGATGAGGAAAGGGCGTAGCTCATGATCTTTCGCAGCATCCGCAAGACACAAAAAACCCGTGGCTTGCTTGCGGATGCTGGCTGGCTGTGGGAAGGATTACAACGGAGAGATGAAAGCGGTGGGCGCTGCTTACTTGGTCAGGATCAGCTTGTTTTCGCGGGTAACCCGCAATTGGTAACGCTGGCCGGCATGTTCGATTTCGATCAGGTTTCGCCCGCCCAGCAGCTGTCGGCTGTCGATGCAGGTCTTGCTGTTGCTGGCTTCGGTGCGAACCGGTTGCGCGGGGGGGCTGGGAGCTTGCAGCATGATGAATCGCAGATAATTGAGAATTGTTCTCATATTATCGTATTGAGAATCGTTGTCAATATTGTTTCTGCAATTTCATTGAACTTTTTTGCAGTCGAATCTGGCGCATCGGTGCTTGGTGGGGGCGCTGCTGGCGTCTGATTCGCAATGGCCGACATGAGCAGCTAACGGCGGCGGGCTCATGCGGCTTGGCGGCCGGGCGATCTACGCTTTGGGTTGGCGTATCCCGAGGGTTGGATTGGCCATTGCGGTGCGGGAAGGTAGCGGCATGAGCCGATATGCGATGATTTTTGGCCTTTGTCACGGTCGACCGTGACAAAGGCCAAAAATCACCTGGAGCCAAAGGCGACTCAAGTGACTGCGCCTTGCTCGGTTGGCAGCTCGGGGTCTCGGGAAGTGCGCTGGGTTCTCGGCGATCAGTCCGGAGGGCTGCCTGCTGCGGGCAAATAAAAATGGCGGGCCTCGGCCCGCCATCTGGATACACTGAAAACAGCGCTTACTTGGTCACGGCGGCGATCGCCTTGGCGACGTAGTCGATGTTCTTGCTGTTCAGCGCGGCCAGGCAGATGCGGCCGGTGGACACGGCGTAGATGCCGAACTCTTCCTTCATGCGCTCAACCTGGGCGGCGGTCAGGCCGGTGTAGGAGAACATGCCGCGCTGCTGGACGACGAAGGAGAAGTCTTGGGCGCAGCCGGTGGCCTTGATCGCGTCGACCAGACCGGTACGCATGGCACGGATGCGGTCGCGCATGCCGGCCAGTTCGGCTTCCCACTGGGCGCGCAGTTCGCTCGAGGCGAGCACGCCGGAGACCAGGGCGGCACCGTGGATCGGCGGGTTGGAGTAGTTGGTGCGGATGACGCGCTTGACTTGCGACATGACGCGGGCCGACTCGTCCTTGGAGGCGGTGACCACCGACAGGGCGCCGACGCGCTCGCCGTACAGCGAGAAGTTCTTGGAGAACGAGCTGGAGGCGAAGAACTGCAGGCCGGAGGCAGAGAAGGCGCGGATGGCGACGGCGTCGGCGTCGATGCCGTCGGCAAAGCCCTGGTAGGCCATGTCGAGGAAGGGCACCAGGCCGCGTTCCTTGCAGATACCCACGACTTCAGCCCACTGGGCGTCGCTCATGTCGGCGCCGGTCGGGTTGTGGCAGCAGGCGTGCAGCAGGACGACGGAGCCCGGGGCCATCTTGTTCAGGTCGGCGACCATGCCGGCGAAGTTCACGCCACGGGTGGCGGCGTCGTAGTAGGTGTAATCCTCAACGATGAAGCCGGCAGCTTCGAACAGGGCGCGGTGGTTTTCCCAGGACGGGTTGGAGATGTAAACCTTGGCATCCGGGTTCAGGCGCTTCAGGTAGTCAGCACCGATCTTCAGCGCGCCGGTGCCGCCGATGGCCTGGGCGGTGATCACGCGGCCGGCGGCGAGCAGGTCGGAGCCCTGACCGAACAGCAGGTTCTGCACGGCACCGGTGTAGGCGGCGGGGCCTTCGATCGGCTGGTAGCCGCGCGGCGGGGCAGCCTTCAGGCGGGTCTCTTCGGCGGCCTTGACGGCGGCCAGCAGCGGAATCTTGCCGTTGTCGTCAAAGTAGACGCCAACGCCGAGGTTGACCTTGGTGTCGCGCGTGTCGGCATTGAAAGCTTCGTTCAGGCCGAGGATCGGATCGCGCGGGGCCATTTCCACCGCTGCAAAGATCGAAGAGGACATAGGAACTCCGTGGAATAATAGGGACAAACTGACGATAACGCGCGAAGCAGGCTTCGCGCTGACAAAACCGCAAAATTCTAGCATGACTGAAACGCCCGCATCCCTGCCTGACGCTCAGGTTGTCACTTTTCCCGACAGTCCCTTTCGTTTGCACCAGCCTTTTCCGCCGGCCGGCGACCAGCCGGAGGCGATCCGGCAACTGGTCGAGGGGCTGAACGATGGCCTGTCGTTCCAGACCTTGCTCGGGGTGACAGGCTCCGGCAAGACCTACACGATGGCCAACGTGATCGCCCAGAGCGGTCGGCCGGCGCTGATCCTGGCGCATAACAAGACGCTCGCGGCGCAGTTGTATTCGGAGTTCAAGGAGTTCTTCCCGGAAAACGCGGTCGAGTACTTCGTCTCCTACTACGATTACTACCAGCCGGAAGCTTATGTGCCGTCGCGTGACCTGTTCATCGAAAAGGACAGCGCGATCAACGACCACATCGAGCAGATGCGGCTGTCGGCGACCAAGAGCCTGATCGAGCGCCGCGATGTGGTGATCGTCGCTTCGGTGTCGTGCATTTACGGCATCGGCGACCGCGAGGAATACCACAACATGATCCTGACCATGCGCGTCGGCGACCGCATGGATCAACGCGACATCATCAAGCGCCTGAGCGCGATGCAGTATGACCGCAATGAAGTGGATTTCCATCGTGGTACCTTCCGCGTCCGTGGCGACGTGATCGACATCTTCCCGGCCGAGCACGCCGAGCATGCGATTCGCGTTTCGCTGTTCGACGACGAAGTCGAGGCCCTGCAGTTCTTCGATCCGCTGACCGGGCAGATGCTGCACAAGGCCCTGCGGTTCACGGTCTTTCCGGCATCGCACTACGTGACGCCACGGGCGACGGTGTTGCGGGCGATCGAGGCGATCAAGGAAGAGTTGCGCACCCGTGTCGATTATTTCACCCGCAACCAGCAACTGGTCGAAGCGCAGCGGATCGAGCAGCGGACCAAATTCGATCTGGAAATGCTCGATCAGATCGGCTTCTGCAAAGGGATCGAGAACTACTCCCGGCATTTGTCCGGGCGGCGCCCCGGCGAAGCGCCGCCGACGCTGATCGATTATCTGCCGGCCGATGCGCTGATGTTCATCGACGAATCGCACGTCACCATCGGCCAGGTCGGCGGCATGTACAAGGGGGATCGCTCGCGCAAGGAAAACCTGGTCAATTACGGCTTCCGCCTCCCTTCGGCGCTGGATAACCGGCCGCTGCAATTCGATGAGTTCGAGGCGCATCTGCGGCAGACCGTCTTTGTGACCGCGACGCCCTCGGACTACGAGCAGAAACACGCCGGTCAGGTGGTCGAGCAGGTGGTGCGGCCGACCGGGCTGGTCGATCCGGAGATCATCGTGCGCCCGGCGACGACGCAGGTCGACGATCTGCTGGCCGAGGCTGCGAAACGGATCGCCGTTGGCGAGCGGGTGCTGGTGACGACGCTGACCAAGCGGATGGCCGAAGACCTGACCGATTTTCTCGCCGACAACGGGATCAAGGTGCGCTACCTGCATTCGGATATCGATACCGTCGAACGGGTCGAGATCATCCGCGATCTGCGCCTCGGTGAGTTCGATGTGCTGGTCGGCATCAACCTGCTGCGCGAAGGCCTGGATATTCCCGAGGTGTCGCTGGTGACCATTCTCGACGCCGACAAGGAGGGCTTCCTGCGTTCCGAGCGTTCGCTGATCCAGACCATTGGCCGGGCTGCGCGCCACTTGCACGGGACGGCAATTCTCTATGCTGATAAGATAACCGAGTCGATGCGTCGGGCAATGGCTGAAACCGAGCGGCGGCGCGACAAGCAATTGCGCTTCAATGCCGAAAACGGGATCACGCCCCGTGGCGTTTCCAAGCGGATCAAGGATATTATCGATGGTGTGCATGAAGCCGAGAGCGGTAGCAGCAGTGGCCTGAAGGTGGCCGAGCGGCAGGCGGCCTATGACGTGATGGACGAGAAGGCGCTGGCCAAGGAGATCAAGCGTCTCGAAAAAGAAATGCAGGATTTCGCAAGAAATCTTGAATTCGAAAAAGCGGCAGCGGCACGCGACGAGCTTTTCCGCCTTCGCGAAAGGGCATTCGGCGCGGCGCAGCACGACCACGACAGGGGAGATTGAATGATGACTTACCGGGTGTTGCTGGTTTGCATGGGCAATATCTGTCGTTCGCCTACCGCCGAGGGCGTTTTACGGCAATACATCGTCAACCACGGGCTGGGTGATAAGGTCGAGGTGGATTCGGCAGGAACGCACGGCTATCACGTTGGCGAGGCGCCGGATTCGCGGACGCAGCGAGCGGCCAAGGTGCGTGGCTACAATCTTTCGCAATTACGGGCACGCAAGGTCGCCCCCCAGGATCTTGATTATTTCGACCTGATTCTGGCGATGGATAAAAGCAATCTCGATAACCTGCGCCGCATGGCCTCGCCAGAGCAGCGTGAGCGGCTCGGCCTGTTCATGGACTATGCCAAAAACTTTGACGATGATGAGGTGCCTGATCCTTACTATGGCCTGGGCCACGGTTTTGATCTGGTCCTCGACATGGTCGAGGATGCTTCCTGCGGCCTGATTGATCATTTTCGTCAGGTTGTCGGACGTTAGCCGCTGTTTCTGAGCGGATCGCGGAAATGCAGAAGGGGTGCCCGAGGGCACCCCTTCTGCATTTCCGCCAACGGTGAGGTTGGCGGAAACAGGGCGGCTTACTGGTTGCCGGTTTCGACCATCACCAGCGGTTCGCTGTCGACGCTGACGCTGCGTGCCTTGCGCGGGCGCCCGAGCTTGACCGGTGCCTCGGTGGCGACCGGAACAGCGGCGGAGGTGGTCTGCACCATCACCAGGCCACTCCCGGCCAATGCCTGTTCGACATTGGCGACCACCGGAGCGGCAGCTGCCGGCGGGGTTGCAACGGCTGCTGCCGGCTGCTCGGCCACCTCGGCGGCCGGGGCTGTTTCGTTCACTTTTACAACCGGCTCCTCTGCCAGCTGCGGTGCCGGCGCGGCCTGCACGGGCGCACTGCTCGGGGCTGCCGGGATTTCCGCTTCGCTGGCCGGGGCGGGGGCTGCCTCCGGTTGCGACTGCGGTGCCTCGCCGAGGATCACTGGTGCAGCCGGGGTTTCTTCCGCGACGTGGGCCACGGCAACCGGTGCTTGCGGCTCGGCATGCGGCAGCGGGGCGTTGGCCGGTGCGCTTGCCGGAGCTTCGGTGGTGATTTCAGGCGCTGCCGGTGCCGTTTCCGGCGCCGGGGTCACAGCGATCACTTCGCTGGCCACGGGGGCGGCGCTGGCGGCAGGCTCGACGGCTGCCGGGATGACGACCACGACCGGTTCCTGATTGAGTTCGGGATTGCTCGCGACATCGGAGGCGGCTGGCTGCAGGTTCTGGTTTTCGCCGTTTTCGCCTTCCTGGCGGCGCTCGCCACGGTTGCGGCCGCCACGGCGACCGCGCCGGCGGTTACCCGACTCCTCGCCATTGCCGGTGCTCTGTTCGAGGGCCGGTACGACCGCCGGGACGGCGATGTTGGCGACGCTGCTGTCATTGCTGGCAGTCACTTCCTGTACCGGCTGGCGTTCGCGCTTTTCGCGGCGTTGCTCGTTGTTGCGCTGGCGGCGTTCCTGGCGTTCGCCGTTATTCACGGTCGACTCTTCCCGGGCAGGCTTTTCCTGTCGTTCGCTGCGTTCCTGGCGCTCGCCCCGTTCTTCGTCGCGGCGGGCATTGCGACCGTTGCGGCGGTTGTCGCGCCCTTCATTACGTTCGCGGCGGTTTTCGCGGGGCTTCTTCGGCGCTTCGGTCTGGGTCGGAGCAGCGGGGGCTGCTTCCTCCTTGGCGCCACCAAACCAGGACATGATGCGGGCGAACAGGCCACCGCTCGGCTTGGCTTCGGCAACCGGGGCTGCGGCCGGCTTTTCGGCGACAACCGGGGCCGGCTGTTCCGGTGCGATGCCCTTGACCACGGCTTCCTGGCGGGGCTTGGCGGCTTCGTTCTGGGCGCTGCGGGCAACCGCTTCCTCGGCCGGCATGTCGACCATCTTGTAGGACGGTTCGCGGGCGTCGTCGTGGTTGAGATCGTCGTGACGCAGGCGGGCGATGGTGTGCGCCGGGGTTTCCAGATGCACGTTCGGGATCAGCAGGATGGTGACCTTGTGGCGCAACTCGATGGCCTGGATATCCGGGCGCTTCTCGTTGAGCAGGAAGGTGGCGACATCGACCGGCACCTGGACATGCACGGCGCCGGTGTTTTCCTTCATCGCCTCTTCTTCGAGGATGCGCAGGATGTGCAGCGCAGCCGATTCGGTCGAGCGGATGTGGCCGGTGCCGGTACAGCGCGGGCAGGGGATGTAGCTGGTTTCGGCCAAGGCCGGACGCAGGCGCTGGCGCGACAGTTCCATCAGGCCGAAGCGGCTGATCTTGCCCATCTGGACGCGGGCACGGTCGAAGCGCAGTGCGTCGCGCAGGCGGTTTTCGACTTCGCGCTGGTTCTTGGCGCTTTCCATGTCGATGAAGTCGATCACGATCAAGCCGCCCAGGTCGCGCAGGCGCAGCTGGCGGGCGAGTTCGTCGGCGGCTTCGAGGTTGGTGCGCAGCGCGGTTTCCTCGATGTCGGCACCCTTGGTGGCGCGACCGGAGTTGACGTCAACGGCAACCAGGGCTTCGGTGTGGTCGATCACGATGGCGCCGCCGGACGGCAGGTTAACCTGGCGGGCGAAGGCGGTTTCGATCTGGTGTTCGATCTGGAAGCGCGAGAACAGCGGCACGTCGTCGCGGTAGCGCTTGACGCGGCTGATGTTGCCCGGCATCACCGTGCCCATGAAGGCTTTGGCCTGCTCGTAGATCTCGTCGGTATCGATCAGGATCTCGCCGATGTCCGGCTGGAAGTAGTCGCGGATGGCACGGATCACCAGCGAGCCTTCGAGATAGATCAGGAAGGGGCCGGATTGCTGCTGGGCGGCACCTTCGATGGCGCTCCACAGTTGCAGCAGGTAGTTCAAATCCCACTGCAGCTCTTCCGCCTGGCGGCCAATGGCGGCGGTGCGGGCGATCAGGCTCATGCCTTGCGGCACCTGCAGCTGATCCATGGTTTCGCGCAGTTCGGCGCGTTCGTCACCGTCGACGCGGCGAGAAACACCACCGCCGCGCGGGTTGTTCGGCATCAGGACGAGGTAGCGTCCGGCCAGCGAGACGTAGGTGGTCAGGGCGGCGCCCTTGTTGCCGCGTTCGTCCTTTTCGACCTGAACGATCAGTTCCTGGCCTTCCTTCAGGGCCTCGTTGATCTTGGCCTTGCCGGGTTCGATACCGGACTGGAAATAGGCACGGGAAACCTCCTTGAACGGCAGAAAGCCGTGGCGGTCGGCACCGTAATCGACAAAGCAGGCTTCGAGCGAAGGCTCGATGCGGGTGATCACCCCTTTGTAGATGTTGCTTTTCCGTTGTTCCTTGGCGGCGGATTCAATGTCGAGGTCGATGAGTTTCTGACCGTCGACAATGGCGACACGGAGTTCTTCCGCCTGTGTCGCATTGAAGAGCATGCGTTTCATATTGTCGGGCTCCAGCTGGCCGGAGCGCCGCAGGGAAACGCCCTTGCAGGCAGCGACAGTTTCAGTAATCGGGTTGCGTCATGTTCTACTGGGGATGGCGTCAAAAGGCGATGTGAAAGTGCTGATCAGTAAGTGGCCGTGTCTTTTTTCTTGAAATAAACAGCCTGAAAAATCCTGCAACGGGCAATCCGTGCGTGCTTGCGGCGAGCTAATCCATTAACATCACTACTTTTGGTGAGTGAACTTAACCAGTCGTTTTACGTTGGTCTGGCCCGTGCAATTGGCGCGGGTGGGAAGCGGAGCCTGCCTGGAGCCTGCCGTATGGCGGTCGCGCTCGTGGCGCTAAGGCGAACGGTCTGACGGTTCGGCATCCCTTGCAAACCGAGACGCAAAACGAATGCAGTATATTGGAAAATGAAGGATACAGGGAAGAAATCACTCAGCCAGGCGGTCTCACGGATCGAGATCGGCGAAGACGAAGTCGGGCAACGGCTCGATAATTTTCTCATTCGGCGGTGCAAGGGGGTGCCTAAAAGTCACCTTTACCGGATTTTGCGCAGCGGCGAAGTGCGGGTGAATAGCGGTCGGGTTGATGCGACCTATCGCCTGCAATTGGGCGATAGCGTCAGAATCCCGCCGATTCGCGTTGCCGAACGTGTCGAAAGTGCAATTGATGAAGTTGCCAAGCAGCGGGTCGAGCTGCCGATCATCTACGAAGACGAGGCGATGCTGGTCATCGACAAGCCGGAAGGGATCGCCGTCCATGGCGGTAGCGGCGTCAGTTTCGGCGTGATCGAGGCCTTGCGCCGGCAGCGGCCGCTGGCCAAGTTTCTCGAACTGGCCCACCGCCTTGATCGGGAGACTTCGGGTGTCCTGCTGGTAGGCAAGAAGCGGCTGGCATTGTCCGCGCTGCACGACATGTTCCGTGAACACGGGGCCGGTGCCGACAAGCGCTATCTGGTACTGGTCAAGGGGCGCTGGATGAATCAGACCCAGCACGTGCGCTTGCCGCTGCATAAATACCTGACTGAAGGCGGCGAGCGCCGGGTCAGCGTTGATGCCGAGGGTAAGCCGTCGCATACCGTATTCCGTCTGCTCGCGCGCTGGTCGGGGATGAGTCTGCTCGAGGCGCAGTTGAAGACCGGGCGCACGCACCAGATTCGGGTGCATCTGGCGCACCTCGGTTTCCCGATTCTTGGTGACGAGAAATACGGGGATTTCGCGCTCAATCGTGACTTGAAGCGCGATGGCTTGAAGCGCATGGCGCTGCATGCCTGGAATATTGCCTTCCGGCATCCCTTGAGTGCGGTGCCTTTGAGTTGTCGGGCGCCGTTGCCGGCCGGGATTGCCGATTACATTGCTACGGTCGACGCCCGTGAAACGCGGGAATTCGCAGTGTCCGACCTGCAGGAGAGATTGTCGTGAAGTATTCGCTGGTGGTTTTTGACTGGGATGGCACCTTGCTCGACTCGGCGGCGGCGATTGTCCGGTCCATCCAGGCGGCCTGCGCGGATCTCGGCTTGCCGATTCCCGACGATGCGCGGGCACGGCATGTGATCGGCCTCGGTCTGGCCGACGCGATGCGGCATGCCGTGCCGGAATTGCGAGCGGAACAGATGCAGGCGATGGTTGACCGCTATCGCCATCACTATTTGTCGAGTGATCATCAGTTGACCCTGTTTGCCGGGGTGCCGGCGATGCTTGAGCGCCTGCGTGGCGCTGGCCACATGCTGGCGATCGCCACCGGCAAGAGCCGTGTCGGGCTGGAGCGGGCACTCGATCATTCGGGCTTGCGACCGTTATTCATGGGTTCGCGCTGTGCTGACGAATGTCATTCCAAGCCGCATCCGCAGATGCTCGAAGAACTGATTCTGGAATTTGGCGTCGAAGCCGCGTCGACCGTGATGATCGGTGATACCTCGCATGACATGCTGATGGCGAGAAATGCCAGGGTCGATGGCCTGGCGGTGACCTATGGGGCGCATCCGCATGCGCATTTGCTCGATAGTTTGCCGCGCGCTTGTTTGCATTCCGTGTCGGAGCTTGATGCGTGGCTGCTGCAAAACGGCTGATCTGTGGTGCCGATGAGTTGCAAGATGCCGGGCGCGGGGTCCGTTTTGTGGTCGAGCTTGCAGGTCGCGAGCGGCCGGCATTTGTCATCCGTTACGCCGGTCGTGTTCATGCTTATCTCAATGAGTGCGGGCATGTGCCGGCGGAGCTTGATTGGCAGCCGGGTGAATTCTTCGATTATTCAAAGTTATACTTGATCTGCTCCATTCACGGAGCATTGTATTCGCCGAGCGACGGGCGTTGCCTGGGCGGGCGCTGCCAGGGCAGGGGGTTGCAGGCTTTGGCGGTGTTCGAGGAAGCTGGTGGGGTCTGGCTGGACCTCGGGTGGCTGGCGTCGGGTGGTGGTCAAGGTGGTTTTCCTGTTTCTCCAAAGATGGAAATAAATAAACAAAAATGAACGATCCTCAACAATCCGAAACCCGAGTGGCGACTGAGTCGGAAAAGGCTTCCTGGGAGCAGAAAACCCTGGAGAAGCTGGTTTTTGCGACGCTGGAAGAGCAGCGCGCGCGCCGCCGCTGGGGGATTTTTTTCAAGGCGCTGGGCTTTGCTTATCTACTGGTGGTGCTGGTCGCCGTGGTTGATTGGGGGGTTGGAGCCGAGCAGCAGGAGCGGCATACCGCGATGATTAATGTCACTGGCGTGATCGATGCCAAGGGCTTGGCCAGTGCCGAGCATGTGATCTCCGCGCTGAACAGCGCCTTCAAGGAAAAGAATGCGGCCGGGGTGATCCTGCGCATCAATAGTCCGGGCGGCAGCCCTGTGCAGTCGGGCTTGATCAGCGACGAGATCATTCGTTTGCGGCGGGCGCACCCGGACAAGCCGCTGTACGCGGTGGTCGAGGATATGTGTGCCTCGGGTGGTTATTACGTGGCAGCGGCGGCGGACCGGATTTATGTGAACAAGGCCAGTATCGTCGGCTCGATCGGTGTGTTGATGGACGGCTTTGGCTTCACCGGGACCATGGACAAGCTGGGGGTTGAGCGCCGTCTGCTGACGGCGGGCGACAACAAGGGCTTCCTTGATCCGTTCTCGCCGCAGGCGCCGCAGCAGCGGGCGCATGCTCAGGTTCTGCTCAATGATATCCACCGCCAGTTCATCGAAGTGGTCAAGCAGGGGCGCGGCAAGCGGCTCAAGGAAACGCCGGAGATGTTTTCGGGCTTGATGTGGACTGGTGCGCAGAGTGTCGAACTGGGTCTGGCCGACGATTACGGCAGCGTCGATAGCGTTGCCCGCGATGTACTGAAGGCGGAGAAGGTTCTTGATTACTCGATCAAGGACAATATTGCCGAGCGTTTCGCCAAGCGCCTCGGGGCCGGGGCGGTTGGCAGTCTGTGGCAAGGAGTGGCTGAAACGGCGGCGGGCCTGCGCTGGCAGTAGCGCAGGGGCTGCAGGGCGGGCATGTTGCCCGCCTGGGTCAGGCCAGCAGCAGAAATACTGTGGGGCGCCGCTCGATATCGGGTGGCGCTTCTTTTTTGATGAGCCGGCGCCAATCACCAATGCTGCGGGTGAGAATCCGTTCGCTGTCCAGGGTCAGGTCGGTGGCGAGGCAGAGTCGGCTGGCGGGCTGGCAGGTGTTGAGCAGGCTGTCGAACAGCGCCCGGTTGCGGTAAGGGGTTTCGATGAAGAGCTGGGTCATGCGTCGCTTGCGCGACTCGCTTTCCAGGTCGCGCAAGGCCTTGCTGCGTTCCGGTTCCTTGGCTGGCAGGTAGCCGTGAAAGGCGAAGCACTGGCCGTTGAGTCCTGAGCCCATCAGAGCCAGCAGCAGGGATGAGGGGCCGATCAGTGGAATGACCCGGATGCCGTGCTGCTGGGCAAGAGCGACCAGGTTGGCGCCGGGGTCGGCGACTGCCGGGCAGCCGGCTTCGGAAAGCAGGCCGACATCGTGACCGGCAAGCAGTGGGGTCAGTAATTCCTTCAGTGCATCGGCGCGGGTGTGTTCGTTCAGCTCCGAGAGTTGCAGTTGCTGCAGTGGCAGGTCGGTGCCGACGGCTTTCAGGAAGGCGCGGGCAGTCTTTGCTTGTTCGACGACAAAATGGCCGAGCGGTCGGATGGTGGTCAGTACGGGCGGCGGCAGATTGTCGGCAACGGGGCTGGGGCCGAGTGGAACCGGAATCAGGTAGAGGGTTCCTGGGGCTTGGGTGGGATTCATTTTGGAATTCGCCGGGTTACAACACGTCGACGCCGGCAGCACCCAGCATGTCGCAAAGCGCAATCAGCGGCAGGCCGACCAGCGCGTTCGGATCGTCGCCACGCATGCTTTGCAGCAGGGCGATGCCAAGGCCTTCGGATTTGGCGGAGCCGGCGCAATTATAGGCAGGTTCGCGGTCAAGGTAGTTTTCGATGGTGCGCTCGCTCAGGGTGCGGAAGGTGACCAGTGTCGGCACGCCGCGTATCTGTGCCTGGTTGTTGCGGCTGTCGAGCAGGCAGAGGCCGGTGAAGAAGTTGACGGTTTTGCCCGAGAGCTCCTTGAGCTGGGCGATGCCGCGTTCGCGGCTGCCCGGTTTTCCGTAAATTTTTCCGTCGACCGTGGCCACCTGGTCGCTGCCGATGATCAGGGCGTCCGGATGGAGTTGGGCCACGGCGCGAGCCTTGGCTTCGGCCAGGCGCAGGGAGAGAGCCTCCGGGGTTTCTCCGGGAAGCGGGGTTTCGTCGGTTTGCGGGTTGGCGACGGTGAAGGGCAGGCCGAGGCGTGCCAGCAGTTCGCGGCGATAAGGGGAGGTCGAGGCAAGGATCAGGAGTCGGGACATGGTTCAGTTGAAAGCTTCGATGCAACAAAACGATCTAACGGGCTGTTGCAATGGCACTTTGTTTTGACTTGGGGAGACAAAAATAATATCATCCGATGTTTAAGTCGAAGCAGCTTGAGATTGAAAAAGATTACAGACGCTTTCGTTTTTGCCCGCGAGGGGCGCGTTCTTGAAGGAATGCTGCCGCTGGCGGCGCTTGAGCGGTTGCACGATCTGGTGGTCGAGGTGGCGGGAGAAGTGCATTTCCGTCTCCGTGGGTTCAAAGGTTCGCGTGGCGAACCAATGCTGGAAGTGCAGGTTTCGGGGACTGTTCCCTTGGCTTGCCAGCGTTGCCTGCAGGCCATTTCTTTCGATCTTGAGGTCGATAACCGGCTGGAACTTGTTCCCGAAGGTGCCGATCTGTCGCAAGACGAGCTGGAAGACGACACCCGGGACTTTCTGCCGGTGGTGCGTGAACTGGATGTGCTTGAGCTGGTTGAGGATGAAATCCTGCTCAGTCTGCCGGTGGCCCCGCGGCACGAAAAATGTGGCTTGCCCGGAGCCTCCGAGTCCGGCGAACGGCCCAATCCGTTTGCGGCACTGGCGGGTTTCAAGGGTAAGCCGAACTGATTTTTTTGGAGTGACATCATGGCCGTTCAACAGAACAAAAAATCCCCGTCCAAGCGTGGCATGCACCGCGCTCACGACTTCCTCACCGCCCCTTCCATCGCCGTTGAATCCACCACCGGCGAGACGCATCTGCGTCACCACATCTCCCCGAGCGGTTTCTACCGTGGCAAGAAGGTCCTGAAGGGCAAGGGCGAGTAATCGTTCAGCGAAAGGCAGGCGTCTCCAGTCGGGGCGCCTGCCTTTTCTTTTGTCTTTTCGGATCCTGTCATGACCCGCATTGCCATTGATTGCATGGGGGGTGACCACGGACCGTCGGTGACGGTGCCAGCGGCCATCCGTTTTCTTGCCGAGCAACCCGCTGTCCAATTGTTGCTCGTTGGTCGCGAAGAGGTCTTGCGTCCCTTGCTGGGAGCGCAGGCCGATAACCCGCGTCTGCGCATTGTTCATGCTACGGAAGTGGTGGGCATGGATGAGTCGCCAGCCTTGGCGCTGCGCAACAAAAAAGATTCCTCGATGCGCGTTGCCATCAACCAGGTCAAGAGCGGCGATGCCGATGCCTGCGTTTCTGCCGGCAATACCGGCGCCCTGATGGCGATTTCGCGCTTCGTATTGAAGATGCTACCCGGCATCGAGCGTCCGGCCATCTGTGCGCCCTTGCCGACGGCAACCGGGCATACGCACATGCTGGATCTCGGTGCAAATGTCGATTGTGCCCCCGAGCATCTGCTTCAGTTCGGCATCATGGGCGCGATGCTGGTTGCAGCAATGGAGCACAAGGAGCGTCCGAGCGTCGGTGTGCTCAATATCGGCGAAGAAGAAATCAAGGGTAACGAGGTGGTCAAGGCGGCTGCCGAGTTGCTGCGTGCTTCCGGTCTGAATTTTGTCGGCAATGTCGAGGGTGACGGAATTTACAAAGGCCACGCCGACGTGATCGTCTGCGACGGTTTTGTCGGTAATGTGGCGCTGAAGACTTCCGAGGGGCTGGCGCAATTGCTCGCCGGTTCGCTCAAGGATGAATTCAAGCGGAGCTGGCTGACCAAGCTGGCCGCCGTGTTTGCCATTTCTGTTCTTAATCGTTTCAAGCAGCGCTTTGATCACCGGCGTTACAACGGGGCGATTTTGCTCGGGCTCAAGGGAATTTCGGTGAAGAGCCACGGCTCGGCTGATCAGCTGGCTTTTGGTAATGCCATCCGGCGGGCCTATGACGCGGCCGAAAACCGGGTGCTTGAACGGATTACTGCGCAGATGGCGCAGATGCAGCCGCTGGCTGCGGTGGAGGCTTGATGATGTTTGCACGTATCGTTGGCACCGGCAGTTGTCTGCCCGGCAACCCGGTCAGCAATAGCGATCTGGCGGCGCGGGGGATAGAAACCAGCGACGAATGGATCGTTACCCGCACCGGCATCCGTACCCGCCATCTGGCCGAGCCTGGTGTGACCTCCAGCGAGTTGGGCTTGATCGCCGCTCAGCGGGCTCTGGAGATGGCTGGATTGCAGGCTGGCGACATCGACCTGATCATTGTTGCCACCTCGACCCCGGATTTCATTTTTCCGAGCACGGCCTGCCTGATCCAGGGCAAGCTGGGCAACAAGGGGGCGGCGGCATTCGACGTTCAGGCGGTGTGCAGCGGCTTTGCCTATGCACTCGGGGTGGCCGAGAAGTTCATTCGTTCGGGCAGTCACCGGCGGGCGCTGGTGATCGGCGCCGAAGTCTTTTCCCGCATTCTTGACTGGAATGATCGCGGCACCTGCGTCTTGTTTGGCGATGGCGCTGGCGCAGTCGTGCTTGAGGCTTCCGAGAACCCCGGGATCCTGGCGACGGCGATGCACGCCGACGGCAGCCAGTTCGGGATTTTGAACGTGCCTGGCCAGGTTGCCGGTGGTCAGGTGGTGGGTGACCCCTTCCTGCGCATGGACGGTCAGGCAGTATTCAAGTTTGCTGTCCGCGTGCTGGCCGAGATCGCCGAGGAAGTCTGCGCTGCGGCCGGGGTGGCGACTGGCGAAGTGGATTGGCTGATTCCGCATCAGGCCAACATCCGCATCATCGAAGCGACCGGAAAAAAGCTGGGCATCGCACGCGAACGGGTGATCGTCAGCGTGGACCGGCACGGCAATACTTCCGCCGCATCGGTGCCGCTGGCGCTCGACGAGGCGGTACGCGACGGCCGGGTGCAGCGCGGGCAGAAGGTCTTGCTCGAAGGGATTGGCGGCGGCTTTGCCTGGGGCGCGGCGCTGCTCGAGTTCTGATTGGAACGAGAGGCGAGAGCCGAAGGTCGTCAGGGACGGCCTTCCACTCTCTACTCTCCATTAGCTAGGAGTTTGTATGTCTTTTGCGTTCGTTTTTCCGGGCCAGGGCTCGCAGAGCGTTGGCATGATGGCCGCTTATGGCGATGCCCCTGTGGTGCGCGCCACTTTTGACGAAGCCTCTGCCGCGCTGGGGGATGATCTTTGGGCGATGGTGGCCGATGGTCCGGCCGAATTGCTGGCGCAAACCGTCAACACCCAGCCGGTGATGCTGACGGCCGGTATTGCTGCCTGGCGCTTGTGGCAGGAAAAGGGCGGCAAGCAGCCAGCCGTGGTAGCCGGGCATAGCCTGGGCGAGTATGCAGCGCTGGTGGCTGCTGGTGTGATCGAATTCAAGGATGCGGTGCCGCTGGTCCGCTTGCGCGCAGCTGCGATGCAGGCTGCGGTGCCGCTCGGAACCGGCGCGATGGCGGCAATCCTCGGGCTTGACAATGAAGGTATTGTTGCCGCCTGTGCCGAGGCGGCGCAGGGCGAAGTGGTTGAGCCGGTCAATTTCAATGCCAACGGCCAGACCGTGATTGCCGGCCACAAGGCTGCCGTCGAGCGGGCGATGGTCGCCTGCAAGGCGCGCGGGGCAAAGATGGCCAAGGGCTTGCCGGTGTCGGCGCCGTTCCATTCCTCACTGATCCGTCCGGCCGCCGAGCAACTGGCGGCGCGTCTGAATGAGCTCACCCTGCTGGCACCGAAAATTCCGGTGATCAACAACGTCGATGTCGCGATCGAGAACGATCCGGTGCGAATCAAGGATGCGCTGGTCCGCCAGGCCTATAACCCGGTGCGCTGGGTCGAGACGGTCCAGAAAATGGCCGCGATGGGCGTGTCGACCGTGGCCGAGTGCGGTCCGGGTAAGGTCCTGGCCGGTTTGACCAAGCGCTGTGCCGACGGGGTCAATGGCGTTGCGCTCGCCGATCTGGCCTCGCTCGAAGCCAACCTCGGACTGGAGTAAAGAATGTTGAACGAAAAAATTGCGCTGGTCACCGGCGCCACCCGGGGGATTGGCCGTGCAATCGCCCTTGAACTGGGCAAGCTGGGCGCCACCGTGATCGGTACGGCAACCAGCGAGGACGGAGCGGGCAAGATTTCCGCTTACCTGGCCGAAGCCGGGATTGCCGGACGCGGTGTCGTGCTCAATGTCACTGATGCGGCCGCTTGCGATGCCTTGCTTGCCGATCTGGGCAAGGAGTTTGGCGCCATCGGCATTCTCGTCAATAACGCCGGCATCACCCGCGACAATCTGGCGATGCGGATGGGCGACGACGACTGGGATGCGGTGATCGACACCAATCTCAAGGCAGTTTTCCGCCTCTCGCGCGGGGTCATGCGCGGTATGATGAAGGCCCGCTTTGGCCGGATCATCAACATTTCGTCGGTGGTGGGCTATTCCGGTAATCCGGGGCAAGCCAATTACTGTGCTGCCAAGGCCGGTGTCGCCGGCTTGACCCGTTCGCTGGCCCGCGAGCTGGGTAGCCGCAACATCACCGTCAATTGCGTTGCGCCGGGCTATGTCGCGACCGACATGACGCATGCGTTGACCGACGAGCAGAAGGCGGCCATGCTGGCCTCGATTCCGCTGGGGCGGGCCGGGACGCCGGAGGATATCGCCGGTGCGGTAGGCTTCCTGGCTTCGCCGGCGGGTGCTTATGTAACAGGTACCACCATTCATGTGAATGGCGGTATGTTCATGGATTGATTTCCAGAAGCCTCGGCTTTTGGTACACTTCTAACGTTTTTTTTCGAACCCCCGAGGGGAAGGAGCTTTTCTAATGGATAACATCGTAGAGCGCGTCAAGAAAATCGTCGCCGAACAACTGGGCGTGAACGAAGCGGACATCAAGAACGAGTCCTCCTTCGTGGACGATCTGGGCGCTGACTCCCTGGACACCGTCGAGCTGGTCATGGCCCTCGAAGAAGAATTCGAGTGCGAGATTCCCGACGAACAGGCCGAGAAGATCACCACGGTGCAGCAGGCCGTCGATTACATTCTCGCCAACAAGAAGTAATCCATTTCGGTTGAACCAGGCAAGGCCGGCCCCTTCAGGCCGGCCTTGCCACATTTAGTATTCGGAGTGCACCTTGGCACGTCGCAGAATTGTCGTTACCGGCCTGGGCCTGATTTCCCCGGTTGGAAATAGCGTTGAAGAGGGCTGGCAGAACATCATCGCCGGTCGTTCCGGTATTGCCCCGATCACCAAGTTCGATACGTCCACCTTCCCGGTCCAGTTTGCCGGCGAGGTCAAGAATTTCGACATTACCCAGTACATCGCCGCCAAGGATGCGCGCCGGATGGATGCCTTCATCCATTTCGGTCTGGCTGCCGGTATTCAGGCGGTGCGCGATGCCGGCCTCGACCAGGCCGGTGCTGCCGATCCCGAGCGGGTTGGCGTGTCGATCGGCTCCGGTATCGGCGGTTTGCCGCTGATCGAGAACACCAAGGCGGAATACGATGCTGCCGGCGTGCGCAAGGTGTCGCCGTTCTTCGTGCCCGGTTCGATCATCAACATGATCTCCGGCAACCTGTCGATCGAGTTTGGCTTCAAGGGGCCGAACATTGCCGTGGTTACCGCCTGTACGACCGGCACCCATTCGATTGGCGAAGCCGCGCGCATCATCGAGTACGGCGATGCCGACGTGATGATCGCCGGCGGTGCCGAGTCGACCGTGTCGCCGCTGGGTATGGGCGGTTTCTGTGCCGCCCGCGCGCTGTCCACCCGCAACGACGATCCGGCGACTGCCAGCCGTCCGTGGGACAAGGATCGCGATGGTTTCGTGCTGGGCGAAGGGGCCGGGGTTCTGGTGCTGGAAGAGTACGAGCACGCCAAGGCTCGTGGCGCCAAGATCTACGCCGAACTCGCCGGTTACGGCATGAGTGCCGACGCTTACCACATCACCGCGCCGAACATGGACGGTCCGCGCCGTTCGATGGTCAATGCCCTGAAGAATGCCGGCGTGACCCCGGCCGACGTGCAGTACGTCAATGCCCATGGCACGTCGACGCCGCTCGGTGACAAGAACGAATCCGATGCGATCAAGGCCGCCTTTGGCGATGCTGCGCGCAATATCGTCGTGAACTCGACCAAGTCGATGACTGGCCACCTGCTCGGTGGTGCCGGTGGCGTCGAGTCGCTGTTCACCGTGCTTGCCATCCATCATCAGATTTCGCCGCCGACGATCAATATCTTCAATCAGGACCCTGAGTGCGACCTGGACTACTGTGCCAATGTCGCTCGCCCGATGAAGATTGACGTGGCCCTGAAGAACAACTTCGGCTTTGGCGGGACCAACGGTTCGCTGGTCTTCAAGCGCGTCTGATCAACACTCCGGCTGAGCGGAGTCAGAACGGTGCAGTTTCCGGTACACATCGGACTGCGCCGTTCTTTTTTGCTGTCTTTTTCCTTGTGGCTGCTGAGTTTACCCTTGCCGCTGCTATTGCTGCTGGCGCCGCATCCGTGGTCCTGGCGCTTCGCTTATGCAGCCTTGTGGCTGTTGCTCTGCCGCAGTGCCTGGCGTGCCTGGGCGGCTCAACCGCAAGCGGTGGTCCTGCAGGCCGACGGACTGATCCGGGTGGGGGGTGAAGAGCGCGGGCGGCAAGTGCTCGGGGTGGCCTTCACCCATCCCTGGTTGACCGTCTTCCGTCTGGAAAATGGCAAAAAGCCAGCGTTGACCGTGGTGGTCACGGTCGACAGCCTGAATCGGGAGGATTTTCGCCGCCTGCGGGTGTTTCTGCGCTGGCGGCGCCCGCTCAACGCACCCGGCGCCGCTTGAGCACGGTGTTGCGCGGCTGCGCGGCCAGTTCGGGATAGTCACGCGAGAAATGCAGGCCGCGACTTTCGCGACGTTGCATCGCGCAGCGGACAATCAGTTCGGCGGTCACGACCAGATTGCGCAGCTCGATCAGGTCGTGGCTGACTCGAAAGTTGGCGTAGAACTCGTCGATTTCGCGCTTGAGCAGGCCGATCCGGTGCTTGGCGCGCTTCAGGCGCTTGTTGGTGCGCACGATGCCAACGTAGTCCCACATGAAGCGGCGCAACTCGTCCCAGTTGTGCGAAATCACCACTTCTTCGTCGGCATCGGTGACCCGGCTGTCGTCCCAGGAGGGTAGGGCGGGAAGCGCTGCGGGTTGGCTGGCAAGCATGTCCTGGACTGCCGCTTCCGAGAATACCAGGCATTCGAGCAGCGAATTCGAGGCCAGTCGATTGGCACCGTGCAGGCCGGTGCAGGAAGCTTCGCCGGCGACGTAGAGGCCGGGCACGTCGGTGCGCCCGTGGAGGTCGCTGACGATGCCGCCGCAGGTGTAATGAGCGGCTGGTACGACCGGGATCGGGTCGCGGGTGATGTCGATGCCGAGTTCGAGGCAGCGGGCGTGGATATTCGGGAAATGCGCCCGAATGAAATCCTCGCCTTTATGGCTGATGTCGAGATAGACGCAGTCCAGCCCGCGTTTTTTCATTTCGAAGTCGATGGCGCGGGCGACGATGTCGCGCGGTGCCAGTTCGGCCCGCTCGTCGTGATCGAGCATGAAACGGCTGCCGTCGGGCAGGCGCAGCAGGCCGCCTTCGCCGCGCACCGCTTCTGAAATCAGGAAAGACTTGGCTTGCGGGTGATAGAGGCAGGTCGGGTGGAACTGGATGAATTCCATGTTCGCCACCCGGCAGCCGGCACGCCAGGCCATCGCAATCCCGTCGCCGGTCGATGTATCGGGATTGGTGGTGTAGAGATAAACCTTGCCCGCGCCGCCGGTGGCAATCAGGGTGTTGCTGGCACCCAGGGTCAGCACCTCGCCGTTGCGCGTGTCCAGTACGTAAGCACCCAGGCAGCGCTGCTGCGGTAATCCCAGTTTTTCCCCGGTGATCAGATCGATCGCGATGTGGTCTTCGAGGATGGTGATGTTCGGGTGCTGGCGGACCTTGCGGGTCAGGGTGTCCTGGACGGCGAGGCCGGTGGCATCGGCGACGTGGATCACCCGGCGGGCGCTGTGGCCGCCTTCGCGGGTCAGGTGGTAGCCGGATTCGTCCTGGGTGAACGGAACGCCCTGGTCGATCAGCCATTCGATCGCGCGGCGACCATTTTCGACGACAAAGCGGGTTGCCTCGCGGTCGTTCAGCCAGGCACCGGCGATCAGCGTATCTTCGATGTGAGCTTCGATTGAGTCGCGGCTGTCGAGTACGGCGGCGATTCCGCCCTGGGCCCAGCCGGACGCCGAGTCTTCCAGGCGCCGCTTGCTGATCAGTGCCACGCGGCAGTGTTCGGCGAGGCGCAAGGCAGCCGATTGGCCGGCGAGACCACTGCCGATGATAAGGGCATCGAATGTCTGCACTACAGTATCCGGAGTGTTGATTGCGGCGCGAAATATAGCACGCTGGCCCGGCTTCAGCCCGTTACGAAGCGTCACAAATTTGTTGTTTCCAGTGCTGGGCAGCGAAAAGGGCTGCGCTATACTGGCAGCACAAATATAAACATTGGTCCCCAGGGAATGAATGCCATGAGTGAGCGCGAAATCGATCAGGTGCTGGTCGAGCAGGCGCAGGGCGGTGATCAACGCGCCTTCGATCAGTTGGTGGGCAAGTACCAGCGCAAGCTGGGGCGCCTGCTTTCGCGCATGATTCGCGATGCCGCCGAAGTCGAGGATGTGACCCAGGAAGCCTTCATCAAGGCCTATCGCGCCTTGCCGTCCTTCCGTGGCGACAGTGCCTTTTATACTTGGCTGTACCGGATCGGCATCAATACTGCCAAAAATTATCTGGTGTCGCAGGGGCGGCGGGCGCCGACTTCGACCGAGTTCGATGCCGACGAGGCCGAAACCTTCGAGGACGCGACTCAGTTGCGCGACATCAATACGCCGGAAAGCCTGCTGCTCTCGAAGCAGATCGGCCAGACCGTGAATGCGGCGATGGAGGCCTTGCCAGAAGAGTTGCGTACGGCCATCGTCCTGCGCGAGATCGAAGGCCTTTCCTATGAGGAAATTGCCGGAATCATGGATTGCCCGATCGGTACGGTGCGTTCACGCATCTTCCGCGCTCGTGAGGCCGTGGCCGGCAAGCTGCGGCCCTTGCTCGACACTTCTCCTGACCGTCGCTGGTAATTGATGGGCAAGCATGCAGAACCAAGCACGGTGCGCGGCATCGTGCGCGACATCGAAGGGGCGGCAGCACTGGTCGAAGTCGAGCAGGGTGGTTGTGGCCGTTGCCATGAAGAAGGCGGTTGTGGCGGGCAAAACCTGACTCAGATGTTCTGTTCCGGCCCCAAATCCTACCGGGTGGACAATGCCCTCGGTGCCCAGGCCGGCGAGCGCGTGCTGATTGCCGTGCCGGCCGGCAGTGTCCGGCGCACCGCCAACCTGGCCTACGGCCTGCCGCTGCTTGGCATCATCGGCGGCGCTGTGCTCGGGACAGCCTTCGCAGCCGATCTTGGTGGCGTTCTCGGGGCGCTGCTGGGTGGTGGTCTGGTCTTTGCGTGGGTCAGGCGGCAGACTGCGGCGGACTCTGGGAATTTTTCGCCGCGTCCCCATATCGTAGACCGTCTCGATTCCTGAATTTTTCTGCCTGTTTTCTGGAGGGTGATTGCCGATGAAACGCCTGCTTGCGTTTTTTGCCTTTTTCCTTGCCTGTTCTCTGGCTGTGGCGCAGGGAAGAAGCTTGCCGGATTTCGCCGATCTTGCCGAAAAGCAGGGGCCGGCGGTGGTCAATATCAGCACCACGCAAACAGTGCGACGCGGCGGGCAGATGTCGCCTTTCCCGTTCGACGAGAATGATCCGGCTTTCGAGTTCTTTCGCCGTTTTATCCCTCTGCCGCCCGGTGGTGGTGCCGTGCCGCGCGAATTCGAGAACAAGTCCCTGGGTTCCGGATTCATCATCAGCGCCGATGGTTATATCCTGACCAATGCCCACGTGGTCGATGGAGCCGACGAGGTGACGGTTCGGCTCACCGACAAGCGTGAGTTCAAGGCCCGGATCATCGGTGCCGACAAACGTACCGATGTTGCCCTGATCCGGATCGAAGCAGCCAATCTGCCGGTGGCCCGGCTTGGCGATCCGCAGAAACTCCGTGCAGGCGAATGGGTGGTGGCGATCGGTTCGCCCTTCGGTTTCGAAAATTCGGTGACGGCCGGGATCGTGTCGGCCAAGGGACGTTCCCTGCCGCAGGAAAACTACGTGCCTTTCATCCAGACCGACGTGGCGATCAACCCCGGCAATTCCGGGGGGCCGCTGTTCAACCTGAGCGGCGAGGTGGTCGGGATCAACTCGCAGATTTACAGCCGCAGCGGCGGCTATATGGGCGTGTCGTTCGCGATTCCCATTGATGTCGCGATGGAAATCCAGAGCCAGTTGCGCGCCAGCGGCAAGGTTGCCCGTGGTCGGCTCGGTGTGGTCATCCAGGAAGTCAGCAAGGAGCTGGCCGATTCGCTGGGATTGGCCAAGCCGATGGGTGCGGTGGTCAATGCCGTCGAAAAAGGTGGTCCGGCCGACAAGGCCGGGCTGGAGCCGGGAGATGTGATCCTCAAGTTCGATGGCCGGCCGATCAATGCCTCTGCCGACCTGCCGCGAATTGTCGGTGCCACCCGCCCGGGAACCCGGGCCTTGGTCCAGGTCTGGCGCAAAGGAACGACCCGCGAGATTCCGGTCGTGGTCGGCGAAATGCAGGAAGAAAAAGGCGCCGGGCGCAGCCTCAAGCCGCAGCGGCCACCGGAGCAGGCAGCCAATCGCCTTGGTCTGGTGCTCAGCGAACCTACGCCCGAGCAGAGGCGCGAACTCAAGCTGACGGCGGGGCTGATCGTCGATGAGATTCGCGCCACTGCCCCGCGCAGCGACCTGCGGGTCGGTGACGTGATTCTGGCGGTGATCAGCAAGGGGGCAACCACCGAGCTGAAAAACGTCGAGCAGTTCAACAAGCTGCTGCAGCAGTTCGAAAAGGGCAGCAATGTGACCCTGCTGATCCGTCGTGGCGAGCTGCAGACCTTCATCACAATCAAGGGTATCAACGGAAGCAACTGACATGAGTATCGAACTGACGCTGATCAGCCGTGGCTACTGCCACCTCTGCCATGACATGGAAGAGGCCCTGAAACCGCTGGCGGCAGAGTTTGCGGCCGGGGTCCGCGTGGTTGATGTCGATGCCGATCCGGTGCTTGAGGCAAAGTACGATGAACTGGTGCCGGTGCTGCTCCACGGCGAGAGCGAACTCTGTCACTACTTCCTCGATGTCGCCAAAGTCCGTGAATATTTGGCGGGAATCCGCTAGAATTCAAAGTCTTCTGAACAAGGAAGGGCGCCGGACAGCGCCCTTTTTTACTGGCAGCCTTTTAATCGGCAGCGTAAAGCAGCATGGATCACATTAGAAATTTCTCGATCATCGCTCATATCGACCACGGCAAATCGACCCTGGCCGACCGGATCATTCACCTCTGTGGCGGTCTTTCCGACCGCGAAATGGAAGCCCAGGTACTCGACTCGATGGACATCGAGAAGGAGCGCGGCATCACCATCAAGGCCCAGACGGCTGCGCTGCAGTACAAGGCGCGTGATGGCAAGGTGTACAACCTCAACCTGATCGACACCCCGGGACACGTCGACTTCTCCTACGAAGTCTCGCGTTCGCTGTCGGCCTGCGAGGGGGCGCTGCTGGTTGTCGATGCTTCGCAGGGCGTCGAGGCGCAGACGGTGGCCAACTGCTACACGGCGCTGGACCTGGATGTCGAGGTGGTGCCGGTGCTCAACAAGATCGACCTGCCGTCGGCCGATCCGGACAGCGCCAAGCAGGAAATCGAGGATGTGATCGGGATCGACGCCAGCGACGCGGTTCAGGCCTCGGCCAAGACCGGCCTTGGCGTTCAGGATATTCTCGAACAAGTGGTTGCCCGCGTACCGCCACCGAAAGGCGATGTTTCGGCACCGCTCAAGGCGCTGATCATCGACTCCTGGTTCGACAACTACGTCGGCGTGGTGATGCTGGTCCGCGTGGTCGATGGCGAGATGCGCCCGAAGGACAAACTCCACTTCATGGCGACCGGCGCCAATCAGCTGTGCGAGCAGGTCGGCGTGTTCACGCCCAAGTCGCTGCAGCGCGAAGTGCTGCGCGCCGGCGAGGTCGGCTTCGTGATCGCCGGGATCAAGGAACTGAAGGCAGCCAAGGTCGGCGACACGATCACCCATGCCGAGCGCAAGGCCAGCGAGCCGCTGCCCGGCTTCAAGGAAATCAAGCCGCAGGTCTTTGCCGGCCTTTACCCGGTCGAAGCCAATCAGTACGACTCGCTGCGCGAGGCGCTGGAGAAGCTCAAACTCAACGATGCCTCGTTGCAATACGAGCCGGAAGTTTCGCAGGCGCTCGGTTTTGGCTTCCGCTGTGGTTTCCTCGGTCTGCTGCACATGGAAATCGTGCAGGAGCGCCTGGAGCGCGAGTTTGATCAGGATCTGATCACCACCGCGCCGACCGTGGTCTACGAGGTCGTGCAGCGCGACGGCTCGGTGATCCAGGTCGAGAATCCGGCCAAGCTGCCGGAAATTTCGAAAATCGACGAGATTCGCGAACCGATCATCACCGCGACCATCTTCGTGCCGCAGGACTTCCTCGGTAACGTGATCACGCTGTGCAACCAGAAGCGCGGTAACCAGGTCGACATGCACTACCACGGTCGCCAGGTGAAGCTGGTCTACGAAATGCCGATGGCCGAAGTGGTGATGGACTTCTTCGACAAGCTCAAGTCCTGTTCCAAGGGCTACGCCTCGCTCGACTACGACTTCAAGGAATATCGCACTGCCGACGTGGTCAAGCTCGACATCCTGATCAACAGCGAGAAGGTCGATGCGCTGTCGCTGATCGTGCACCGCGCCAACTCGCAGTATCGTGGCCGCGAACTGGCGTCCAAGATGCGCGAACTGATCCCACGTCAGATGTACGACGTGGCGATCCAGGCTGCCATCGGTTCGCACATCATCGCCCGTGAAAACGTCAAGGCGATGCGCAAGGACGTGCTTGCCAAGTGCTACGGCGGCGATATTTCGCGGAAGAAGAAGCTCCTCGAAAAGCAGAAGGCGGGCAAGAAGCGGATGAAGCAGGTCGGCTCGGTCGAAATTCCGCAGGAAGCCTTCCTCGCGGTGCTGCGCGTCGATAACTAACCCGGACCAAGACTGAGCGATGAACTTTGCGCTAATCCTTTTTGTATTGCTGGTGGTCACCGGGCTGCTGTACGCGGTTGACGTCCTGAAATTCAGAAAATTGCGGGCGCCGGGCGGCAAGGAACCGCTCTGGGTCGAATGGGGGGCTAGTTTCTTCCCGGTGATCCTGATCGTCTTCGTGCTCCGCTCCTTTCTTTTCGAGCCGTTCAAGATTCCTTCCGGTTCGATGATCCCGACGCTGCTGATCGGCGACTTCATCCTGGTCAACAAGTTCACCTATGGCATCCGCCTGCCGGTGATCAACAAGAAGATCATCAGCATCAACGACCCGCAGCGCGGCGACGTGATGGTCTTCCGCTTCCCGGAAGACCCGTCGCTCGATTACATCAAGCGTGTCGTCGGCGTTCCCGGTGATACCGTCGCCTACCAGCACAAGAAGCTGACGATCAACGGTCAACCGGTGCCGATGCAGAAGCTGGAGGATTTCCAGCATCGCGAGCGCCTGTATTACTCCGAGCAGTACAGCGCCAAGATCGGTGGTGTTGAACACCGCCTGCTCAACGACAGCGACGCGCCCGATTTCATCCCCGACGCCGGCCGCTTCCCGTTCCGCGAAAATTGCTCCTACAATGCCGCAGGCGTGGTCTGCAAGGTGCCACCCGGTCATTACTTCATGATGGGCGACAACCGCGACAACAGCCGCGACAGCCGTTCGTGGGGCTTCGTGCCGGAAGAGAACATCGTCGGCAAGGCCTTCTTCATCTGGCTGAACCTCAGCGATCCGGGCCGGATTGGCTCGTTCAAGTAAGGAGAACGCGATGCACAAGCAGAAAGGCGTCAGCCTGGGCGGGCTGTTGATGCTGCTGGTCCTGTTGTTGCCGGTCGGCCTGGTCGGCCTGAAGACGGTGCCGACGGTGATCGAGTACTACGCGATTCTCAAGGATGCCAAGGCGGCGGTTGCCCAGGTCGGCCCCGAGGCGACGGTAGCCGACGTACGCAGGGCTTTCGACAAGTACGCCGAAATCGATAACCTGCAGCTGAAGTCGTCCGACCTGCAGATCAGCAAGGAAAGCAACCGTATCGTGGTTTCCTTCGAGTACGAGAAGGTGATCCCGCTGTTCGGCAACGTCAGCCTGCTGATCGACTATCGCGGCACGACGGCTGGCAAATAAGGGATGACGGCAGAACGTATTGCCGGAAAACTCGGACACGCGTTTTCCGATCCCGCGCTGTTGCGCACCGCGCTGACCCATCGCAGCTACGGCATTCCCAATAACGAGCGTCTTGAATTCCTGGGCGACGGCATCCTCGACTTTGTCGTCGCCGAATTGCTCTACCGGCGCTTTCCCGACCTGCCCGAGGGCGACCTGTCGCGCTTCCGGGCCAATCTGGTACGCCAGGACAGCCTGCACCAACTGGCGCTCAGCCTCGGTATCGGCGAGGCCTTGCGTCTCGGCGAGGGCGAATTGAAAAGCGGTGGCGCCAGCCGGCCGTCCATCCTTGCCGATGCGCTCGAAGCGATCTTAGGCGCGGTCTATCTCGACGCCGGTTTTACCGCCGCCGCCGAAGTGATCGGACGCCTGTACCAGCCGCTGCTCGACGCGCTCAAGCCTGGCGCCGCGCCGCAGAAGGACGCCAAGACCCGGCTCCAGGAGTGGCTGCAGGGGCGCAAGAAACCCTTGCCGCGTTACGAACTGCTGCAGACTTCCGGCGCTGCCCACCAGCAGCATTTTGAAGTCGCCTGCATCATTGGCAGCCCCGCGCTGCGCACCGTCGGCCAAGGGGGCAGCCGGCGCATCGCCGAACAGGTCGCCGCCGACCTGGCACTGAAGGAATTGAAAGCATGAAAGACATCCGCTCCGGCTACCTGGCCATCGTCGGCCGCCCCAACGTTGGCAAATCGACGCTGTTGAACCGCCTGGTTGGCGAAAAGATCAGCATCGTCTCGCGCAAGGCGCAGACGACACGCCACCGCATCACCGGGATTCTGACCAACGACGACGCGCAATTCGTCTTCGTCGATACCCCGGGCTTCCAGACCAAGTTCTCGAACGCACTCAACCGGGCGATGAACCGGGGCGTCACCCAGACCCTGCACGACGTCGATGTCGTCCTCTTCGTCGTCGAAGCCGGGCGCTACGATGCCAAGGACCAGGCGGTGGTGCGCCTGCTGCCCAAGGACGTGCCGGTGATCCTGGTGGTGAACAAGACCGACCAGTTGAAGAACAAGGACGCCTTGCTGCCTTTCCTGGCTCAGGTTGCCGCCGACTTCGACTATACCGCCGTGGTCCCGGTCAGCGCCGCCAAGGGGCGGCAGACCGAGGAGTTGCTCAAGGAGGCGCGCAAGCACCTGCCCAACGAGGGCCTGATGTTCGGCGAGGACGAACTGACCGACAAGAGCGAACGCTTCCTGGCCTCGGAATACATCCGCGAAAAAGTCTTCCGCCTGCTTGGCGACGAACTGCCCTACGCGACGGCGGTCGAGATCGAACGCTTTGAAACCGAAGGCGCGCTGCGCCGGATTTTTGCCGCCATCGTCGTCGACCGTGAAAGCCACAAGGCGATCGTCATCGGCAAGGGCGGCGAAAGCCTCAAGCGGATCGCCAGCGAAGCCCGCCAGGACATGGAGCGCTTGTTCGACGGCAAGGTCTATCTCGAAGTCTGGGTCAAGGTGAAGTCGGGCTGGAACGACGACGAGCGCCTGCTCAAGAGCCTCGGCTACGAGTAAGCCGGGGCCTCGACGAGCCAGGGACCGGACGCCAGGGGCGAGGGCGGGACAATGTCAGCACGCGGCAAGGTCGATGCCCAGCCGGCCTGGGTTCTGCACAGCTACCCCTACCGCGAGACCAGCCTGATCGTCGAGGTGTTCACCCGCGATCACGGGCGGATCGCGTTGCTGGCGCGCGGCGCACGCCGGCCCCGGGCAGCGATCCGTGGCCTGCTGCTGGCCTTCCAGCCGCTCGAAATCGGCTGGTCTGGCAAGGGCGAGGTGCCGACGCTGATGAAGGCCGAGTGGGTTGGCGGCCAGCCGTTGCTCGGCGGCGAGGCCCTGTTTTGCGGCTTCTACCTCAACGAACTGCTGCTCAACCTGCTGCCGCGCGAAGATGCGCACCCGATCGTCTTCGCCCGCTACGGCGCCTTGCTCGCGCACCTGGCCGGCGACCAGAACAGCGCCGAGCGCGAAGCCGACCTGCGTCGCTTCGAAAAGGCGATGCTGCAGGAACTCGGCTACGGCCTGACCCTCAACCACGATGCCGCCGGCGAGCCGATTGCTGCCGAGCTTCAGTACAGTTACCGGATCGAGGAAGGTGCCGTGCCGTTGGCCCAGGGCGGTGGCGAGCCACCGCTGGTGCTCGGGCAGACCCTGCTCGACCTCGACGCCGAAGACTTTTCCCGGCCGCGCACACGGAGCGAAGCCAAGAATCTGATGCGCACCCTGCTGGCGCATTACCTGAACGGGAACGAACTCGTGACCCGCAATATTTTCAAGGAGTTGCAAGCGCTATGATCGAACTCGGCGTCAATATCGACCACGTGGCCACCCTGCGCCAGGCGCGCCGCACCTACGAGCCGGACCCGGTCTGGGCGGCTTCCGAAGCCCATCTCGGCGGTGCCGACGGGATTACCTTCCACCTGCGCGAGGATCGCCGCCACATCCAGGACCGCGACGTCGAGCGGCTGGCCGAGACGACGCAGATCAAGCTCAATTTCGAAATGGCGGCGACCGACGAGATGATCGCCATCGCCTGCCGGATCAAGCCGCAAATGGCGATGCTGGTGCCGGAAGGGCGCCACGAAGTGACCACCGAAGGCGGCCTCGACATCCTTGGCCAGGAAGCCCGGCTCAAGGAGCAGATTGCCTGTCTGGCCGAGGCCGGCATCTGCACCAGCGTCTTCATCGACGCCGAACCGGCGCAGGTCGAGGCGGCGGCGCGGATCGGCGCCCAGGTCTGCGAAATCCACACCGGCCCCTATGCTCACGCCTTCCACGACCGGGGCCGCGATGCCGAAGCGCCGGCGGTCCTCGCCGAACTGGCCAAGATCCGCGCTGCCGGCCTGGCGGTCCGCCAACTCGGGATGCGCTTCAACGCCGGGCACGCGCTCAACTACTACAATGTGCAGCCGCTGGCCCGCCTGCCCGGCGTGCGCGAACTGCACATCGGCCACGCGATTGTCAGCCGCGCTGTCTTCGTCGGCCTGCGCGAAGCGGTGCGCGAGATGAAGGCGCTGATCCGCGAAGCCGCTGCCCGCCCCGAAGGCGTTTAAGCACGATGATCTACGGCATCGGCACCGACATTGTCCGCGTCGAGCGGCTGGCGGCGATGTGGCAAAAGCACGGCGAGCGGGCGCTGGACAAGCTGCTCGCCGCCGACGAGCTGGCGGCGTTTGCCGCCGCCAGCGACAAAGGCCGCTTTCTCGCCAAACGCTTCGCCGCCAAGGAGGCCTTTGCCAAGGCGCTCGGCAGCGGCGTGCGCGAACCGGCGACCCTGCCCAACATCGCCATCGGCCACGACCCGCTGGGCAAGCCGCAACTGCATTTCCACGGTCAACTCGCCGAATTGGTCAAAAACCTCGGCCTGACCGTGCATCTTTCGATCAGCGACGAAGCCGAATACGCCGTCGCCTACGTGCTCCTGGAGCGTGCATGACTACCGCTGCGTCCTCTTCCTCCGTTCCGGCCGGGTTTGCCGAAGCCGCTGCCACCGCCGCTTCGGTCGCTGGGTCCGCTTCCCCCCGTGCCTTGCCGCTCGGGCCGCTGATGATCGACATCGCCGGCCATGAACTCAGCGAACTCGACCGCGAACGCCTCTGCCATCCGCTGGTCGGCGGCATCATCCTGTTCACCCGCAACTACCGCGACCCCGAGCAACTGCGCGCGCTGACCGCCGAAATCCACGCCCTGCGCCAGCCGCAACTATTGATCGCGGTCGACCACGAAGGCGGCCGTGTGCAGCGTTTCCGCGCGGGTTTCACCCGTCTGCCGGCAATGCGCTGCCTGGGTGAAACCTACGCTGCCGACCCGGAAGCCGGGCGGCAACTGGCGCGCGCTACCGGCCTGGTGCTCGCTGCCGAACTGCGCGCCCACGGCGTCGATTACGCCTTCACCCCGGTGCTCGACCTCGACTACGGCCCGTCGCGGGTGATCGGCGACCGCGCCTTCCACCGCGACCCGGTGGTCATCGTGGACCTGGTCAAGGCTCTGGGCGAGGGCCTGCGCGCCGGCGGCATGGGCACCTGCGGCAAGCACTACCCCGGCCACGGCTACGTGATCCCCGATTCGCACGTCGAACTGCCGGTCGACGAACGGCCGCTGAGCGAGATTCAGGAAGACCTCGAACCCTACCGCCAGCTGGTGCAGGCCGGCGCGCTCGACGGCGTGATGGCGGCGCACGTCATCTACCGTCAGGTTGACCCGGCCACCGCCGTCTTCTCCCGCCGCTGGATTGACTACTTGCGCCAGGACGTCGGCTTTGCCGGCGTCGTATTCACCGACGACCTGTCGATGGCCGGCGCCGGCGTCGTCGGCGACATGCTCGCCCGCGTCGAAACCGCCTACGCCGCCGGCTGCGACATGCTGCTCGTGTGCAACTCGCCGGATGC
>ERZ1066115.101-NODE-101-length-31161-cov-13.010127_pt1 | contig 31161 bp, 28 predicted proteins | sample MGYA00382762_ERZ1066115 | MGnify/ENA primary metagenome ERZ1066115 (study PRJEB33369, sample SAMEA5778345) | biofilm metagenome | biome: Industrial cooling water; feature: Water cooling tower basin; material: Biofilm | place: United Arab Emirates | collected... | reverse complement strand
GGCCAGGCTGCTCCTGCGCGAGTACCGGGCCAACGGCGGGACCGACCCGCTCGCCGCGGTCCTGGCCCTGGAATACGGCCTTTTAAGCCCGGGCTCGGCCGTCGCCGAGTTCTTCTCGTCGGGCCTCGTCGCGAGCGAGGATTTAAGGAAGCTCTGGCGCCTACTCCCCGACGACGAGTCCCGCGCCGATTTCCTCGGCGCCTTCGGCGCCTACGCCGGCCTGGTCTACGACGACCTGAACCGCGACGGGGTTCCCGACGCCTTCGCCCGTTATGAGGCGGGGCTCGCGGTCGCCTACGCCCTGGACGCCGACCAGGACGGGGCGCCCGAGCTGAGCGCGAGCTTCAGGGCCGGCGAGCCGATCGCCGTCGAGCTCGTCGCCGGCTCGGTCAGGGCCGCGATCGACTACGCCCGCTGGCCCTTCGCTCAATCCGTGGTCGTCTCCGACGCCGGCGCCTCGCGAAGTTATCGATTCGGGCCCGTCGCCTACCGCTACGAGGCCTTGTCCTTCGAACCTTTCGGCGGCGGCCCGGGCCCCGCGGCGGCGCCGCGCCCGGCGCTCATACGCGCCGGCGGCCTGGCCTTTCCGGCCGAACGCGCGCTCGCCCAAGCCGCCTATCGCGTGGAAGAGCGCTCGGGCTCGACCCTGCGCAGCGCTACGCTCGACGAGGGCCTGCCCGTCGGCCTGCACTGGGCCGACGCGGCCGGGGCGCGCGGGTTCCGACGCTACGAGGACGGCCTGCCGCGCATAGAGGAGATCGACGCCGACGGCGACGGGCTCGCCGAGGCCAGGAAGCGTTGGCCGCGGCCCGGCTCTTCGGCCGCGCCCCTGCTCGAGGTCGATACGACGGGCGACGGCCTCTTCGATTATCGCGAGACCCTGGCCGCGCCCTTCCTGCGCTCCTGGGACTTGGACGGCGACGGCGCGCCGGACTTTACCATAGAGGATTTGCCCGACGGCCGCGAGCGGCGCGGGCTCAGCCCGAGCTGGCGGGACGCGCCGCCCTTGGTCGCCTATTATCGGGACGGCCGCCTCGTGGAGCTCAGCGTGGGCGGCGCGGGCAAGGAGCTGATCCCCGACGCCGGCGGCCGCGTGCTTTGGATCGGGCGCAAGCCCTTCGACCTCGGGCCCGCCCCGCCCGCGCCCGGCGCGTACCAGCGGAACGGGCTGCGCTACGCGCTCATACGCGTCGGCGACGAGTTTCTAGCCGAACTCCTGGCCGACTAAGCCTCGTTCGCGCTTGCAAGCGGGCGCTCGAGGCTCTATGCTTAAGTTCGCCTCAATCCGCCGCCTCCCCAAGGGGGCGGCGCTTCGAGAAGGGAACGCGATGGAAAAATCCGACGACGCTTTACGAATCACCTTAACCGGCGCATACGGCATCGAACGGGCCGCCGAGCTGGCGTCGGAGCTTCGAAACGCCTTGGACGCGGCGCAGGCTAAGCCCGGCCTGATACTCGAGCTCGACGGCCTCGTAGAGCTCGACCTACCGGCCGTGCAGCTCGTATACGCGGCCAAGCGCAGCTGCCTGCGGCGCGGGATCGGCTTCGCGTTCGCCGGGGCGGTCGAGCCCGAACTAGCCAAGCGCCTCCTCCAAGGCGGGCTTCTCAGCAGGCGCGTCGCCGACGGCGAGGCCCTAGCCGAGGCTTTCATCGGATTCACCGCGATTGGAGCGTAGCCATGATAGATAAATTTAAAGAGGCGTTCAGGGAGGAAGCCTACGAGCTCCTGACCCAGCTTGAGACCATACTCCTGGAGCTCGAAGCCGAGCCTACGAAACCGGAGCTGATCAACGCGGCGTTCCGGGCCATCCATACGATCAAGGGCTCGGCCGGTATGTTCGGCTTCGAGAAGCCGGGCCGTTTCGCCCATGACCTTGAGAATCTCTTAGACGCCTGCCGCGCCGGGCGCCGCGCGGTCGACAAGCAGGTCATAGACCTGACGCTCCGGGCGCGCGATAAGATCCGATCCATGATCGAGGGCGACGAGTCGGGCGGCCCCTTCGACGAAGAGGCCCAGGGCCTTATCCAAGCCTTCCGCGCCGCGATCGAGGGCCCGGTCGTTTTGGCGTCCGGCGCGAGCCGATCCGCGGCTTCGGCCGCGGGCCCGATCGCGGCCCCGGACGCGTCCAAAGCCGCGGCGCGCGCGCTCGAAGGTTTCAGGATACGGTTTAAACCCGCCAAGGACATCTTTCGGGACGGTACGCGGCCGCTAAAGCTCTTGGATGAGCTGCGCGCCCTCGGCGATTTAAGCGTCGTGGCCGATCTGTCGGCGGTGCCGGCCCTGGAGGACATGGATCCTGAGTCCTGCTACGCCTCCTGGGAGGCCATCCTTTCCACCGACAAGGGCCTGGACGCCGTCAAGGACGTGTTCATCTTCGTGGAAGGCCGGGCGGAGCTCAGCGTCGAGAGCCTCGGGGAGCTGGAAGCCGAGGAGGGCGGCGCTAGGCGCCTGGGCGAGATCCTCCTCGATCGCGGCGCCGTCGGTAAGGCGGAGCTGGAGAAGGCCCTGCAGTCGCAGCGTAAGCTCGGCGAGGTATTGGTCGATACCAAGGCGGTCAAGCCGGAACAGCTCCAAGCCGCCCTCGCCGAGCAGGAGCACTTAAAGCGCGCCCAGGAGCGGCACGTCGAGGGCTCGTCCTCCGTACGGGTCGCCAGCGAGAAGTTGGATGAGCTCGTCGACCTGGTCGGCGAGCTCGTTACCCTCCAGGCTCGGCTGACGCGCACCTCGGGGCAGATCGCGGACCAGGGCCTCGGCGCCATCTCGGAGCAGCTCGAGCGCCTCGTGGCCCAGCTGCGCGATACCGCCATGAGCGTCCGCATGCTGCCCATAGGCTCGACCTTCAGCAAGTTCAGGCGCGTAGTCCGCGACCTGTCGCGCGAGCTGGGGAAAGAGGTGGAGCTCTATACCTCGGGCGAGGATACGGAGCTCGATAAGACCGTCATCGAGCGCCTGAACGACCCGCTCGTCCACATCATCCGCAACTCGCTGGATCACGGCGTAGAGACCCCGGAAGAACGGCTCGCCGCCGGCAAGCCCCGCGGCGGCTCCATACGCCTGGCCGCCTCGCACAGCGGGGCTAACGTCGAGATCGCCGTCAGCGACGACGGCAAGGGCATGGACCTGGACGCCATCCTGCGCAAGGCGCGCGAGCGCGGCCTGATCGGCCAGCATGAGGAGCTCCCGCGCGACGAGGCCCTGCAGCTGATCTTCAGGCCGGGCTTCAGCACCGCCAAGACCGTGAGCGCCGTCTCCGGCCGCGGCGTCGGCATGGACGTCGTCAAGCGCGAGATCGACGCCTTGGGCGGCAGCGTCAAGCTCGATAGCCGCGACGGCCGCGGCTCCACGGTGATCCTGTCCATCCCGCTCACCCTGGCCATCATCGAAGGGCTCCTGGTCCGCGTCGGGGAGGAGCGTTACGTGATGCCGCTGGCCACGGTCGAGGCCTGCGTGGAGCTGGAGCGGGGCGAGAAGGAGGGCGAGGGGGCTAGCTCGCTCATGCGCTACCGCGACGAGCTCATCCCCGTCGTGGATCTCCGCGAGGCGTTCGCGGTGCCGGGGGCCTGCCCCGAGCTTAGGCAGGTGGTGGTGGCGAACGACCAGGGCTCGCGCTCGGGCTACGTCGTGGACGCCGTCATCGGCGACTATCAGACGGTCATCAAGCCCCTCGGGCGCATCTTTAAGGAAGCCGAGGGCATCTCCGGCGCCACGATACTGGGCGACGGCACCGTGGCCCTGATCGTCGACCATAAGCGCGTGAACGCCCAAGTCAGGCGCCCGAAAGCGAGGTCGGCATGAGCTCGGATCAAGTCGGCGGCTTAACCGGGCTCGGCGACCGGACCTTCAAGCGCCTCTCGGCCTATATCGAATCCGAATTAGGCATACGCATGCCCGATACCAAGCGCGTGATGCTGGAGAGCCGCCTGCAGAAGCGCCTGCGGGTCTTGGGGATGCCCCATTACGACGCCTACCTGGACTACGTCTTCGGACCCGACGGCGCCACCGAGCTCGTGCAGATGATCGACGCGGTGACGACCAACAAGACCGACTTCTTCCGCGAGCCCGACCACTTCGAGATCCTTACCAAGCGCCTGATCCCGACCATACTCGATCGGAATCCGGGCCGCCGGCACCTTTCCTTCTGGTCGGCCGGCTGCGCCACCGGCGAGGAGCCCTATACCCTGGCCATGGTGCTCGAGGACCACAGGCAGGCCGAGCCGGGCTTCGACTACAATATCGTGGCTACCGACATATCGACGCGGGCCCTCGAAAAGGCGGTGAACGCGGTATACGAGTCCGAGCGGGTCGCCGGGGTGCCTATGAGCGTCAAGCGGCGCTATATGCTCCGCTCCAAGAATCCGGACGCGGACCAGGTCAGGATCAAGGCCGAGCTGCGCGACAAGATCCAGTTCTTCAGGCTCAACCTCATGGACGAGCGCTACCCCTTCGACGGCCTCTTCGACGTGATCTTCTGCCGCAACGTGATCATCTATTTCGACCGGAAGACGCAGGAAGGGCTGCTCGGCCGCATGAGCGGCTATCTACGGCAGGGCGGCAACCTGATCCTGGGCCATTCCGAGACCCTGACGGGCATGGCCTTGCCGCTGCGCGGTATTGCGCCCACCGTATACGAGCGCCTATAGTAGTTTCATATGGAACGCATCAAAGTATTGATCGTCGACGATTCGGCCGTGGTCAGGCAGACCCTCAAGGAGCTCCTGGAGTCGGACCCCCAGCTCGAGGTGATGGCCGTCGCGTCCGATCCCCTCTTCGCGCTCAAGCGGATGGAGACGGAGAGGCCGGACGTCATCATCTCCGACGTGGAGATGCCCCGGATGGACGGGCTCTCGTTCCTGAAGAAGGTGATGGAGGACAGCCCCTCCATACCCGTGGTCATCTGCTCCAGCAAGACCGAGACCGGCTCCGAGAACGCGCTCAAGGCCATGGAATACGGCGCGGTCGAGATCATCCAGAAGCCCAAGCTCGGGACCAAGCAGTTCCTGGAGGAATCGCGGGTCTCGCTCTGCGACGTGGTCAAGGCCGCCCATCTCTCGCGGCATAAGCGCCGCCTTCCGGCGCCGCCCCTGCGCGACGTGGCGCCCAAGCTTACGGCCGACGTGATGCTCCCCAAGGCTACGGCGAGCGTCATAGAGACGACCGAGAAGGTGGTGGTCGTCGGGGCCTCTACCGGCGGCACCGAGGCCCTCCGCGAGTTCCTGGAGGCCCTGCCCGAGGACGCGCCGGGCATCGTCATCGTGCAGCACATGCCGGAGCACTTTACGGCCGCCTTCGCCAAGCGCCTAGACGGGCTCTGCCGCGTCGGCGTCAAGGAGGCCGAGGACAATGACACGGTCATCCGCGGCCGCGCCCTGATCGCCCCGGGCAATAAGCATACGCTGCTCAAGCGCTCGGGCGCCCGCTACTATGTCGAGGTCAAGGACGGCCCCCTGGTTTGCCGCCATCGGCCCAGCGTAGACGTGCTCTTCCGCTCGGCCGCGCGCTACGCCGGCAAGAACGCCCTGGGCGTCATCATGACCGGCATGGGCGACGACGGCGCGCGCGGCATGAAGGAGCTCCACGACGCCGGCGCCTTCACCATAGCCCAGGACGAGCAGACTTGCGTCGTATTCGGCATGCCGAACGAGGCCATCAAGCTCGGCGGCGTCGACCTGATCCTGCCCCTACCCAAAATCGCCGAGGGCGTGGTACACCATGCCCGCTAATCGTGCTATCCTATGCCGCAGATCAATATACGGAGGTTTCGCGCCATGAAGATCCTGGTTATCGACGATTCGGCCGCCATACGGCAGAGCATAAGCTATATCCTGCAGCAAGAGGGCTACGAAACCGTGGAAGCCTCCGACGGGCTCGAGGCCCTGGGCAAGCTGGACGGGGCCGATAAATTCGACTGCATCATCACCGACGTCAATATGCCGAACATGGACGGCATCACCTTCATACGCAAGGCGCGGGAGAATCCCAAGTTCAAGTTCACGCCCATCCTGGTCCTGACCACCGAGTCGCAGGGCAGCAAGATGAACGAGGGCAAGGAGGCCGGCGCTACCGGCTGGATCGTCAAGCCCTTCAGCGCGGACAAGCTCTTGGCCGTGGTCAAGAAGGTAGCGGAGTAGGGCATGGCCGAGGCCGGGAACTCGGCCCGCTACCTGAGCTTCTCCCTGGGGGACGAGCTCTACGGCGTGCCGGTGGAGAGGGTCGAGGTGGTCCTGGAGATGCAGGCAGTAACCCGCGTGCCGAACGCCCGCGAGCAGATCCGGGGCGTCATCAACCATCGGGGCAGCGTCGTGCCCGTCATCGACCCCCGCGTCAGCTTCGGCGAGGGCCGGGCGACGGAGCTCTCCTCGGCCTCCATCGTCGTCATGCAGCTCTTCTTCGAAGGGGAGATCATCACCGCCGGCGTCCTGGCCGACGGCGTGCGCGAGGTCCTGGACATACGGGACGAGGCCCTGGAGGAGCCGCCGGCCCTGAGCGCCCGCGGCCGTTCCTTCGTGCGCAAGGTGGCCAGGCAGGGCGAGGGCTTCATACTCATACTCGACATAGACGCGGCGCTCCTCTCCGCCGCGCAGGCCTAGGCGCGGGGGCCGCCGTGCGCGTACTGATCGTAGAAGACGAAACCATCGTCGCCCTCGACCTGCGCGAGCGCCTGCGCGGCTTGGGTTACGAGCCCTGCGGCATAGCCGACAGCCCGGACAAGGCCTTCGCCCTGGCCGCGGAGACGCGGCCCCAGCTCGTCCTCATGGATATCATGCTCAAGGGCGACGGCGACGGCGTATCCGCGGCCGCCCGCATCCGCGCCGCCATGGACGTGCCGATCATCTTCGTCACCGCCTTCAGCGACGAGGAGACCCTGGAGCGGGTCAAGGCGACCAGCCCCTACGGCTATATCGTCAAGCCCTACCATGAGCGGGAGCTCCGCATCGCCATCGAGCTGGCGGTGGCCAAGCACCAATCCGAGCTGGAGCTCCTGCGCGCCAAGCGCGCCGCGGAGGAGAGCGACCGGGCCAAGACTCGCTTCCTGGCCAACCTGAGCCACGAGTTCATCACGCCCATCAACTCCATGCTCGGCTTCGTCGAGCTGGCCGGCTCGATGAGCGCCGACGCCGAGCTCGCCGAGTACCTGGGGCTGATCGCCTCGAGCGCCCACCGGCTGGAGAACCTCGTTCGCAGCCTCCTGGACTTCGCCAAGCTGGAGAGCGGCTCCCTGAGCGTCGTAAAGAGCGAGTTCTACCTGGAGGACTTCCTGCTCTCCTGCTGGGCCCCCTTCCAGGTAGAGGCCTTCGCCAAGGGCCTGGGCCTACGCTACTACATAGACCCCGACCTGCCGCGCGCCTTCCGCGGCGACTCGGCCAAGATCGGCCTCATCGTGCGCGCGCTCGTGGATAACGCGGTCAAGTTCACCCCTTCCGGTTCGGTGCTCCTCTCGGCCGAGCGGGAGGGCGAGCGCCTGGTCCTGCGCGTGAGCGATACCGGCCCCGGCATACCCTCCGAGGACGCCGAACGCGTCTTCGGCACCTTCGTGCAGGGCGACGATTCGCCGACGAGACGGGCGGGAGGGCTCGGCCTGGGCCTGGCGCTGTCGCGCGGCCTGGCGGCGCTGCTCGGCGCCGAGCTGCGCCTGGAAGGCTACTCGGGCGGCGTGACGATGAGCCTGCGCCTGCCCGACGCGACGGACGGCCGCGGGCCGAGCGTCCGCGACGAGGTAGCCTCCGCGCTACGCGGCCTCAGGCTCGGCTTGGCCGACCCGCCGCCGCGTTGCGCCCCCGAGCTCCGCCGCTGGGGCGAGGCCTTGGGTTTTAAAGTCGTCCCGGCCGACGAGGCCTGCGAGCTCGTCGTCGCCGAGCTGAAGGCCCTCCATGACGGCCCCCCCGGCGGCAGGCCCTGCCTGGCCCTAGGCTCGCCGGTCGAACCCCCCGCCGTCCGCGGCGCCGCGGGTTGCCCCGACGCCCCGATCTGCGTCCGTCCCTATCCCCTGGGCTTATACGCCCTGAGCGGTTCTATCCAGTCGACGCTCGGCATGGCGGCCGGCGCCGAAGCGCGGAGGCGCCCATGAAGCGAATCCTGGTCGTCGAGGACGATTTCGGCAGCAGGAAGATGATGCAGAAGCTCCTCGAGGAATTCGGGACGGTCGACGCGGCCGTCGACGGGCAGGAGGGCCTGGAGCTCTTCGCCGAGGCCCTCGAGCGGGAGCGCCGCTACGATATCGTCTTCCTGGACATCATGATGCCCCGGATGGACGGGCACGAGGCCCTGGCCAAGATGCGCGAGGAGGAACGGGCCCGGGGCATACAACCCGCCGACGAGACGCCCGTACTCATGACGACGGTGCTCGAGGATCCGCATAACGTCGTCGGCGCGTATTTTAAGGGGGGCGCTACCTCGTACTTGGTCAAGCCGGTGGAGCGGCTCGTGCTCAGGGCCGAGCTGGCCAAGCTGGGCTTTAAGCCCAAGCAGTGAGAGGGGCCGAGGCAAGGTGAAGCCCGAGCTAAAAAACGAGCCGATCCGAGGGGCAAAGCTCGCGATCTGCGAAGACGAGCGCATCGTCGCGCTCGACATCAAGACCTTCCTCGTCCGCAGCGGCTTCGAGGTGACGGGGCTCTATCCCTCTGCCGAGGAGCTCCTCGAGGCGGTCGAGACCGCGCGTCCCGAGCTGGTCCTGATGGACGTGCATCTCGAGGGCCCCATGGACGGCGTGGAGGCGGCGGCCCGGCTATACGAGCGCTGGTCCATACCGGTCATCTTCCTTACCGCCTACGCCGACGCCTCGACCATAGATCGGGCCAAGCTCACCCAACCCTTCGGCTACGTCATCAAGCCCTTCGACGAGCGCGAATTACGGTCCGCCATCACCATCGGCCTGTACCGCGCCGAGATGGAAGGGCGGCTCCGCGATAGCGAGGCCCGCTATCGCGGGCTCTTCAAGGGCGGGCTCGCCGCGCTCGGCCTCTTCGACGCGGACGGCAGGCTCATCGAGGCCAACCGCGCCTTCGAGGCCCTGGCGCCCGGCTGCTCCCGAGAGGAGCAGCTCCTACCCGACCCGGATATACGGGCCGTGCTCCGGGCGGCCCTGGCCGAGGGCCGCGCCTTCGGCCCGGTAGAGCTGGAGCTGGCCGGCCGCGGCGCCCGCGCCATCGTCTCGGCCGCCGCCGCCGAGGGGGCAGGCGGCTCCTCCTCCGTCATCTTCCAGGCCCTGGACGTTTCGGATCGCGCCTCGCTGCAGCTGCAGCTACAGCGCGCGCAAAAGATGGAGGCGCTGGGCCGCATCGCCGGCGGGGCGGCGCACGACTTTAACAATATAATCACCGCGGTCTTGGGTTACGCCAAGCTCCTGCGCGACGACGTCGCGGGCAGCCCGGAGCTCGACGCCGAGCTCGACGGCATCGAGGAGGCGGCCAGGAGGGCCGCGGTCTTGGCGCGGCAGCTCCTGGTCTTCTCGAGGAGCGAGTCGGGCGAGCCGGGGGTGTTCTCGCTCGGGGAGGCCGTGGCGGGCCTCGAGCGCATGCTCGGCCGCCTGGCCGGCGAGGAGATTCGCCTGCGTATCCATCGCGGCGAGGGCGACGTCGTGCTGGCCGATAAGGGCAGGATAGAGCAGGCGGTGATGAACCTCGCCGTGAACGCCCGGGACGCCATGGACGGCCGCGGGCGCATCACGATCGCTACCGGCGCCAAGCGGCTCGAGTCGCCTGCGGAGCTCGCCGTCGGCCGGCTGGAGCCGGGAGATTGGGCCTTCGTCCGCGTCACCGACGAGGGGGCCGGCATGGACCCCGAGATCGTCGGGCGCATTTTCGACCCCTTCTTCAGCACCAAGGCGCCGGAGAAGGGTACGGGCCTGGGGCTGGCCATGGTGGCCGACGCCCTGCGGCAAGCCGGCGGCGGCGTCGAGGTTCAGAGCGAGCCCGGTAAGGGCAGCGCCTTTACCCTGTACTTACCGGCGGCGGCGGCCGAGGCGGCGGTCGCGGGGCGCTCGGTCGAGGAGCTTCCCGCGGGGCGGGGCGGCCTCGTGCTGTTGGTCGAGGTCGACGCCGAGCTCCGCTCGGTGGGCGAGCGCCTCCTGGAGCGCGGCGGCTACGATGTCTTGGCGGCCGACGGCCCCGGCTCGGCGCTCATCCTGGCCGAGCGGGAGCGCCGTCCCCTCGTCGCCTTGGTCACGGACCTCGCCATGCCGCTGATGCGCGGCGACGAGCTGGCCGAGCGCCTGAGGCGCGATCGCCCCGGCCTGCCTGCGCTCTTCTTGAACGGCTACGCCGACCAAGCCGGGCCGTCGATGGCCGGCGGCGCCTCGCTCCCCAAGCCCTTCGATCAGGCGGAGCTGCTCCGGGCCCTGGCCGCGCTCCTGGGCGAATAGGCTAGGACAGCAGCGCTTCGTAGAGCCCGGCCTCGACCTCGGCGGAGGCGGGGCTCGCGTACGATCGGCCCTCGCGGCCGAGCCCGGGCTCGACGCGCATCGCTACCTTGGACGGCTTAACCGAGAGGCAGTAGATGAGGTCCCCCAGGTAGATCGCCTCGCGCACGTCGTGCGTGACGACCAGGGCCGTACGGCCGGAGCGCTCGCGGAGCTCCAGGAAGAGATCCATGACCGAGAGCCGCGTCTTTAGGTCGAGCGACGAGAAGGGTTCGTCCAGGAGCATGAGCTTCGAGGGGAAGGCGAAGGCCCGGGCCAAGGCGACCCGCTTCCGCATGCCGCCCGAGAGCTCGCCGGGCCGCCTTCTAGCGTCGCGTTCGAGCCCGACCGAGCTCAGGGCCTCCATGGCCCGGTCGCGGGCCTCGGCCCGCCCGTAGAGCCCTTCGAGCGGCAGGGCCACGTTGGCCAGGGCGCTCTTCCACGGTAGGAGCCTATCCTCTTGGAAGGCGTAGCTCGGCCGTTCCCGACCGAAGCCCTCGAGCTCGCCTTCGTAGTCGCCGTCGAGCCCCGCGACGATATTGAGCAGGCTCGTCTTGCCGCAGCCGGAGGGGCCTAGGACGGCGCTCACGCCGCCCGTTCGCGGCTCCAGGTCTACGCCGTCGAGCACGAGGAGCCCGCCGTAGCGCTTGCGGACGGATTTCAGGCGGTAGGCCATGAGAGCCTCCTCCCGACGGCGTTGAAAGCCGCGTCGCTCAAGGCGCAGAGCAGCACGCCGGCCGCGGCCCAGGCGAAGACCTCGGCCGTCTCGAGCATCACGCGCGCGGTCTGCATGCCGGTGCCCAGGGCGCGCGCCGGCTGGCTGAGCACCTCGCCGGCCACGACGACCTTCCATGAGAGGCCGAGGGCGTTCTTCGCGGCCGAGCTGAGGGCCGGCAGGGCGGCGGGCAGGCGCAGCTCCAGCGTTATCCGGCGCTTGGAGAGGCCGAAGACCGCGGCCATCTCCACGAGCTTAGGATCCAAGGCCCGCGCCGCGGCGGACAGCTCGGCCGCGACGATGGGCGCGGCCATCACCACGGCCGAGAAGACGGGGACGGCTCCCGAGGGGAACCAGACGAGGGCCAGGAGTATGACGGCCAGGACCGGCGTGGCGCGTATCACGGTCAGCGGCGCCCAGGCGAGCGACTCGAAGCGACGCGACGCCCCCATGGCCAGGCCGAGGACCGATCCTATGGCCATGGCCAGGCCGAAGGCGGCCAAGCCGCGCGCCGCCGTGGCCGCCAAGGCGGCCCTGAAGCGCTCGGAGCCCAGGAGCGCGGCGAAGCTGGCCGCCACGCGCTCGGGCGCGGGCAGGATCATCTCTATGCCCACGGCCGACGAGCCGAGCTTCCAGACGGCTATGAGGAGGGCGGCCGAAAGCGCGGCGTCGGCCGCCTTGCGGCCGACGCGGCCCCGGCTAGAGCCCGAGCTCGGCGTAGAACGCGGCATCGGGCAGCTTGCCGCCTATCGATACCGGGGCGGCTTTCAAGAATACCGAGAGCAGGGCCTCGACCATGGGACGGGCCTCGGGGGCCGGCGTAAAGACGTAGGCCGAGTTGGGGATGGCGGCCGCGGCTATGGGCGCCTGTAGGCCGAAATCGTGCTTCTCCACCAGGGCGCCGGCCGCGGCGGGATCGGCGAGCGCCTGCCGTATGGCGCCGCGATAGGCCTCGGCTAAGGCGCGGACGCCGGCGGGGCGTTCGCGGACGAGCGCGTCGCTCACGACGAAGACGCTCATGGGGTAGCTTTCCTGGCCGGTCGCGGCTTTCCAGGCGGCGTCCAGGCTAAAGGCCTCGCGGAGCGCCGGATTGGCCCGCCGGGCCACCGTAACGAAAGGCTCGGGCAGGACGGCGCTCTTAACCTTGCCCGCGGCCAGGCTCGCGGCCAGCTCGGGGTAGGGAAGGCTATAATTAAGCCGTACGGCGCTCTCCGAGTCCAGGCCGGCGTGGCCGAGGACCGTCCGCAGTACGAAATCGGGCGTAGCCCCCTGGCCGGCGACGTAGAGCTCGGCGCCGCGCAGCTCGGCTACCGAGCCCAGGCCGGGTTCGCTCGTCAGGACCTTGACCATGCCGTTGCCGACGAGGGCGACCATCCGATAGGGGAGGCCGGCGTTATAGAGCTTGGCGGCCATGTTCACCGGGAGCACCGCGGCGTCCAGCTCTCCGGAGAGGAGCTTTGCCGCCGCCGCGTCGGCGCCCGCCAGGGCCTCGAAGCTCGGCGTAAGGCCGTCGGGCAGGGGCGGCGGCGTTTCGAACAGGCCGATCATGCCGATGCCGGTCGGTCCCTTGATGGCCCCGACCCGTATCGCACGCGGCTCGAGCTCCGCGCGCGGGCCTTCCTTGCGGCCCAAGGCGAAGCTCGGGCTTATAGCGAGCGCGGCGAGCGCCGCGATGATTAAGAATCGCTTCATGGCTACTATCCTCCATAGGGCTTAACTGAGCGCCCCGATCGTATAGTACCGCCTCCGGCCGCTACGCGACAAGACGAACGAACGGTAATCGGGAAAAAAATAGCGAAAACCCGCCGCCTGCCCTTTGCCTACCTGCCTGACCTGTGCCTCGTCCGCCGGAGTATATAGACGGCCTTTCGTAACGCGCCTGTATTGCCTATACTCTTAGCTATGCGCTGCGAATCCTGCGGCCGCGAGGGCGTGAGCTATCTCGTGAGCCTCGACGCCCGCCATGGCTATACCCGCCTCTGCCCCGAATGCCTGGCCAAGCTCGGCGACGAAGCCGAGCCCGGCGCCGCGCGTTGCCCCCGATGCGGCTTGGACGCGGAGAGCCTCAGGCGGCATGGACGACTCGGCTGCCCCGCGTGCGTCGGCGCGCTGCGCCGCGAGCTCGTCGCGCAGTGGCGGCGCGGCGGGCGGGCCGTCCCCTACGCGGGCAAGGTGCCCGGGTCGCTTCCCCGCGAGCCCGCGCCCGAGGCCCGGACCCTGCGCGCCGAGCTGGCGGCGGCGGTGGCCGCCGAGGACTTCGAGCGCGCGGCCGCCCTGCGCGACGCCCTGCGCTCGGGCCTGGGCTGCCCCGACGGCGAGGCCGGCTCATGACGGCCCTCCCTCCCGCGCTCTCGCCGTATCCGCCTAACCAGGCCCCCGACGACGACGTAGCCGTCGAGTCGACCGTTCGCCTGGATAGGAACCTAGCCGCCTATCCCTTTCCCTGGCGGGCCGGCGCGGAGGACGCCCGCGCCGCGGCCGGCGCGCTCTCCGAAGCGGCCGCCTGCGCCGGGCTCGAGCTCCTGGCCGCCGTCTCGCTCGGGCCGGCCGGGCGCGACGCCGCGGCCGAGCGCGGCGTCGCGTCGCGCGCCTATTTAATGGACGACGAGCGGCTCCTGGCCTTCGAACGCGGGCGGCGCGCCTGGCTGCGCTTCAACGACGGCGCGCATTGCTCCGTCTCCTGCGCGGCGGCCGGCTTGGACCTGACGGGGCCCTGGGCCGCCGCCTCGTCGATCGACGACCGCCTGGCCGCCTCGGTCGCCTGGGCCTTCGATCCGGAGGCCGGCTATATTCAGGCGGACGCCCTCCGTTGCGGCAGCGGGCTGGCGGCCTGCGTCAGGCTGCATCTGCCCGGCTTGGCCATGGCCGGGCTCTTGGACGGCGTCTTTCGCAAGGCCTTGGAGGCGGGCTTCATCATCGAGGGGGCCTACAGCGCCAGGCAGACGAGCGCCGGCTCGGTGTACTCCGTGGCCCTGCCCGAGGCCTATCGCGAGCCCGAGCCGGCTTCGCTCGATCGCCTTCAACGGAGCGTCGCGCTGATCGCCGAGTACGAGCGCCGGGCCCGGGCCGAGCTGGCCGAGCGCCGTCCGCTCGAGCTCGGCGACCTCGTGGGGCGCGCCTACGGCGTCGCGCGCGGGGCCTTGCTCCTGGGCCGGGACGAGGCGGACGAGCTGGTCTCGGCCCTGCGCCTGGGCTTGGCCGAGGGATTATTAACGGGCCTCGGGATGGCCGAAACGGCCGAATTATGGCTATCTTTACGTATGGCTCGGGGATCGCGGCCGGAAGGCTCGCCCGCCGACGGGGGCGGGCCTGGGGGCGCGCCCGCGCGCGGGGCGGAGCTCCGCGACGACGCGGGGACGCCCGCCGACGGGGGCGACGCGGCCGAGCGCGCGCGCCTCCTGCGCGACGCGGCGGCTAGGCTTAAGCCGGCCAAGGGGTAGGCGATGTTCAAAGGACTGACGAAGCGGGCCCAGCGGCTCCTGACTATAAGCGCCCAGGAAGAGGCGCGACGCTTCCATGCCTCCGAGCTCAGCCCGGAGCACGTGCTCCTGGCGCTCGTGCGGGGGGCCGAGGGCACGGGCTACCGCCTGCTCGAGGCGCTCAAGGTCGACGTGGCCGAGCTCCGCCTGGAGCTCGAACGGGCCGCCGTAGGCCGCCGCGGCGGCTTCCTCTTAGGCGACGCGCCGCTCTCCAGGCGCCTGAAGTCCATGCTCGAGACCGCGGCCGAGGAGGCCAGGCTCATGGACGGCGAATATATCGGCACCGAGCACCTGGTCGTCGCCGCCGCGCGCGAGCCCTCCTCCCTCATCGAGCAGTTCCTGGGGCGCTACGGCGTGTTCTATGAGCAGCTGCGCTCGGCGCTAAAGCTGTTAAGCGCCGGCCAGCACGACCAGCGCCGCGCCGAGGAGCCCAAGCGTCCCGAGGCGCCGGTCGGCGCCCGGCGGCCGGCGGCCCCGCAGAGCGGCGCGACGCCCCTCTTAGACGAGCATTCGCGCGACCTGACGGCGCTGGCCCGCGAGGATAAGCTGGATCCGGTGATCGGCCGCTCGCGCGAGACGGGCCGGGTGCTCCGCATCCTGTCGCGGCGGACCAAGAACAACCCGGTGCTCGTGGGCGACCCGGGCGTAGGCAAGACCGCCATCGTCGAGGGCCTGGCCCTCCGCATGGCCGCCGGCGAGGTGCCCGAGGGCCTCCTCGGCAAGCGGCTCCTGGTACTGGACCTGGCCTCCGTCGTCGCGGGCACCAAGTACCGCGGCGAGTTCGAGGAGCGCCTGAAGCGCATCATGAAGGAGATCGGGACGGCCGGGAACGTCATCCTCTTCATCGACGAGCTCCATACGATCATCGGCGCGGGCTCCGCCGAGGGCACCATCGACGCCTCCAATATGCTCAAGCCGGCGCTGTCGCGCGGCGAGCTCCAGTGCATCGGCGCCACCACCCTGGATGAGTACCGAAAATATTTCGAGAAGGACGCGGCCCTCGAGCGGCGCTTCCAGCTGGTCATGGTGGAGGAGCCGACGGCGGAGGACACCGTCGACATACTCTTGGGGGTCAAGGAGCGCTACGAGCGCTTCCACGGCGTACGCTACAGCCAGGACGCCGTGCAGGCGGCCGCCTATTTCGCGCGGCGCTACGTCTCCGAGCGCTATCTGCCGGACAAGGCCATCGACGTGATGGACGAGGCGGGCGCCCGCCGCAAGCTCGAGGAGCCGGCGCGCATGCCCGAGCTCGGCCGCATCGAGTCGGAGATTCGCCGCCTAACGGAGGAGAAACTGGCCCTGGTCTCCACGCAGAACTACGAGCGGGCCGCCGAGCTCCGCGACCGCGTGCGCTCGCTCAAGGCCCGGCTCGAGGAGCTTAAGGCCCAGGCCGGCGGCGAGGGCTCCGCCGACGGCCCCCTGGTCGGCGTGGACGACATACGCTCCGTGGTGGCCGAGATGACCGGCATACCCGTGGAGCGCATCGGCGAGGCCGAGTCGGGCAAGCTCGCCGGCCTCGAGGACGAGCTGCACCGACGCGTCATAGGGCAGGACGACGCCGTAAAGACCTTGGCGGCGGCCGTCCGCCGCGCCCGCGCCGGCATAGCCGACCCGCGCCGGCCCCTGGGCTCCTTCATCTTCCTCGGGCCCACCGGCGTGGGCAAGACCCTCTTGGCCAAGACCCTGGCCGAGGCGCTCTTCGGCAGCCAGGACGCGCTCATACGCATCGACATGTCCGATTATATGGAGAAGCACAACGCGGCGCGCTTAGTCGGCGCGCCCCCCGGCTACGTGGGCTACGACGAAGGCGGCATGCTCACCGAACGCGTCCGCCGCAAGCCCTATTGCGTGGTGCTCTTCGACGAGATCGAGAAGGCCCATCCCGACGTGTTCAACCTGCTCCTGCAGCTCCTGGAGGAGGGCGAGCTCCGCGACAACCTGGGGCACAGCGTGTCGTTCCGCAACGCCGTGGTCATCATGACCAGCAACGCCGGCACCCGCGACATCACCCGCGGCTCGCGCCTGGGCTTCGGCGCGGAGGACCGGCGCTTCGACTACGCCTCGGTGCGCGACGCCGCCTTGGCCGAGCTTAAGAAGCTCTTTAACCCCGAGTTCATCAACCGCGTCGACGAGGTGGTGGTCTTCCACCCCCTGGACCGCGAACAGGTGGCCGCGGTGCTGGAGCTGGAGCTGCAGGGCCTCAGGCGTCGCTTGGCCGAGCGCGGCGTCGCGCTGGAGCTGGAGCGCAAGGCCGTCGATTTCCTCGCCGAGCGCGGCTACGACGCGGCCTACGGCGCCAGGCCGATGCGGCGGCTCATCATGCGGCAGATAGAGGATCCGCTGGCGGTGCTCATGGTCTCGGGAGAGTGCCAGCCCGGCTCCACCGTGCGGGTCAGGGCCAAGGGCGAGGAGCTTAAGCTGAAGGTTGAGAAGGCCAAGCCCGAGCCGCTCCCCGAACCGGCCGCCTCGCGCTCATAACGGCCTCGAGTCCATGACCGAGCGACTCTCCGCGTCCCGCGCGGGCGGCTCGCGGCGAAGGGCGCTAGTCCTCGCGGCCGATGAGCCGCTTCAAGGCGCGCAGGCGGTCCTCGTCGAGCTTGACCCGTAGGTTCTTCTCCTGGGTCGGGAGCACCAGGCCCTTGGGGCCGTCCTTGGCGCGCCGCAGGTATTTCACGTGGGTGTAGTACAGATCGCCCGCGCCGGCGCTTCGGCCCTTGGAGTAATAGAGCGCGAGGTTGCCGGCGGCCAGCATGATCTCCAGCGGGAAGCTCTTGCCCGCCCGGGCGCGTATGAATACGTAGGAGCCTGAGTAGTCGCGCGCGTGCATCCACAGGTCGTTGCCGCGCACGTGGCGGCGCAGGAGCTGGTCGTTCTCGGCGGCCGAGCGGCCGACCAGTATCAGCCAGCCGTCCAGCTCGAGCGACAGCCCCGGGTAGCGCTTGGGAGCCTCGGCGGGCGCCGTGCGCCGCTTGGCCAGGTAGGCGCGGATGCGGTAGGGGTTCTCCTCCGCCTCGATCGCCCGTTCCTCGGCCGCGAGCTCGGCCAGGGCGGCGCGCGCCTCGGCCAGCTCCTCCTTGGCGTCGGCGAGGCCCGAACGAGCCTTCCTGGCTTTCTCGTAGTATTCCTTGGCGTTCTCTACGACGCTCTTTTTCTCGTCGACGTGGATGATGACCGAGCCGCCGCGGTAGAAGTCGTCGGCGCGGACGCAGCAGCGCTCGATCGGGCCGGCCGGGTTGGCCATGAGTATGTCGCCGAGCTCCTTCAGGCGCTCGGGCTCGGCGTAGGCCGCCAGGGCCTTCTCTAAGGACGCGACGCGCAGCTCGATGGAGGCCCGTTTAGAGGCGAAATACTTCTTGGCCCGCTCGATGAGCGCCTGCCGCGACAGCTCCGAGCCGTGCTCGGCGTAGTAGGCGTCGACGCGCTCGTTGTAGCCGCCCTCGCCGGGGAAATCGCGCGGCGGAAAGGGTTTGTCCGGCGCCGGCCCGGCCTCCGGCGCGTAGCGGCCGCCGGCTATCTCGCCCTTGGAGGGCTTGCGGGTCAGGACGTCGACGATGGTCCCGTCGGGCTTGGTCAGTATCACGTTGGCCGCGCCGGACCAGAGCCGCGCGTATAGGATGCGTTCGCCCTCGTCGCGGCCGATGCGCAAGCGGACGATGCGCTCGGCGCCCAGCTGCTCGATTGCCTCGACGCGAGCGCCGCGGACCTGGGCGCGCAGGAGCTCGGTGAAGCGCTGCGGCTTGGGCGGCTTGGGCAGGGCCAGCTTGGTGGCGTGCAGGCGGCAGGCGCCGTGCGCCACGCAGATCATGAGCTCGGTCGCCTTGCCCGGCTTATAGAAGGACAGGAGCAGCGTATCGTACGAGGGTTGTACGATGCGCTGCAGTTGGGCCCCGACGAGGTCGAGCTCGCCTAGGACCCGGTCTATCTCGTTCCAGTTAAGCGACATGCCCTACGCGCCGTGGCAATGCTTGTACTTCTTGCCCGAGCCGCAGGGGCAGGGTTCGTTACGCCCCACCTTGGGCACGGCGCGTACGACCTGGGCCGCCCGGGGCGCCGCCCCCTGGGCCATGGCGCCGGAGGCCGCCTGGGCGCGCGCCGCCTGGGCCAGGGCCGCGCCGCCGGGAGCCCCGCCGGATCCGCCGGATCCGCCGGATCCGCCGGCGGCCCCGAACTGCCCGACCTCGTCGTGGCGCGTCTCGCCCCCGCTGACCACCGGGCGTAGCGTCCGCTCCTCCTGGCGCTGAATGCGGACCAGGAAGAGGGTGGAGGCCACCGAACGGCGGATCTCGTCGATCATGCGGTCGAAGATATCGAAGCCCTCGAGCTTGTATTCGAGCAGCGGGTTCTTCTGGGCGTAGTGCCGCAGGTACACCGCCTCGCGCAGGGCCTCCATGTTCTCCAAGTGGTCGAGCCATTTCTGGTCGATGGTGGACAGGTATTTCCAGCGCAGGAAGTGGTTCAGGTTGTCGCTGCCGGCGGCGGCCCGCTTCTCCTCCAGGTCCTGCTCGAGGAGGCGGCCGATCTCCGCGTCCAGGAGCTCGGGGCGCTCGGCCTCGGGCGCGTCGTAGCGCCAGGGCAGCTGGAGCCCGAAGGCCGCCTTGAGCTCGTCCTGCAGCGCCCCGTAGGCGGCCTGGCGCTCGGCCTTCATGCCCTCCTTGTAGGCCTCCAAGAACTCGGCGGCCATGCCTCGGGCGGCGTCTATGGCGCGCAGGGCTATATCCCCGTCGGCGGCGATCGAGTCGCGTTGCTCGTAGATGAACTTGCGCTGCTGGTTCAGGACGTCGTCGTATTCCAAGAGGTGCTTGCGTATCTCGAAGTTGCGCTCCTCCACCTTCTTCTGCGCGCCCTCGATGGTGCGGTTGAGCAGCGGGTGGTAGATGGGCTCGCCGGGCTTCATGCCCACCTTCATCATGAGGCCCTTCAGGTTGGCCCCGAAGAGGCGCATGAGCTCGTCGTCGAGCGAGATGAAGAACTGGGAGCGGCCGGGGTCGCCCTGGCGGCCGGAGCGGCCGCGGAGCTGGTTGTCGATGCGCCGCGACTCGTGGCGCTCGGTGCCGATCACGTAGAGGCCGCCGGCCGCCCGGACTTCGTCGTAGTCCTTACGCCAGAGGACGAGCTCCTCGTCGAAGGCTTTTTGGTACGCGGCCTCGTCGGCCTGGGTGCCCGCCCGCTTGCGCGCACGGTATTCGGGGTTGCCGCCGAGCTTGATGTCGGTGCCGCGGCCGGCCATGTTGGTGGCTATGGTGACGGCGCCCTTGGCGCCCGCCTCGGCTATGATGACCGCCTCGCGGGCGTGGTTCTTGGCGTTCAGGACCTCGTGGCGTATGCCGCGCTTGGTCAGGGCGGCGGACAGCCGCTCGCTCTTCTCGATGCTGACCGTGCCCACGAGCACCGGCTGGCCGCGGCCGTGGGCGTCCTTGATCTCGTCGCAGATGGCGTCGAATTTCTCGTCCTCGTTCAGGAACACGAGGTCGTCCTCGTCGGCGCGCGCCACCGGGCGGTTGGTGGGGATGACGGTCACGTCCAGGGCGTAGATGCGCTGGAATTCGGTGGCCTCGGTCTCCGCGGTGCCGGTCATGCCCGCGATCTTGTCGTAGAGCCGGAAATAGTTCTGGAAGGTGATGGTGGCCAGGGTGCGGTTGCGCCGCGCGATCTTGATGCGCTCCTTGGCCTCGATCGCCTCGTGCAGGCCGTCGGAGTAGCGCCGCCCGTGCAGGATGCGCCCGGTGAACTCGTCCACGATCTGCACCTGGCCGTCCTGCACGACGTACTCGACGTCCTTATGGAACAGCTCGCGCGCGCGTATGGCCTGGACGAAGTAGTGGGTGAACTCGAAATTCTGCTCGTCGAAGAGGGAGCCGGAGATCAGGCTGCGCTTCTTTAGGAGCTCCTCGATCTTGGCTAGGCCCTGCGAGGTGAACGAGACTTTCTTGTTCTTCTCTTCTTTTTTATAGTCGCCGTTCAGCTCCTCGCCCTCGTCCTCCTTGGGGTACTCGCCGGTGTCGGGGTCCTTCTCTACCTCGACGAGCTGGGGGGCCAGGCGAGCGACTTCGCCGATCTTGTAGGTGTCGTCCTCGGCGGCGCCGGAGATGATGAGCGGCGTGCGCGCCTCGTCGATCAGGATGGAGTCGATCTCGTCGACCACGCAGTAGGCGTGCCCGCGCTGCACCTTGCGCGACGGATCCATGGCCATGTTGTCGCGCAGGTAGTCGAAGCCGAACTCGTTGTTGGTACCGTAGGTGATGTCCCGGCCGTAGGCCAGGCGCCTGGTTTCGTTATCCAGGTTGGATAATATGGCGCCTACGCTCATGCCTAGGAACGAGTAGACGCGGCCCATCCAGGCCGAGTCGCGCTCGGCCAGGTAGTCGTTCACCGTGACCACGTGCACGCCGCGGCCGGCCAGGGCGTTGAGGTAGACGGCCGGCACGCCGGCCAGGGTCTTGCCTTCGCCGGTCTTCATCTCCACGATGCGCCCGCGGTGCAGGACCAAGCTGCCCAGGATCTGGGTATCGAAGGCCCGCTCGCCCAGCACGCGCCTAGCCGCCTCGCGGGCCAGGGCGAAGGCCTCGGGCACGAGCTCGTCGAGCGAGGCGCCGGCGGCGACGCGGGCGCGGAGCTTGGCCGTCTCCTTGGGGAAGTCCTCGGCCTTGAGGGCCATGGCCCAGGCCTCTTTTTCATTAACAGCGTGCAGCTGCGGAAGGAGCTCTTTTATGTCGCGCTCTCGCTTGGATCCGAAGAGCGCCGTGAGGGGGTTGAACGCCATGTCGCTTACTCTATATCTTTTAAGAATAAGCGGTCAAGCTTAGCTCCGACGGCGCCGTCAGGGCGCCCTACACGCCGCGGCGCGAGGGAATTCCCCGGCCGCCATGGCCGCTTCGGAGGTTCGCCCGTGCCCGCTCGCCCTTCCCGCATCGCCCTTGCCCTCGTCCTCGCGGCCCTCGCCGCGCTCGTAGCCCTGGCCGCGTCCTCCTGTTCGGGCGCCGACGAGTTGCGGACCCTAAAGCGGGAGCAGCTCTTTACCCTGGGCTTCGGCACCATGGAGGATCAGCTCAACCTCTTTAGCCTCTCGGGGAACGCGCCGCCCCTGCCGAGCTCGATGGCCATGCGCGACGGCATCTTCTTCATCGCCAACGGCAACGCCGGCAAAGTCATCAGTCTCTCCTCGTTCGGCGACCTTCTATCCATGGTATATAACCCGGATAGGAACCCGGCCCCCGTCATCCTAAAGCTCGCCCAAGCCGGCGAGCCGGCCCAGGGACGCGTCGCCCGGACTTATCCCTTCAACGCGCCGGGGGCCATCGCCGTCGACTCGCGCCGAAGCTTCTTCGTGGAGGAGCGGGTACCCGAGGAGCGCCGCAGCTACGACGAGGCCGCCCAGGCCAGCCTGGAATACGTGGTGCTGCGCTTCAGCCGCGACGGCGAGTACCAAGACTACCTGGGCCAGGAGGGCCTAGGCGGCACCCCGTTCCCGCTCATCGCGTCCATCTTGATTACCCCGTCCGACGGCTGCGTGGTGGTCTGCGTCACCGGCGAAGGCTGGACGGCCTTCTGGTTCTCCGCCGAGGGGCTCCTCGAGTCCACCGTGCGCATAAGCCGGGATCGCCTGCCCCTGCCTGAGGGCGAGGCGGACCTGTTCCCGTCCTTGGACGGCATAGGCCTGAGCCCCGACGGCGACGGGCTGCTCTTGAAGATCGACTATTACCGCGACGTGATCGACCAGGCTACCCGATCGCGCACCGGCGTCGAATTCGCCTCGAGCCGGGCCTGGATACTATCGCGTAGCCGCGGCGGCTTCGAGGACGATTTCGAGCTGCCGGGCTTCGAGCCCCCGCAGGCCAAGCGCGGCGCGCCCAAGCCGGTGCCCCGCAGCTGGGATTTCCTCGGCGTGACCCTGGGCAAGGTCTTTATGTCGGCGGTCGACGACGAAGGCTCGACCTACTTCGGCGTCTTCGATCCGGCGTCGAAGGTCTTGTCGCGCTTCTCCCTGGTCATCGAACCGGATGAGCTCATGTACAGGACGCTGCATCTGTCGCCCGACGGCATCGTGTCGGCCATCCTGGCGACGCGCTTCGAGGCCCGCGTCGTTTGGTGGCGCTTCGACCGGGTGATAGGCGGACGGGCGCCGTGAGACCCCTGCTGTCCTGCGCCGCGGCCGCCGAGCTGGACGCCCTGACCCGGGGCGAGTACGGCATAGCCGCCGATCGGCTCATGGAGCTCGCGGCGGCGCGTATCCTGGACGCCATCGCGGCCGAGGGCCTTTGGCCGGCGAGCGGCGAGGTCGACGGCGGCGCTAGGCGCGCGGACGCAGGACGGGCGGGCGCGGCGGAGCCGATCAGGGTCGCGGCTATCTGCGGCTCGGGCGGCAACGCCGGCGACGCCCTGGCCCTCCTGCGCATGGCGGCCTTCAAGGGCGAGCGCGGCCTGGCGGCCGTGATCCCCGAGCGGCTCGGCGAGCTCGCGGCCGCCCGCGCGCGCGAGGCCGCGGCCGCCGGCGTGCGGCTGCTCGAGCTGGGCTCGGCCGAGGCGGACGAGGCCGTAGCGGAGGCCGCCCTGGTCATCGACGCGGTCGCCGGGACCGGCGTACGCGGCCCGCTCCGCGGCCCCGCCCTCCGGGCGGCCGAGCTCTGCGCCGCCGCCCGCGGCCGCCTCGTCGCCCTGGACCTGCCGAGCGGGGTAGGGCCCTACGATGCCCGCCCCGGAGGCCCGAGGCCGTCGCCGGACGACGCGCCGCCGGGACCGGTTCCGCCCAGGGCGGAGCTCACCGTCTGCGTCGCGCCCCGCAAGCTCGAGCTGTACTATCCGGCCTTCCGTAGCCTCGCGGGACGGATCGCGGCCGCCGAGGGCGTCTTTCCGTTCGACCGCGTCGAGGCGGCGGCGGAGGCCCGGCTCCTCGAGGAAGCGGACCTGGCGGGGCTCCTGCCGCGGCTCGCGCCCGAGGCGCATAAGGGGATCCGCGGGTCCGTCGGGGTCTACGGCGGGGCGCTCGGCGCCCTGGGCGCGGGGCTCGTCGCTTCGCGCGCGGCCTCGGCCGCCGGGGCGGGCGTCGTTACCTTCGTGGTCCGCGACGAAAGCTACGCGCAGGCGGCCGGCCGGGTTCAAGGGCCGATCGTACGGCCCCTGTCGATGGGCGCCGGCAGGCGCCTGGACGCCGCGCTCGTCGGGCCCGGCTTCGGCCTTGACCGAACGGCGGAGGCCGCGCTCGACGAGCTCTGGGACGCTGCCGCGCCCCTAGTCGTCGACGCCGACGCCCTGCGGCTCGTAGCGCGCCGGGCCGGGCGCCGATCGCGCGCCGCGCCCCTGGTCATGACGCCGCATCCGGGGGAGCTCGCCGCGCTCGCGGCCGCGGCCGAGGGGCGTCCGGGCGACCCCGAGGCCATCGCCCTGGCAGGCGAGCGCTGGCGCTACGACGCGGCCGCCCTGGCCGTCGAGACGGCGCGGGCCTACGGCGCCGCGCTCGTATGCAAGGACGCGACCAGCTTCATCGCGGCTCCCGACGGCGCCCTCGCCGTATGGGACGGCCGCGAGCCGAGCCTGGGCGTCGGCGGTTCGGGCGACGCCTTGGCCGGATTCATAGCCGGCCTCTTGGCCCGCGGCGCGTCCGCCTGGGACGCGGCCCGCGCCGGCGTCGCGGCGCACGGCCTGGCCGGCCGCCGCCTGGCCGCGCTGAAGGGCTTCTACGACGCCGGAGAGCTTCCCGAGGCCCTGGCCGCCTTGGCCTACGAAAGGACGAAGCATGGATAAGTGGGAGACGCGCGAGAAGGATCCGAAGGCCAACGTCACCTATTACTATAATCGCGAGCGCCGCATGGAAAGCGCCGGCCGCTACGCCCGCTTCGCCGAGAGCCTGCACGGCGCCAAGCGACCCGGGCTGCTCCGTACCATGACGGCTACGCGCCCCTTGGCCATGCTGTTCTACGGCCTCATCTTTATGTTGGTGGCCGCCTTCCTCGTGGATTGGGTAAGCGGGGGCAAGGAGGTCGCGCGGCTCTCGGGTTGGTCCTATAGCATGGACGCACTTTGGTTCGAGGGCGACGCCTACGTATCGTTGCGGCGGGAGCGGGGCCTAGGGGCCCGCGAGGCGGGCCCGGCGACGGTCCGCGTCACCGTAGGGGGCAGCGCGTCGGAAGGCGAGTTCCTTCCCGGCCAAGACGAGTTGAAGCTTAAGCTGCCTTCGGCCGCCAAGCCCGAGTGGGCCGCCGCCGTCATCGCCTCGGGCGATTCCCAGGCCGAGCTGGCGGTCAGGGTACGCTAATTTCTGCCCGGCCGCGGCGCCCGCCCGGAGCCGGCCTCCCGGAGCCGGCCTCCCGAAGCCGGCCTCCCGCGGCTTCGCTTGACCCCACCGGGGCTTTCAAGTATGGTTTTAGCTAAGCGGCCGCGCCGTCCGAAGCTCCGTCAGCCGGACGATTCGGAAGGCGCGCCCGCGCCTAGCTTAGGTCGAACGGAGAAATGGGCATGATTCAGTTTTACCTGCTCAGCGTCCTTTTGAATATAATGGCCGGTTACGCGCTCCTGGTCCATGGCAAGGAGGCGCGCGCCACGCCCTTCGACGGGCTGCGCGGCTTCCTGCAGGATCCGACCGTCAAGCTCATCGTGGGCGTGCTCGGCTTCGTCGTGGGCTTCTTCAAGCTCTTGACCGTCATGCGCGGCGACGTACCGGTCGTGGGGGACTTCCTTCCGGCCTTGGCCGGCATGGCCTCCGGTTTCGCGCTGCTCTTCGAGTTCTATCGATCCACGTCCACCATCAACGCGGAGGGGATGGAGCGGCTGGACGCCATCTTCCTGCAGCGGCGCCGCCTCCTGGGCATCGCGGCCATGGCGACCGGCTTCGCCCACTTCCTCTTCCCGAATGTCCTCTTCCTCTAGCGATACGCCCGTCGGCCGCTCGGCCGCCGGCATAGCCGTGCGCGGGGGGCGCGTCTTGGTCGGCCGGCGCAAGCCCGGCGGGGACCTGGGCGGCCGATGGGAGTTCCCCGGCGGCAAGCTGGAGGCCGGCGAGTCGCCGGAGGAGGCCTTAGTACGCGAATACGACGAGGAGCTCGGGGTCGGGGCGACGGCGCTCGGCCGCCTGGGCCGGAGCTCCTTCGAGCATCGCGGCCGGCGTTACGAGCTCGTCGCCGTGGCCATCGCCGTGGGGGGCGACGAGTTCGCGACCCGCGAGCACGAAGAGTTCCGATGGGCCGCGGCCGAGGAGCTCGTCGCCCTGGATTTGGCCGAATCCGACCGCTCGCTCTTGCCCTTCGTCCTGCCCCTGCTTAGCCCTCGCTAGAGAACAGGTCGAGCTCGGGCTTTTCGTCCGGCCCGGCGGGCTGGTTGATGAGGATCTCCACGCGTCCCTCGATCTTCTCAAGGTCGCGCTCCAGGCCTTTGGAGAGCTTGACGCCCTCTTCGAACACGGACAGGGCGTCCTCTAGCGGCAGGTCCTTATCCTTTATGCGTTCGGCCAGCTCCTCGAGCCGGCGCAGGCGTCCTTCGAAGTCCTTCATGTCCGTACCTCCGTGGTAAGCGCGTCGGCTCCGCCCCGCGCGAATTGTATAGACAGCTCTTGGCCGGCGGCGAGCTCCGTCGCGTCGCGCAGGGCCCGCGCGGCGCCCTTCTTACGGACGACCGCGTAGCCCCGCGCCAGGATGTCGCTCGGGTTCGACGCCGAAAGGAGGGCGAAAGCCCGCTCAAGGCGCCGCCTGGCGTCCTGGGCGGCCTCGCGTATCCCGTCGATAAGGCCTTCCTTGGCGTCGTCGAAGCGTTGGCGGCGCGGAAGGAGCGCGCGCTCCAGGCGGAGCTCCAGGGCGTCCGGGGCGAAGCCTTTAACCAGGAGCCTGGCGCGCTCCAGCCTGGCCCGCATCGCGCCTTCTATGGCTTCGGCCGCGGCCCCGAGCCGTTCGAGCACGCTGGCCGCGCTCTCGGAGACCAGTTCGGCCGCCGCGCTGGGCGTCGGGGCCCGAAGGTCGGCCGCGTAGTCGCAGAGGCTCCAATCGATCTCGTGGCCGACCGCGCTGATCACCGGTATGGCCGAGGAGGCTACCGCGCGGACGACGGCCTCGTCCGAGAAGGCCAGGAGGTCTTCGAGCGAGCCGCCGCCGCGTCCTATGATGATCACCTCGCCGAGCTTATGCTCGTTGGCGACGCGTAGGGCGCGCACGAGCTGGGCGGGAGCCTCCTCGCCCTGGACGAGGGCGGGGATCACGGTGACGCGGAGCCCGGCGTTGCGGCGGCCGAGCACGTTCAGCACGTCCCGTACGGCCGCGCCCGTCGGCGAGGTAATGACGGCCACGCGGGAGGGGAAGGCGGGGACGGGTCGTTTCCTCGACTCGTCGAAGAGGCCCTCGGCGGCCAGGCGTCGCTTCCGCTCCTCCAACATGAGGAGAAGGTCGCCCTCGCCGGCTAAAGACATCGTATCGACGATCAGCTGGTATTGCCCGCGGGCGGCGTAGACCGAGAGGCTCCCCACGGCGCGGACGAGCATCCCGTCCTTAGGCCTAAACGCGAGCCTCAAGGCCTTGCCCTTGAACATGACGGCTTGGATCATGGCGCCGCCGTCCTTCAGGGTGAAGTACAGGTGTCCCGAGGGCGCCGGGCGCCAATTGGATATCTCGCCCTCGACGGCGACGGTAGAGAATGATTCCTCAAGGCTGCGCTTCACGAGCTCGGTGAGCTCGGAGACCGAGAATACGAGCGACTGGGCCATGGCGTACTCTAGCCTTCGCCGAGCCCGCGGCGCAAGGCCCGTCCTGAGGCGAGCCCGCGGCGCGCGGCGAACTTAGGTGGCGCGGCGATCCCGCGGCGCGCTTTCGGGTGGAAAAACCGGCGCGCATCGGTTATAACGGAAGGCATGAGGCGATTTACCTGGTCCGTCGTGCTGCTGCTCATAGCCAGCCTTAGCGTCTTCTTCGTCGGCTGGCTCTCGCTCCGCGTCCGTCCCGGCGCCGTCGCCGTGGTGGCCAGCAAGACCGGCGGGGTAGAGCCGCGGCCGCTCGAGGCCGGGCGTTTCGCCTGGTCGCCGGCGGCCCTCCTGCCCACCAACCTCCGCGTCGTAAGCTTCTCGCCCAAGCCCGCCGGGCGGAGCCTGAGTATAGAAGGCGAGCTCCCCTCGGCCGCCGCCTATCGCGCCTTCATGGCGGGCGAGCCCGACTTTAGCTGGCGCCTGACGCTCGCGCTCAAGGCCGCGCCCAAGGCGTCGGCCCTGCCCGAGCTCTTCGCCCGCTACGGCGTCGATAACGACGAGGCCTTGGCGGCCTGGCTTTCAGCCGAGCTGGACGCGGCCTTAGGCGACGCCCGCGCCTCGGTATTGGCTTATTTCGCCGACGAAGACGGCGCCCAGCTCCTGGCCTCCGGACGGGCCGACGAGGCCGTGTCGGCGGACCTGGCTGCCAAGCGTCCCCTGCTCGAGATACTGGAGTTTACCGTCGCCGAGGCGCGGCTCCCCGATCTGGCCCTCTATGCGCGGGCGAGGGAGCTGTACCTGGGCTACGCGGAGCGCTTCAGGGCGAGCGTGGAGCCGGCCCTGGCCGAGGCCAGCGAGTCGGCGGCCCGCGATCAGGTGAAGCTGGAGCTCCTGCGCCGCTACGGGCAGCTCCTTGCGGAGTTTCCCGGCCTCATCGACTATCTGGCGATCCAGGCCGGCATCGCGCCGCGGCCTTCGGTTCTTCCGGTCGCGAGCCCGGCCGCCCGGGCCGGGCAGTAGGCGGCCGAGGTGGACTATTTCTTCAACTTCGACAAGATGCGCTATCTGACCGGCGCCAAGCCGGACGGCTGCATACTCTGCCTCGTCCGGGAGGGCTCGCCCGAGGTGGAGAGCCTCGTCGTGCACCGTGGGAGCTCGTGGCTGGTGACCTTGAACCTCTACCCGTATAATCCCGGCCACCTGATGCTCTTCCCCCTGCGTCATGTGCAGGACATCCGCGAGCTGTCGGACGAGGAGCGGGCGGAGGGCGACCGCCTGACGCGACTCTGCCTAGACGTGTTGGACGAGGCCTACCATCCGGCGGCCTATAACGTGGGCTATAACATGGGCCTCGTGGCCGGCGCCAGCATCGATCACCTGCACCAGCACATCATACCCCGCTACGCCCGCGAGATCGGCATAGCCGAGCTCATGGCCGGTAAGCGCGTCCTCGTGCAGGATCCGCGCGAGACGCAGGCTATCCTTGCCCCGGCCTTCGCCAAGCGCCTCGCCGGCGCGGCCGGCTAAGCCGCCGTCGGACTCAAGGCGCCGATCAATCGGCGTAGGGCGCGGCGAAGCTCTCGTAGGGCACGACGACCAGGAGCTCCCCCCGCCCGGGCGCGATGACGGCCTTGCCGCCCAGGGCCCGGTTTGAAATCCCGAACTCGCCCGGCCCCCAACGGAGGCCGTTTAGGGGCCAGCGGAGGCCCTCGCTCCGCATCCCGGAGGCGCCGCCGCCTAAGGGGAAGGCGGAGATCAGGCCGTCGACCTTAAGCTCCAAGCTCAGGGGCTCGCGTATACGTAGGACGAGCTCGCCGGGCGTATACCAGGCGTCCGGCCCCCAGGGGTTTTCAAAGAGCGCGCGCAGCGCCAACAGATGGTCCAAGCGACCGCCGCCGCCGCCGGCCATCGTTACTCGGCCGTAGCCGCGCGACCTGAGCTCCTTAAGGCCCAGTTCCGTGTCGGTATCGTCCTTATCCTTCGGGTGCCTGATAACGCCCTCGTACTCGGCCAGGACGGCCGGGTCGCGTATGGAATCGAAGTCCCCCAGCACCAAGTCGGGACGGACGCCCCAGGCCCGCAGGGTATCGAGGCCCGAATCGGCGGCGCAGACGAAGGAGAAATCAGCCATGCGGGGGGACAAGACGCTGAAATCCGGCGCTAAGCCGCCGGTGACCAGGAGGGCGCTATCCATGGGGCCGAGCATAGCAGGCGCGCCGCGCCTTGCCCAGGCCCGCGTCGGCGGGTTACTCTGGCTTCGGCCCCGCCGGGCCTATCGGAGCATATCGTGAAGCGCATAGCCATCCCGCCGGTTCTCAAGGATTTCGCCCGCGTCTTTCAGGACGCCGGCTTCCGCTGCTACTTCGTGGGCGGGGCCGTGCGCGATAGCCTCCTGGGTAAGGCGGCTGCGGATTGGGACGCGGCGACCGACGCGCGGCCCGAAGAGGTCATGCGCCTCTTCCGCGGGGTCATACCCACGGGCATCCAGCACGGCACGGTGACCGTGCGTTGGCGCGGCGCCTCCATAGAGACCACGACCTTCCGGGTGGAGGGCGAATACCGCGACGGCCGCCGGCCTACCGGCGTACGCTTTACCGGCGAGCTTTTAGACGACCTATCCCGCCGGGACTTCACGATCAACGGCATGGCCGCCGACCCGGCCTCGGGCGAGGTGGTGGACCCCTACGGCGGCCGCGACGACCTGAAGGCCGGCGTCGTCCGCGCCATCGGCGACCCCTTGGCGCGCTTCGACGAGGACGGCTTACGGCCCCTGCGCGCCGTCCGCTTCGCCTGCCGCTTCGGCTTCGCTATCCATCCCGATACCCTGGCGGCCATCTCCGCCCGCCTGGATAAATTCCGCATGGTCTCGGCGGAGCGCGTGCGCGACGAGCTAACCAAGATCCTCATGACCGAGCGGCCGTCTTACGGCCTGGGCATCCTGAAGGAAACCGGCCTCCTAGCGGAGTTCCTCCCGGAGCTCAACGCCTGCGCCGGGGTGGGGCAGGGCGGCCCGCACCGCTACGACGTGTTCGGCCATCTCCTGGCCTCTTGCGACGCGGCGCCCGCCGAGCTCGAGCTGCGCCTGGCGGCACTGCTCCACGACATCGGCAAGCCCGCCAAGCGGGTCGAGGAACCGAGCGGCGGGCTGTCGTTCTACGGCCACGACCAAGAGTCGGCGCGCCTGGCCGAGGCGGCCCTGAAGCGCCTCAAGTACCCCAACGCCGTCATCGAGAAGGTCGGGCTCCTCGTGCGCCACCACATGTTCGATTACTCGCCCGACTGGACGGACGCGGCCGTGCGCCGCTTCGTGAACCGCGTCGGGCTGGAGGCGGTCCTGCCGCTCGCCAAGCTGCGCCTGGCGGATATGGCCGGCGTGAGCGGCCGCCCGGCCGACCCGCGCCTCGTTCTGCCCCTCGTTGAGCGGGTGGAGGAGCTCAAGGCCAAGGACCAGGCTTTCGGCCTCAAGGACCTGGCCATAGGCGGCCACGACCTTGCGGCGGCCGGCTGGCCGCGCGGCCCGGCCATGGGCCGCGCCTTGGGCGAGCTCCTGGAGGCCGTACTGGACGACCCGGAGCTGAACGAGCGCGGGCGGCTCTTAGAGATCGCCCAGAAGATTAAGCCCAAGTACGGCCTGGTTTAGATCCGCCTGCCGGCTAGGAGCCGCTCGGCCTCCTCGCCGCCCTCGGCGACGATGGCCTCGTAGGCCAAGGCGGCGGCGGCCTGCTCCGCTTCCTTCTTATTCTTGCCCGGGGCCGGCCCGTAGCGCCTGCCCTTGAGTTCGCAGATCACCTCGTAGGTGCGGTCGTGGTCGGGGCCGGATTTGCCGGCGACCGCGTAGACGGGGTAGGCCTTGAGCCATTTCTGGGCGTATTCCTGCAGGATGGTCTTATAGTCGCGGCGGTGGCGGTCGCCGAGGAC
>ERZ1066115.100-NODE-100-length-31189-cov-14.529678_pt1 | contig 31189 bp, 36 predicted proteins | sample MGYA00382762_ERZ1066115 | MGnify/ENA primary metagenome ERZ1066115 (study PRJEB33369, sample SAMEA5778345) | biofilm metagenome | biome: Industrial cooling water; feature: Water cooling tower basin; material: Biofilm | place: United Arab Emirates | collected... | reverse complement strand
CTCTGGCTCGGGCGCCGAAGCCCGCCGCGGCCGGAGCACCAGTCGGCGCCCGGGCGCCGGAGCGGCGCGCGGCCTAGTCGGCGCCCCTGAGCTCGGCGCCGGCGGCTTCGGCCAGGGCCCGGCCCAGGCCTTCTAGCCTGTCGCGCTCGCGATGCGAGCCCTCCTCGATGACCAAAGTCCGCGGCCCGGCGCCTTCGTCGACCGAGGCCACGAGCACGGCGCGGCCCTTCTTTAAGAACTCCGGTATATGCGTATCGGCGCCGGCGTTGCGCGGGTCCGCCGACGGGCTCGGCCCCGCGGCCACGCGGAGGCTCAGGTAGCGTAGCGCCGAGAGGGGCAGGCGCTCCTCACGCACGAGCGGCCAGAAGCCGCGTCGGCGCTTGAAGGCGCCCGCGTCGCGGTCGACCTCCCAGCCTTCCTCCCAGAGGGCCGCGCCTAGGCAGACGACGGCCAAGGCGACGAGGATAAGCGGGTATTCCAGGGTGTAGGCCATGCCGGCGGCCAGGCCGGCGGCTATGAGGGCAAAGAGGACGCGGCCCGCCGGGGCGTAGCCCAGGACGACGCGGCCGCCCTCGCGCTTGCGTATCGATAGGCTCAGTATCATGTCGGGACCTCCAGGGGGGGGCGTCGTCGCGCTACGGCGCGTCGCGGCGGCATTGACCATGCCGGCCCGCCGTTATTATCATCGGGAGCATGATTACCCCCGACCAATTACGCCAGAAATACCTGGACTTCTTCAAGAGCAAGGATCACGCCGTCATCAGCGGCAAGTCCCTCATACCCGAGAACGACCCCACCGTGCTATTCACCACGGCGGGCATGCACCCGCTGGTGCCCTACCTGCTGGGCGAGCCGCATCCGGCCGGCGCCAGGCTCGTGGACTACCAGAAGTGCGTACGCACCGGCGACATCGAGGCGGTGGGCGACCCCAGCCACCTGACCTGCTTCGAGATGTTGGGCAACTGGTCGCTCGGCGATTACTTCAAGAAGGATTCCATCGCCTACTCGTGGGAGTTCCTTACGAGCCCCGACTGGCTGGCCCTGGATCCGCGGAAGCTCTCGGTGACGGTCTTCGCCGGCGACGAGAACGCCCCGCGGGACGAGGAGTCGGCCGGCTACTGGAAGGCCATAGGCGTGCCCGAGCGCCGCATCGCCTACCTGCCCGCCGAGGATAACTGGTGGGCCGCCGGCCCCGTGGGCCCCTGCGGCCCGGACACCGAGATCTTCTACTGGGTGGGCGAGGGCCTCCCGCCGGAGGGCTCCAACAAGGGCACCGACTCCGCCAACTGGATGGAGATCTGGAACAACGTGTTCATGGAGTATAACCGCGTCGACGAGAAGACCCTGGCCAAGCTCCCCAAGCAGAACGTCGACACGGGCATGGGCCTGGAGCGCACGGTCACCGTCTTGAACGGCAAGACCAGCGTCTATCAGACCGAGATCTTCCAGCCGGTCATCAAGGCCGTGGGCGAGATTTCCGGCTACGCCTACGGGAGCGACGAAGCCAAGGACAGCTCGGTCCGCATCATCGCCGACCACGTGCGCGCCTCGACCTTCATCATCGCCGACCCCAAGGGCGTCTCCCCCGGCAACGTCGGCGCCGGCTACGTCTTGCGGCGCCTCATCCGCCGCGCGGTCCGCCACGGCCGCAAGCTGGGCATCGAGGGCGCGTTCCTGGGCCGGCTGGCCGCCGTCGTCGTCGAGCGCTTCGCCGGCGCCTACCCGGAGCTGCGCGAGAACGAGGCGCGGGTCATGGCCGAGCTCCTGCGCGAGGAGGAGAAATTCCTCGAGACCCTGCAGAAGGGCGAGCACGAGTTCGAGAAGATGCTGCCCAACCTCCTAAGGAACCCGCAAAAGGTCATGTCCGGCCGCCTGGCGTTCAAGCTCTACGACACCTACGGCTTCCCCATCGAGCTTACCCTGGAGCTGGCCGCCGAGAACGGCATGACCGTCAACCGCGAGGAATTCGACGAGGCCTTCAAGAAGCACCAGGAGCTGTCGCGCGCCGGCGCCGAGCAGACTTTTAAAGGCGGCCTGGCCGACCAGTCCGAGATGGCCACCAAGTACCACAGCGCCACGCACCTGTTGCATAAGGCGCTCCGTATGGTCTTGGGCGAGCACGTGGCCCAGAAGGGCTCGAACATCACCGCCGAGCGCCTGCGCTTCGACTTTAGCCACCCCTCTCCCATGAGCCCCGAGGAGATCAAGCGGGTCGAGGACATCGTCAACGAGCAGATCAAGCGCGACCTGCCGGTCAGCATGCAGATGCTCCCGCTCGAGGAGGCCAAGTCCTCCGGCGCCATGGCGCTTTTCGGCGAGAAGTACGAGGCGGTGGTCAAGGTCTACAGCATGGGCGACTTCTCTAAAGAAGTCTGCGGCGGCCCCCACGTGGAGCGCACCGGCGTCTTAGGTAAGTTCGTCATCCAGAAGGAGCAGAGCTCCAGCGCCGGGGTGCGCCGCATCCGGGCGGTCCTGGAATAGGGCCGGCGCGGCCATATGCCTTGAAGGGCGGGTTGGACAAACCTGCCCTTTTTGATTTTTTAGACTTTACAAGAAAGCGCTCGCGGTACGATAGTATAGACGTGACGCCAATCAAGACGGTTCGGATCGACCCCGACGGAGCCTTCCCGGAACTATGCGCCGCGCTCCTGGCCCGCGGCGGCTTCGGCGTCGTCGGCGCGGAAGCGGGCGCCGGGTCGGCGAGCGCCGGGTCGGCGAGCGCCGCATCCGGGGGCTGCATCCCCGTCGTCCGCGGCTTGGTCGCCGAGACCGCGGCGAGCTTCGGCTATGAAGACGGCCGCACGGAGCCGCTCATCGCCGTAGTTCGCGTCGAGGATCTCCAGGACGAAGCCGTCGTAGCGGCCGCCGGAAGCGCGCACGCCTACTGCCTGGTGGGCGACGGCGACGCGGTGGTCAAGGCGACCGTGCTGGCCGCCTATAAACGCTGGCAAATCGAAAGACGCCTGCATGAAAGCGAAGCCCGATTCCGCTTCATGGCCGAGAACGCCGGGGACGTCATATGGATCCTCGACGTGGAGCGGGGCGCTTTCAGTTATATCAGCCCGTCGATCGAGCGGCTCCGCGGCCTTTCCGTCGAGGCGGCGATGGCCGAGAGGATGGAGGACAGCCTTAGTCCCGACTCCCTCGCTAAAGCCCGGGCGCAGTTGGCCGAGCGCTACGCGCTTTATATGGAAACCGGCGTCGCTCATCCCATAACCGATATCTACGAGCAACGGCACGGCGACGGCGGCATGCGTTTCGTCGAGATCACCACGACCCTACGCGCCGGTCCGGACGGCCGCGGCATCGAGGTGCTCGGCGTCTCGCGCGACGTGAGCGAGCGCGTGGCTACCGAACGGAGCCTGCGCGCGACGCTAGCCGAGCGGGACATTCTCTTGCAGGAGCTCGGGCACCGTATTAAGAACACCCTGAGCCTTACCGGAAGCCTCATCAGCCTAGCCGGCTCGCGCGCCGTCAATACCCAGGACGCGGAGCTCTTCGAAGAGTCGAAAGCCCGCGTCCAGGCCATGGCGCTCCTCTACGATATGCTCCTAAGCTCGGGTTCGACGGCGACGGTGGCCGTCGCGCCGTATATCAAGGCGCTTTGCGACAAGATCGGCGCCGCCTTCGCGCCGTCGCGGGTAGGCGAGGCGATAGAGCTGCGATTGGAAGGCGAGGGCCGCGGCGCCGAGCTCGACTCGAGCAGGGCGGTCGCCCTGGGACTCATCTTGAACGAGGCGCTCACGAACGCGTTCAAGTACGCCGCGGGTCCGGGCCGCGCCGCGTCGGTACGGGTAAGCCTCCGGGAGGGCGAGGATCGGATCGAGCTTCGGATCGTCGACGACGGGCCCGGCCTCCCGGCGGGCGCGGAGGCCGGCGACGGGCTGGGGCTCAGGCTGATACGCGAGCTGGTCGCCCAATTGAAAGGCCGGCTGCGCGTCGAGTCGAGCGAGCGGGGGCTCTCCTTAGTCCTCGACCTTCCTCGCTAGGACCTGGGCGGCTAGCTTGCCGTCCTCGCGGACGAGTCGCAGGTAGAGCGGGGCTCGATAGCGTTCCTTGGTCCACCAGCTTTCGCGCGCGAACCACTCGAGCAGCTCCGCCAGCCCCCCCTCGTCCTCGGCGCGGCCCTGGCAGAACAGATAGGCGCCCATCTCCAGCTTCGGCCCCTCGCCGGCGCCGGCGCTTTCCCGTTCGGCCGCCGCCGCGAGAGCGCCGCAGGCGGCCGGCGCGGGTAGGGGAGAGGCGACGCGGGGGCCGTCCGGCCCATCGTTTACGGGCGACACCGCTTCCCAGGCCATGACGAACTCGTCGCCGTCAGGGGCGGCCGCGGTGCGTCCCAGGATCTCGGCGGCCGACGAAGGGGCGAGGGCCCGATACTCCAAGGGCCGGTTCAGGCGTAAGGTATACAGTTCCATGCGGCCAGTATGCCCGGCCCCGTGAGGAGCGGCAAGGGCCGTCTGTTGCGCCCGCTCCCGGCCGCGTGCTAGATTCATAGCCATGGATACGCCTCGTTCGCTCAGGCTGCCTCGCGGCAGGACGCTCGACCTTTCGCGCGGCTACGCGGTCATGGGCATCCTTAACGTGACGCCGGACTCGTTCTGGGCCGCCAGCCGGGCGCGCGGCGAGGCGGCGGCCGACCTGGCGGCCGATATGATAGCCGCCGGGGCCGATATCGTGGACGTCGGCGGGGAATCCACGCGCCCCGGGGCCGCGTACGTCTCGGAGGCCGAGGAGCTCGACCGCGTCGCGCCGGCGGTGGAGGCGATCCGATCCCGCTGGGACGTCCCCATATCGGTGGACACGCGCAAGGCCGCGGTCGCCGCGGCCGCCCTCGCCGCCGGCGCCGATATCGTGAACGACGTAGCGGCCTTGGGCGACGACCCGGCCATGGCGCCGCTCTGCGCGGCCGCCGGGGCCCCGGTCGTGCTCATGCATAAAAAGGGCGATCCGGAGCGCATGCAGGACGACCCCCGCTACGACGACTGCCCCGCCGAGGTGTTTTCGTTCCTGGTCCAGGCCGCCGAGCGCGCCGTCGCCGCGGGCATAGCCCGCGATAGGATCGTGCTCGACCCCGGCATAGGCTTCGGAAAGCGCCTGGAGGACAACCTGGCCCTCCTGGCGCGCCTTGATGAACTGGTCGGGCGCGGCTATCCTGTCCTGGTAGGCCTCTCGCGCAAGCGCTTCATCGGCGCCCTGACCGGCCGCGACGCGGCCGCGCGCTTGGCCGGCAGCCTGGCGGCCGCCTGCGCCTCCTTGGCCAAGGGCGCCGCCATCTTCAGGGCCCATGACGTGGCCGAGACGGTAGACGCCTTGGCGGTCTACGCGGCCTGCGTACGCGGCGCCGCGAGCTAGCGGCGGAAAGGCAGGACTCGCGCGCATGAGCTTCAAAGCCCTGTGGGACCTCGCCTCGGCCTGGCTTAGGCCCGCGCTGGACGTCCTCATCCTCGCCTACCTCATCTATAACGGCTACCGGCTCTTAAAGAAGACGCAGGCGGCCCAGCTGGCCCGCGGCGCGGCCATCCTGGCGGCGGTCTACGCGCTAGCCTTCTTCCTTAGGCTGGAGACCCTGTCTTGGATCCTGGGCCTCCTGGCGCCGGGCCTCGTAATCGCCTTGGCCATCATCTTCCAGCCCGAGCTCCGCAAGATCTTCATCAAGCTCGGGCAGGGCGGATTCTTCCGGCGCGGCGGCGCGCCGCGATCCACGCAGCTGGATTCGGTCCTGCACGCGGCCGAGATCCTGTCGAGCAAGCGCCGCGGCGCCCTCGTCGTGTTTACGCGCTTCGTCGCGCTCGAGGACATCGTGGAACGGGGTACCCGCGTCGACGGCGAGCTCAGCACGAGCCTGCTCCTTTCTATTTTCGAGTTCGATACGCCCCTGCACGACGGCGCCGTCGTGGTCAAGGAAGGCCGGGTCGCGGCGGCCGGTTGCTTCCTGCCGCTCTCCCAGCAGCAGGATATCATGAGCAGCTTCGGCACCCGCCATCGGGCGGCCTTGGGCATCAGCGAAGAATCCGACGCTGTCGTCCTGGTCGTATCCGAGGAGACCGGCGCGCTGTCGCTAGTCTACGACGCGCGGCTCTATTACGACCTGCCCATGCCCGAGCTCCGCAAGCGCCTGGCCAGGCTCCTGGATTATAGGGACGGCGGAGCGGGCAAGTCCGGCGACGGAGGCGACGATGTCGGCGCTTAAGCTGCGGCCCGCGGAGCTCCTGCAGGACTGGCCCGCCAAGGCCCTGAGCCTGGCGGCGGCGATAGCCCTCTTCGGATTCTTCCAGCTGAATAAGCTGGAGGAGCGGCCGCTGTCCATTCCGCTAGGCGCCCTGACCAACGGCCGCTTCGTGCCGGCCAGCCCCTATCCGCAGACGGTCCGCGTCGTGCTCCGCGGCGAGGCGAACGTCATCTACGCCATACAGGAGCGGGACCTGGAGGCGATCCTAGACCTGCGGCCGTACGAGGCCCCCGGCCTGTACCGCGTCGCCGTTTCGGTCGAGCGCGGCCCCTCGGCGGAGGGCATCGAGCCGCTCGAGATACGCGTGGAGCCCTACGAACTGGCCATCGCCCTGGAGCCGCGGACGGCCAAGCGGCTCGAAGTCGTGCCGAGCTTCCGGGGTTTCCTGGAGCCCGGCTTCGAGTTGGCGACCTTCGCGATCGAGCCGTCCGCGGTGGAGGCGGCCGGTCCCGAAGGGCTCCTGGCCGGCCTAAGCGAGGTCTCGGCGGAGCCGGTGGATCTATCCGGCCGCGCGGCCGACTTCAGCGTCAGGGTTAAGCTCAAGCAGCTGGATCCCCTGATCGAGCTCGTGGGCGAGGATACGGTCGAGTTCAAGGCGCAGGTACGGCGCGCCGTGGTGTTCCGAACGGTCCAGGACCTGCCGATCGAGGCGCGCGGCCTGCGGCCGGGCCTGCGGCTCGCCGAGCCCCTGCCCTTGGCCTCGGCCAGGATCTCCGGCTCCCGCGCCGAGATAGACGGTTTCGTGCCGAGCGCGGACGGCCTGGTCGCCGATCTCTCGGGCATCGAGGGGCCGGGCGTCCACGCCGTCGCGGTCATACCCCGCATGCCCCCCGGCATCGCCGTCGAGTCTTGGCTTCCCATGGTGGTCACGGTCCGGATCGAGACGGAAGCCGACGATGACGGGTTTTAAGGAGGGCGCATGATACGGGGCATAGGGGTCGACGTGGTGCACGTCCGACGGATAGAGCATTGGCTCTCCGTTCCGGGCCTGACCGAGCGCTTCTTCCATCCTTTGGAGCTGGAGTCGGCGCTGTCCCGCGGCGCGGGCGCCGCCTTATCGTTGGCCGCGCGCTTCGCGGCGAAAGAGGCCTTCGGTAAGGCCTTGGGTACCGGCTTGGCCGGCATACGGCTCGCCGACATCCGGGTCATCAACCGACATAACGGCCAGCCCGGGATGGAGCTCTACGGTACGGCCTTGGACCGCTTCCGCTTGAGCGGGGCGGCGCGGGCGCATCTATCGCTGACCCACGAGCGCGACAACGCCATAGCCATGGTCGTCTTGGAGGATTAAGGTGCTACGACCCCAGCCGAGCAAGAAGCCGGATAAGGAACGCAAGGTTAGCTTCTATGCTAAAGAGGCGACGCGTTGCCCCGTCTGCGACGCTTCTTTTAAACGCGAGGAGCTCTTCTCCGGGCGCGTCAACGCTGACGAGCTGACCGACGAGCTCCATAGGACCTACAAGCCGCTCCACGCCTTCGGCGAGGTGCATCCCCTGGTATACGAGATCGAAGTCTGCCCCTCCTGCTTTACGGCGGCCTTCAGGCCGGATTTCTTGCCCATGGCGACTAAATTCGCCCCCACGCTGCGCGACCGCATCGAGCATCGGGTAGAGGAGGTCCAGAAGATATTCTCCGGGCTGGACTACCAAGGCCAGCGCGGCCTCCTAGAAGGCGCCGCCAGCTACTACCTGGCCATGCTGTGCTACGAGCACGCCGGTAAGGATTATTCGCCCACGATCAAATCCGCCGTCGCCGCGCTCCGAGCCGCCTGGTTATGCGGCGACCTGCATAAGAAATCGCCGAACGAGAACTGGGACTATGTCGCCGGCTTATTCTATCGGAAGGCGCGCTTCTACTACCGCCTGGCGCTGGAGCGCGAGCAGAGCGGCAAGGAACCCTACTCGTCGGCGCGCAACCTGGGCCCGGATACCGACAAGAACTACGGGCACGAAGGCGTGCTCTATATGAGCGCCATTTTGGAGCTCAAGTACGGGCCGCGCGACGACCATGAGGGGCGCCTCCGCCGCCTGGCCGAGTCCAAGATAGCCGTAGCCCGCATGTTCGGCCTCGGAAAGAAGACCAAGTCCAAGCCCGGCCCGCTCCTAGATAAGGCGCGGGAGCTCTACGACCGGCTCAAGCTCGAGCTTCAGGACGATAGCGACGATGAGTAGGCGGACCATCCGCCTGACCCTGGCCTACGACGGCACCGAATTCTCCGGCTGGCAGCGGCAGTCCGGACAGCGCTCGGTGCAGGAGGAGCTGGAGCGGGCGCTTTCGCTCATGCACGGGCGCGAGGTCGGCGTCCAAGGGGCCGGCCGCACCGACTCGGGCGTGCACGCCGCCGGCCAGGTCGCCCATTTCTATAGCGACATAGCCGGCATCCCGGCGGATCGCTACGCGCTCGCTATTAATAAGCACCTGCCGCAGGACGTCCGGATACTGGAGAGCGCGGAGGCCCACCCGGATTTCCACGCCCGCTATGACGCGCGGCTCCGCCGGTATAAATACTACCTCTACGCATCGACGCGATCCTGGCCGCACCGCGACCGTTACGCCTGGCGGCTTCCGGCGGCGCCCGACCTGCGTCGCCTGAATCGCCTGGCCGCCTGCCTGCGCGGCGAGCTCGATTGCACGGCCTTCGCCGCCGCCAAGGACCCGAGCGAGCACCGCTATCGCTACCTGCACCACGCGGCCTTCTACGCGGAGGGCGATTACCTGGTCTTCGACGTGGCGGCCAACGCCTTTCTCTGGCGCATGGTCCGCTCGCTCGTCGGTACCTTGATCGAGCTCGAGCGTTCGGGCGCTGAAGACGGCGCCATGCGCGCTATATTGGAATCCGGCGACCGCTCGCGGGCCGGCGCGACCGCGCCGGCCCGGGGGCTGTTCCTCTGGAACGTGGAATACTACGAGAGGCGGCCGCCCGCCCCCTCGCCGAGCCCGCCGGAAGCGTCCGCGCCGTCGTCCGAGCATGAAAACGGCCCCCGGCTGGTACCCGGCTACGGCTGGCTGAGCTAGCGGGGCGCGGAAGCGCCGCGCGCGGACCGTTACCCCGTTTAAGACCCGTAAGGAGAAGAGAGATCATGACGACTATCGCATCCCGTCTCGCGCGCGCCGCCTTGGCGACTTTCGCGGCCGCCCTCGCGGGCCTCGCGCTCGCATCCTGCGCCCAGGGCGCCGAGAGCATAGGCTACGCCGACATCGCCGCCGAGGCGGCGCCCATGGAAGGGGTCGCGCGCGGCGGGGCCATGAAGCTTGCCGCCTCGCCCGCGCAGGCGGGCGCGCCGAACCGGCCGTCGCCGGAGCCCCAGGCTTCGCCGGCCGGCCGCAAGCTGGTCTACAACGCGAGCATGACCGTGGAGACGGCGGACGCCAAGGCCGCCGAGGAAGCCGCCGTCGCCGCCGAGGCCGCGGCGGCCGCCGCCGGCGGCTACGTAGCCGATAAGCGGGCCGACGGCGACGGCGTCTGGCTGACCCTCCGCGTACCCGTAGCGTCGCTCGAGCCGCTCATGGACGCCTTCGCCGGACGGGGCCGGACCCTCTCCCGTAGCCTGAGCGCCCAGGACGTCACCGATCAGTTCTTCGATCTGGAGGGGCGCCTACGCAACCTGCGGCTCCTCGAGGAGCGCTACCGCTCCTACCTGGCCAAGGCCGACCGTCTAGAGGAGATCCTGGCCGTGGAGCGTAGCCTCTCCGACACGATGCGCGAGATCGAGTGGCTGGAAGGCAGCTTCCGCGAGCTCTCCAAGCGCATAGAGCTCGCCACCCTCTCGCTGTACCTCAAGCCCGAGTCGGCCGTCGACCCTTCGCGGCCCAGCCTGGGCCAGGCTCTGGCCCGGCTCTTCAAGGGGCTGGGGCAGGCGGCGCGCGTCGCCCTCCTGCTCCTCGTCGGCCTCGTCGTGTACGGCGTACCCGGGCTCCTCGTAGCGGCGGCGCTGTGGTGGCTCTGCTTCGGCGGCCTCGGGCTCCTGCGGCGGCTCTTTAGCCTGGCGGCTCGCCGCCGCGGGCCGGCCGCCGGGCGGCGGAGGCGGGAAGGCGCCGCGGGCGGCGAGCCCGTCGACGGCGACGCGGCCTACGGCGCCGACTGATGCGCTCCTTCGACTCCCGGCCTAAGCCCTTAGGCCGCATTGCGGCCGTCATCTTCGACATGGACGGCACCATACTCGACAGCGAGCCGGCCTATTACAGGAGCGACCGCGCCTTCCTAGCCTCTTGGGGCATCGAGTACGACGAGGAATTCAACCGTTCGATGGTAGGTCGCGGCGCCGTGGACTTCTTTAAGGAGCTGGAGGCCCGCCATCCTTCCAGCCCGTTCAACGCCCTGCCCATGGACGAGCGCCTGCGGTTGAAGGACGAGTATTTCCTGCGCGAGGCGGCGGGCGGTATACCGGTCTACGGGGGCGTACGCGATTTTATCGTGGAGCTCGCGCGCCGAGGGCTACCCGCGGCTCTGGCCTCGGGTTCGACGCCGGCCGTGATCCGGGCCGGCCTTATGGCCGCCGGCCTCTACGAGCTCTTCGGGGCGGTGGTCTCGGCGACCGAGGTGCCGCGCGGCAAGCCGGCCCCCGATATCTTCCTAGAGGCGGCCAGGCGCTTGGGCGTCGCGCCGTCCTCATGCTTGGTGCTGGAGGATTCGCGCCCGGGGGTGGCGGCGGCCAAGGCCGCCGGCATGGCCTGCATCGCGCTACCCCATCCCGAAGAGGCCGGCGACCCGGCCTTCGAGGCCGCCGATCTCTCGGTAACCGGCGGCGCGGCGGCCTTCCATCCGGAGGCGGCCTGGGCCGCCTGGGATTTCGGCGCTTAAGGCGAGGCGGGGGGCCGGCCGGTCCGGCCCTCCGTTCCGTCTATAGGCTCGGCTTAGACGCGGACCCCGGACATCCCGATCAGGGCGTCGTTGGTCTCGCGGAACTTCCTGACTACGATGGGCAGGATGTCGATGGCTACTTCGGGGTGGGCCTTCATGAACGAGGTAAACTCCCAGGCGGCCAGCACCAGGCAGGTCGTGGGCTCGACGGCGGTCACGGTGGCGCTGCGCTTGGCGCCGTCCAGCACGGCGAACTCGCCCAGGATATCGCCGGGGCCGTTGGAGGCGATCTCTACCATGCGGCCGTTCTGATCGGTCTTCTCGACCTTAACCTTGCCGCGCAGGATGATGAACAGGCCGATGCCGTCCTCGTTCTGCTTCATCAGGGCTTCGCCGGGTTGGAAGCTCTTCTCGGTGGCGATCTGGCCGATACCCCGGATGAATTTCTGGTCGAGATTCGCGAAGAGGCTCACCTTCGATAGGGCGTTCTCTATATCCATGCTGTCTCCTTCGTATGCGGGAGGATGCCCCGCGGCTAATCAAGATACGCCATGGGCCGCCGGCCGTCAACGAAAACCGAGCTCCGAGGGCAGCTCCGAGGGCCGCTCCATCGGCCGCTCCGTCGGCGCGGGCGCCCTTAGGCCTTGGCGGCCGGCTTCTTCCTGGATCGCGGCGGCGGCAAAGGCTCGACGGCCTGGGCCTTGGCGTAGACCGTCCGCGTCGGGAAGGCGAATTCGATGCCCTCGGCCTCGAAGCGGCGCTTGATATCGGCGAGTACGCTATTGTTGCCGCTCACCCAGTCGTCCTTGGCCAGCCACACGCCGAAGAGGAGCTCGACGCCGTTATCGCCGAAGCGCTGGATCATATAGAGGGGCTCGGGCTTCCGTAGGACGAATTGATTAGCCGCCGCCAGGTCTAGGAGCGCGGTCCGGAGGCGGTCCATATCGGTATCGTAGGTGACCAGGAGATTGATGTTGAGCCGCCGGGCGGGGAAGCGCGTGATATTGGTTACCTTGGCCTTGATCAGGGCTTCGTTAGGGATGCGCATGAGCTGGTTGTCGAAGCTGCGTAGCTTGATGGAGAGGGCGTCTACGGAATAGACCACGCCCGTCGAACCCTCGATGGTGATCACGTCGCCGATGGAGAAGGTCTTCTCCGAGACTAGGAAGAAGCCGCTGATGAAGTTCGATACGGTGGTCTGGGCCGCGAAGCCCAGGGCTATGCCGGCTATGCCGGCGGCCCCTAAGAGGCCCGAGAGGTTCACCTTGGCAGCGTCCAGGGCGTTGACGGCGATGAGGGCGAGGCCCAGGTACTGGGCCACCTTGACGATCAGGCCGCTCGTGCGCGCGTCCATGCGCTTGACCGTGACGCGGCGGATCAGGGTCACGATGACCCCCACCGCGACGGCCCCCAGGACGATGGCCAGGACGACGCGTATGGCCGTCAGCGCCGCGTCCATCGTGAAGAGCCTCCCCAGGATGCCGTCCTCCGGCAGGAGGCCGAGCAGGCCGCCCTTCGGGGCGGCGCCTTCCGCCGCGGCCTCGGCGATAGCGTTCGCTTCGTCCATGTTATATCCTCGTTATGGCTTTGAAGAGCTCGAAGGAGCGCTCTATGAAGCGCTCCTCGCCCGATACGGTCGGCCGCGATAGGAGCTTGGCCCCGGGCGGCAGGGCGCCCTGGCCCTCCAGGCTCATGCGCACGCCGGAGCTGTTGAACGCGAAGATCAAGCGCTCGCTCTGCATGCGGCGGTCGACGCCGAATACCGAGAGCTGCTCGCCGTAGATGCACAGCTCCTCCACCAGGACCGGCTCGGACGAGGAGTTGCGCAGGCGCACCGGGTGGGCCACGAGGCTCGGATCCTCGTGCAGCGCGGCGGTGGCCGGCTCGTCCGAGGCCAGGAAGTCGGCCTCGTCATAGCGGCAGATGACGCCGGCGTCCGGCGAGCCGTACAGGGTCTTAAAGGGTTTCTTAAGGGGGAAGGTGCCGGCGATCGCCTGGCTGACCTTGAGCTTGGCCTCGAGATGGGAGAAGATCCAACCGCGCAGGTCGGCGCCGGGCGGAATCCTGAACGGCTCGTGCAGGCGGACGCAGACGGGTATGTCGGGATACCCCGGCTCGAGTTCGTAATGGTCGGCCTTGCCCATGTAGTAGCGCGACCAGGCAGGATCGTCCAGCGGCGGCAGGGCCAGCTGGGGGGCGCGCCGGGCGCCGGGCGCCTCGTCCTCGGCGTAGCGGACGAGGGCGGCCAGGACGTCGCCGTCGCCGGCCTGCTCTATGGACACGCACATGGTCGCGTCGCCGATGCGATGCACGGCGGTGCCTTCGTTCCTCGGGACTGGCCAACTCCTCCAAATCACGGGCTACTCCTCAAATCGGGTCCGTTCGGCCTATACTGGCCGCCTACCGTCAGTATAGGCGCTGAACGGCGGCGGGGTAAAGCGTAAGGAGGCGACGATCGGCTATGCCAGAATATTCCGGAACGGTAGCGGCGGAAGGATCGCTCCGCCTAGACCGATACTTGGCCGAGATCGCCGGCCTCTTAAGCCGAAGCCAGCTCAAATCGCGCGTGGAGGCGGCCTACGTGAACGGCAAGGCCGTTAAGCTATCCAAGCCCGTGGCCGCCGGCGACCGCTTTACGGTTCGCGTCAAGGATGAGGAGGGCGGCTCGACCGTCGCCCAAGAGCTCCCGCTGTCCGTGCTCTACGAAGACGGCGAGGTCGTGGTCGTGGATAAGGCCCAGGGCATGGTGACGCATCCGGCGCACGGCAACTGGAGCGGCACCTTGGCGAACGGGCTGCTTTGGCGGATGCGGGCCCGGAGCGCCGCCGGCGGCGGGGAAGGCGGCGGGGAGGCCGGCGGGATGGCCGGCGAGGCGGCGGCGCCGGCGCGGGCCGGCATCGTGCACCGCTTAGATAAGGATACCTCGGGGGTCATTATCGCGGCCAGGACGGCGGCCGCCCAGGACTTCCTGGCCGCGCAGTTCCGCGACCGGAGCGCCAGGAAGCTCTATCTAGCCATTACGCAGGGGCGGCCGCGCGAGGACCGCGGCCGCGCGGACGGCTGGCTGGCGCGCGATCCCCGCGATAGGAAACGCTTCGCCCCCGCGGCCGAGGGCGTGGGGAAGCGCGCCGTGAGCGACTGGAAGGTGCTCGGTTTCTCGGGCGGCTACGCCCTGCTGGCGCTGTCCCCCAGGACCGGGCGCACGCATCAGCTCCGCGTGCATTGCCGACAGCTGGGCTGCCCCATCCTGGGCGACCCGATCTACGGACGCAAGGACGGCCGCTTCCCGCAGGCGAGCCTCATGCTGCACGCCTGGCGCCTGGCCATACGCCTGCCGGGGAGGGAGGAGCCGAGCCGTTTCGAGGCGCCCCTGCCCGATAGATTTAAGACGATACTCGACGCGCTCGGCCTCCCGGCCCCCGAGGGGGGCGCCTAGCCGCGCCGCGGGCGCGGGGCGCGCTCTTGGGCGGCGTTCACCCGGAGCTTGCGGCCCTCGAAATCGGCGCCGTTCAGGGCCGCTATGGCCGCCTCGGCCGCGCTTTCATCGGCGAATTCGGCGAAGGCGAAGCCCCGCGGCGAGCCGTTTAGGGGATCCTCCCCGAGCTCCACCGAGCGGAGCTCGCCGTAGCGCCCGAGGAGCTCGCGTAGGCTCTGCTCGATGGTGGCGTAATTCAGGTTGCCGAGGTAGATTTTCCGGGACATGAGGCTCCTCTAGCCTAGCTTCGCTCGACGCCTGACGGGGCGCGAAGCGGCTCGGATGAACTTCGACTATAGCCCGATCTCTTCCCCGGGTCAACGAGCTCAATTTCTTGACAAAGGCCCGCGCATGACTATAATACCATTGCATTCTATATACCTAAAGCAGGAGGACCCATGGCTATATTGTACGTAGCCCTCCCGCTTGCCGGTGTTTTCCTGGGATGGATGATCCGCTGGCTTTACGCCAGATTTCAACTTACGGCCGCCGAGCAGAAGGCGGCGCGTATAACGCAAGAAGCGGTTAAGCAGGCCGAGGCGCAGAAGAGAGAAATTCTGCTCGAGGCGAAAGATCAACTCATCAGGGAACGGAACCAGCAAGAGAGAGAGAACCGCGAGCGGCGGGCCGAGATCCAGCGCCTAGAGCGCCGCCTGATCCAGAAGGAAGAGAATCTCGACAAGAAGGTCGAGACGCTCGAGAAGGACGAGGCCGCGTTGAACGATCGCGCCCGCGTCATCGGGCAAAAGGAAGAGGAGCTGGCCGGCCAGGAGGAGCGTTATCGCAAGGAGCTCGAGCGCATCTCGGGCCTGAGCCCGGAAGAGGCTAAGAAGCTCATCATCCAGGGCCTGGAGAACGAGGCCAAGCGCGACGCCCAGATACTCCTCAACAAGATCGAGCAGGAGGCCCAGACCGCCGCCGAGAAGCGCACCCGCGACATCCTGGTCACCACCATGCAGCGCATGGCCGCCGACGTGACCGCCGAGGTCACGGTCACGAGCGTCTCGCTGCCCGGCGACGAGATGAAGGGCCGCATCATCGGCCGCGAGGGCCGCAATATCCGCACCCTGGAGACCCTGACCGGCGTCGACGTCATCATCGACGACACGCCGGAGGCGGTCGTCATCTCGTGCTTCGACCCGGTGCGCCGGGAGATAGCCCGCGTCGCGCTCGAGCGCCTCGTCGCCGACGGCCGTATCCACCCGGCCCGCATCGAGGAGGTCGTGCAGAAGGTCACCCGCGAGATCTCGCAGAAGATCTTCGAGGAGGGCGAGAAGGTCGTCTTCGACCTGGGGCTCCATAACATGAACCCCGAGCTCATCCGGGCCCTGGGGCGCCTGCACTACCGCACCAGCTACGGCCAGAACGTGCTGTCGCACTCCAAGGAAGTGGCCGTCATCGCCGGCATGCTGGCCTCGGAGATCGGCGCTAACCGCGAGCTGGCCAAGCGCGGCGCCCTCTTGCACGATATCGGCAAGGGCGTGGAGTCGGACTCCGACCAGAACCACGCCGAGATAGGCATGGAGCTGGCGCGCAAGTTGGGCGAGGACCACCGCGTGGTCAACGCCATCGGCTCGCACCACGCCGACGTCGAGCCCAACTGCATAGAGAGCGTGCTCTGCCAGATAGCGGACGCCATCTCGGCCGCCCGCCCGGGCGCCAGGCGCGAGACCTTGGACAACTACGTGAAGCGCCTGGAGAGCCTCGAGAATATCGCCGAGGGCTTCTCCGGCGTGGACAAGGCCTTCGCCATACAGGCCGGCCGCGAGCTCCGCATCCTCGTGAACAACGAGAAGGTGTCCGACGAGGACGCCAAGGAGCTCTGCAAGAGCATCGCCAAGAAGATAGAGACCGACATGCGCTATCCGGGCCGGATCAAGGTGACGATCATCCGCGAGACGCGCATCGTGGAGTACGCCCGCTAAGACGGGGCGTTTGCAGGACGATAGACGGCGGCCGCCCCGAAGGGCGGCCGTTTTTCATAAGGACTTATCGCAAGGGAGGCCCATGTATACGCTGCTCATGCTCGGCGACGCGGTGGGAGAGGCCGGCGTGGCCGCCGTCGTTACGGCTATGCGGGGCCTTAAGGCTCGCTACCGCCCCGACCTGGTCGTGCTCAACGGCGAGAACGCGGCGGGCGGCTACGGATTGGAGCGCCGGGACGCCGAGAAGCTCCTCGAGGCCGGCGTCGACGTGCTGACCGGCGGCAACCACAGTTGGGAGGCTAAGGACGCCGCGGCGCTCCTGGGATCCTCGCTGCCCGTCTTAAGGCCGGCGAACTACCCGCCGGGCGCGCCCGGCCGAGGCTGGCTAGCGATAGAGGCCGGCGGCGCCCGTTGGCTGGTCGTCAACCTGCAGGGGCGCGACGGCATGCGCCCCATCGACTGCCCTTTCCGCGGGGCCGACGCCGCCCTCGCCGCCGCCGCGCTCGGCTCGGGCGACCCGGTCCCGGGCGCGGCGACTCCCGGGACTATCGTCGTCGTCGACTTCCACGCCGAGTCCTTCGTGGAGAAGCAGGCCTTGGCCTGGCATCTAGACGGCCGGGCCGCGGTCGTGGCGGGCACCCACACCCACGTGCAGACCATGGACGAGCGCATCCTACCCCGCGGCACCGGCTACCTGGGCGATTTAGGCATGTGCGGCCCCGTCGACTCCGTGATCGGCATGGACGCCGGCGTCTGCCTGCGCCGGAACCTAAGCCAGATGCCGCTAAAGATGGAATGCGCCTCCGGCCCCTGCGAGATTCGCGGGGCCGCGTTTAGGATCGACGAGGCCGGACGCTGCCTCGCCGTGGAACGCATCGCGCTCAGTCCCGACGAGCTTCGAGGATGAGCATGCGGTCGCGGCCCGCGTTAAAAGGCGCGCGCGACCAGGACGCGTAGCGCCCCGTCACGCGTAGGCCGGCGCCCGCCAAGGCCGATTCGATATCGGCCGGCTTAAAGGGGTAGAGCAGGGTCTCGTCCTTCTCCTCCTCGCCGGTCGCCTCGTCGCGGAGCGCGGTGGAAAAGACGAGCCTCCCGTCCGGGGCCGCTCGATAGCCGCGCATGAAGGTATGCCCGGCCGCCTTGATCGGCTCGAGGACGCTGCCCGGGCCCAGGACCTCGTAGTTGAGGAGCTGGATCACGAGCCTCCCGCCCGGCTCGAGCGCGCCGGCAGCCTGGCGGGCGAACTCGGCGAGCTCCGCCGGGCCGTTCAGGTGGGGGAGGGTGTTGCCCAGGCAGCTCACGCAGGCGAAGGCCTCGCCGGCCCGGAGACGTTCCAGGTCGAGCATGCCGCCGCGGGCTAAGCCCGACGCGTCCCCGCGGCGCGAAGCCGCGGCGAGCATCGCTTCCGACGGCTCCAGGCCGCGCGTCCGCCAGCCTAAGCGGGCGAACGCCGAAAGATGGCCGCCGTCGCCGGCGCCTAGGTCCAGGATAGCCGCGCCGCTACGGGGCGGCGGCCCGATGAAGTCGACCGTGGCTTGGCTCACGGGGAATATCGCCGCGTAGAGTTCGGCGAGGGTTTCGTATAATGCCATAGTCTTAAAGTAGCCCTGCCGGAGCGCCGGGGCAAGGCGCAGGCGCCGCCGTAGTTTTAACTTGCGTTTCCGGCGGGGCCGCGTACACTGATAGCCATGGCACATCTATCCCTGAGCGCCAAGATAAACGCCATCGTCGTGGGTACCCTCGCCTTGGGCTTGGGCGCCGTGGCCGTCGCCTACACCGCCAGCGTGGTGCGGGCCCGGCAGGAGCTTACGAGCGACGCGCTGAACCGCGAGGCGGAGATCCTGTATTCTTCCATAGAGAATTTCATGATGGTCGGCGAGGCGCCCGTGGCGATACGGTTCTTCGGCGACTTGCGGAACGTGGGAGAAGGGCTGCAAGTCGCGCTCTATCGGCGGGACGGGATGGGAGCCTTCGTCGATAACGACACTATCGAGACGGTCAATCAAAACCTCATGCGGCCCCGCTTCGCGCCTAAATCGGCCTTCCCCGAGCGCGTAAGCGAGCCCGAGCGGCCGTTCTTCGACGCGGCGGCCGGCATGCCGCCCGAGACCGTGCAGTTCCGTTGGGAGGAGGGCGGCCGAAGCTACGAACGCCTGTATCGGCCCCTGCTCAATTTGCCCAAGTGCACCGCCTGCCACGGGAGCGACCATACCGTACGCGGCGTCATCGACCTGCGCACCGACATTAGCCAGTTCCTAGCCGCCCAGCGGAGCGTCGTAGCCTTTTCGGCCGGCGGCGCGGCCGCCCTCCTGGCGGCCCTGGCGGCGCTCATCACGCGCTTCATCCATGCCATCGTCGTGCGGCCCGTGCGCTCCATAGGCAAGGTGTGCGGCGCCGTCACCTCGGGCGACTTTACCGGCCGCGTCGAAGTGGCCAGGCGGGATGAGCTGGGCACCCTGGCCGAGACCGTCAACCGCATGGTAGAGGGCCTCTATGAGCGCTACGAGCTTACTAAATACGTCTCGCGCGGCACCTTAAGCTCCATCGCCGGCGGGCAGGAGCCTAAGCGCGTGCAACGCACCCTGCTCTTCAGCGACGTGCGCGGCTTTACCTCCTACACGGAGCGCCACGGCGCCGACGCCATCGTCGGGGTGCTCAACAAGCTCCTGGACGCCCAGGCCGGCATCATCCAGGCCCACGGCGGCGATATCGACAAGTTCGTGGGCGACGAGGTAGTGGCCGTGTTCTCGGGCGACGACGCGCCGTACCGCGCCTGCCTGGCGGCCCTCGACATCGCGGGCTTAAAGGCGCGGGCCGACGAGTTCGACGGCCTCATGGTCGGCATGGGCATAGCCAGCGGCTCGGTCGTCCAGGGCATGGTGGGGTCAAAGCGGCGGGCTGATTTTACGGTGATCGGCGACCCGGTGAACATAGCCGCCCGGCTCTGCTCGGCGGCCAAGTCCGGCCAGACCCTGCTCTGCGACTGCAGCTACGACGCGGTCAAGGATAGGCCCGGGCTCGCGTTCTCGGGGCCATACCGGGCCAAGCTCAAAGGCAAGGCGGAGGCGCTGCGGGTATTCCTCCTTAAGCCGGCGGATGAAAGGCGGGAAGCATGAGGGTATCGCGCGCTCAGGCCCGACGGGCGGACCGCGACGCGGCGGGCGCCGCGGCTGCGGCCGCGGCCGCTCGGGGTTCGGCCATCTGCATATCGGCGCTTCTGGCGGCCTTCGCCGTTTCGTGCGCGCGCCAGGCGGCGCCGAGCGCCTTGATCGCCGACGATTACGCTTCGTGGCGGCCGACTACCGAGCTCGTGCTGGATTACGAAATCCCCGGCCACATGGATAGCCTGAGGCGGATCGTCATGAACGAGGCGGGCTTTCAGTTCAAGGAAGGCCCGGCGGGCGTAAGCTTCCCCGAGGGTACGGTGATCGTGAAGGAGATACTCCTGGCCGGTAGCGGCGACGGTTACGGCGCTCCTGGCGGCGCGGGCAGGCCGGACATGATCACCGCCATGGTCAAGGCCAAGGACGATCCGCGCGCCCAGGGCGGCTGGATATGGCTGACCAAGGATCCCGAGAGCGGCAGGGAGAGCGTCGTCGGCCAGGACCTCTGCTATCGCTGCCACCTGAATGCCAACGAGGCCTACCCCTACGCCGACGGCAATCCCGCGGCGCAATTCAGGGATTTCGTCTTTTTCGTGCCGGGTAAGGATAGGCCGGCGCCTTAAGCCGGCCCGAGGCTCGGGCCGTAACCCGTCCCGGAGCCCGGGCGGCGCTCCGAAGGCGCTCCGGCGGCGCTTCGGGAGCGCGGCTATCGACCCGGAAATTTGACAAAACCCGGCTAGGCCGGGGATACTCTTCCCAGGGAGCGACTATGAAACTCTTGGTGTTCGTGCTCAACAAAGAGGAATACCTCGAAGACGTCCTCGAAGCCTACGTAGAGGCCGGCGTCGCGGGCGCCACCATCCTGGACTCCGAGGGGATGGGCCGCTTCCTAGCCTACGAGGTCCCGTTATTCGCGGGATTCAAGGAGTTCATGAAGGGCAATAAGCCTTACAACAAGACTATTTTGTCGGTCATTCGCCACGACAGCGTCATAGACCGGCTGAAGAAACTCGTGGACGAGGTCGTCGGGGGCCTGGATAACCCCGGCACGGGCATTATGTTTACCGTGCCGGTGGATTGGTCGACCGGCCTCGTGCGCGAGGAAGAGGAGGTCTAGGGTGGCGAGCATACGAGATTATCTGGAGCCCGGGCGGGTGCGCGTGGGCCTGGCCGCCGAAGGCAAAGAGGGCCTGATCCGCGCCATGGTCGGGCTGCTCGCGGGCGACCCGGCCGTGGGCGACGCGGAGGCCGTGGCCGCCGCCGTGCTCGAGCGCGAGCGCCTGGCCCCGACCGGCTTGGGAGAGGCGTGCGCCGTCCCCCATGCCCACTCGCCCGCCTGCTCGGCCACGCGCCTAGCCATAGCTACCCTGACCGAGCCCGTGGATTTCGATGCCCCCGACGGCGCGCCGGCTAGGCTCGTCATTCTCATGGTCGGGCCCGCCGACGCCGCCGGCGCCCACCTCAAGCTCCTTTCCAAGCTCGCCCGCTTCCTGCACGATCCGGATTTTAGGGCGGCGGCCTTAGCCGCCTCGGACGCCGCGGCGCTCTACGAGCTCTTCGTGTCCCGGGACGGCTGATGGATAGCGCTCGCATCTGGGCCTTCCTCCGTTTCGGCATCAGCTTCGCGGCCCTGTACGCCCTGTGGGTGGTGTTTACCGCGAGCGTCGACGCGTTCTCGCTCATCGCCGGGGCGCTCGGCTCCGCCCTCATCGCGGCCTTGACCTACCGGGTATTCATAGCCGAGCACGAAGCCTCGCTGCGCTCCTTCGTGCCGCGCCCCCTGCGCCTGGTCTGGTACCTCCTTACGCTGATAGCCAGCATGTACGCCTCGAGCGCGCAGCTGCTGGCCGCTACCCTCGCCGGCCGCAGCGCCCCGCGCGTGGTCCACTTCAGGACCCGCTTGGGCTCGGACCTGGGGCGCATGATCCTGGCCAACTCCATCACCTTCACGCCCGGCACCATCACCCTGGACTTGAACGACGATCATTTGACCGTGCATTGGTTCTTGGCGACCACGCGCCATTCGCGCGCCGCCGGCGAGGCCATCAAGGGCCGCTTCGAGGAGCGCCTAAAGGGAGCCTTGTCGTGAGAACCCTCATGCTGGACGGGATGCTTTGGTTTACCCTGGCCTGCTCGGCGGCGACCATGGTACGCATGATCATCGGCCCGCGCGCCGCCGACCGCCTGGTCGCCCTGAACGTCCTGGCGGCCCTGGCCCTGGCCTTCCTGGTCCTGCGCGGCGTGCGCGAGGGGCGCGCCCTCTATCTGGACGTGGCCCTGGTCTACGATATCTTCGGCTTCCTCGGGCTCCTGGCCGTGGCGCGCTTCCTGAAGGACAAGGCCATGGGCGCCGACGAACGCGCCGACGGCCGCGCGGACGGAGGCGGCGATGCTTGATGCCGCGCGCGACTTCGTCGCCCTGGCCGCCTTCGCGAGCGCCGTCGTGTTCGGCGTAGGCGGCATCGTGGGCCTGCACCGTTACGCCGACCCCTACGCCCGCATGCAGGCTTCGTCGCTCTGCGGCACCACCTCGGTGTTCTCTATGTTCATAGGCGCCTTGGCCCTGGCCGAATCCGTCGAGATGGCGGCCAGGCTCGTCGTCATCATCGCCTTCTTCTTGGTGTCGAGCCCCACCGGCGGCCATATCGTGGCGCGCTTCGCCTGGAACTCCGGCCTAGACCCCTGGCGGCCGGAGCCCAACCGGCGCCGCCGCCGCGCCGGATTCCCCGGATCCGCCGGGTCGGGGCCGTCTAGGCCCGCCGGGGCGCCCGGAGACGGGGCGCCCGGAGAGGTCGAGCCCGCCGGGAGGGACGGAGAATGATCGAGGCTATGCTCGCGGCCATCCTCATCCTTTCGCTCTACGCGGTCGAGTCTAAGGACCTCCTCCACGGGACCATAGCCCTGTCGGGGGTAAGCCTCTTATCGTCGCTCCTCTTCTACGTCCTTAAGGCGCCGGACGTGGCCATCACCGAGGCGGCCGTGGGAGCCGGCGTCTCTACCGTGGTCTACGTGTGGGCCATTAAGTCGATGGAACGGAGCGAATCGCCATGAGCGCCCGAGCGCCGAGCGCCCAGGTCCTGACCGCCGCCCTCTGCATAGCCGCCGCCTCCTTCGCGCTCTGGCCCTTGGCGAACTTCGACGGGCCCTGGCCGGAGGGCATACGCGATTACCTAGAGGCGCGGGGCCAGGACGAATCGGGGGCGCGCAACTTGGTGAGCGCCATCTACCTCGGCTATCGCGGCTACGACACCCTGGGCGAGACCATCGTGCTCCTCGTCGCGGTGAGCGGGGCCATAGGCATGATAGGCGCGGCGGGCAGCAAGCTGACCCCCGGCTACGCCGACGCCGCGCAGGGCCAGTCCCCCGTCGCCGGGACGGCGCGACGTGCCCATAGGCGCACGGAGCTCATCGACGTGGTGACCGGCAAGCTCGGCCCCGTGGTCTTGGTGTTCGGGCTCTACGTGATGCTCTTCGGCCACGTCTCCCCCGGCGGCGGCTTTCAGGGCGGCGTGGTGGTCGCCTCGGGCATCGTGTTCCTCGGCATGGGCAGCAAGGGCGCGGGCCTCTCGCCCCTGGTGGGGGCGGTCACCCTGGCGCGCATCGAGGCCGCCGGCTTCCTGGCCTTGCTCCTGGCCGCGGGCCTGGGAATCGTGAGCGGCGCGGGTTTCTTCGCGCCGCCCCTACGCGGCGCCTCGCCCGTGGGCTACATCGTCGCCTTGAACGCCGTCATAGGCTTGAAAGTCGGGGCGGGCATAGGCTTCCTCTGCATAGCCATGCTCGGGGAGGCGGAGCGATGACGGCCAGGCTCATCATCGGCGCGCTGTTCATGGTCGGGCTCTGGGCCCTGGTCGCCAAGAGAAACCTCGTTAAGAAGGTCTTCGGCCTGACCATACTGAATTCCGCGGCCGTGCTCCTCTTCATCGCGGAGGCCGGCGCGTCCGGCGGCGGCGCCCCCATCATGGGCGGCGGCCAGCGCATCGTCGATCCCATCCCCCAGGCCCTGATGCTCACGGCCATCGTGATCGGCGTGTGCGTCACCGCCTTAGCCTTGGGCATGGCCTATCGCCTGTACAAGGCCACCGGCAGCATGGACATAGAAGAGATTAGGAAGAGGTTGGGTAATGGTTGAGACCGACCTGGCCCTGGCGCCCGTGTACCTGCCTCTCGTAGGCGCGGCGCTCGCCTTCGTGGCCAAGGCTTTCCCAAGGAAAGGCTCGGCGGCGGCCAAGGCGCTCGAGTATTCGGGCGCCTTCGTGGGGCTGGCCCTCCCCTGGCTGGCCTTGGCCTACCTCGCCCCCCTCGCGGCTTCGGGCGGGGCCGTAGAAGGCGTGATAGGCGGCTGGGCCCCGCAACTGGCCATCAGCTACCGCTTCGACGGCCTGGCCTGGATGGTCGATCTCCTGGGCTTCTCCGTCGCCGGCGCCGCCTGGCTCTATGCCCTAGGCGCGGGCCCCAAGGGCCCGGCCTTTACCTCGATCTTCCTGATCCAAGCCTCGGCCCTGGCGGCCACCGCGGCTACGACCGACCTCTTTAACCTCTTCGTGTGCCTGGAGGTCCTAGGGATGGCCTCCTACGTGCTCGTTACGAGCTCCGAAAAGCCGGGGGCCTTCTTAGCGTCGTTCTCCTACCTCATGGTAAGCGCCGCGGCCATGGTCTTCTTCCTCTTAGGCGTCTACGGGCTCTACCGCCTGACCGGCGCCCTGGAGTACGGCGCCCTCTCGCGCGGCCTCTCGGCCCTGCCCAAGGCCGGCGGGGCCGTCGCGGCCGCCTCCGTCGCCTCGGTCGCGGCCGCCGTGGCCCTGCGCACCGCGGTCATGCCCCTGTACGGCTGGCTCCCCGACGCCCACGCCCTGGCCCCGCACGCCGTCTCCGCCGTGCTCTCGGGCGTGCTCATCAAGACCCCGCTCTTCGCCCTGTCGCGCGTGCTCATCGCCCTGCCCGGGGGCGACGAGGTCGGCATGCTCCTAGGCTACGCCGGCGGCTTTACCGCCCTCGCCGCGGTGCTCATCGCCCTGTCGCAGAAAGACGTGAAGCGGCTCCTGGCCTACCACTCCATTAGCCAGATAGGCTACGTGGTGGCCGCCTGGGGGGCCGGTACCGCGCTCCTGGCCCGCGGCGAGCCGGCGGGCACGGCCTTCCTGGCCGCCGCGTTCATGCACGCCTTCTTCCACGCCCTGTTCAAGGGCCTCCTATTCTTGACCGTAGGAACCATCAGCGACGCCGCCGGCGAGCGCGACGTCTACCTCCTCCGCGGCGCGGGGAAAGCCCTGAAGGCCGCCGGCGAGCGCCTGCCTATCACGGGCTTGGCCTTCGCCGTGGGCGCCCTGTCCATCAGCGCCATACCGCCCTTCAACGGCTACGCGAGCAAGGCCATGCTCTCCTACGTGCTGAAAGGCCGCTGGGAGTACCTCTTCCTCTTCGCCGCGGGCATAGGCACCCTGGCCTCGTTCATAAAACTTTCGACGATCTTCTGGCCGGCCGCCGGGACCGCCGCGGCCGGGGCCAAAGCGCTAGGCCGGGAGCCGTCGCCCTGTCCCGTCCCCGACCCGAGCCTGGCCGTCCCCGACCCGAGCCTGGCCGCCCCCGAGGGCGCGAAGGCCGCGCCTTACCGCATGAGCGCGAGCGTGGGCCTGGCCCAGGCCCTCCTGGCCCTGGCCTGCGTCGGCACGGGCCTGGCCGCCCCCGCCTTCTACGCCGCGGCCGTGCGCTATATCGGCCCTCCCGGCGCCTACGCCTCCGTCCCGGCCCTCTACGGCCCGGCGGAACTCGGCAAGACCCTCATCGTCATCGTAGGCGGCGGCCTCCTGTACCTGGCGACCCGTACCAAATCGGGTAAAGCCGTCGCCAAAGCCATACGCGAGCGCCCCCGCGGCTTCCACGGCCTCTTCGCCGCCTTCTGCCTAGGCCTAGCCGGGCTCTATTTCTGGATGACGTACATAGCCTAGGCCTCCTCCCCTGGCGGTCTGACTAAATCACCCCGGCCGTCGCCGCTCCCCGCTTGACACGCCCGCGCGCTATCAGCTATAAAGTCCCCCGTTGCGAGCGGCGATGGTGGAATTGGTAGACACGCTAGCTTGAGGTGCTAGTGCCGAGAGGCATGGAGGTTCAAGTCCTCTTCGCCGCACGAAAACGAAAAACCCGACCGAAAGGTCGGGTTTTTTGTTTGAGGATAAGCGGCGAAAAGGACTTGAACCGAGGGCGCGTCGCGAGCCGGCGAGCGCGAGGCGCAGGACGCGCCGAGAGCGCCCGAGGCGGCCCGGAAGGAGCGCGCAGGACGCGCGCGACTGGAGGGCAAGTCCTCTTCGCCGCACGAAAACAAAGAACCCGACCGAAAGGTCGGGTTCTTTGTTTGAGGATAAGCGGCGAAGAGGACTTGAACCGGAGCGAGCGCGCGCCAACGGCGCGAAAAGGCGCCATGGACGGCGCCGGAAGCGAGCGTAGGCGGGCTGGAGCCCCGAGACAGGAGGTCGAGGGGCGGAAGCCAAGTCCTCTTCGCCGCACGAAAACGAAAAACCCGACCGAAAGGTCGGGTTTTTGGAATTTTGGGGGCCACCCCGACCGGCCTGGCGGCCGCCCGGGGTCGGGCTCTCGCTGCAAGTCCTCGCCGCCGTGGCGGCTCCGGTCTTTCCGCTCGATCCCTGGCCCGGGAAAAGACTTAACCTCGAACTAAACTAACGCCCCTAAATACCAAGTTCCATCATCATTTGCCTTCACCCCATTTCCCCGGCTCGGCTATCCATGCTCATGTCGGGGATGATCACTTGACAACGCGCCGGCTCGGACCTACCTTATGCCTACCGCCGATTTGCGCCATATTGCAGGGCGGTATACAAGTACTTGCTAAAAGAGGCCTTAGCCCGTCTCGGGCTCCTACTTCTAAGCAGTACGTATACCATCCTCTCAAGGCGCGTAGAGAAGCGGTTCGGCCCGATTTATACCTTGCTTGCGGGGCCGACCGGCGATACGCCGGGAAACCGCCGTCCGTATGGACACGCGGACCCGGACCGACCAGAAGTCGGTCGCTAAAGGGGAGCCATAAATGGCTATATCATATCGCCGTAATCGATTCTATAAGCGTCCTGCAAGGTGAGAGCCATGACGAACCTCATCCTTTCCCTAAGCGTGGCGACGCTTACGGCCTTCATCTGGCTATCGTGGTACCGCGGCAAGGAGCTGGAGCACCCGCGCCAGAGGTCGCCGCGCTGGGTCTACGCCTACTTCTTAGCCGGCATAGTCGCCGCCCTCGCCATCGTGTTTATGCCCTGGTATTTCGACGTGCCAGTGCCGGGGCATCCCGATGGCTTCCTGGCGATGCTCTACGGGGCCGGCATACCGGAGGAAGCGGTCAAGTTCCTGGCGTTCTACCTCCTGGCGCGGAAGGAGAAGCTTCGAGAACCCTTCGACATCATAAGCCGCGGGGCCCTCGTGGGCCTGGGCTTCGCGATTTTAGAGAATCTTCTCTACGGTCAAACCTTCGGTCTTAAGATCGCCTTAGGGCGAGCCTTCCTAACGCCGCAGGCTCACATGATCTACACCGCGATCGCGGCGGCGGGCTGGGGCATCACGAGGCTCGACCGCGAACTCCGTCGCGAGCGCGGCTGGCAGGGCCTACCGCTCCTGGGCTACGGCGTCGCCGCGATCTTCCATGCGGTGAATAACGTCGTAGCCGGAGGCTTCTTGATGGTTATCCTGGATCTCAGCAGCCTCATCCTCCTCGTCCTGGCGATCGTACGGCTCGGGGAGCGTTCGCCCTATAAACGATGGGAAGCTTCGGAGGCCGGCGAGGCCCTAGCCGCCATAGACCGAGCGCTCCTTGAGGAGGGTAGGAACGCCGGCCTCCTCTATAGGCGGGGCCTCTATAGCCTGGCCTCGGGGCTGTGGACCGAGGCCTGCGTCTACTTCGACGGCGCCGCGGCGACCGCGTCGGCCGAATCGGCCAGGGCCATGCTTCGCTCTTGGTACGCGACCGCCCTCTACGCCCTAGGCGAGCGAGAGGAGGGCAAAGCTATCTTCGACGACGCCTGGCCGCGACTCTCGCCGCAGGAACGAAACGCTTTCTACAAGACCCTCGCACGCATGATGCCGGCAAGAAAAGCCTTCCGCGCCGAGATACGGGACATCACGCGGGCCCTGGCCTGGATGCCCGAACGGCTAGCCGCCGCGCCTAGGATGGCCTCGTGAGCGGCCTCATCTTCCATGTCCCCCACGCCTCAACCGCCTTCCCGCCCGGAGAGCGGGAGCGGCTTATACTCAAGGACCATGAACTAGCCGATGAACTGCTCCGCCTGACCGACGCCGCCACGGATCGCCTATTCCTCGCGGCGATGGGGGAGGGCGACCTGGCCGTCGTCTTCCCCTGGTCACGGCTCCTCGTAGACGTGGAGCGCTTCAGGGACCCTGAACAGGAACCCATGGCCGCGCGCGGCATGGGCGCGGTGTATGAGCTGACCAGCCGCGGCCGCCGGCTCAGGCCTGAGGGCTTTGATCCTGAGCCCCTATTAAGAGAATTCTACGATCGGCATCACCGAGAGCTGGCCGCTGCCACGACGCGTATGCTCGCCGACCATGGGCGAGCCGTCATCATCGACTGCCATAGCTTTCCCTCCCGCCCTCTCCCTTGCGATTTAGATCAGAACCCTGAGCGGCCTCAGATCTGCCTGGGTACCGACCCCTCCCATACGCCGGCTTGGCTGGTTCAAAGCCTTGAAGAGGTTTTTACCCGTCGGGGCCTACGTTGCGCTCGGAATGCGCCGTATGCCGGCACGATGGTACCCCTTGAGTACCTGGGCCGTGATAGACGGGTGCTATCTGTAATGATTGAGCTCAGGCGGGATCTGTACATGGACGAGTTGAGCGGGGAACTTGGGGGCATTGACGGAATAAGCTTACTGCTTCAGCAGGCTATTGCGAATATGGCTGATCAGATGCACTGTGTTGGATAATGAGATAACGCTAGACGAATAAGTCTAGATTGGCGCTTTTAGGTAATCTCATGTCGATGGCGGTAAAAGGAACATCAACGAAGTGCTTTTAGTCGTCTTATGCGAAAATCCCGATGGCTATAGGGAAGTCCTCAGCGCCGCCGAAGTGGCTAAGGAGTACAAAACCTGTTGAGGAGAGTTCATCGCTATGCTCAAGCGGCGCGGCTTTGACTGCGTTTAGTTGGGCATCTCGGATTAGCGCATGGGGCTCGTCTTTTTGCTCGGCGAGTGCTACCCCGAGGTGCCATGGCAATGCTGCGCCGTACCCTTCTATCGAATCGTATCTGGTAAGGTCCCCTTAATGAAGGTCAAGGCGGTCGCGGTAATGCTTAAAGCGTTCATGCAGCGGGGGGCGTGACGCGTCCGTCTAAAAGGCCGTGCTCGTCTTCGTGAAACTGAAGGCGATTAAATTAATGGTGGTTGCCAAGAGCGTCGAGTACAGCATACGAGAGACTTTGACACGTACGGCACTCCCCCGATGGAGCGTATCATGCGCGAGAACATCATAGGTACACGCGCGGTCGAGATCTTTCCGGAAGGCCGATCGGACTTTATGCTGATAACGGCGCGCCTTCGTTACGGCAACGGCAAAGAATGGGGATCGCGTGGATACATGGAAATGTCGAGGCTCAATTGCCCCGTGCTTTTCGAGCTGCTAGCCTGGTAGCCACCGGCTATTCTGGGCGAGGCGCCCCGAAAATGCGCGATAATTGTTTGATGATATCAATGTTTAGGATATTGCGACCAAAGAGAAAACTAGGCGGCCGGCATTGACCTCCACGTCGTTGAGATCAATGGCCAAGTAGTCGCCGTTCCGGTATTAAAATAGGCTACCGGCGCATTAAGAACGCATTACTACTCCATGATTTCGAGGCGATCGTATGCCCTAAACTAGACTCGGGGCATGCTAGACATTGTAATGGTTCGTGTACATACTTCTGCGTTATGGTGAACTGGTTTCAGTCGATTCATGTTTCAGGCGCACTTCAAGCCCTGTTTCTATTCCTGATTCTGACAAGAGAGAAAAATAATAGTCGCGCAAATAAAATTTTCTCGGTACTTATGCTCCTCATTGCCATTAATATGCTAGTCGTCTTTCTCACCTACGAAAAATACGAGGACACCGGCAGCCGCATCGGAATCATCTTCTCGAATTGCTTTAATCTGCTCTATGGTCCATTCCTCATGCTCTACACGCTGGCTCTCGTGAAGGCTTCCTGCCGATTCCATTCGACGGATTTGCTTCATTTTATTCCCACCGCGCTTTTCGGACTGTTACGGGCTTTGCCCCTACTAGTACCCGCTCTTCGGGAAGGACGTTTTAACGCCTTTCTCAACGTAAGTTTCATGGCAGGAACACGTATAACCATTATCTTCGGTTTCGCTTACACCGTACTCTCGCTGTTCATCTTGAAAAGATACAGACGTCGCTTGTCCGAGTACTACTCCGGTTCTGGCCGCGTCAGGCTTTACTGGCTTCGGCAGCTACTGCTCGCCGCCCTCGCAATCTGGCTAGTTTCTTTCCTCTCTACCTTCGAGCCGGCGGGAGGCGCAATGATTTCATCCGCGCTCTCTTGGACGGCGTCGCTCGGAGGCATTTTTCTGCTTTTTGCGATTGGATATTTTACGACAGTTCAACCGGAGGTTCTCGCCGAGACGCCTGCGTCCATTCAAGGTTCAGCCCCCGCTTCGTCTAAGGAGAACGCGTATTTATCATCGACGGTTCAGGATAGGTACGTCAAAAACAGACTGGATGAATCCTCCGAACGGACGCTCCTGGCAACGCTTCTCCGATTCATGAAGTCTGACAGGCCTTATCTTAACCCGACCTTGACGATCGTCCAGCTTTCCGAGATGTCGGGAATTCCCGCTCATCATATTTCCATGGTGATAAATCTCTATCTTAAGAAGAATTTCTATTCCTTCATAAACGGCTATCGGGTAGAAGAAGCGAAAGCGAGACTTGCGGACGCCTCCCTTACCGCGGATAAGCTGCTCAGTATCGGCCTCGATTCAGGCTTCAACTCTAAATCTTCCTTCAACGCCGTTTTTAAACGGTTTATGGGTCTTACTCCGAGCGGATATCGGAACATGGTGCGGGCTCAGGTTCCTCACGTAAAGTCTGGTCCGAGCTTATAAGGACGGACGATTTCTTTCTCGGCATCGCGTATGGTTCCTCTAGTCAGGAGGTTACTATGCGATTCCGATCTGGGAACGGTTCTGTTCCTTGTCTTGGCGGAATATCGACGGCTACGCTACTTTTCGCTCTTGCCGTACAGATTCCGGTATTTTTAAGTTCCTGTGCGAGCGACGATTCTCTTTCAGGAGGCTTATTGGGCTTTTGGGGCGTTCCGATCCCATACAATGAGGATAGGGGCGGGATCCCGCTGGAGCTAGCTTCTGTTTGTCTTCAGGTAGCGGAGAGCAAGGCGGACAATATCGCCTCCATCTGCGCGGCCATCGACACTATTATGACGGAACATCCCGCGACACGGCTTGTGGTCTTCGGAGAGGCTATGCTCGGGCATTACTACAATGAAAGCGATCCTCAGGCTTACCAGCGAAGCCTTGCCGAAGAGCTTCCGGCGTCTTTTCCTGCGCAGCCGCTTCCTGGTTCGAGCGCCGCGCTCATTGCGGCTCATTGCGCAGCAGCGAGATATGTCCCGCCGTACAT
>ERZ1066115.99-NODE-99-length-31240-cov-12.012923_pt1 | contig 31240 bp, 26 predicted proteins | sample MGYA00382762_ERZ1066115 | MGnify/ENA primary metagenome ERZ1066115 (study PRJEB33369, sample SAMEA5778345) | biofilm metagenome | biome: Industrial cooling water; feature: Water cooling tower basin; material: Biofilm | place: United Arab Emirates | collected... | reverse complement strand
CCGGGAATTTCAGTGGGTATGACTATACCATCTCCAGCGAGAATAATCCGGTTAATGCCTTTGAACTTGCCTATACCATTAAACAAGTTCAGGGTAAAGTCGATTTCAGTTACTTCCTGAATCCAAAGCATACCATCAATTTTGGTGGGGGTGTTATTGACTATCAACTAGAACCTGGAACGTTGCAGCCTTCCGGTTCCGAATCCCTGGTGCTCCCTGACATTCTTCAACAAGAACAAGCCCTCGAAGGGCATGTCTATGTTGGTGATCATTATGAAGTTACCCCCAAGCTTTCTGTTTATGGCGGCTTGCGTTATACCTTTTTCAGGAATTATGGACCTCGCGATGTTTTTGTCTATCAGCCTGGTGTAAAAGATGTTAGTACGATCATCGACACCGTATCCGTGGCTGCCGGAAAGAGTGTGGCGAATTATAGTGGACCTGAATTCCGGATTTCAGGCCGATACAGCCTAACCCGAAATGCTTCTTTAAAACTTAGTTTCAACCGGCTACGTCAATACATTCAAATGCTTTCCAACACAACCGCCATAACACCAACCGATATCTGGAAGCTGAGCGATGCTTACATCAGGCCCTTGGTAGGTGATCAAATCTCGTTGGGCTACTATCAAAACTTCCCGAAGAAATCCATCGAACTATCTGCCGAGGCCTATTACAAGACCATGCAAAACTTTCTGGACTATAAAGGCGGTGCCGAACTTATTTTAAATCACCATATTGAGACGGATGTACTCAATGCCGATGGTATTGCCTACGGTGCAGAGGTCATGATAAAAAAATCCAGCGGAAAGCTGAATGGTTGGTTCAGCTACGCGTATTCTCGCTCCTTGTTAAAGACACAAGGCGAAACAGAGGCGGAAACCATTAACCGAGGCGAGTATTATCCGAGCAATTACGATAAACCTCATGCCATCAACCTGATCGGGAATTACAAGTTCAACCGGAGAATAAGTTTTTCACTCAACATGGTGTATTCGACAGGTCGGCCGATCACCTTACCCGTTGCCCAGTATACCCTGGAAGGAAGCGGCCGGTTGTTATATTCCGACCGGAATCAATTCCGGATTCCCGATTATTTCCGGACTGATCTTTCACTCAATTTGGAAGGAAATCATAAAATCAAAAAACTGGCCCATAGTAGTTGGAGTTTATCGGTATACAACCTGACTGGAAGGCGGAATGCCTATTCCGTGTATTTCACATCCGAAAATGGAGTGGTGAAAGGGTACAAGCTTTCCATTTTCGGAAATCCGATTCCCACCATTACGTACAACTTTAAGTTCTGAAACAGTGAAACGACTCTTCTTCATTTTGTTTTTGACAGCCGGTTGTATTGATCCCTACTTTCCTCCGGAAATCGATTCGATTAGTCCTGCCCTGGTCATTGATGGATTTATTGACACGCAGGGGCCGAGTACGATTCGGTTAACCCGAACACAACGTTTGGATGCTAGCGGCCAGCTCGCTCCCGAGTTGGAAGCCTCCGTGTGGGTGGAAGACCACCTGGGCACCAAAATTTTTCTTTCCGAACAAGGAAATGGAAATTATGGATTGAGTACTCAAAACTTTACGGCCTCTGCTTACCGGCTGGGTATTGAAACGGTGGCAGGTCGTCAATACCTTTCCGATTTGGTTTCCATCACCAATAGCCCCCCGATTGACAGTGTTACCTGGAAGTTGGGAGTAGATTCCAGGGTTGAGATCCTGGTTAGCACGCATAATCCAACTAACACCGAGGGCTATTATCGCTGGAGCTTTGAAGAAACCTGGAAATACACTTCTGCCGGAGAATCAACCTTTGTTTTTGATCCGGTTACGCGGGCGGTTTCCATCCGGGAAGATGATATTTACCACTGCTGGCGGCAGTCATCTTCCAGCGATGTTTTGATTGCCTCTTCAAACCGTTTAAGTGAAAATAGGATCAGTGAATTTCCATTAACCTATATTCCCCAAACCTCCGAACGAACTCGGTATCAGTATAGCATGTTGGTTAAACAATATGCTCTCACTCAAGGAGCTTACAACTATTGGCAACAGATTAAAAAGACAACGGAAGATTTGGGTACCCTATTCGGACCCTTACCCTCCCAAGTGGTTGGGAATTTTACCTGCCTAACCGATCCTGCCGAACCCGTGCTGGGTTATTTCACAATTGGAACGGTGTCAACTCAGCGTATTTTTATTCAATGGCAAGATCTTCCCACTCCACCATCTTATGAAACTCCCTATGATAATTGTGAAATTTTCGAAATCCTGTTAGAAAATTTTCATCTCTTCTCACCTCCCAATTTATTGTTGCATGGGATCCCCAATCCTAGCGGACCTGGAATAATCGGGTACACCTACACCTCTGAAAGTTGTGGTGATTGCCGTAAGTCCGGAGGAACCACTACCAAACCTGATTATTGGCCATGGTGAGAATCTGTTGGGTAATACTTCTATTGCTTGGCACCCTGTCTGGGCTGGCACAACCGGTATTAAATCAATTTATCAACCGGTATGATCAGTTTAATCAGGAACGCTTGCAAGAAAAAATTTACCTTCACCTGGATAGAACCACCTATACGGTTGGTGAGACTCTTTGGTTCAAGCTTTATCTGGTTGATGGTACTCTTCATCAACCCCTTCAATCCAGTCAGGTTGCCTATGTCGAGATTTTGAATTCTGCCGGAACAGCCGTTGCTCAACTAAAGGTAGGAGTGCATAACGGTATGGGGCGTGGCTCGATTGCACTTCCTACCTCAATAAATTCCGATAATTATGAAGTTCGGGCGTATACTCACTGGATGAAAAATTTTGATGCCGGGTTTTATTTTCGTCAATACATTTCCATCATCAACCCTTTTCGTGCCCTGGATATCACTGCCCAATCTAAATCAGGATTGGATATTCAGATTTTTCCCGAAGGCGGGCATTTACTTGAGGGTATCCCCGCCTGGGTGGCCGTGCGTGCTGTTGACTCAAACGGAAAAGGAATTGAGTTTGATGGTTGCGTTCTGAACGGAAATGATACCCTGACCCGCTTTAAATCTGTTCGCTTTGGATTAGCCAAGTTTCAACTTACTCCCGCTGTTAACCAACCCCAGATGGTTCAACTTAAAACCAAAACCGGTGAAGTATCTACTCTGAAACTTCCCATCATCGAACCCGCTGGGTATGCACTTCAGGTGAGCGAATCAGAGGATCGGTTTACCCTTGCGATCCTGGCAAAAGGTCAAATGCCTTCATCCATCTATGTGGTGGCTCACACCCGGCACGTGGTAAAAGTGGCTCAAGCCATCAGTTTGCAAAATGGAAAAGCTACACTGGAAATTTTAAAATCCACCTTGGATGCGGGAGTTTCACACCTGACTGTTTTCAATTCCGAATTTAAGCCCGTTACTGAACGGCTGGTATTTGTTAAACCCGCTAAAAGAGAATTTTCCATTGCTGTGGATCCGGTGTCTTTCAAAACCCGATCCCTTGTTTCCACCAAACTTCAAGTCAAGACCTCCGAACAGGATACGGTGAGCTTTTCGATGTCCATTTTTAAAGATGATTCCGTAGGACAATTTACTCCAGTCAGTATTGAAACGTATTTGTGGCTAACCAGCGACTTGAGGGAAGCTATTGAATCTCCGGAATTTTATTTGTCAAATGAACCTGATGTTGAGCCCGTGGCTGACTTGTTAATGTTAACCCATGGCTGGAGTCGCTTTCGATGGGATGACCTTCGGACCGGACAACAAAATTTTCTATTCTTACCTGAATATCGCGGCCATCTGATTTCTGGCATCGTCAAAAATCGAGTAACGCAACAACCCGTACCGAATATTCAGGCCTACCTTGCCTGGCCCCAAAAGCGTGTGCAATTAACCTCAGGAATTAGTGCTGCTAATGGCACCATCTTGTTCGAAACGAATCATCTGGTTGGTAATCAAAAGTTGTATTTTTTAACCCCACAGGATAGCCTGACAACACTTAATTTGATATCACCGTTTTCTACGAAATCCGTAACCAACATTCCTGCTCTCTACATCACAGAAACAGTCAAAAATCAACTGGCCAACCGAAGTGTTTCCATGCAGGTTCAGGAAACCTACAGAAGGATTCCTACTGTCAAATTGCTAGCAATGGATAGCTCAACTTTTTACGGTCAGGCACCTGAAAATTATGTTCTGGACGACTACACCCGGTTTCCTTTACTGGAAGAGGTGATGCGCGAGTATGTAAAAGGTGTGCGGGTACGTAAAAAAGACAATCAATTTGTGTTCAAAGTATTAAATACCATGAACAACACGGTATTTGACCGTGAGCCGTTCGTCTTGTTAGATGGGGTACCCATTTTTGACACGAATCGTATCTTGGAGTTTAATCCAATCAAAATCAAGCAGCTTGACGTTTATACTCGGCATTACCTTTTTGGATCGCAGACTTATGATGGTATCGTAAGTTTCCGGACCTATCAAGGTGACCTGGGGGGATTTCAATTTGATCCTGAAACCGTAAGCTTAAACTATGAAGGTCTTCAAGCTGTTCAGGAATTTTTTTCACCTAAATATGAAACAGCTGAAGCCCGTAACAGTCGATTGCCCGATGCAAGGCATCTGTTGTATTGGTCATCACAAGGAGTGCTTATCGGAAAACAACACGTTGATTTCTACACGTCAGATCAACCAGGGCGATACCGGATTATCATTCAAGGAATTACAACGACTGGCGTACCGATCTTCCAACAGACGAGCTTCCAGGTAGAAAAATGATTGCTGATTTCAATCGATTTAGGAAATAATTCTTCAGGATAACTTCCTTAGGAAGGTTGGAAATGGTTACTTAAAAAATTATTCATACTCTCCGTGACTACCCCACGCATTGCCGTCAAGCTCGTTTTCTTTATTAACGGATTTGTTCACGCCAACCTGGCGGCCCGGTTCCCCACTATTCAAGAGTTATTTGACATTGACAATGGCATATTGGGTTTCGTCTTGCTGTCTTCTTCGGTTGGTGCATTGCTCGCGATGCCTTTCACTGGTTGGTTGATTATCCGCAATGGAAGTAGAAGGATAACCATTTTCTCGGTCTTCGTCTACTGCTTGTTTGTACCCTTGGTGCCTGTACTTTCAGGCCTGGCCGGCCTGGTCGTGATCTTTTTTGTTATGGGGTTAACTGCCGGCATGTTGGATGTGTCGATGAATTCCCAAGCGGTGATGGTGGAGCAACAACACAATAAGCCGATTATGACTTCCTTCCACGCCTTGTTTAGTATCGGCATGGTAGCCGGTGCCGGTTGTGGAGCCCTGTTTATTAAACTTAACACAACGTTGTTTACCCATCTCGGGCTAATCACCCTGCTGGGATTGGCAGGCGCTGCCTGGGCTCGTTACCACCTCATCCATGATCGACCGCAGCAAAATGTTTCGGAAGGTCCGGCTTTCCGGTTACCGAATGCCGCCATGATTGGCATTGGTGTGATTGCGTTTTGCTGCATGTTGGGCGAAGGAGCTATGGCTGATTGGAGCACGAACTACATGGAAAAAGTTGCACAGGCCGACAAAGCCCTTGCTCCGATCGGTCTTTCTGCATTTGCGCTGGCCATGACCCTGGGTCGCTTTTTTGGCGACAGTGCCCGAACCCGTCTTGGAGATCGCAAACTCATGGTCATCTGTGGAGTTATTGCAACCCTTGGCCTTTCGTTTACTTTAATTTTTATTACCCCCTACACCGTAATTTTCGGACTATTTATCACGGGGTTAGGACTCTCCTCGTTGGTACCGATTGCCTACAGTATTGCTGGGAACGCAAAAGGACTCTCACCCGGTGTGGGGCTGGCTATGGTTACTACTGTGGGTTATTCCGGTTTTCTCTTTGGCCCACCGTTGATTGGTTTAATTGCTGACCAATATTCATTAAGAATCGCGCTCATGATGGTGGCTGTTCTGTTTGTGGTGATGACTTTACTAAGTGCCCGGTACAAACCTGAATGAACATGGAAATAAAACGCATTGAGAATGGCTCCAAAGGAGCGTATCTAATTGAAAAACAAGGTGAACGACTGGCAGAAATGACGTATTCCAAAGCTGGAGAGCATCTGATCATTATCGACCATACAGAGGTATCGGATACATTGCGTGGCCAGGGTGTCGGTAAAAAGTTGGTTTATGCCGCAGTAGAGGATGCCCGTAAACAGAATTTTAAAATCATACCGCTTTGCCCATTTGCCAAAAGTATTTTTGATCTGCGTACAGAAATCCAGGACGTTTTAAGTCGGTAATGCCGCTGCTTCGCTCCTCTTACCGGCACCCTTTTTATCTGTTCAACGGACATCTTGAAACTGTTATACCTAGTATTTTCCGCCACGTAGAAGGCGTTTATCAGCGGGAACGACTTGAATTACCTGATGGGGATTTTCTGGATCTGGACTGGATGAAACGAAATGGAAAAAATCTGGTCATCATCACGCACGGACTGGAGGGTAATAGTGAGCGTCACTATTCAAAAGGAATGGCCTGCTATTTTTATCGGCATGGCTGGGATGCATTGGCCTGGAATTGCCGGGGATGTAGTGGAGAAATCAATCGGCTGCCACGATTTTACCATCATGGTGCCACGGAAGACCTGGCCGCAGTGATTGATCTTGCCATAAGAAGTGGTTATGAGAACATCACGCTGGTGGGTTTTAGTATGGGCGGCAGCATGTCATTAAAATTCCTGGGCGAGCGGCCCATACTCCCAAAGGTCATCAGGAACGCCATTGTATTTTCTGTGCCTTGTAATTTGGGCGACAGCGCCCGGCAACTTGATCAGCCAGAAAAGAAATTCTACCTGCAACGATTCCTGAAAAAGTTGGAAGTCAAAATACGCGCGAAAGCAAAACTTTTTCCAGACCTGATCTCGGCTGAGAATTTTCATCGGATAAAAACCTTTCGGGAGTTTGATAATCAGTATACGGCACCCTTGCATGGCTTTGCTGATGCCGAGGACTTTTATCATAAAGCCTCATGCAACCCCTTCATTACTCACATCCCGATTCCCACCCTGATCGTAAACGCATTAAACGATCCTTTCTTGCCAGCCAGTTGTTATCCTTTTGAAATTGCGAAGAATCACCCATGGGTATACCTGGAAACTCCTGAACGGGGTGGTCATGTTGGGTTTTCACTTCAGGGTCAATCCAGTAACTGGATGGAGCAAAAGGCCTTTACCTTCGCCTTGCAAACACTACCGAATTCTTAGCTTTTATTAACTTCAGCACCAAAATCATATCCCGATGAAACTATTTTTCCTGGTTATCGCCTTGGTTATCACCCCTTCTCTTTTTGCCCAACAATCAGAAGGTGTCGTGGACTTAAAAAAACATCGGATCGTCATGCAGTTCAGTGATGGAGATTCTCTTTCTCAGGCATCGGTTGTGGGTCAGGTAAAAAATATTCGTGCCGCCTGGCCTAATGCCGAGGTGGAGGTGGTTTGTCATGGACCGGGGCTGGATTTACTAATTAATTCAAAATCAAAAGTAGCCGATCAGGTTGCAGCCTGGAATAGTCAAGGTGTAGTTTTTGCTGCCTGCAACAATACGATGAAGCGAAGGAATGTAAAGAAAGATGACTTGATACCCGCTGTTGTTATCGTCCCTTCCGCCATTATTGAATTAACACTAAAACAGGAGAAGGGCTGGTCTTACATTAAAGGTGGTCATTAATCATACTGACAGCATTTTTTCAAAGCAAACACTATTGTCAATACCTACATACTGGCCATAATTGGGAATTGGTTTATATCCGGCCTTGGTATATAATTGAATAGCTTCCGGTTGGCGTTTACCGGTTTCCAATACACATCGAACACAGTTCAATTCTCGGGCCCACGCTTCTAACTGCATTAAGATCTGCTGGGCAATTCGTTGATGCCGAAATTCAGGTTTTATAAACATTCGCTTAACCTCCATAGTGCGTGGATCAAATGGCTTAATGGCGCCACAACCTACAGGTTGAGTCTGGAGGTAAGCAACTACAGTATGCCGAATGGTGTCGATGGTGTTGAATTGTGAGTAAAAGGAGTGATCGGCACCATCGCGTGTCGCCAAATCAGCATCCAGCATCCTGACTAAAGAAATGAAGTCCTGGTTTTCCGAATTCGTTCTTAGTACCCGAATCACGATTGATCCTATTTGACTGATTCCCGGATTTTATTCAGTAACCATTGTTCGGCTTCCTTCAAAGTGGGAAAGAGGTTAATATCAAAACCACGCTGCCGCCCAATTTGCTGCCAATATTGAGCAAACTCCATGCTCCCTTCACCAAAAACACACGCGGCAACAGCCAAGCCAAAAAAAGGCATGCTCGATTCATACTTGCGGATTAAATTAAAGGCTTCCGTTTTAGGCAATTTTCCGGTAACAACACGATAGTCGATTAACAAATACCTACTCTTGGTTTCAAGAACTTTGGCGTAAGTAATTTCAGAAGCTTTGGAAATGGATTGGATCGAATTCCGAACACCATGGCCCCGAATTAATAAGTATCCCTCTCTTTGCTCAAATGAAACCAACTGTTGATCTGATTTCATAGTCTTCGGAATTTCAGATACAAAATAACTGTTTGAGAGCCGAATTCCAATCAGATTTTCAGAAGTTGAACTAAGAAAAGTTGATATGATTCTTAATTATCTTTTTCCGGCAACGCAAATGCCACATAACTATCCCCTGATTTACTTCCAATCTTGCCCCCACCACAAGCGATCACCACATATTGCCTGCCTTGGATCATATACGTAGCCGGAGTTGCGTAACCGGCTGCCGGCAAGGGTGCTTCCCATAAAACGGTACCGGTCTTTTTATCAAAGGCCCGGATTTTTTCATCCTTTGTAGCTGCGATAAACACCAGACCACTTTTGGTCACTAATGGACCCCCATAATTTTCAGTACCGGTTGGTCCAATAACCCGTTTGGTTAACTCCTCATATTCACCCAGCGGAACCTTCCAAAGCAATTTTCCAGAATTCAGATCTACGGCATTCAATGTACCCCAAGGGGGCTTAATGCCCGGATATCCATTGGAATCAAGAAAGCGGTTATATCCCGTCATCGTATAGGGTACCTTATCTAAAATACTGCCCGGCTTTATTTCAGTAGTGGCGGGCTCTTTAGAGATGCTTTCCAAATCCAATAAAAAGGCCAGCAAGGCTTCTTTGTCTGCACCCTGAATATTAGCAAAGGCCGGCATCATGTTTTTTCCTTGTTGAATGATACTCCAGGCCTGCTGGGCAGTGTACTTCTTTTGTAAACCCAAAAGCGATGGAAAAGAACTTCCATTTCCCTTGCGGTCGGGGCCATGGCAGGCAACACAATAGGTTCCATAAACAATCTCACCGCGGTTAGTAAAAAGCGAACCGCCTTTTCCTGGAATATCAATGATGGTCAACGACCAGGGAAGTTCGCTGCTGTTAACATAGAGTATACCGGTTTCAGGATCAACCGCGGCTCCGCCCCACTCGCCACCGCCATCAAAACCGGGAAAAATCCATACTCCTTCCTTACTGGGCGGTGTAAAGGGTGTACTATATTTTATGGTCTTGAATTTCTCAACCAATTCAGAATGGGTGGCACTATCTAAATCCGATACATCGTCCAAGGTAAAAGTCTGGCGGGCGAAAGGTTCGGGCAGCACAGGAAAGGGCTGCGTGGGATAGGCTAGTTCACCGGGTAAATCAGAAACGGGAACCGGCCGTTCTTCAATGGGAAACACTGGCTTGCCGGTCACCCGGTCAAATACAAACACATAACCGTGCTTGGTAATTTGTGCCACTGCATCAATTTTCTTTCCATCACGCTCCAGGGTTACCAGATTAGGATTGGCAGGTAGGTCACGATCCCACAGATCGTGATGCACGACTTGAAAATGCCATTTGTATTGACCGGTAGCAGCATCCAGGGCCAGTAATGAATTTCCAAACAGGTTAGCACCGGGCCTTATTCCTCCGTAGAAATCGCCACTGACAGATCCGGTTGGCACATAAAGAATTCCCCGCTCCTCATCCAAGGACATGCCGGCCCAATTGTTAGCGCCTCCAAACTCTTTCCAGGCATTCGGATCATCCCATGACTCGTATCCCACTTCACCTGGTTGAGGAATCGTATGAAAGATCCATTTGCGCTCACCGGTTCGCACATCAAATGCCCGAATGTGTCCAGGCGCGGCATCCGCAGATTCAGCAACCCGGTGTCCCATGATCAATAAATCCTGATAGATGATACCGGGTGTGGTACCGGCTACATACGGGTTAAATGTAGTGGGATCACGATCCAGGTTTTCAGACAACTCGATGTATCCACCCTTTCCAAAGTCCTTAACCGGAACTCCGGTATTCGCATCGATGGCCCAGGTTTTGGAACCTGTACTGTAAAAAAGCCGTTGTTCAGCGCCCGACTCATTTTGCCAGTAAACCACTCCGCGATTTACTTTATAAAAGGCAAATCGATCATACTTTGATGCAGTATCCACCGTGACCGGATCAAAAATCCATTTCACCTGACCGGTTGCCGCATGCAACGCAAAAAGTTTCAGGCGGGGTGTGGTGCCATACAAAATCCCATCGACTACAATGGGGTTGCATTGGTTTTGTGAGCGATTGCTGGAATCTTTGTCATGTGAACTAAATGTCCAGGCTACCGTTAGCTGACTAACGTTTTCAGGTGTTATTTGGGAATTGGATGAATACCGGTTGCCTTCCTTGCCACCTGCATAGGCGGGCCAACCTGAATAATCCTTTTGCTCACTCTGACAAGCAACCAGTACTACCAGAAAAAATCCAAGACTACTCTTAAACCACATGCACGTCCACTGTTAATCGTATATAACCCACAAAGCTCCCAAGCCTGCATCCCATAATTTTTTATTCAATGCAGGAATATCTTTTTCTACGATTTCAGTGGCTCGGGCTTCCAGTTTTCGCCACGCTGCGTTGTATTCGTTCATCAGATCAACTGAGGGTTTGTTAACACGCGGAATGTCACTTTCCGTTTGGTTCACCAGAAACAGGTAATTCGCAGTAAACCGATTGGGGAAGTTTTCCACATCATCGTAAGCTTTTGATTTCCGTTGGATCATTTCTTCATCCCACTGTTTCATCTTGGCGCTCAGGTCAGTTGCTTCTTTCCGGATTTCGGCATACTTAGCCTCAGACGGTAATTGGCCCAATAGTTTCGTTAACTGCTTCTGGGTTTCGAACAAGGTATTGATCATCTGATGCATGGTATTGACTTCCGCTTCCATCGAACTCATGATCTGATGATATTCCTGATAGGTTTTTGAATCAGTTGGGTAAAGTGGGTTCGGGAGAATCTCAAAATTCTTTGAACTAACGGATGATCCAAGAGTTAAGGTTGCTGTGTATTGGCCGGGAGGTGCCTTATGACCTCGGAAACTGCTTTCGATGTAAACACCGGGCACGCCTACCATGGTAGGATAGCGCATATTCCAGACAAACCGGTTTAGACCTTTTGATTTGGAAAGCACCGGATCGGCCTGTGGGCCGCCATCCTGCTCCTGAAAGGTGGAATCGGGCCGTGAAGAAAATTTGCGCACCAACTTTCCAGAACTGTCTTTGATCTCCAGTTGCAGGTAATCGGTGCTCTTACTGTCAGGTAACGTATAATACAATACCACACCGGTGGGTGGATTGACTCCCATATAAGGATTTTCACCATCCGATCCTCCATCCAGTTGACTGGCACCATTCATGATCATGGTATTGGCAGGTTGATATAAATCAAATGCTGGCTGAGGCAGCGATTGGCGGATCAGATGTAAATCATCTAAGATCCAGAATGACCGGCCAGAGGTAGCGGCAATCAAATCACCCTGATGCACCCGTAAATCGGTGATAGGGGTTATCGGCAAATTAAGTTGACAAGAACTCCATTGCTTGCCGCCATCGTACGAAATAAAAACCCCTAGTTCGGTGCCTGCAAAAAGTAAATCTTTTCGTTTGTCACCCTCACGCACTACCCGAGTAAAGGCATTATTCGGAATTCCGGTCACAATCTTCGTCCAGGTTTTGCCATAATCGGTGGTCTTATAAAGGCCTGGAGTATGATCATTGAATTTATATCGGGTGGTGGCGATATAAGCGGTTGCCTTGTCATGAGGCGAAACTTCGATGGCATTAATCAAACACTCCGGCAGGCCGGTGGGGGTAACATTTTGCCAGGTAGTGCCATTGTCCCGCGTCAGGTAAACAAGACCGTCATCGCTGCCTGTCCAAATCACTCCTTTCTCATGCGGTGACTCGATCACATAGCTCAGGGTTCCGTAGTTTTCGGCACCCACTGCCTCGTTCGTATAAGGTCCACCTCCCTTACCTTGCTTGGCTTTTTCATTTCGGGTTAAATCCGGTGATGCCTCAGACCAGGTTTTACCCATATCTGTTGTACGCAACAGGTATTGCGACCCATGATAGAAGGTATTGGGTTCGTGCTTCGACCAAATAATGGGTGCATTCCAATTGAATCGGTATTTCATATCCTTGGCATCCATACCCAGGTACTGAATGGGGGCCGCCATGATGTTTGTGCCTGCGGCCGCGCGCGTATCCAATACTTCAATGGTACCTTGATAACTTCCGCCTAAAACAAACCGGGGATCATCCGGATTGAACGCTAGAAATGCACTTTCTCCGCCAGCCGAATAAGACCAACTGCGAGGGGTAATTCCCCAACCACCCAATTCCTGACTCGCAATTTTTACGGAGGTGTTATCCTGTTGGCCGGCATAAATATTATAGGGGAATTGATTGTCAACATTAATGCGGTAAAATTGGGCAGTTGGCATATTGCTCTGGGTGGACCAGGTTTTGCCATAGTTCACACTTATGGCTGCACCACCATCATTACCAATCACCATATTTTTGGGATTGTGTGGATTGATCCACAAATCATGAAAATCGCCATGGGTGCCCGACAGGTTTTCCCAGGTTTTACCACCATCTTCCGAACGCAAGGCTGGAGCACTTAACACATACACCGTATTCTCGTTTTTCGGATCCGTGAATAATTCGATATAATACCAGGCGCGTTGGATCAGCCGGTGATCGTTGGTTACCCGTGACCAGGATTTTCCTGCATTGTTGGATACAAACAAACCGCCCAACTCCTTTTCGGAATCACTCTCCATCAGCAAATACACTTTATCGGAATTTGACCGGGAAACCGATACGGCCATCTTGCCCATTTCTTTAGGTAAGCCTTCATGAATTTTTTCCCAGGTAGTGCCCGCATCGGTAGATTTGTACAAGCCGCTTCCCGGTCCACCGCTGATTACTTTCCAGGGAAGCCGGCCATATTCATTCAACGCTGCATATAATACGCGGGGATTATTCATATCCAGGGACAATTCAACACAGCCTGTTTTATCATCAACAAACAATACTTTGGTCCAGGTGCGACCTCCATCCATTGAACGATACACACCTCTTTCAGCGGTATGACTGTAGAGTGCCCCTTGCGCTGCTACATAAACAATATCCGGATTTTTCGGGTGTATGGCAATTCGGGAAATATGTTGGGTTTCACTCAGTCCTAAATGAGTCCAGGTTTTTCCGGCATCGGTTGATTTGTAGACCCCATCGCCATGATGGGTCATGACCCCGCGCACCGCGTGCTCGCCCATTCCTACATAAATTACATTCGGGTCGCTTTCAGCAACGGCAACGGCCCCCACAGATCCCGTTTTAAAAAAACCATCTGAAATATTTCGCCACGTAATTCCTAGATCCTCGGTTTTCCATAGACCACCACCGGTTGTACCCATATAATACGTGTTGATGTCACCGACCACACCCGATACTGCCACCGACCGGCCACCGCGAAAGGGACCGATACTTCGCCACTTAACAGGTTTATAACGATCATTAAAATCAACCTCCGATTTTGCAGGAGTTACAAGAGGTTGGCTTTTTTTACTTTTCTGTGCAAAGGAGGATAGGCTGATCAGACCGATCAGGATGAAAACGAGGGATTTTTTCATAAAGTGGATTTGTTCGAATATACTGCGATTATTCTTTACGCGCTGCAAGATTGTTACCAATGGAAAATTGGTTATTCCACAAAACTATATTCAGCACCGCCTACATAGTTCGGATAGATTGCCAAATGCTTCTTCTTCACTTCCTCAAACAGAATTCTACGAAGCTCGGGCACGTTAATTTTCTTTTCAGCCGAAATAAAAACCACATGTTCAAAGCCGTGTTGCCGGTAATATCCTTTCAGACTTAGTAAATGCTCGGGGTTCTGATCTTCCAGCAAATCAATCTTATTTAACACCAACAGGGTTGTAATATTGCCGGCCCCCAGTTCGGCCAGCGTGTTTTTAACAACCTCAATTTGATTGTCGTGAAAAGGATGGGCAACATCCACCACATGTAACAGAATATCGGCTTCACGCACCTCATCCAACGTGGACTTGAATGATTCAATCAGATGGTGTGGTAGTTTGCGAATGAACCCAACCGTATCGGATAACAGAAAGGGGATATCCCCGATAACTACCTTTCGAACAGTAGCATCAACCGTTGCAAAAAGTTTGTTCTCTGCTTTCACCGATGATTTGGAGAGTAAATTCATCAAGGTGGATTTTCCCACATTGGTATACCCTACCAGGGCTACCCGGACAATGTTGCTCCTTGATTTGCGCTGGGTTTTTCGTTGTTTATCGATTTTCTCCAGTTCGTCCTTCAGCAAGGAAATCCGATACCGAATGTTTCTGCGGTCTGTTTCAATTTCGCGTTCACCGGCTCCACCCCGGGTACCGGTTCCCCCTCGCTGGCGCTCAAGGTGAGTCCACATGCGGGTAAGGCGCGGCAACAGATACTGGTTCATGGCTAGTTCAACCTGAGCCCGGGCTTGCGCTGTTTGAGCACGCATGGAAAAGATGTCAAGAATTAAGAGGCTTCTGTCGTAAACACGGGTTTTTAATTCCCGTTCTGGTGTATTCAATTCCTTTTCCAGGTTCCGGAGTTGTGAGGGACTCAAATCATCGTCAAAAATGACATTGTCAATGTTATGGGTGGATACAAAATCCTTGATTTCAGCCAGTTTACCTTTCCCCACAAACGTGCGCACGTCCGGATGCTCCAGCCGTTGGATAAACCGGTGGCGTGTTTCGATGCCCGCGGTCTCGGCCAAAAAGGCCATTTCGTCCAGATGCTCATTTGTAATTTCGGGATTCTTATCCGCCAGCGCTACCAGTACTGCCTTCATTCCTGTTCGTTGATTTTCAAACTTAAATTATTCCTAATCCGTGATTGTTGGCCGGGTTACTTTTTCTCAGCAAATACGGATGAATGTAAGTTTTTAGTAATAATTTGCCGTAAAATTGAGCTTTTAATCTAACCTAACCTAAGTTTTTAGTCTGCATTCGCAGTCTAGTTGGCCATGAAGATCGCAATCGTCCTGAATACCTCCTGGAACATCTACAATTTCAGGATGAATTTTATCCGAACTCTGTTACAAAGAGGTTACGAAGTTCACACCATTGCCCCACACGATCGGTATACCCATTTTCTTCAGGAAGCAGGATGCATTCATCATCCTGTTAAAATGGACAGCCGTGGCGTAAATCCAATTAAAGACCTTGGCTTAGTCATTGAATTATGGAGTATCTATCGGAAAGTGAAACCCGATACGATTCTGCATTACACAATTAAACCCAATATTTACGGAAGTCTGGCCGCTAGTTTTCTCAAAATTCCTACCATTAATAATGTTTGTGGTTTAGGGACTGTTTTCCTGAAGAAGAGCCTGGTTTCCTCCATTGCCATTTCGCTATACAAGCTGGCGTTTCGATTCCCCAAAAAGGTATTCTTTCAGAATCCTGACGACCGGGATCTCTTTTTAACAAAACAGTTAGTGTCGAAAGATGCCGCAGATTTGCTGCCCGGATCCGGGATTGATCTCACGCGGTTCCAACCGGTTGAGTTCAAGCGCAACGATACCTTTACCTTTTTACTGATTTCGCGGTTGATCACCGATAAAGGCATTCTGGAATACATTGAGGCTGTAAAAAAATTACAGCAACGAGGTGTTAAGGCTAAATTCCAGTTGCTGGGAGCGAAAGATCCTATGCATAAACGTGGGATTCCGGTTAAACAAATAGAAGAATGGATCCAGGCGGGAACGATCGAGTACCTGGGCACAACGGATGATGTTCGAAAATTCATTCACTCAGCCGACTGTGTCGTGCTACCCTCTTACCGTGAAGGAACACCCCGAACCTTGTTGGAGGCGGCCAGTTCGGCCAAACCGATTGTAGCGACCGATGTACCCGGATGCCACCACGTGGTGGAAGATCGGTACAACGGCCTCTTGTGTAAAATCAAAAACGCTGACGACCTGGCCTCTAAAATGGAAGAGATGGCCTCGCTGGACGACCAACAATTGAAACGGCTGGGTGAAAATGGCCGCAAAAAAGTTGAAGGTCAATTTGACGAACAGATCGTAATTGATAAATACCTAAGCGCCATCGGCTCCCTTTAACGTCTTAAGCCGAAGCCAACTGATTGCAATCCAATGAGATAAAATCAGTAATTTCACCTGTTTAAAAGTTATGGCTCTGCGCTCTGTTTATCCCATTCTTGTTGCATTCCTGCTCAGTTCTTGTGCCTCGTATAAGTACAACATCATGTTTAAATCTACAGATGGTGTAGTACCAGAGCCGGTAACCGATGAAATCCGGACGTTAGAAAGAAACTACGTTATTCAAAAAAATGACTTACTGGGGCTGGATGTTTATTCCAATAAGGGTGAACGGCTGATCGATCCGGTGCCTGAATTAAGTCGGGACAATGGCACTTTTGAAAACCAGGAAGACGACCCCCGGTATCTGGTCGACCTCAAAGGAATAGTTCGGTTCCCCATGATCGGGGAAATTCACCTCGAAGGGTTAACCCTACGTCAGGCTGAAGAAGTCCTACAAAAAGAATATGCCAACTATTTCAAAGAACCGTTTGTGCTGCTCACGTATTTAAATAAGCGAGTCATTATGTTGGGCGCCACGGGTGGTCAGGTAATACCCTTAACCAACGACAATATGAAACTAGTCGAGGTGCTGGCTCTTGCCAAGGGGTTACCCAATGATTCCAAGGCTCATACCATTCGACTGCTTCGGGGGGAACGTGTATTTCAGATAGACCTGAGTACCATTGAAGGTTTCAGACAAGGAAATTTAATTGTAGAACCAAATGATGTGGTCTATGTGGAACCTATCCGCAGACCCTATAGCGAAGCACTGCGCGACTATGCAGGTGCTGTTAGTATTCTGGTAAGTTTGGCAACATTGCTGGCCGTAATCAACACCTTGTAAATGATCGGTCCTAAAAATGATATGACTAATCCGGACTCAATTAATGTTGAGAAACTTGGTGCAACAGTCCGTAAAAACATCCCGTGGATCATTTTGATTTTCCTGGCTACCAACCTCACTGCCTATCTGACGATTCGATACACAAAAGATCTTTTCGAATCCGAATCTGAATTAAAACTGGACATTAAGCGCGATGCGACTGATTTGGGCATAAAAACCATGATGGAGGATCAAAACCTCAATATCGTTTCCGGAGAAATAGAACAAATCAAATCCAAGCTGTTTTTTAACAGGTTGATTGATTCCATGGATTTGAAAGTCAGTTATTTCAGTGTGGGAAAGGTCTTGAAAAATGAAGTGTACAGACGATCGCCCTTTAAAGCCACCATCATTACGGTCAATCCTGAGCATTACGATTTGCCGGTCTATTTTGAGTTTCTTGAAGGCAATCAATATCGGATCAGGATGGGTGAATCGGGTACCCGGATAACGAGCACCTTTGATACTCCGGTGGATATAAACGGCACCCAACTAGCCATTTATAAAACACCCTATTACAATATCCAGGATGATAATGATTATTATTTCATCATCAATAGTCGGGCGCATCTAATCGACTATATCTCCAATAACATTCAAGTCGATCCACTTAACTTCAATGCCAATACCATCCGGATTTCCTTCCGCGACAATAATGCCCTGAAGGCCCACGACATCGTGAACAAGGTTGATTCCCTTTACATCCAATACAGCAACCTGCAAAAAAATCTGGCCAACAAGCAAAAAATTGAGTGGTTAAATCAGGAGTTGAAGCAAGTGGAAAACCGGATGGAAGATTATGAAAACTATTTCGAAAATTTTACCCTGAAAAATAAGAGCAGTGATCTTTCCCTGGATCTTAAAAAAACAATTGTCGCCATCAATCGAGTTGATTCGCAACGATACGATCTGAATAAACGGATTCTGGAATTAAATGCGGTCATTGAAAAGATCTCAGCCCCGAATTTCACACCCGTTCAACAGACCTATAAATTTTTACCCGACTACCTTAATCAGCGGATTGAAGAACTTTATCGGATTACCAAAGAACGTGATAAACTGAGCCTGGCCTACAATGAGAATACGTTTGCCTTTCAGCAAAAAGAACAAGAGCTAAAAGCATTAAAAGATCAGGTATTTAATCAATTGGTTGACATCAAAAGCGAGTGGTTAAATACCTTAGCGGAATTGGGCCAACGGAAAAATTCACTGGAACGGGAATTCATCAGTATGCCAGATAAGAATACCGAATTTTCCAAGAATCAACGGTTCTACAAATTGTATGAAGAGTTCTATCTGTCCATGATGCAATCCAAAGCTGAATTTGAAATTGCACAGGCCGGAAGCACGCCCGATTTTAAAATCCTTTCATCCGCTACGTTACCGGCACAGCCTATTTCACCAAAAAAGTGGCTCATACTGGGAATTGGCGCGGTAGCCGGTTTGGTATTGAATGTGTTTTTCATCGGCATCCTGTATCTGGTTAACACTAAAATTACGGGTACGCGCGAAATTGAACGGGTGACTGAAGTGCCCATGTTAGGGGCCATTCCGCAATCCAAAACCGCTCTTACCGGATTTCATGTAGTGAGTAATCCCAAGTCAGTAGTAAGTGAAGCGTTACGCACCTTACGTACCAATCTTGAATTTTTCAATACCCAGGCTCCGGTTCAGGTCATTACCATTACGTCAACTATTTCAGGCGAAGGTAAATCCTTTCTGGCTATGAATTTGAGCGGTATCCTGGCCTTGTCTAGAAAGAAAGTCATTTTGCTGGATCTGGATATGCGCAAACCCAAGTCTGAAAAATTTCAGGCAGGCGATGATGGCGCCAAAGGATTAAGCACTATTCTGATCCGAAAAAATCAATGGTCGGAATGTGTGACCAAAACTTCACTTGAGAATTTTGACTTTATTCCCTCCGGTCCACATCCTCCTAATCCTGCTGAATTATTGTTGAATGGTGAATTTTCTTCTTTGTTAGAAGACCTGAAGAACGCATACGATTATATTATCATTGACACACCGCCTGTCGGTTTGGTAACGGATGGAATTATGGCGATGAAGCGCTCTGACTTATCCATTTACGTATTCAGGGCCAACTACTCCAAGGAGGACTTTATCGACAATTTACAACGCGTGGTGCGAATTAATAAGCTCCATCATGTATCCTCGGTGCTCAATGCGGTTCCCATTAGTAACCAATACTATGGATACGGTTACTATGAAAACCCAGAAAAATCGAAGCGGGGATGGAAAAAGCTACTTCGACTCTCATGATTTCCTTCTTCAAGAGATCTCCAAAAAGCTTTCCCCCTCTCACCACTGATCTCCACTCGCACTTGTTACCCGAATTGGATGATGGGGTAAAAACCTGGGCTGAATCGCTCGACATAATTCAAACATTGTCCAGATTGGGGTATACCAAGCTGATCACCACACCTCACATCAACAGCGAATACTTTCGCAATGAACCCGTAAGCATTTATCAAAAATTAAATCAGCTTCAAGCATTACTCACCCAAAAACAAATCCCGATGCAGATAGAAGCTGCAGCCGAATATTATTTGGATGAGGAATTGTTGCGCAAAGTGCAAGTAAAAGAGCCCCTGATGACCTTTGGTCATTCGTACCTCCTGTTCGAAACCAATTTTTTAACTGAGCCATATCAATTGAAGGATTTTATCTTTCAAATCATAACCCAGGGGTATAAGCCTATTCTCGCTCACCCTGAACGATATGCCTACATGACCCTTGAAAAAGCAGAAGAACTTCGCGACCGGGGAGTATTACTGCAGGTCAATGTTCTGTCGTTGTTGGGATATTACGCCAAGCCCATTCAAAATTTAGCCGCTCACTTGATTGATGCCGGATTAATCGACATCCTCGGGAGCGATTGCCATAACCTGCATCAGGCAGCTATTTTGGAAAAAGCAAAAGAAAATAAATTCTACCGGAAGGCTTTAGCATTACCTTTGCTCAACAATAATCTGTAATCCATGGTGGCGATAACCGGAGCCAACGGACTTTTAGGAAGTTTTATGGTAACCCAGTTTCACCAGGCTGGTATTCCCGTTCTTCCACTTCGCAGAAACTCAACCTCGGCTATACCGCAAGATCTGCAACACTTGACCTGGCGTGAATGCGACATTACCGATCCGGTTTCAGTTATCAATGCTTTGGAAGGAGTCACCACCGTAATCCACACTGCTGCCAGGGTTTCCTTTAATCCCCGCAAGCGAAATGAGCTGCTGGAAATCAATGTAACCGGCACTAAAAATATTGTGGATGCCTGCCTTTCCTTGTCTATTCCAAAATTGATTCATATCAGTTCAATTGCTGCTCTGGGCCGGAAAAAAGAGGTGCGTCTAATGGATGAAAATACTCATTGGGTAGAAAACGATTTGAATACGGATTATGCTGAATCAAAACACCTGGCCGAACTTGAAGTGTGGCGGGGCGCTGAAGAGGGACTTTCCGTATCGGTAATCAACCCAACCGTCATTCTCGCACCGGCCAATTGGGAACGAAGCAGTGCTCAACTATTTGCTTATGTTTGGAATGAGCGAAAGTTTTATTCTAATACTGCCATCAACTATGTAGACGTTCGCGATGTTGTGCAAAGTGTTTTGACCTTGTATAAAACTAACCGACCTGGCGAGCGATACATTGTGAACGCAGGTCAAATACCCATCAAGGAACTTTTTGAAAAAATAGCTGGTCAGTTTAATAAAAAAGCCCCGCGCTTTAAGGTTAACCCAGTCGTGTTGTATGTGCTGGCTCTTCTGGAAGAAACCCGCTCCAGATTTACAGGAAAAGAGCCACTGATTACCCGCCAAACTGCCAAACTTGCCCGCGAAAGTTTTGAGTACAGCAATCAAAAAGCAACCCGAGAACTCGGAATTCAATTCAGAAACCTTGACGAAACGTTGGAATGGTGTTGCCGCCATTACCTACGTACTTATACTACAAACAAATAACAAGATCAAGGTTGTGCGGAGACAATAATTCCTTGAAATTTGCCTCAGGATTTCAAGAAAATCCATTTTTGCCTTAATTTAGGGAAACCTTTTAGCGGATGGCTCAGGAATTCAGAAAGCGACAGGAAGAGGAGGAGTTGATCAAGCGGTACGAAGAAAATCTCAAACATAATCACGGTGACTTTTTCGACATCGAATCATTCGAGATCATCATCGGCTATTACCTGGATAAAAGTAAATACAAACGGGCACTGGCGGCAGTAGAACAAGCCATTGATCAGTTTCCGTTTTCGACCGAGCTATTGACGGTAAAAGCTCAAATTCTCACCCATCTGGAGCGGTATGATGAAGCGTTGGATTTACTGGAACGCTCACGCAACCTGCATCCTCACGATTTGGAAACTCATTTATCCATTGGATCAATTCTCTCCTTACAAGGAAAGTATGAAGAGGCTATAGCGTTGTATGAGGAAACTCTCGCTTTTGCAGAGGAAGAAAAAGACGAACTATATTATAATATTGGACTGGCTTATCAAAGCATGGAGAAATATGATCAGGCCATTGACATGTATAAAAAGTCGATTGAGGAGAATATTAGCCATGAGGGTTCCTTATACGAGTTGGCGTTTTGCCTGGATGTTGTGGGTCAACTGGAAAGCAGTCTCTCCTACTACCGGAAATTCATTGATGAAGACCCATACTCAGCCGCAGCGTGGTATAACCTGGGCATTGTTTGCAATAAGTTAGAACGCTTTGAAGAAGCCATTGAGGCCTATGAGTATGCCATTGCCATTGATGAAAATTTTGCCTCGGCTCACTTCAACATGGGCAACTCTTTTATGAACCTGGAGCAATATCCAAAGGCATTGGATGAGTTCAACAAAACCATTGAAATAGAAGGACCCAGTCCGGAGGTATACTGTTGTATTGGTGCCGCATATGAAAATCTGCAGCAATACGATCTCGGATTAAAGTATTTTCAAAAGTCGACCAAGCTTGATCCGTTGTATGACGAAGCCTGGTTTGGAGCCGGCAGCTGTCTTGAAAAACAGGAAAAATGGTACCAGGCTCTTCACTTCTTTAATAAGGCCATAAAAATCAATACACACAACGCAGAATATTGGAAGGCAGCCGCGCATGCAGAATTTAAAATTGGCAATACCATTTCGAGCATGAGTGCTTACGAAGAGGCCAGTTTGCTAAGCCCGGCTGATAAAGAGATTTGGTTGAATTGGTCGTTTATTTATTACGAACAGGGCGAGCCCCAGAAAGCCATCGAGATATTACTTCAGGCAATGGATGAAAATCCGGATGAGCCTGAATTCTTCTACCGGTTAGTGGTTTACCTGATTGAAGCAGGACAATTTAAAGAAGCCCTGAACTATCTGGAAAATGCATTAATTTTGGATTTCAAAGGCCATGAAGTGCTGTTTGACTTCTTCCCCAAATTAGAAACCCAAAAGGCCTTACGAAAAATTATTGATCAGTTTAGAAACGATAACCCCTGATGAACTACACGCTTAACAACCTACCTGAGCGAACAGTAAAGCCCAGGCAAATGGGCTTCACCATGGCGATGGATAAAGGTCTTAGTGTGCGCGAAGCTGAAGACTTTGTAAGCATTGCAGCCGACCATGTAGACATTGTCAAGCTGGGTTGGGCAACCTCTTACGTCACTCCTCATTTAAAGGATAAACTCAGTGTGTACAAGGATGCCGGCATCCCCTGCTACTTTGGAGGCACGTTATTCGAAGCCTTTGTGGTGCGAGATCAATTTGATGACTATCGGAAGGTATTGGACAAGTTTAACATGTCCTTTGCGGAGGTGTCAGACGGATCGATTGACATGGATCACGATAAAAAGCTGGATTATATCTCCAAGCTGTCGGAACAAGTAACGGTATTATCGGAAGTAGGTTCAAAAGACGCTGATAAAATCATCCCGCCCTACAAGTGGATTGAATTAATGCAAAAAGAACTGGATGCCGGGGCCTGGAAAGTAATTGGAGAAGCCCGGGAAGGAGGTAATGTGGGCTTGTTTCGTTCAACTGGGGAAGTGCGCTCAGGATTGGTGCAGGAGATTCTTACCAAAATTCCATTTGAAAAAATTATTTGGGAAGCTCCACAGAAAGCTCAGCAAGTATGGTTCATTAAGTTACTAGGCGCTAATGTTAATCTGGGAAATATTGCACCCAATGAAGTTATTCCGCTCGAAACTATCCGCCTCGGCTTACGCGGTGACACCTTCTTACACTTCCTGGGCTTAGAACGCAAAAAAGACAATACCGCACCTCCTTTTTACGCAGACTGATCGGGCGTTGAGAACCACCAAAGACTATCTTATTCTCTACCTGAAAGGCTTAGGCATGGGCGCAGCGGATGTGATCCCTGGCGTATCAGGCGGAACCATTGCCTTTATTACAGGAATTTATGAAGAGCTCATCCATTCCATTAAATCAATTGATGGGCAGGCTCTACAACTTCTGTTTCGTTTCCAACTACAGGAATTCTGGAAAAAAATCAATGGCAGTTTTTTGATCAGCATTTTAGCTGGCATTGTTACCAGCTTAATTTCTTTAGCCCGGCTGATGACCTATTTGTTGGACACTCAGCCTATCATGATCTGGTCTTTCTTTTTTGGATTAATCCTGATTTCCTCGCCCTTGATTATGCGCGATATAACCAAATGGACGATGGGATCCGTGATAACATTTTTAATGGGAGTTGCTGTAGCCTACCTCATTACGGTGCTTTCTCCAACTGAAACACCAACTCATTATCTCTTTATTTTCTTCTGTGGTGCCTTAGCGATCTGTGCCATGATTTTGCCCGGCATTTCCGGTGCGTTTATCCTATTGCTGATTGGGAAATATGAGTACATGATTTCTGCTTTGATTGACCTGAATATTCCGGTAATTGGGATATTTGCATCCGGTTGTGTGCTAGGGCTGATTGGATTTTCCCATTTTCTGAATTGGATACTGAATCATTATCGCTTTCCTACGTTAGCCTTGCTGGCCGGTTTTATGATTGGATCTCTCAATAAAGTTTGGCCCTGGAAAGAAGTAGTCACCTACCGGTTAAATCATGCAGGCGAACAAGTACCTGCATTTGACAAGAGTATATTACCTTGGGATTATTTAGCCAAAACCGGTGAAGACCCGCAGGTTTTCAAAGCCATTTTATGTGCAGCATTAGGCGTGTTTCTGGTTGTCGCGATAGAAAAAGTGGCTGCCATTTTAAAAACAAAATCGTAAGACATGGAAAAGAAATTTGGTTTAATAGGAGCAACTGTTAGTCACTCATTTTCTAAATCCTATTTTGATGAGAAATTCTTTCGGGAAGGATTGCGTGACTACCATTATGAGTTGTACTCCTTGCCCACAATTGATGATCTGAAGAAACTGCTTGCCGAAAATCCGGAGTTGGCCGGATTGAATGTAACCATTCCGTACAAAGAACAGGTGATGAAATATCTGAACACGATCGACACAACTGCTCAGAAAATTGGTGCTGTGAACGTAATCAAAATTCAGAATGGAAAACTTTCCGGATTTAATACCGACAGTGATGCGTTTTTTGAATCGTTGGAAAGATGGTTCCCCAAAATACCAAATGCCAAGGCCTTGATTCTGGGAACGGGCGGTTCTTCGAAAGCCGTTCAGGAAGCCTTGAAGCGTCTCTCCATTGCCTATGAATTGGTGTCGCGCGAGAAGAGAAAAGGACAACATACCTATGAAAGCCTGGAGAAAGAGGGTAGCCCGATTTCCAAAGCCAACCTGATTATCAATACCAGTCCTTTGGGTATGTCGCCCGACACCAATAGCTACCCACCCATTAACTACGACCTGCTGACTCCGAACCACTACATTTACGATCTGATTTATAACCCGGCCCGAACCCTGTTTTTACAAAAGGCTGAAATGCGTGGGGCTCATATCAAAAATGGGCTTGAAATGCTTCATATTCAGGCCGAAAAATCCTGGGCTATCTGGAATAATTAATCCGCAACTATTTGGTCGTAAAACCAGTTAACGGTTGTGAATAACCGTTAAATTTCCGACCATGGATTTTCAGCTTAGCAGCGAATATCAACCCACGGGCCACCAGCCTCAGGCTATTGAAAAACTGGTTCAGGGTTTACAGGAGGGTGAGGCTCATCAAACCCTATTGGGAGTAACCGGATCAGGAAAGACGTTTACCGTGGCCAATGTTGTTGCCCAGGTAAACCGCCCCACATTAGTTCTAAGCCATAACAAAACCTTAGCCGCCCAACTTTACGGAGAATTCAAACAGTTTTTTCCGGAGAATGCGGTTGAATATTTTATCTCGTACTACGACTATTACCAGCCCGAGGCATTTATCCCGTCCTCGAACCTTTACATCGAAAAAGATCTTTCGATTAATGAAGAAATTGAAAAGCTACGGCTGAGCGCTACCTCTTCCTTATTGAGCGGCCGCAGGGATGTGCTGGTGGTGGCTTCCGTTTCATGCATTTACGGCATTGGCAATCCTGAAGAGTTTGGGAAAAATCGCGTACAGCTTCGCGTAGGGGAAATGATACCCCGCAACAAATTGCTTTTCGCCCTGGTGGATATCCTTTACCATCGTACCGAGGCCGATTTTAAACGTGGCAGTTTTCGCGTAAAAGGAGATACTGTTGACATTTTTCTTGCCTATGCAGACTATGCCCTTCGTATCTACTTTTTTGGGGATGAGATTGAAGCGATCCACTTAATTGATCCCCTAACGGGTAAGAAGATTGCTGATGAAAAATCAGCTGTCATATTTCCTGCCAACCTGTTCGTGACCGGAAAAGAAGTACTCCATACCGCCATTCGTGAAATACAGGATGATTTGGTGCTGCAAGTCGATATGTTTGAACATGAAAAAAAACACCTGGAGGCCAAACGATTGAAAGAGCGAACCGAATTTGATCTTGAAATGATGCGTGAATTGGGATACTGCAGCGGGATAGAGAATTACTCGCGCTATTTTGACAGGCGAGCGGCTGGTGCACGCCCCTTCTGCCTGATTGACTATTTCCCAGATGATTTTTTGATGATCATTGACGAGAGTCACGTTACCGTTCCACAAATCCGGGCCATGTGGGGCGGTGATCGCTCTCGTAAAGTCAACCTGGTAGACTACGGATTTCGGCTCCCCTCAGCGCTTGACAATCGTCCCCTGACGTTTAATGAATTCGAAGCCTTGGTTAACCAGGTAATCTATGTCAGTGCCACCCCTTCCGAATATGAGCTTCGGAAATCGGAGGGCGTAGTCATTGAACAATTGATCCGGCCAACCGGATTGCTGGATCCCCAGATTGAAGTTCGGCCCAGTCGTAACCAGATTGACGATTTGTTCGAAGAGATAGATGAGCGGGTAAAGAAAAAGGAACGGGTTCTGGTAACCACCCTCACGAAACGGATGGCCGAAGAACTAACCAAGTTTATGGGTCGCGCAGCGATCAAATGCCGGTATATCCATTCGGAAGTAGCCACGTTGGATCGCGTAGAAATTCTACGGGAGTTACGCTTGGGGGTTTTTGATGTGCTGGTGGGGGTTAATCTGTTGCGTGAAGGGTTAGATTTACCGGAAGTCTCGTTGGTCGCCATCATGGATGCTGACAAGGAAGGTTTCCTACGCAATCAACGTTCATTGGTACAAACCATTGGCCGGGCAGCCCGCAATGAAAATGGCAAAGTCATTATGTATGCCGATACGATTACCGAATCGATGCAGGTAGCCATTGATGAAACCAACCGCAGACGCAGTATTCAGATGGAATACAATCAGAAGCATGGCATCACACCAAAAACAGTGTTGAAATCCAAGGACTCTATTCTAGGTCAAACCAAGGTGGCGGATTCGAAAAAGACCACAAAACGATATTACATTGAAGATGAGGAAAAGTCATTGGCCGCAGATCCTGTAGTAGCCTATTTAAATAAAGAAGAATTGGAAAAAATGGCCGATCGTACACGGAAAGCCATGGAAAAGGCTGCCAAAGAACTGGAGTTTATGGAAGCCGCGCGCTTGCGTGATGAGTATCTGGCCATTCAGAAAATGCTCGAGAATAAAAACAAATAAATTTTTCATGAAAAAATCTGTTCTCATCATTGCCTTTAGCTCATTGATCATCAGCACCTATGCACAAAGTACCCATGATGTGCTCGTGAGTGGTGCCTTTGACTTAATCAAAACGGACTTTAACCGGTTCATCGATAAAGCTCAGTTGGGGATTGAAGGCAACTACTTCATCACCCGAAATTTTTCTGCTGGAACGGGTGTGGAATTCTGGACAGGCGATGTAACATCCTTTGTCTTAGGAGCACGCTGGTATCCGGCTGATCATGCTTTCGTTCGCTTTCGGGGTTTAATCGGAACCAATGATGCTGCGATTGGCGCAGGATGGGCCAAACCCATTCATGAAAATTGGCGCTTTGAAGCGATTGGCGATTTTTATATTAAAGAGACTGAATTTGCAATGCGAGCCGGAATCAGCTACATTATTAAAACCAAGTAAAAAAGAATGACCGCCACGAATCAACTGCAGTCCCTGATTAGTCAGATGCAAACCAACTATGAGGGTTCGCCCTGGTATGGTAATTCGTTTACGGAAATAATTGACGGCATTGACAGTGACCTGGCATTTTGGGAACCCAATCCCAGTGCCCACTCCATTGCCCAACTGGTTTGGCACATCGTGTATTGGCGGCAGTCGCTGATAAAACGTCTTGCCGGTGATACCCTTTACAAAGGCTCCATGAAGAGTGTAGAGAACTGGTATACGAAAGAAAAACTAATGGAAACGGGATGGGAGTCCATCAAATTCAGGTTTGCCAACTCTCAGCACGAAATGGTATCTCTGCTTCAAAAGCAAAATGATTCCTTGCTGGAAGAAGCATATTCCGAAAAGGCTACATTCCGCGACCTGATCCTCGGAATTCTACAACATGACCTATATCATATGGGTCAGGTAGCATATCTGAAGAGTATTTACATAAAAGGCCAGGTCAGCTGAAAATGATTTCACAATCACTTCGCATACCCACTTACACCAAAACTATGTGCATACGTCCACACGCGGTGTGGTGTTAATGGTGGGAAGTATAGAAAGTCTCCGGGATTGATAGTTGCTTCATACATGTAATCTGCATCCAGGTCAAGTGGTGGATCCGGATAGTTACCTGCTTTATCAGGCTTCAACGGATTGTTGTACACATCAATCAGTTGCCACTTTTTAATTCCCTGTTGCAGATACATCCAGCCACCTCCATGATTGGGATCAACATGTAGGGGTGTGTACGATCCATTCCGCGTAAGCGTTAAACAGATTTTCTTGCGCGATTTTTTTACGGACTTCAATAAATCATCGGGCAACTCGTTATCCAACAACACCGGGAATGGTGCATCCACAATGTTCATGCTGAGTGTTTCTGCTTTGAACTGTTGAAATGCTTCGCTCGCCCACATCCACAATTCCGTTCCACTCTTACCGTAACCAAACAGTTCCATGTCTTTTTGCATGGCACGTTGCACACATGTATTCAGGTTGCAAGGCAAGTTTAATCCTCGTATGATAAAAGGTGTGCCCCACTCAAATCCTTCCGGAAGGGTTCGGGCTTCGGGAATTTTTTTCATGGACTCTAATATAATAGAAACCAAAATTCAGCTCAACTCTGAAATTTATTTAAATGGCTGCCGGTAGAGTTTTATTGCTGTATAGAATATCCAAACAAAATAAAACAAGAAAACAAAACGCTGCCCCACAGCTGGCATGGAAGGAAACAAAAATGGCCATGCTCCAAACAGAATGGTAAGCCATGTAAATAGTAAGGTCGGTCTTGATGCCTGTTTCCAATAGGTGCTTGTGTGCATGTGTTTTGGATATGTGAATGCAGCCAGCAGAAAAAACAAATAACTACCAAAACTACCGAGGGTATGAAGCAGCATGGTTGTAGTTTGTTTGTTATCAAAATCACCTGGAAAAATTCCTGCAAACGACATGAAGAGTCCGCTGAGCATTAAACCAATTAACGAAAGCTTACTTGCGCCTTTGCCTGCTACCGACCTGAATAAGCCATACGCATAAACTGAAATACACAAACCGGTAACTCCATAACCTAAACTATTCCAAATCCATTTATGAGGTGCATCCACCGATCCAAGTTCGCTGATTGCTTTTGTGTAGAAACTATATTCTGGCCTTAACCCCGCCATTATAAAATAGGTACTCCAAAAAAGAATGGGCGCTGCCATTCCAATAAGTGCATAATGCCGGGGTGTCATACTACTTCAGTTGATTCAGGAAAGATACTACTTTATCAAAGTGGTTTAAGGGCTCAATGTGGTTACCCGATACAATAAGATGTTGATGCGAATGTGGAAAATTGTTCGAGGCTAATCGCGCCACCAATCGCTCCGACATTTTAGTTGCCGGCCACTGTTCGTCTTCATCGGCTGACACAATTAGTACCGGACCATTGATACGCTCGACTGGAATTTCAGCTTGCGCTACAGCTATTGAATCTTCCAACATCATTGAAAAAGCGGTATGCAGATCGCCTTTAATAGCTGGGCCAATAGTTTTAAACGGAGCAGGCACATACGCCACTTCTTCGTTATTATATAACCAGGATGAAGTATTGGCAGAAATGGTAATGGCTGGAAAACTGACATGCGATGTGGAAAGTGCAACCACACCTTTAAAACAAGTATACCGGCTTGCGAGATTCAATACCAACTCGCCACCTTTGGAAGCACCCATCAAAATGATTCGTGTAGTATCAATTTGTGGTGTGCGTTTGGCGATGTTCAGAATGGTATCGGCAATAGCATTAAGAGAAATGCGATCCAATGCATCGGGTGAATTTTCAGTTTTGAAATAACCAACAGCTAATACAGCAAAGCCGTGCGCCAACAACGTATCGCGCTTATCTTTCAAATACCTGCGCTCCCAATCATTACCACCCGATCCGCCACCAAATGCAACCACTAACGGTTGACTGGAATTTTCATTCAGGTAAAGGTGGGTATCCAGGCCACCATGTTTTGATGAAATGGATGGCGTAGCCAATACCAGATAAACCAGAAAGCTAACTACCAGTAAGCACCCCAGTACAATAATTCTTTTTCGCATAGTATATTAACCTGCTACTACCCCACCCGATTTAGACAGATATTCATACCCACGATACAATACCAGTATCTCTACAATTACAGCTGGCACCATTACTACATAGCCAATGAAAAATAAGATTACCGTTATAAATGCAGCCCCGGTTATAATCTCCAGTACTCCGGCTGCACGCGAAAGTTCGCCCATGCCATCTTGTAACCGCATTAACGCAATGCCGAAAATCAACGTGAGTGCTCCTATTACTACGCTAGCGGCTGTGTACGGTATCCATAAACTATCGGCATCAGCAGCCCATAAGGTTGAAACGTCCAGAATACCGATTGCTACCACCGCACATATCATCAGGTAACTTCCTATTTTAAGTAATCCATTTTCAAAAATTTTACTGAGAATGATAAAGCCGCGAATAAAAAACGTGTAGGCGATAATCATGGTGGCGGTAAGCCCGATATAAATAAAATTAACCCATTGCGACCAATCGTTTTCTTTGGTGAGCCAGGCTAGATCCATGGCATTGAGAATTATTTCTACAGCTAAGTAAATAGCCCCGGCAAAAACAGAAGTGAGCAAAGCACTTTGACTAAAGATGGCTTGTTTGGATGGAGTTTCCATAGGTGTTGAATTTTGTTTGATGAATGATTCGAAATCCTGCCCGAGGGCGGTAACCAATATTTTTATGGTAGAAAGTCGGGGTAGCACTTCGCCTGCTTCTATGCGCTGAATGG
>ERZ1066115.98-NODE-98-length-31265-cov-17.565556_pt1 | contig 31265 bp, 33 predicted proteins | sample MGYA00382762_ERZ1066115 | MGnify/ENA primary metagenome ERZ1066115 (study PRJEB33369, sample SAMEA5778345) | biofilm metagenome | biome: Industrial cooling water; feature: Water cooling tower basin; material: Biofilm | place: United Arab Emirates | collected... | reverse complement strand
CTCGATCCACCGTATCTAGCCCCCGTTTTGTGTCCAGGTTCTGGGGCTCATCATATATAACTCATCGGTTGAATCACTCTGTGATTGCTGTGATGGGAAGCCTACGCTCTGTCAGAGAGACAGAAATTGACAATCAGGAGGTATCTTGTGGAAAACGGTAAAACTACTTCTTCTAATAGAGGCTCAAGGATACAGGGATATAATGACAATGAACAAGTGTTGTCTATGAGCCAGGCCGCAGAGTTCCTCGGAATCAGCATGGGCCATATGCAAAAGATACGAAAGCATATACCGGTGCTGAGGTTAGGTAGGAGCGTAAAGTTTTTTCGCTCAGATCTCATGAACTATTTACAGAGCGTCCGTGAAAGGAGCAACTAATGTCTGAGTTTGATAAAGCCGCGCAATTCGCCCTTTGTAGGGCTCTGACTACTTGGTATTTAAGTTCTGAGGCCGGTGAAACTGCCGAACTATTTGTGTGTAAACACGATGGAACTATTAAGAAAATTGAACTCAAGCGTATGATGATACCAAAAGATTTGGACCATCTGGATGCGCTGAGGGGTGGTGATAACCTAGATCGAGATCAGGTGTATGAAGGAACCTTCGAAGAAAAGGTAGACTTTATTCTCGACTCGTTTAGGCCAGCAGCCGCGGAAGTTCAAGCCTGGTTAGATCGTAAAGATGACTTTGCTGAGCTAACCATCTCGTTTACCAAATCCAGTTTGCCTTTCATTGCAGCTCAGCGAACGTATAACCAGAAGTTCCGGTCATTCACAGACTTACCGATTTCGAAGGAAATAGACTGGAAATCGATCGAGGAAAAGTACTCGAAAGGAGGTTTGCAGCATGAAGACTAAAAACTTCGACGTGGTATCAGACGCGGAGCTACTGTCGAGAACCTATGATGAGATCACGTTTTTGATCGAAGGCCTCATAGTCTCGATAGGCGTATGCCTGGTCGTCGCTCCCCCAAAGATGGGCAAAAGCTTCTTGATGTTGTTCCTGGCGGTGATGCTGTGCTACGGGCAGCCGATCTTCGGCCTGCCAGCCAAAGCCCCGATGCATGGGCTCTATCTAGCGTTAGAAGATAACGAAGCCCGGCTTCAAAGGAGGTTAAAACGCTTTAATCTGAATGCCAACGGTCAACTCTATCTTACTACGAAGATAGCCTCTGGCGAAAAAGGTATCGAGGAACTGAGGCTATACTTGAAGGAACACCCGGAAACTCGATTTATCATCGTAGATACCTTGGGTTTCTTCTTCAAGGATAGTTCGGTGAAAAGCTCCAATGCTTTTCTTGATGATTATGAGCGAATCGGCAGGTTTAAGAGCCTTGCCGAAGAGTTCAAGTGCGCCATCATTTTAGTTCATCATACGAGGAAGATGCCAGATTTCAGTGATGAACTTAATGAGGTGAGCGGTACCAGCGGTGTCACGGCAGCTGCTGACTCGATCATGATGTTGAGGCGGACTCGAGGGCAGAACAATGCCATCCTCACCTCTACTGGTCGAGACTCGGAGGACGTTCGTTTGGCCTTGGACGTTGATTTTGAGACTGGGCAGTGGTCGGTTTCTCAAGAAGAAGCCAATGAGGCCATGACGTCTGAAAGAAGATTGATTCGTGATCTTCTTAAGTCGCAGAATAGGGCCATGCGGCCGGCAGAAATTGCCCGCCTCGTCCACAAGGAGGCAAAGACCATATCCTCAACGCTCAAGAAGATGCAGGATAACGGGCTTGTCGAGCCAGGGCCGAAGTATGGTTTCTATATGCTGCCTGATGACACCGATAATCCCTGCTCAAGTTAATGTTTAACTAGGAACCTCCGGCTGCCCCCGCCTAAAGTATCGTGGGGCAGCCGGTTTTTATATCTACGGATGAGACTTCTATCACTTCCATAACTTCTACTGGTCCAGCAACTTCTATCACTTCCATCACTTCTACTCCTTTGGTGAAATTCTTAGGTGTTGCGCTCAAGGAGTAGAAGTGATGGATTCGGTAGAAATAGAAGGGTCTAAATGAGTAGGAGTGTCGTAAGTGTTGGTTTTGATAGGAGTATCATGGTTTTCTGCGTACTTAGCGGTTGAATAGGGCATTTAACAACATGAATGTTAAAATAATGCCTGCAATATACCCAAAGAGATTAATACACCCCCCTGATTCCCCCTGCTTGGTAGCCGGACTCGAGCCCCCCGTCGAGCTACTCGCCAGCACCTGCGGGTTCGGCTTGGATATGGCCCCCTTCTGTAAGCGTTCCAAGAGTTCTTGATTGCTTGGCTTCGTGCCTTGGCTCGGTGTGCTCTGCTGCGCCTGCGCCGGGCGCGCAGCGCCTGCCGTCGCGTAGCGCCAGTCGGTGTTACTGGTGCTGGCCTTGTGCGCTGAGGATGAGCCGTTTTTGTTAAGGCGCCGCCTGGCATCGGCCTCGTCGATGAAGCGAACCTGCGAGGCGTCCTGGATGGTGATGGACAGCTGGGTGGTGCCGTAGCGCGGGCTGTAGTACGGCTCATCGATCAGGCCTGTGGCGCTTATCCAGCGCCATTCCCAATCGTCATCGGGCGGCTGCCTAAAGGTTTCAAGGCCTTCTGACCACACTGTTAATTTAAAGCCGTTCTGGCGCCAGTTGCTAAAGTTAACAAAGGCATACGGCTTGTGGTACTTGGTATATGCGTGCTTGACGCCTACAACCTGGCCTATCACCTCTACTTTTTCACCAACCGCAGCAAGAAGGCCCGTGTAATCCTTTGCATCGAACACCGGATACACGCCGCGGTACTTCGCCGACGGGCCGCTCGCCGCGCCGCTCGGCGCTTGGGGCGCTATGACCGGGGCTGCGCCCGCGGCGCCGGGGCGGAGCTTATAGGCCTCTTCGCGGAACTGGTTTAGGCTGGGAACGCCTGAGACCGGGCTTAAGGACAGCCCGGCTAGGAGCTCGGCGGCCCGTGAAAGGCTCGGCATGGCGCGTAGCTCGGCGAAGAGCGGCGAGGCCTCGGGCTCGGCTAAGTCCGCCTCCGTGAAGATGACGTTCTCGCCCGTAGAGTAGCGCCCGAAGAGCTCAGGCCGCTCCGCCATGGCGGCGAGGCCTAGGTCTATCACGATGGACGGGAAACGGTCCTTGAGCGCCGGGTCGCAGGCCTCGACCCACTCCGGGTGCTGAAAGTTGGGATGCAGGTCGGGCGAGGCGGCGCCTAGGCTGTCGCCTGGCAGGATGAGCCCGTCGTAGTCGATCAACAGGGGCGTCCCGTCGGGCTTAATGAGGATGTTCCCGGTCTGCAGGTCGCCGTGCACGATGCCCGCGTCCTCAAGGAGCCTGAGCATGCCGGCGATGCGCTCGCGGAGCTCTACGAGGGCCGCCGGCTTATCCTGCAGGGCCTCGAGCCTGGCGCTTAAGGTAGCGCCTTCCGCCCAGCCCATCACCATGGCCGGCACCGTCCCGGACGCGGTCTCGAGGCAGCGTTCCTCCCAGAGCGTATGGATGAAGTGCGAGGCTAGCTCGGTCCTATCGGCTCGCAGCTTTGAAAGCCCGCGGCAGACCGCCGCCGCCCGGCTTCTCCGGGGCGGATCGTCCTCGCGGAAGCAGCGGAAGGCCTTGCGCCCGCCCTGGCTATTGCGAAGCTCGTAGATATAGGCGTAGCCGCCCGAGACGGGCATGGGCATGCCCATGGGACCGAGCGCCAGGCGATAGTCGCTTAAGGCCGGGCTCTTTAAAGAGGCGGGGGCCTTGAGGAGGGCCGCGTTGTACTCGGCGAGTCCTGGCCAGCCCATGCTACAGCGCCGCCAGTATCGTAAGGTCGTCGCGGCGGAGGCGCCCTGCGTCTGTCTCGGCCCCTACCCAGGCCTTGAACGCCGCGTCCGAGGCCCCGAGTAGGAAGGCCCAGAGCGCGCTCCGCCCTAATCGGGGCTCGGCTAGGGCGCGAGCGGCCAGGGCGTCGCTTACGAGCGCCAGGCGCGGCCTTCTTAAGCCTCGTAGGGAGAAGCTCGCCCGACGGAAGCTGGGCTCCTCGTCGCCGTTTTCGGCCACGAGCTCGGGCGTAGAGCCGAAGGCGCCTGGATCGTCCAGCGGGAAGGAGGAGAGGGGCTCGCAGCCGTCTAGGATGAAGAGCACCGTGTCTCCCACGGCCGCCGCCTGAGCATCTCGGCCGTCGGGAGAAAGGCGCAGGGCCAAGGCGGTGGACCAGGAGCCGCGCGCCTGAGCCGCGCTCGTAAGCCAGTCGCCGCTCACCGCGGCCGCTCGCCGCTTGGCGCGGGCCGCCGTTACCGCTGCTTGTGGCTCTTCGAAGCGGACCAAGGCCGAGGCCAAGGCGGCCGCCCAGCCGGCCCCGTCCCAGCCCTCGCTCGCCCCATCGCAGAGCGCCAAGGCTCGGCCGTTTAGGCCTATGGCGTAGCGGTCGTCGCCTGAGCCCCGGTCCTTAGGCAGGCTCCGGCTTAAGAGCGTGCGCCGCGGCGGGCGCGTAAAGCGCGCGACGATCACCTTAGGTTCGCGGGCCTCGTACCCAGCTCGAGGAAGCGGGTGGCCAGCTCGGCGCCGGCCCCGTAGGCGAAGAAGCGCGAATCGGGGCTTACGCTGTAGCCGGCATCCTTGGCGCGGGGTAGGAGGTGAGGCGGGAAGCGGCTGGAGATGGAGAAGAGGAGCCGGCCGTGCTCGTCCAAGCGCCGGTCGTCGGTGGGGTAGGCTACCTCGGCCCCGCCGCCCGAACCCACGTGCAGGTTGAAGAGGAGGATGTCGCCGTCGTCCGTGTGCAGGCTCCGCAGCACCTCGGCGGCTCGGCTGGGGTCGCCGTCGGTCGCCTCGCCGTCGGAGATATTGATCACCGTAGGCGGGTAGGAGCGCGGGTGCGCGTCGCACCAGCCGGCCGCCAAGCGGCAGGCCTCCGTGAAGGCGGCTACCATGGGCGTATCTCCCTTGGCCACGGGATCTATCCAGCGCGGCTCCTTGCCGCCGCCCGGCAGATCCTCAAGCCGCGCCGGGCTCGCGGCGATGCGCGATATCGGGCTCCAGTCGCCCCCGCCGACGCCAGGCTGAAAGGCGCTCCTCACCGCGCCGTTACCGTAGCCCAGGCACGCGATGTGGAAGTAGTCCCTGACCCCGTCGGGGCGCGAGCAGCGCACCGCCAGCTCATAGAGCGCCTTGTCTACCGTGCGCGCCAAGTAGGCGGCCCTCGATTGCCCGTTGGCGTAGTTCGTGTCCATTGACTCGGAGCGGTCAAGGAGGAAGATGATGAGGGTAGGGGCGTTTCGGCTGATAGACGCCCGATAGGCCGCCTCGCCGGTCCGCCGCTCCGAGCCCGACGGGCGCGGCGCGTCCCCGCGGGCCGCGCCCTGGGCCGCCGTAACCCAGGCCGGCAGCGCTCCCGTATCGGGCGCTTTCTCCGGCTCCGGGAGCGCTCTGGGGGGCGGGGCGGCCTCAGGCTCGATCCCGCTTAAGCGCTGGAAGCCGTGATTGACGAGCGCGCTCATATTGGCCGCCAGGGCATGGAAGTCCAGGTCGCCGCTTGCGGCTAGCTCGAGCTCGAAGCCGTCGAAGGGCGCGTCGGCGTCGCTCCGCAGGCGATCCATGATGGCCGAGAGCTGGTCGGCCTTCATCTGCACGCCGGTAAGCAGGTCCAGGATGTTGCCGCCTAAGGGGATCCTCCCGGGGCCGAGGGCCTGGTTCTTCTCAAGCCGATCGGAGAGCGCCTGGATCTCGGCCAAGCTCTCCGCCACGCGCTGGTCCACCTTGGCAATCTCGTCCACGAGTATGCCAAGCGGCCCGAGGTTACTCTTGAGTAGGGTGTCGAAGTTCATCGCCGTCTTAGTCAGGTTGTCGATGTCCTTCTCTAAGGTGTTCATGTCCCGGGCGTACTGCCAGACCTTGCGGTAGATCTCGACGTCGTCCCGTAGCGTGTTCAGCGTGTCTTGCTGGATAGTCCCGTCGGAGGCCAGCGCCTCCAGCGCCTCCAGGGTATGGCGCAGCTTCCTGATGATGAGGAGCGAGGCCTCCGCCAGGTTCCGCGTGAGCCCGCGGACGCGCTCCCGTTCGGCCTCAAGCATGGCGGCGGCGTCCACCTTGCCCGCGGCCGAAAGCTCCTCGGCCAGCGCGGCCCGACGCGCCTCCATGGCCTCGAGCTCGCGCACCTTGGCCTCGAAGCTGGCCCGTACGCCCGCTCCCATGGACTCGAAGACCCGTCGACAGTCCCCGATGCGCGATCGGAGGTAGGCTAAGAGCTCGTCGTAGCGGCGCACGAGGCCGTCCATGAGCTCCAGGCGGCGCTCGGGATCCAAGGCGGGGGGCTTCTTCTTACCGAACATGCCGGCGCGCTCGGATGAGCCTTCCTCGAGCGTCTCGCGCACGCGGGCTATGTCCCGCTGGAGCGATTCGAAGCTCTCGTCCTTGATGGCCGGGAACGAGTACGATGAGCCGAAGATCTCGATGTCCATGTCAGTCCCCCGTCCAGGCGACCTCGACGCGGGAGGCCCGCATCGAAAGCTCGCCGAATTTCCAGTCCAGGACGAGCCAAACGCCGCCCTTCGAGTCCGTGCTGTGCGCCGGCGTCCATCCAACCCGGCCGGCCGCCTTAGCGGCGCGGGCCAGCATGGCCCGCCCGCGCTCCCCGTTGCCGAGCCAGAGCTCGGCCCAGGCATGGCCTGATCGCTGGCTAAAGCCATGGACGATGCGCGTCCGGCCGCCCACAGCCTGTAGGCTCGAGGCCACGATGACGGCGAAGTCGTCGCAGTCGCCCGCTAGGCCCACGGCCAAGGTGCGCCTGGCCGGGCTCGCGTAGTCGCTCCAGGACACCGCCGGGTCGCTTACGTACTTCCACGAGGAGGAGAGCGCCCCGTGAATCCGGTAGGCCTGCCCAAGGCCCGCGTCGGTAGGGAGCCGCGAGCCCTGCGGCTCGTCGAAGGCGCCCGGCGAGCCGGCCGCCAGGCGCACCGCGTAGTCCCGCACCGCCGGATCCCGGGGCTGTACCGCGCGCGCGTAGTCCCGGCCGGGAAGGAGCGGCTCCTCTTTGTTAAGCCGGTCCTTGAGCTCGGAAAGGGCTTTCTTACTCTCTTCAAGCTCCTTCGAGAGCGCCTTGCCCGCCTCCGCCGCCTGCTTGAGTGCCGCAAGGTCCTCTTCAGAGCGCCTAAGCCGATCGGTAAGCTCCTCTATGCGGCGGTCTTTCTCCGCCTCCGTGGACTTGCCGTCCTCGACGACCTTCCTCACCGCCGCCTCCACCTCGGGCGAGCGCTGCTCGCGGCCGAGCTCGGCGGCGATGGATCTGAGCGCCGACTCGACCGAGAGCGCTCCCCGGTCGGTCTCCGGGAAGGGGTTCGCCGCCGCGAGCCCCACGAAGAGCCCGAAAGAGGCGATAAGCACGAAGAGGCTCTTGTGCCCCGAGCGCCCCCGGCGTATGGCGCCTAAGGCGGAGCCCATGAGCAGGGCAGCTAAGCCCGCGGCCAGAGGCGGCCCAGGCTGGGAAAATCCAGGTAGCCGCCCGACGCTCGCTCGTAGGAAGCCCAGGTAGGGTAGATCAAAGGCCCCGCCGAAGAGCGTCAGCCCCGCTACAAGGCCTGCCAGTATAGGCAAAGCCTGCGAGCCAGAACCGAAGAGCCCCGCCGCAAGCTCGAGCACGGCGCAGGCTAAGAGTAGCGCTCCGGGGCTGGCGAACGGCCCTAATGCCCGCTCCAAGGCCATCCCCTGCTCAGTATAGCCTAGGACGATCAGGCAGGCAGGCACGGCCAAGAGGAAACCTAAAATGCCTAGTAGGTCGAAGAACCGGGCGACGGGGTTCGCCGGCGTTTTGGAAGGATTCTGCGTCGGATCGCTCATTTTGGCACCGTTCATATTGATGATTTGGTTTATCTCTCCATCTTAATAGTAGGACTATGTCTCTCTCCTGTCAAATCGCCAATCTGAAAAGAAAATTGATTCTTGGAAATTGTTAACGAATATTTGATTATCAGGCATGTAGTCTTAATGTTGCCTATTTTTTCATTAGTCTTTGTTACATCTAAAAGATCAGTGTTAATTGGTATTAATAAATTACTCGTTTTAAAACTATTGTCTGTTTCATGGTTTAGTGTGTATAAAATTTCTTTTTATTACAGATAATACTATTGCCATTTATTTGCTATGTTTTATACTAAAATTCTCTAGCTGAATTAAATTGAGAACGGGGTAAGGTTTCTTATATTAAGGTGATCTAATACAACACTATCGTTGGGGTGTTAATATGGATAACAGAGCTATACTCGAAAAGATTCTATTGCATATCAGGGTAGCACTCAATGTTGCTTTGAAAGATGCCGCTATAAAAGTGTATGGCAGAGATTGGTTCCAGAGTTTTAGGGATGCTTTACAAAAATCGAACAATGCATATGTGGTTAAGAGTAAAACTGATTATGACCAGTGGGATATTTCCCCATTAGTTGTAGTGGTGTTAGCGCTATGGAAGAATCTATCCTCTCAGAATGGTATATTTATTAAGAAAAATTTGTATTTTGAGATTAGAGAGATTCGAAACGCATGGGGCCATCAAAAACGTTTCGGCAATGATGAGCTACTTCACTCAATCTATATATGTGAAAATTTATTACTTGATATTGGTGCCCCAATTCCCTCTTTCTTTGGTGAAATTAAAAAAGAAGCATTATCAAATTGTTTGGTAGATATTGCTGGTTCTCAGAATTACAATGATAAATTATATATATCGGCAGATGTAAAAGAAAAGAGTAAGATAGGTCCGGAGACCCAGGCTAATGGTGCTATGGATCTGTATGACTTAATAGTAAAATACTGTAAACTACATGGGTTAGGGCACAAGTCTTCAGTTGCATTAACATTGTTTATGCTCGTAGTCTTATTTCCTTTTGAAATCGATGGTGTGTCAGGAAGTGTCTCGGTTTGTATAAAAACCATGGATCGCTATATTCAAGAAAAAATAATTTATTTACTAAAAAAAGTCATTGATTCATCTGTTCAGACTATTACTAGCATTTCATATGGATTGTACGAAAATCCACCTGAGAAAAGTGTCGTTATTCAAGATATGTTAAAAAATAAGTATTATAAGTCATCAATAGCTGTTCTTGTATCAGGTAAAGACTTAAAAATGAAAGGCTGTTACTCTACCTTGATGGAGTATGGAAGAACTCGTTATTTTACACAAACAGATCCTAAGGCAATGGGTGAAAGTAGAGTACTTCACTCTAATATTATAGGTTCATTTTTTGATTCCGTTGATGTGCCAATAGAATTGTTTGAAATTTCTATAGAAGATACGAGCGTAGAAAGCAGAAAGTTATTCATGGGCCGGGATGAAGAGTTGGTGCTACTTCAGTGTATCCATGATAGAATAAAGGAGGTATATAAAACTAGTAGTTGGCAGGACTCTTTGAGCCAGTTCAATCTTCTCTATAGTCAAAAAAAAGATATTTTCTACTTATCAACTTATAAAAAAATAGCATTAATTATATTTTTCCAAGCTATGAATGTTGATAGTATAGAGACTACCCAAGATAAGATTATGGATACTGTAGAATTAATGGTTAGAGTCGAAGATGGTAAGTCTCGAGAAAGAAACTTGGTAGAAAGAACTATTCGGAAAACTGGTCAAGTTACTCGAAAAAAGCTGTTATCTAATATGTCGCCAAGGAGGATATATGCAAGCAAGATGAATGAAATACTTAATAATCTAATGCAAGAAAATATAATAGAAGTTTTAAATGAGAGTGGTTGTAAGAAAAGCAAGATAGGAACTAATGCTGCTGAGGTGTATAGAATAATTGATAGTGAATAAACCTTATTGGTGTACTGGTGTTTCTTTTAGGGCTATTGCTTAATTCTTTTTGTACTACTATTCTGTAACTTGAGAAACAAGGAGCTGATATGCCAAAGCAGAATGATCCGCTTGAGAAGGTTATGAAAAAGCTCGAAGCTTTGTGTGAGAAATCTGCAAAGTTGACTAAAGAGATTCATGATCTTAAGGACCTTGTCAAAGCCATGCAGGATACGAAAGCCGCGCCGCCACAGAAAGAAACAGGCACGAAATCGTCTTTGGCCAAACCAGTCAAGGAGGTCGCGGCGATACCTCCCTTAGAGAATAAGAAGAAGCGTGGGCGGCCTGCAAAGAAAACGCCCTAATACGGAATCTGACACTGGCTGGGGCTGCAAAATCATCCGTAGGGAGCCCGCGCCGCTATAGCGGCGCGGGCCGATTATTATTCTGTTATATTGAGAAAGAGTAGCTTGGAGAGTTCTTTCTGCGTTCCTTCACTGAAAGAGCTCCAGTTCTGAAGTACTTTTGCCCCGTAGATGATGTGGCTGGAGGCGTCGCGTTTGAAAATGACGAAGCGGTTTTCAATGATCCGCTGCATGCCGAAACTTATGCTGATGGCACAGAAAACGATAATGAAGACCTCGAAGAGCTGCTGTGAGCGCTTCTTGATTAGCGATGCTTGGAAAGTCCGCACCTCTTCATTTAACGCTTCGACGGCTTTCTCATACTTATGGGTTGTCTCTTCTAGCATCCGCGCTGTTTGAGAAAAAGCCGCCATCGCCGCTTCACCTACGTACTCGTGTACAAGACTCTGCGCAGTAGATTTGATACTCGCAACGGCCTGGCTGTGGAGATTACCAAGGTTCTTGTCGATGGCTTTTAACCCCTGTTCAAGTACCTCGCGGTGTTGCGTGGCGCTAAGCTCAACTGCTTTACGAAGGTTGAAGCATGTGTTTTGCGTCGTGTCTGCAAGCTCGCTTACCACCTTTTCAGTGGCCGTTGCTGTATCTTGTATCTTGCGATGCATGGTGTCGAGGTCCGCGAAGACCGTCTCTTCTAGCACGTGGTACTTTGTCCGGAACCGTTCGCTATCAGTCATGGGTGACCTCTGCTGGGATCAGCTGTTCATACACATAGCGTAGATTCTTGGTGACGCCCCGAGCCAGCGATTGCATGAGGTGGCGCGCGATGTACTGTCTACGCTTTGTCTCCTCTTCGAGCGGGGTTTGCATGAGGAGTTCACGATAATTGGTCAGATCGTTCTGGATTTCACAGAGCGAGGTGTTCTTGGCCATCAGCAGGTCGAATAGTTCGTTCTCATAGATGGCGACTTCGGGGTTATACCAGCAGAGCTGTTCCTTTTCGAGGTAGCTCAGCAGGGCCTGAAACTCATCGTGGACATCATGCTGGACCCGATTAAAGATGATGCGGATCTTATCAGCTTCAATACCGAGGTCCCGTAAAAGTTTTGCAAGGGCGATGGCTTCCTTCTGCTCCTTCGTACCGCTTAAGACCGGAATTATAAAGAAGTCGATTTCAAGGTGAGAGCCTTCATAGCGAATAAGGCCATTGAGGAGTTCCTCGATGTTCGATGCCCCGACATCGATGATCGCATTCTCTTCAAGGAGGAGCTGCTTGTAGTATTCTTGATACTGCTTGCCGGAAAGCTGCTTGATGGGGAGCCCTAGGCTCTTAGCCGTCTCGTTCACCGTCTCTATCGCATAGATCGTTGCCGTGGGCAGCATCGGATGCAGAACATTCCCGACGATAGTCGTCTTTCCCACCGTGCCTGAGTAACTACAGACCATAATTTTCATGTGTTTCCTCCAAACAAAAAACTTAAGAATCCTAGGGATTCTTGATTACTACTTGATCCCTGCCGGCGAGCCCTTATGACCATTGCCATGAGGCAGGAGCTGTGAAGACACGGAGCTTTACAATTCATCATCAAGGGGTACCTGTTGGGACGAGTTGAGCTTATTTCGTATATCCGCCGGCGATAGTGGCTTTTCTTGAGGGGACGTATAAACGACCATCGGGCTCTTTGTATTCGGCGTGGTGGCGATGGGTTGTGCCGGGCTTTCCTTATTTTGCTTCATGATTCGATAGAGAATTGTCTCAAATACACGGATGCTTATGTCGAAGCTGTACGCGTTTAAGCAGTCTACGATGACCTTATGCGTATACCCCTTCTCTTTGAGCGACATGATTAGGCTGAAGTTTGCCTTTATGATGGCGGTCTTCTTTCGCCCTCGATAAGTGCCTTCGAGGCTCTCAAACGCTTTCTCAAGATTCTTCGATTCGTTCTCTGCCATACATCGGTCTCCTTACTACGAATAGGGGCGTGCTTGGTAATGCGTGTTGTAGTTTGTTGTAGTGCTGTTGTAGTGCTGTCGGGTTTTGCTTTAGATCGTTCGGTTTTTGTTTTAGATCGATCGGTTTTTCTTTTACCGGTGTTGCAGCGGCGTTGTTGTTTTGGTTGCTTTTGTTTCACCATAGCGATAGTATACTGTAAAGGCACAAAAAAAGCACAAAAAAGAACAAAAAAAGAGTATACTAGGGCGTGCGATGTTTGGTGTTCAGGATGCTCGTGGAGCTGGGCGTGGGGGAGGGAAGGGGGGAGGGGGTAGGCACGACAGATAGGTTTACCCGCCTGTCGGGGGGTAAAGCCTATCAAGGCTCGTTCGAGCCCGCTAAGGGGGAAGCTTCCCCCTTAGGAACCCCGGGGAGGAGGGGCGAGCGCAGCGCTATCTCCTCAGGTTGGTCTACTTTCGGGGGCGAAAGGAAAAGCGCATGGCAACGAAGAAGCGGGGGCGGGTAGTAAGCGTGCGGGTGAGCGAAGGCGTGTATGAGCGGCTTGTGTCCGAGGCCGATCGCCGGGGGGTAGCGCCGGGAGCGGTGCTGCGTTCGTACTTTGAGGATGCCTCCGTTGCCGCTCCCAAGGCGGCGCCCGTGCGGCCGGCGGTGCGTATGGCTTTATCGGTGGCGAGCCGCATCGAGGATGCGCTTGAACAGATAGTGCGCTCCCTTCATGAGCTTAAAGCCATGGGGGGCCTTACGACGCTGAAGCCGGCCTTCCTTGAGCTTGAGCGCTTGAGCGCTGCCTTGGGGGAACTCTTTCGTCATGTTGATTAGGGTGGATGGCGGGCGCGAGGGGATTCGCGCCTACCTCGAGACGGGCCGGAAGCAAGGCCAGGTGCTCCACCGCGATAGCCTCGATGAACGGGTGCCCCTCCATGGCGATATCGAGCTCATGGATGCCTGTATCCGGGCGCTCCACAATCGGGGAGAAAAGTACCTCCACTTAACGCTCTCCTTTAAAGAAGATGCCCTGCCCCGCGGGGTGTACGAGGCGATTATCGAGCGCTTTGAGCGGTTCTTCTTTGCCGCGTATCGAGGCGGTGAGTATACCTACTACGCAGAGGCGCACCTGCCGCGCCTTAAGAGCTACAAAGATCGGCGTACGGGCCGGGTCATCGAGCGGAAGCCGCATATCCATGTCATCATCCCCAAGGTCAACCTCTACTCAGGGCGTTCCCTAAATCCCCTGGGGATGCTCTATAAGTCCTGTCCGTATGTCGATGCCTTCCAAGAGGCGATTAACGACGAGTATGGCCTTGCAAGCCCCAAGGTTCATAGGCGGGCGCGCCTTGAAAGTAAAGAAACCATCCTGGCGCGGCGCACGGGCACGCCCTTTGGCGGCCGGGGGCTAAGCGTAAAAGAGTCGCTCTTAGGCGCCATCATGGAACGCAATATTTCTTCGCCGCGCCAGTTTGAAAAGGAACTACATAAGTATGGCCATGTCCGCGTGCGGCGCGGGCAGCTGGGGAGCTCCTACCTGAACCTGAAACCCTATGGCTGGGAAAAGGGCATCAACTTAAAGGAGTACGTCTTTAGCCCGGCGTTCTTACAGCTCTCTATCGATGAAAAACGCAAGGTCGTCGCCGATGCCGACCCAACCTACATTGAGCGCCTCTATGGCGCGCCGAAGGCTCCTCACCCCCAGTATGCGTCGCTCCTAACCGAGTGGCAAGAGCGGGTGGCTTTGGAACTGAAGTACCTCAACAGCGGGAACGCGAACGTCTATGCATCCTACCAGCGGCTTCCTGACGATGAGCAGCGTTCCTTCTTGCAGGCCAAGGCGCGTGCCTTCTATGAGCACTATGAGCCCGGTGCCCAGCCGACCGTAGAACGCGATGCGCGGCCGGCTCTCGGTACGTCAAGAGGGAGGCGGGCGGCGCATGAAACGGTGGGGAAGGCGGCGAATCCGGTACACTACGCCGTAGGGACGCTCATCGATGAGGAGACCCATGAGCGAGTCGACGTCCGGCGCTTCATGGTCGCCGTCAAGGCGACGGTGAGCCCCGCCGCGGTCCTTGCCTACGCCGAGCGCGAGCATGGGCTTGCGCGGACCAAGTATACGATCGTCAGGCACGCCGATGGCTCAGCCCGTATCCGCTGCGGGAGCCGGGCGCTCAACGTGTCAGATTTTTTAACGAAGGAGCTCCACCTCCCCTGGCCCCAGGCGTATGAGGTTCTCCTTGGCCTCTATGAACAGGCGCGTGAGCCGCTGCGAGTCGAGGGAGCGCCAGCGCCTCTCCATGCGAAGGGGCCGCCTCTCCAGCCTGAGCTCCGTGCGCTCAGGGGGAACTATACAAAGGAGAAGGAAGCGCTCTACGCCGATTCGCGCCTGCCCTCGAGTTTGAGGCGGCGTGAGCTCTCCCTCCTGCAGGTCCGCTACCTGGCCGCCATCGAGGCGGTACTAGAAAAGGCTGCCGTCGATGCGCCCCCGGCGCCAGAACCTCGCCCTGTGCCGACGGCCACCGTGACAGTACCTCAGGTGGCAGCGCCTGCGATGGGAGCGCCTGCGGTGGGAACAGAACCGCGGCCGCCGCACGGGGCACGCGCCTGGCGCTTTATGCCGCTCTTTTCGGAGCTCACCCCGTCGTTCTTTCGTAATGGCGTGGTTGAGTACCGACGCAAGGGCCACGCGCTCCTCTGCGATACGGGGCGGCGGGTCATCGCCCTTGATCACTCTGAAGAGGCCCTCGTCATGTGCTTGCGCCTTGCGGCGATGAAATTTGGCCGTTCGATCCGGGTCTATGGCTCGGCGGCTTTCAAGGCGAAGCTCGTGCAGGCGGCGGTCTCCGCGCGGCTGTCGATAACCTTCGCCGAACAGGAGCTTGAACAACGACGGGAACAAGGGATGCGAACAACCATCACGCGCAAGAAACGAGCTCGTGAAGAGGAGTTTTCGCGCTAAGGGTGCCATAGGATGACGCCCTTCGTGCACGTTCCTCTTGCGCTCTTACGAATTAGGGGCAGAGTTGAAGCGAAGTACAAGGGGGACTACGGTGGGAAGCTATCTATCCCTTGAAGTGTATCAGGCAGTCCTTCCGCTCTTAAAGAGCCCCGATGGCGCGAACCTTGCGGAGCTCCAAGCGCTACTACAGCGTTCGAAGCGAACCGTGCAGCGGATTCTTAACGAGCTTGCGCGTAGTGGCATTGCCCTTGAAACACGGCTCGATCCGGCAGGGAACACCTGTGCAAAGCGCTGGTATATCGCTACCGATCAGACGGCGCCACCTCTGTTGGCCTCCCATCCTTCGCTGGCTTTGGAACTGCGGCTCGCCGTGAGCCGATTCGGTCGTTATGACGTGGCCCCGACGCAGGCGCTCACCACCCTGGCGAAAAAGACCGTGGGGAACGCCATCAACGATGGCCTTGCAAGGCCAGCGCTCTACGGGGAGCGCTACTTCTATTCGACGAGAAAAGGGATCAAGGACTATAGCGCGAAGACTTCGATCGTAGCACAGCTCTGTGAGGCCGTCCGTGCCCACCGGGTGGCATTCATATGCTACCGGGCAGCTAAGAGCCGTGCGGATAAGTCCTACGCGATTTACCCCCTCACCATCGTCGAGCACCAGAATGCCCTCTATGTCATCGTCATGGTCCCGAAGCATGAAAACGCCCTCTGCACCCTCGCCATCGAGCGCATCCAGGACATCCGCCTGAAGCCGGGCGAGTACTTTGAGCGCCCAGCCGGTTACCACCCGAAGCAAATCTTTGATGAGACGTTTGGGATCATCAGCGATGAAGTCGAGCGCTATGTCATCCGCTTCGCCAAAGAGGTCGCCATCTACGGCACCGAGCGCGTGTGGTCGCCCTCTCAAAGCGTCGAAGAGCTGCCTACTGGCGAAGCCCGGTTATGCTTCGAGGCGCAGGGGTATCAGGAGATTAAGAATTGGGTGCTGAGCTTCGGGGCTTCTGCCTTCGTCGAGGCCCCAGAACGCTTGCACAAAGAGATCCTCTTCGAGGCGCAAGCAATCGTAGAGCGCGATAGCAAGGGAAAGGAGACCATCAATGCGTGATGAATTTGCCGAATCAAGAGAGGCATTCCCCACCGTGCCGCTCCGGGTTTTCAAGATCGCCTATAAAGAGGTGCATACCATGCACTGGCGTGAGATTTTTTCAGGCTATAATTCGCTCAAGGCGATAACCTACTCCAGTAGCATCCGCTTCATGCATGAGGTGATCAAGCTCTTCAAGGACGCAGAGATCATCTTTGGTAATGAAATGATGATCGGCCGCGCCCTTCACGAGATCATCGCCTACCAAGATGCCACCATAAAGAACATCCGCTCCTATATGGCGGACGCAGGAAGCGATCTTTTCAATCGCATCGACGAGGGGTCCCTTCGGCTCTATGTCGCCAAAGAACGGCTGTCCCATGAGAAGCTCTTTCTCTTATCGCGGGAGGACGGTGCGCCGCGCTCAATCTCTGGCTCGGCGAATTTCTCGTATACCGCGTTCAGTGGGGCGAATCGGGAACATATCGAGGTTGAGGAGAGCTATGCCGGCTACGAAGCCTATTTGGCGGACTATATCGAGCTTAGGGATCATGCGTCGAACTCGATCAGTGCGGATCAGGTGCTCTATGCCAACGCCTTCGAGGGCATCGAGAAGCTCCCCGTCATGGCTTCGAGCGCCCACGGGGTGAACCTCGTCATCCTCCCAGAGGACAACCCCGCGCTCGTACGTTTTAGCTATGAGGTCCATGAGAAGGCTAAGCGCCTGCGGGCCCTCGTGCCTGAGCGGACCGGGGCAAAGCCTCTCGTGCTCAAAGAGCGGGCGCTTGCCCACATAAGGCAGACCTTCCTCAATGATGTACAGCGGCACCAGGAACGGCAGGCTCTCCGGCCTCAGTTCATCATCAATGTCGAGGCTAAGAGCGCCTCGTTCAGCGGTAAAGACTTAGACCTAGCCCCCACCGACGAGGAAGTCAGGCATGACGTGGAGCTCTTTTTAAAGTACATGGAGGGCTTTAATGCCTTCCATGGCCAGACCGCAGAGATGAAAGCGCGCTACTTTGAGCTGGCCACCTGGTTCTTCGCAAGTCCCTTCATGCCCCTCATGCGACGCCTGGCCATCGCCCACAACCGGCCTGTGATCCCCTATCCGGTGTTCGGTCTCCTCTACGGCCAGAGTAAGGCGGGGAAGACTTCGTTCCTTGAGACGCTCCTCCTTATGATGGTTGGCATACGGGTGAAGCTCAATGGGGCTGAGTTTACTACGCAGAAAATTGAGGTGATTAAGCGCGAGTCATCGGGCGTGCCGGTGATCGTCGATGACCTCGTGCAGAAGCGCTTTACCGACTATGCCGTCGAAGCGATCAAACATGATGACTTTGGCCTCTATGAAGACCTCCCAAACTTCCCCGCGGTAGTCATCAGCGCCAATGAGGATGTGAAGGCCGTCGACAAGCAGGTGACGCGGCGCATGGTCACCTGCCATGTCCAAGCAGGCCTCATGAGCCGGGAGTGCCTCCGCGGTTCCCTCGTCACTGTGGTCCAAAAGAATATCACGACGGCGTTCTATCGCCGCTACTTAAAACTGATGTTCGAACGGATCCCCGCGCTCATCGAGCAGTTCGCCTCTGATAAGTATGATTTCCTCCCGGATATCCTGGCTTTGAGTTCGGAAGTGCTGTATGACCTTTTAAGCGCCTATATTCCCGTCGACCAGTATCCGTACCTACGGAAGCTCACGGTCGATATCTACTTTGATGAGAAAGTCGCCGGTGCCGGCGTGATTGAACGGTTCCAGACGGATTGGCGGATGCGGCCTAAGCTCTTCCGCGTCGATAGGCGGAAGCAACGGCTCATCTATGACGCCGAGGCGACCTATGAAGCCGATCGGCTCTTAAAACAGCTCCCGGAGATGCTCCTGGCTTCGAAATCAGGCTCGTCAGTCTCGATGGACTATAAGGAGGCCTGTGCCTTCTTCCACCTCGATGCCCGGGGCATCTTAGGGCGGCTTCCCCAGGTCTTAAAGCGGCGGGGAACGTAAGCTATCGGCGTCGGGGGGTGAGCGCTTGCTCGATGAGTACGAGGTTGGCTTCGAACTTGGTGTCATCAAGGAGCTCAACGTTGTCCCCAAGCTCCTGGAGCGCCTTGGCAAGGTCTTTGACATAGGGGCGCTTCGGGTCGGTCTTTTCAAGGCAGGGAGCGATGTCGTCTACGATCTTGCCTACCCGCAGGCACAGGGCAAGGAGGGCTTGTTCTCGCTCGATTTTTTGCTCTTTTTCTTTGACATAATTCTTCATCCATTCGAGGACCATGGCGGTGTTCGTCTTGTTTTCGTCACGGCTACAGGCCTGGAAGCGCTCATAGAGCTCCCGTGGAACCACGATCGGCATGCGCTTGATATCTCGTTCATCCATAGGGGTGCTCGCTCTCCATAGCTAACGGGGGGTAGAGCTTTATTATCCACCATGTTGGGCGAATGTCAACCGTGGGCAAGCGGGGCTGAAAGGAGCTAAGTTATCGTATGAGAAGAATTTAGTATCAACGAGGTTGCAGGGTTTTCCACAGCCGCATTGGGCAATAACGACCCAAAGCGGCTGTGGGAAACCAAGAGAACGGTATATATTTTCATACAAGGTCTGTACCGTCACCAATTTTTAGCGTTGGTTTGATTAGAGACAAGGAGTGAAGCATGCAGATTCTCTTCGAAAATGAGCCTACTCCGAAGGGGCTCGTCGTTCATGACCGGCTCCATCGATATTCCCTGGAACTTGCGGCAGGAGTGGCCTGATTCAGATCCTGCGCACTTCCACCGAGCTCAGGTAGCGGATGCGACGGGGGCCGGCCCGTTCGTCCTGTGTGGAGACCAAGCAGAGCCGGCCTTCGTTGTCGCCCAGCGGTGCGCCATCCTTGGTCAGGGCAACAAGTACCCCCTCTCCGGCCGGGCTGTTGAAGAGTTCATGCCAGGAGAAGAGGGCCCTGTATCCATCATTGCCTATGGCAACCACATAGGTTAGGTTGGGGTCTTCATGATCATCCAGCCGTATCCGGGCTTCGTCCAGCAGGTCACGCAAGAGCACCCCTGAAATGGTTCGTGGGACATCCTTTACTTTCCCGCTGCCACAGAGGATCACACACCCATCCACGGTCACCTGGGGGCGAGCAAGCAGTTCGTCATAACCGAAGGTTCTGGGGGTGGAAACCTCACCATGAACTACAACGCCTTCACTGACGTACTCCGGTCCGTACACCTTATCGCGTACTCCTGGTGGCATGTCCCTCATTGAGTATCTCCCTTGACTGCTGGAATGATGCTGGCATCGATCCACTCAAGTGTGGACCATAGTTGGGTGGGTGGTGGTAAAGTCATCGGCCAGCCTTTGGATGGCCAGTCTCCTGGCATCCGGATCTTGTTGCCAGGCTTCTGAAGTTTATCCTGTATCCTCTGCAGGCTCTTCAGTACGGAGTTGCGCTGGTCCTCGATTATTGTTGTTACCGTGTTCGGGGTAAGCACGCTTGCGAAGTACAGGCGGGACAGGAATTCCAGCCTCAGGGCACGGGACCTGCAGGGACTTGGACTTGCCAGCCAGGACTTGAAATGCACTCTGCCTGTGCTCGTTGGTGACAAGATGCGCCGGGAAACGGCAAGCCCTTCCCAGGAACTGGAGGCCATCAGAAGGTTCTTCTCTTCCAGGTGTTTCAGGGTGGCATATATCTGACTTTCGCTCATGTGCCACAAGCCGGCAAGGGTTTCGCTGAAGCGCCTGTACAACTCATAGCCATGGCATTCCTGCTGTATTAGGAGGCCGAGAAGTACCAGTTCCGGCTGGAGGCTGGAGGAAGGGGGGGCTGGTTTCTTTCCTGACGCAGGAAGCATCTGCCCACAGTAGGTGTACCGATGGGCTCTGTCAAGTGAATCCATGATCCGTGCTTGACCTGCCAGCATGGCGGGACATATAGTGAACCATGATACTCACTCGGTGAGTATCTGGAGGGAAAAGGGATCATGAAAGTACTGGCATTGGTTTCGGTGAGCCTCGCCGCCATCCTGATCATGTCCCTGATCCTGTTGCCTGTGAATGAGAGCCAGGCTCTTGTGGTCTCCGCTCCAGCAAGTATGACTGATGTGCTGACAGCCCTCAAGCCTGAAGCTGAACGCCATCTTGGCCTTCCCCTTCTGCTCAACTTCGGTTCATCCGGGGCTTTGCGGTCCCACATCGAGCATGGTGCCAGGGTAGATGTCTATATTTCCGCAGCCGCCAACCATATGGACAGGTTGGAACACAGCGGTTTGTTGGCAACGGGAACGAGGCGAAATCTGCTTTCCAACAACCTTGCCCTCATAGGAGACGGCAGCCGTGCAAAGCCCAGTTCCCAGGATGAGCTGCTTGGTCTCCTTGCTTCGGTGGACCGTATTGCCATAGGTGACCCTGATTCTGTGCCGGCAGGCAGGTATGCCATCGAGGCACTTGCAAGGCTTGGCGTGTCCGGGCTGGATGGGACCAGATTGATTCTTGGTGGCAGCGTAAGGCAGGTCCTTTCGTTTGTGGAATCCGGTTCGGCACCGCTGGGAATGGTCTTCGTATCCGACGCGGTTCCGGCTTCAGTGGCAGCCACTGGCCGGGTGGAAGTCCTTTATGTCTTTCCGGCTGAAACTATTTCAACACCGATAGTCTACCCTGCCGCTGTCATTGCCGTATCGGAGCTGCAGACCGAGGGGATGCAGCTTATCCGCTTTCTCACCAGTGAAAGTGCCAGGAGAATCTTTGTTGCTTCCGGATTTGGGGTGCCTTGATGCCCCAGGCACTGGTTCCTGTCCTGATCTCCCTTCGTGTCGCGGCAGCGGCTACGCTCATTACCTTGCTGGTGGGACTGTACCTAGCACATCTGCTTACTAGAAAAAGGATCAGGTTCGGCACATTCTGGGATACCCTCATCATGCTTCCTATGGTTTTTCCTCCATCCATGACAGGATATCTTCTGTTGCTCCTGCTTGGGCGCAGGGGAGCTCTGGGTTCATTGTTGTCGCTGTTCGGGGTGCAGATCGTGTTCACCTGGGGAGCCGCTGTGATCGCAGCGTCGCTTGTCTCCCTGCCTCTTATGTACCAGAACTGCAAAGTTGCATTGGCAGGAGTGGATCCAGCCTACCTGAAGGCTGCGCGTACCCTTGGGATGGATGAGGGCATGATATTCCGGCGGATCATCCTGCCCCTGGCTGCGCCGGGCATTCTCAGTGGACTGGCGCTATCTTTTGCCAGGTCCCTGGGCGAGTTCGGAGCTACCCTGATGGTTGCGGGCAACCTACCTGGCCTTACCCAGACCATGCCCCTTGCCCTGTTCAGCGCTGTGGAGGGTGGTAGGACAAACGAGGCGCAGTTGTACCTGCTGGTTACCATAGCCCTGTCCTTCGTAGTCATTTTCATCGTCGGACATGCCCATCGTCAATCCAGGGCCTACAGGGAAAAAGGCCGATAATGATCGAGCTGAGCATCGAAAAACGCCTTGCATTCTTTACACTCAGGGCGGAATTCTCCGTGGATGCCATCACGGCGGTGCTCTGGGGAGAATCCGGAGCGGGCAAGACGAGTCTGCTCGACTGCATAGCCGGGCTTTCGACCCCCGATAGTGGCTGGATACGTCTTGATGGTGTACTGGTGTTTTCGTCCGAGGATGGTATGAATGTACCTACCCGGGATCGACGTATAGGCTATGTCTTCCAGGATTATGCCCTGTTCCCCCACCTGAATGCCGAACAGAATATTGCTCTGGCCTTGCCTCCGGACCAGAGATGGCGTGCCATGGAATACCTAGAACGCTTTGGCCTGGGTGCATCACGCACACGACTTCCGCAGGTGTTATCCGGTGGTGAAAAACAGCGACTGGCCCTTGCCCGCGCCCTTGCCTCCCAGCCCAGAGTCTTACTACTGGACGAACCTTTCAGTGCCCTGGACAGGAACACGCGGGAATGGACATATCGGGAATTCCTGGAACTCCGGGATGAGCTGAGGATAAGTGTCCTGATGGTAACCCATTCACGGTGCGAGGCTGAAACCCTGGGCCACTGTGTTATAGAGATGATCGAGGGCAGGACCAGTCCTGTGGTACAACAGGACTTGGAGAGAGGATTTCAATGAGTCTTCTCATGGAGCTCGAGCGGATCCTACCTGACGTTTTCCTACATGCACCCCTTGTGGCTCTCGTCGGCGGGGGTGGTAAAACATCCCTCATGTACTCGCTGGCCTCGGAATGGAAGGTCCGGGGTTTGATGGTTGCCGCAACCACAACAACTGCCATCCGGGATCCACGCCGGGAAACTGGGCGCAACGTCGACTTGGTGGTTGTAGACTCCCGGCTGAAGGATGGAGGGCACACCGGTTATACCTTTGCACCAGTACCTGGCATTACGGTGTACGGATCTTCGGTCTGCGAATCCGATGGAAAGATGTCCGGGATTTCGGTGGACGCCGTTTCCGCTTTATCAAACGTATATGGTGCCGTCGTCGTCGAGGCGGACGGATCCCGCATGTTGCCGGTAAAAGCGCCGGACGACCATGAACCCGTCCTCCCTCTCCGTATTTCCATCCTGATCGGCGTTATCGGCCTCGATTGTCTCGGTAGGCCAATGGACGGAAATACCGTTCACCGCCCCGAGCTTTTTGCGAAGGTTTCGGGATGTGCACCTGGGGAACCCATACAGCCCTGCCATCTGGAACAACTGGTCCTTTCCCCGTCCGGGCTTTTCAAGGATGTGCGCCCAGGAACAGCAAAAGTGCTTGTACTCAACAAGTCCGATTCCGTTTCCGCCGACGTGCTGCAATCCGTTGAACGGCTGATGTCAGATGCTTTTTACGCTGTGGATGCAGCTTTTCTTCGTGGGCGAGGGTCGTCGAAGGCGATTGCTCAGGAGTCCATGAAATGAGGAACAGAGGATTGGTAGCCATCCGAGGCGCTGGGGACATTGCCACGGGAACAGTCGTAAGACTCTTCAAGGCAGGTTTCTTCGTGGTAGCTCTTGAGATCCCGGATCCGACAGTAATCCGGAGGACCGTCTCGTTCGCCAAGGCTGTCCACGCGGGATCGGCCGTGGTAGATGGTGTGGAGGCTGTCTTGGTTCCTGTTTTCCGGGTCGCCCTGGACATGGCAACCGGAGGCAGGGTTCCTGTGATGATCGATCCATCGTGTGCTTCTATTGTCGAACAAAAACCAGTCGCACTCGTGGACGCGATAATCGCAAAGCGCAACCTCGGTACACTGCTTTCCATGGCTCCTGTAGTCATTGCCTTGGGACCGGGGTTCCTTGCTGGCAAGGACGTCCATGCACTTATCGAGACCCAACGCGGACACGACCTCGGACGCATCATATTTCATGGCTCTGCTACTGAGGACACTCGTATTCCAGGGGTTATCGACGGGCACGGCGCCGACCGTGTAATCCACGCTCCATTCGATGGTCGCGTCAGGATCATCCATGACATAGGTCCGCGGGTATACCGGGGAGAGCCAATGCTGGAACTCATCGGCAAGAATCGGACCATGGTTGTTGCTCCGTTTGATGGCGTCGTCCGCGGGATGATCCGTGAAGGGTTTGTAGCCAGGTAAGAAATGAAAATAGCTGAAGTCGATCCACGCTGCGATGATAGACATTGCTTTACGATTTCGGACAAAGCCCGTGCGATAACCGGCGAGGTTCTTGAAGGGCTTTTTGTACTCGGTGCAGCAGATTGATTTCTGGAAGATCTGCACAATGTACCTCGAACAGAATAGGAGTCATACCATGCATTCAAGCGAACTTCTAAAACTTTTATCCAGACAGGATGACCCCTGTGCCCTTGTGGTAGTCATCGAAGCTAAAGGTTCGGCCCCCCGGCATCCGGGATCCCGGATGATCGTCATGCCCGATGGAAAGACCATTGGAACCATTGGCGGAGGTGCTGTGGAGGCCCAGGCCATAGGGGAGGCTGTCTCCTGCATCGCATCAGGAACTGACAGACTTATCGTGGCTGATATGCTTGGGGAGAAAGCTCTTGGCGCCGATCCGATCTGCGGTGGCAGTGTTACCGCTGCCATCTTTCTGGCAGATGAAATGGGAGCGTATATCAAGGCCGCTGCCTGCCTGGAGCGGGGTGAGCCCGTGGTGCTGGTAAGTCCCTTGCCAGTTGTTGCCACTGGTGCAGTTGATCGCAGCATCGCAGTCATAAACGCAGTTGGTGACATTGTGTACGGCAGTTCGGTAAAGCTGGATAAAGCTGTACTCAAGCAGGCCGTTGAGACTGGCTTGCCAGTGGTGTCTGAGCTTGATGGCAGACTGTATGATCCATTGGTACCAAGGGACAGGCTGCTGATCCTAGGGGGCGGGCACGTGGGGCAGGCCCTTGCCATCCTTGCCGTCAATCTTGACTTTCAGGTCTGTGTTGCCGATTCACGGCTCGAGTTCGCGGAACCAGGCCGTTTCCCGGCAGGGGTGGAGACCAGACTAGGTGGCTATACCGATCTGATCGAAGCCTTCCCCACCGGGGCCACGACGTATGTAGTAGTGGTAAGTCCGGGCCATAGCACGGATCTGGAATGTGTACGGGCCTTGCTGAGGCGGGAGTACCGCTATGCCGGGTTCATAGGATCACGGCGCAAGGTCAGGATGATTCTTGACCAGGTTGTAAGCGAGGGTTTCCCGGTGGACAAGGTCAAGGCCCTCCGAGCTCCCATCGGTGTGGATATCGGCGCCGAGACCCCGGCCGAAATTGCCGTGGCGATACTGGCTGAGTTGATCGCTGCCCGTAGGATTCCTCCCGTCTGATGACTCAGCAAGCCTGTACCTGATCCAGCTCGGCATCCTTGCTGTTGTCTATGGTCATTTCATTTTCTCCGAGTACCCTGTCCGAGACAGCTCCGGCGACCATGGATTCCGATACGTTGAGCGCGGTACGACCCATATCGATCAAGGGTTCTACAGAAATAAGGAACCCTGCAAGTGCCACAGGCAGATTCATAGCCGAAAGAACCATCAATGCCGCGAAGGTAGCGCTGCCGCCTACTCCTGCGATACCGAAGGAGGAGATGGTTGTGACCAGGATCAGGCTGACCAGCCAAGCCGGATCAAGCGGATTGATACCTAATGTAGAGGCGATCATGACAGCGAGCATGGCAGGGTAGATCCCGGCGCATCCGTTCTGGCCGATGGAAGTTCCGAAGGTGGCGGCAAAATTGGCGATACTATCTGATATGCCCAGTTTCTTGTTCTGGGCTTCTATAATCAGCGGTACGGTTGCCATACTGGACCGAGAGTTGAAGGTAAAGCCCGGTACTGGCCAGCCCGTAAAGCGCCGGCAGGGAGCGAGGCGGGCTGGAGGGCGGCTAAAGGAACTACGAGCCCGGAAGCCAAATCCAGGAGCTCCGCTTCGCGGGGCTCTCACGAAGGGTCCTACTAAACTTCTCCCGGCTCCCGCCAGGGGCGGGCATGATGATCCTGGGTCCTCTGTAGAAGTTGAACGAGTGTTTCTGTGGGGTAGTCTCCTAGTTCTCCGTAAGTTGCTCCAGCCTATTCAATAGATCGGCTCGTAGATGCTCCATCGGAAATCACTATTCTTTGATATGTAGGAGATTGACCTCTTCTTTATCTTGGGTGGTGTGCGCTTAGGGATATTCTCACGCGAAGTCTCTACTAAACAGCATCGGCGATTGGTGAGGCTTTGGGCGACTGACGAAATTCGTAAAAGAGCGATTCATTCAAGTCTAATGGCATTTGCACCTCGGTAGGCTTCCCGAACTATTCCATCATTATCGTCAGCGCTGATCAGGCGAGGAGCCCATCGTAAACAGGTCGGCGAGAGCCTTCACGCCCTCTATACCAAAGCCGGTTCTGCGCAGGTGTCTTGGGATGGAATCCTAAGTAATACACTAGGGTATTGACATGATTTTATAAGTAGACCAATATGACCATATTGGTCTACTCGGAGGAATTCATGAGCACTCTTTTCATTTTAATCAATGTGGCTTTCCTCGCGACCGGCATCGCGTTGATCGCCTTTATGCAGAAGAAGGGACTTTCCTTCGGCAAGCGGGTGATAGCGGGATTAGGCCTAGGTATCGCCCTGGGTCTGATAACCAAACTGGTCTTCGGTCACGACAACGCTGCACTGGATGGGACCCTCCCTTGGTTTGCCTTAATTGGGAATGGTTACGTAGGTTTCTTGCGTATGATCATAGTCCCCTTGGTGATGGTTTCGATCCTCTCTTCTATATTGAAGCTGAAGGACGCGAGGAATTTGGGTAAAATCAGCATCACGGTAATTTTAGTTCTGGTACTCACTGCGGCCGTCGCCGCTGCGGTCGGCGCAGGCTCGGCCCTTGCCTTCGGCTTGGATGCTAGTCAAATCACCCAAGGCAAAGCCGAAACGGATCGAGGCGTTGCTTTAGAAAAACGCGTCGGCGAGGCTAAAATACCTGTCGCCCGGATGCTCCTCGATTTTATCCCTTCTAATCCTTTCGCCGACATGACAGGGGCTCGGCCATCCTCCACCATCGCGTTAGTCGTTTTTTCAGCCTTCCTCGGAGCGGCGACCCTCGGCATCCGAAAAAAACACCCTGAAGAATTTTCTTCGGCGCTCAAGATCATAAACGCCGCGTACGCGATTACGATGCGCCTCGTGGGAATCGTCCTAAAAATGACGCCCTACGGCGTCATGGCGATCATCGCCGGCGCCGTGGTGCGTACAGATTACCCGGCAGTGCTCAATCTCGGACGATTCGTCGGCGCTTCTTATTCGGCTCTCATCATCATGTTCGCCATCCACCTCGCCATCCTCGCGCTATTCAGGTTGAATCCCTTCACTTACTTAAGGAAGGTTTGGCCCGTATTGGGATTCGCCTTCAGCTCCCGTTCCAGCATGGCGACGGTCCCCTTGACTATCGAGGCTCAGAATAAGAAACTCGGCATCTCGGACGGTATCTCCAATTTCGCCGCCACCTTCGGAACCTCCATAGGGCAGAACGGATGCGCCGGCATCTATCCGGCTATGCTCGCCGTCATGATAGCCCCGACGGTCGGTATCAATCCCCTCGACCCGGCTTGGCTAGCCAGTTTGATCCTCGTCACCACGATCTCCTCCTTCGGTATCGCGGGCGTCGGCGGCGGGGCTACCTTCGCTGCGCTTATGGTTCTGTCGGCGATGAACCTCCCGGTCGCCCTCGCCGGTCTCCTTATATCGGTCGAGCCTCTGATCGATATGGGCCGCACCGCCCTCAACGTGTCCGATTCTATGGTGGCTGGCGCGGTATCCGGTCGGGTTCTCGGTGAGATTGACATGGCCGTCTACAATAGCAAGGATGCCGAGTTGGATCAGGTCACGGCCGGCTAGCGCAACTTGAGACCTAGAGTCCCTGGCGAGGCGGCGCCCGGCCACCTCCCGGCGTAGCCGGTACGGCAGGTGACCGAGAGCGGCAGCGCAACGTATCCGCATCGGGCCTAGCATTTGGATGTCCCACCAGTTAAGCCCCGGCGAGGCCGGGGCAAATCCTTTGCTTCGATAGGGCCGATCGCGGATCATCTATCAGGAATTTATGCGCAGAATGCCCTCTCGTTTAACCGTCCCCAAGGCGTTGGCTGCTTCAGTCTTGGCGGCATGTCGCTAGCCATGGGTGGATAACCTTCCGGGACGACCGTGTCGGCGCTGTTACCCGTATCAGTCCCGCGGAGCCGCCTCTAAGAATTTGTATCCTACGCCCCTAACGGTGCCGATGAACCGCGGCGAGTCGCCGTCGTCGCCGAGCGCCTTCCGTAGATTCTTGATGTGGGCGTCGACGGTTCGCTCATATCCCTCGAAGGTGCTGCCCATCGTCGTTTCAAGGAGGGCCGCGCGGGGAAAAACCCGGCCGGGCTCGGCGATCAGAGTCCTCAGCAGTTCGAATTGGACTTTCGTCAGCTCGACGGACTCGCCGCGGACAAGAACCGATCGCTTGACGCGATCCACGAGGACTTCGCCGCAACGAATTTGATCCGAATCCTTTTCCGCGCCGGTGGACGATTCCCGGGACGCGCGCCGAAGCACGGCCTTGACGCGGGCGACCAGTTCCCTCGGACTGAACGGCTTCACGATATAATCGTCCGCGCCGAGCTCCAATCCGATGATCCGGTCCGTTTCTTCGGCCCGGGCGGTCAGGAAAATGATCGGCGAGGCCGATATTTTTCGTATCTCCCGGGCCACATCCAAGCCATCCAGTTCGGGCATGTTGATGTCGAGCACGACGCAATCGGGGGCTTTCTTCCTGAACGCGTCCAAAGCGAGGGCGCCGTTCGGGGCGGCTATTACTGAATACCCCGCGGCCTCCAGGTAGGCGGAAACCATCTGCAGGATTTTAGGCTCGTCGTCCGCGACGAGGATCTTTCTGCTCATATCTCCCATAGTATAATCCTATACTATCCGAGTCATCAACGGACGACGAGCGCGGTCAGCATGCCGCCGTCCTCATGGTCGATGACGTGGCAGTGCAGCATCCATTCGCCGGGATATTTCATGACGAACTCGACGTCGACGTATTCCCCGACAGGAACGGCTACGGTGTCCTTCCACGTCTCCCGCTTCGGAGGGCGGCCGTTCTCCGATACGACCCTGAACGCCGTTCCGTGTACGTGGATCGGGTGGTCCATGGGGTGCCCCATCATCGCGGTCATATCGTCGTTCACGAAACGCATCCTGACGGCCTCGCCCGCCTTGACTTCTATCGGGACCGTGTCGGGGAAGGACCTGCCGTTGATAGTCCAACGCGGGCCTCCGGAGCTCTGGGCGGCGGATCCGCCGTGCATCCCCATCCCGCCCATCATGCCCATGGCGGCGCCGAACCTCAACACGAAGTCGGGGCCGGACCCCGCATCTATGCTGCGGGGGGGAGGGGCGACGAACGGCGAGCGAACATCGGGGACGCCGCCATGAAGGTAGCGGATGGGAATTATAAGCCCGAGATCCCGATTGGGATCGATTATCTCGTATAGCTCGCCGGGGGAGCCGCCGGCGGCGAGCTCGACATCGATACGCTCTCCCGGGGAAAGTGTGATGGTATCCGTCTCGTAGGCCTCGCCGAGCGGGTGCCCGTCGGTATGCGTCACCCGGAAACGGTGCCCCCGGACCCTAAGGGTATGCACCGCAGCGGTCGATGCGTTGATGAAGCGGAGCTTGTGCAGTTCGCCCTTCCGGACTTCCAGCGCCTCGATGGCGGATTCGGTCTTTCCGTTGACGGTATCGACGTTTCCGATCCGTTCCATCGCTCCCGGGGCGATCCCTTCGATCCGCCGGCCCCTCGGGTCCAAGTACCAATCGTCTAGGACGTAAACGTGGTCGCCGGAATATGCGGCATCCTCCGGCGCCCGGACGATGAACGCCCCGTAGAGGCCGCGATCGAGCTGAGGAAGCACCGGACGGTGATGCGGATGGTACCAGTAGGTGCCGGAGGCCTCCGCGACGAATTCGTAGCGGTGCGACGCTCCGGGCTCGATGGCGATCGACGGCCCGTCCTGATCATTCGGAACCACCAAGCCGTGCCAGTGGATGTTCGTCGCTTCCGGTAATCGATTGACGACCTCGATCGACACCCGTTCGCCGACATTCGCCACGATGGGCGTTCCCGGTATAGTCCCGCCATAGCTCCAGACCGCCGTGGCGAGGCCGGGCTTGAGCTCCCACGTCCCTTGCCGGAGCTCGATACGGTAATCCGCCGCGCCGGCGGCATAGGAACCTGACGCGATCAAACACAAAGCGAGATACAATGCGCGAGTCGTTTTCATGGCGGGATGCCTCCTAACATTCTAAGCAAATATACTTAGGAATCTTACCTGGAAGACGACTTCTCTAAAACACCATAAGATAATCACGAACGGTTCATAAAAGCTCCTAAATAGGTCCGAGGACCGTTTTAAAGCCCCCGGACCTATTTCCGACTTCACATATTGTGGGTCGACATCGCCGACCCCTTAGAGTCTCCGGACGTGCCGGCGGCCGCCTTCACAGCGGTCGCTTTGGTGACTCCGAATATGGCGCCGGCTGAAGAAGCCGTACCGTCGATTTGTATGAACGGCGCCGGGTCGGCCTTGTTCTTGAGCTTGTCCACGATCAACCTCTTCACCAGATCGCTGGATGCCTTGTCGAAGGTGTGAAAAACATACTTTCCGTTCGAGCCCTTCACGTAAAGCCCGAAGCCGGACGCGACGCAATTTCCCATCGTCAAGCACGCGACGACGTTCTTTTCCGGGTTGACCGAGAGGTCGATCTTGCCCTGATAACCTTCCGGATAACCGACTTTTCCGCAAAGGACGTCGACGAGGTATCCTTTGATACCTCCCTGCTGGGCGAACGCGCCAGCGGCGACCGATAGCGCGAGGATACCGACCATAAGCATCTTCTTCATAGAGACTCCTTCATTCATTTGCTTCCGCGCGCAGATCGCGCGGTTGTATGATCTTGTTTGCTTTTCTTCAACGAAATAGCGAGTCTACGCTCTAACAGCAGGCTGTTGAGCAGGGGGACGATGAGTATCGTGACGAGCTCGAAGGTCATGCCTCCGATAGACGGCACCGACATCGGGCGTAGGATCTCGCTACCCCGCCCCGTGGACCAGAGTATGGGCACGAGGGCCAGGATGGTGGTCGTAGTCGTCATCAAGAGCGGCCTGACGCGCTGGACCGAGGCGTCGGTGATGAGTTGCCAGATATCCTCCTTCGACTGCAAAACGCGGTCTTTCTTCAATTGGTTGATGTAAGTCGTTACTATGATGCCGTCGTCCACCGCGACTCCGAACAGGGCGATGAAACCAACGGCGACGGCGACGCTCATTTTGTATCCCAAGGCGTAGAGGAGGATGACCCCGCCGGAAAGCGCCACGGGGATGGCAATGAATACGATGATTGTCTGCGGAACGGAATTGAAGCCGAAGTAGATAATGAGGAAGATGAAGAGCAGCACCAGGGGGAAGATGAGCCGCAGGGAAGCCGATGCCTTCACCTGATTCTCAAAGTCGCCGGCGAACTGGTAATAATATCCCCGCGGCATTTCCACCTTCTCCGCGATCGTTTTTCCTGCGGCCTTCACGAATTCGATCGGCCCGGCCTTCTCATCGAGCGTGATGTAGATGATGCCCCGCAAGAGCCCGTTCTCGCTGTTGATCATCGAGGGCCCCATGGTGATTATGATGAGCCCCAGAACCTGGACACAAAACGGGGGCTAGATACGGTGGATCGAG